>JGI26086J50260_1001210_pt1 | contig 15325 bp, 10 predicted proteins | sample SaaInl3SG_22_DNA_FD_50260 | JGI IMG/M metagenome (IMG submission 50260)
TTCAAGCCGTTGCCTTGGCCCTCCAAGCGGCGCAGGGTCACCCCGTCGCCGTAAGCCGCCGCCTGAATCAAGCCACCGCTCTCTGGCGTGGGCTTGTGAGGTGTGCCGCTGTACACCCGAATCGAGCCCACGGCTGCCTTCCGTGAGGCCTTGTATTGGACGTCCTGACCCGAACCTGTGTTGGGGTCGTAATCTTCGTAGTTGTTGTAGCCGTAGGCCAACGCCATGAAGTAATACGTCTTGTGGTTGACAAGAGCGTTGTCGCCCTGAGCAAAAGCATCTTTGATCACGCGGAAGCTGTGCTCTACGCCTTCGTTGGCCCCGTTCGCCATGAGTGTGGGGACGGGCAGGTCCATGTCTGTATCCTGGACGTAATTCACAACGACATCCAGGTCATTGTCGACGTCGCATTGGAAAATGAGGCGCGCTTGGTCGATGTTGGCCAAGTCAGCAGGCGAAACTTCACTGTTCGCGAGTTGGTAAATCTGATACCCTTCGAACGTGTACGATCGACTCAAGCTGTCGTATTGGTTGCCATCGATGTCGAACTTGGGAATTCCCGGGTCAAACTGGAGGTAATTCTCGCGGAAGTTGTTGGACAAGGGGTTGTTGTTGGTCAGGTAAAGAATGAGCTCATTCTCAAGTTCCTGAACCGCCACGTCAGGAGCATCCGGCCCGGAGACGATTTCGAAGCAGTTGTCAAACAGCGCCTGGGCCTTGTCATCTGCGATGCGCATGAGCTTCACGCTTTCCTCAGGGTCTCCCGCTGTGGCGCGAGCCCAAACCACACCCATTGTGATGTTGTTGTAGTCGCCAGGTTCGAGCGTAAAGGGACCTGCCGCCTGAATGAAACGACGGTCGGCAGGCGGGTTGCCTGAGGTGACCTCCGTCCACGGTTCGACGCTTGTCCCACCGGTTCCCCAGTTGAAAGGATCTGTGTCTCCGGGGAACATGTAGTCCGCTTCGATGTCGAGGTTGGCGCCGGTTGCCGCACTCACGCCGTCGCCGCCGTAAGCCATCTTCTGACCGTTCTTCCAAATCCCGTTCATGTAGTTGTAGAAGTGAAGCGGGGTGGTGGGTTCTCCGTTGATTTGGTTTCCCGAGTTGTTGTAGTAGACAAAACGACGCATTCCAAATCGCTCGTTGTCCACCACTCCGTCGCCGTACCCGATGCCGATCCCGTCGTACGGGATTCCGAGTGAGTCAATGGCGTTCGAGAAATTCGTCGTCAGCGGGTTGTCGATGCTGTCCACGTCTTGATACGGCCCTTCAAAGAAGTCGATGCCGACCGCCGGAGGGTTCTCGCCGTAGCCCTGTGAGCTGGAAGAAGGCTCGTCCACAGCGTCACCGTTGTAGCTGTAGCCCAAACCACGCTGAACGTCGCATCCCACGTAGTCGTCGGTTGCCGTTCCTACGTCCGCATCCACCCAAACTCCGAAGTAGGTGTTCGCCAGCGTTTGGGTTCCTTGGTTGATCAAGACGTAGTTGTGGAAGGTCATGTTGTTGACCTCGTCGTTAGTCGAGAAGGCGAAGGCCTGGGCACGGATTTCCATGCCAATGGGTTCACCTTGCGACTCCGAGTGCACGTTGCCCTTGTCGTTGAAAATCCAGTAGAAGTTGCGGTCCCCGTAAAGTGGCACGATGTCCTCGCGCTTCCGGTTCGCGCAATCGATTTCCTGGAGGAAATCGTACCAAGGGTAGTCTCCGTTGTCAGGGGAGTAGAACCCGTCTCCGTCGTAATCTTTAAACGGCGCGAGGTAGTAATCTTGATTGGCCTCGGTGCTGCCGTGAGCAGGGTAGTCGCGGAAATAGGAAGGAAGGGCGTACCCTTCTGGGAATTCCTCGTCCACTGTTCCGGCGGCAAGAGCGTCGAAGTACTGACGGTGACGCTGGGCGTCTGCGCGTGTGGACACAAAAAACTCGTCGTAAGCGTTGCAAACTTCCGCATCGATTTCGGCCGAGCCGTCGTTGGTCAATGGACCCGTCCAGTAGTCGTTTCCGCGGTTTCGGAACGTCAAAGCAGCCAATTTCAGTTGCTGGTCAGGGCTGATGCCACCCATCCAGAGGGCACCCGCATAGAGAGAGCTGATGCCGCCTCCCTTAGGCACCTCGTACGAGGCTTGGCCCGTTGCGCGGTCNTGCCAAAGCGAGCCACCNGTTTCAATCAGCGCGCGAACGTTGTTCCACTCCAGGTCGCGCAATCCTGTGGCTGGAGCGCATGCAGCGGCACGAAGGGCCGGTTGCGTGTTGCTTCCTGCGGTCTCGCCGGGCGTGCCGGCGCCCACGTATTTGTAACCCCATCCGGTCGAGGTCATCAAACAAAGGGCTGAAAAAGTAAGTATGCGGTTCATCTGCTTGCTTGGCATGATCAGAAGTCAAACTTGACACCCAAACGCACGGTGCGAGGCAACCCCAGGTTGAACGGGTTGTCCACGAACATGCTGTAGTAGTTGCGGAAGGCGTCCGGGCTGTTTTGGCTGTTGATGAGGGGTTGGTACTGCGCGGCGGCCAAGTAGCCGTCGTCGTCTGCCACACCCGTGAAGCGGTACACCGAGTTGATGTTTCGCGTATTCAAGACGTTGCCCACCCACAAGTACACGTTCAGGTTGGTGGTTTTGGCGGCGTCGCCTTCACCGCCGTAGCTGATCGTGAAGTTCTTGTCCAAATTGGCGTCCAAGCTGAACTGCCAAGGCAAGCGGCTGCCGTTGATCGAACCCTCCGTGGACGGGCTGATTTCGCCTGTGATGGGGGTGGCGATGGTGGATGCCGTGTAGGGCGTTCCTGAGCCGAGGTTGGCAATGAAGTTCAAGCCGGTGTTGGCAAACAACTGACGCTCCTTTCCACCCACGTTGGCAATCGGACCGTTGTAGTCTTCGCCTTCTCCGTAGCGGTAGTCCACGTTGGCCACGATGCGGTGACGTTGGTCGTAGTTGAACGGGTTGATCGAACGGAGGTTGGGGAGGCCAGCATTGATCAACGCGAGTGCCGTTGAAGTGGTCGAGCCGGTGCCGTCGGCGAATTGCAGGGTGTAGTTCGCGTTCAAGCGAACGTTGCCTGTGCGACGGAGGTCGTAACCGACCGTGAATCCTTTCACCGTTCCGAAGTCGAGGTTGCCAAATGCCTTGTAAGGACGAGGGTACGCTCCCGTGAAATTCCGCACCTGGATCATGTCCCGCATCTCCTTGTAGTACGCGGAGATTTTGAGGCTTGACGTTTTGGTCAGCACCTGCTGGAAGCCCAATTCGTAGTCGATCGTCTTCTCTGGGCGCAGATCGGGGTTGGAGATCAGGTTGTTCCGACTCTCCAAGAACAAGTAATCGATGGGGGAGAATTCGTTGTTGGAAGAGGGGCGTTGCGTCAAGATGTCGTAGTGTGCAAAGAAGACCGCCTCGTCGCTGATGTTGAANGAGAAGGACACGCGAGGCATGATGTTGACAGCAGGGTCGTAGTCACGGAAGGCCTCCGAGGTCAATTCGTAAGGATCGTCACCTGTAGCNTTGTCGTTGGGTTTCAACCACGGAGCNGGGTAGGCTGTGTTGACCGCGAGGATGTCCGGATCTGAAATCTCGGTTCCTTGAGCGTTGTACCACGTGTCTCCGTCACGGTACCCCACGATGGCGCTTGGGTCTTCCAACGCGTCGGTGTAGACCGTGAAGTTGTCGCCAATGTTTTCTGGAATGACGTTGTTGCCGCCCAATTGGTTGATGAGCTCACCGCGGATGTCACCCACGCTGTAGGACTGACCGACCACATACGGGTCCTTCAAAACAGGCTGGTTGGCGTCGAAGCGGTCGACGCGAAGACCGACGTTGAAGATGATGTCGTCGAAGGTGAATTTGTCCATGATGTATCCCGCGATGTAAATCGGCTCGTAGGCACCGATGGGTCGCGTGTTGAACTCGCGTCCGCCCACGGTCCGCGTTTCGTTGAAGAAGTCTTCAATCGTAGGGCGCCCCGTCATGCGGTTGCCGTAGGGATCGTAGCCACGGTAGTTGACGTAGTTGCTGCCTTGGTTAAGGAGGTCGTCCGCACCAAACATGTCAAGCGTGAAGAAGTTGGGGTCAATGGCGTCGATGTTGATCAATTCGCGCTCACCTGCCCCCAGCGCATCGCGGAGGTTGTAATCGAATTCAAACTGGTTGTCACCCAAGAGGCGGTCGTACGTGACGTAATAATCCGTACCCACGTTGGTCACCGTGCTGTCCGACGTGTCGATTTCCTTGATGTGCGAGTTGGTGGTCAATCGTGCAAGCGTCCACAAGCCAATGGGGCTCAATGAGAAGAACGCGTCACGTCGCTGCTCGTATTCGAAGCCCAACTGCAGCGCGTGGTCTCCAATGTCGCCTGAACCAGCAGCACTCACGCGGAACTGCGTGTTGTTGCTGATGCCGTAGCTGTTTCCTTGGGCGCCCAAATAGCTCCAAAGACCGTACGTGCTTGCAGGACTTTGGCCGTTGAGGAGGGCATTTCCGTTTTGGACTTCGAGCAGGCTTGAGTACGGCCCGGGTTCGAAGATGACGCTGTTGCCTGGTCCGAATGTGAGAGAAGGGTTGTTGTCGAACAGCGAGAAATACTGTGAGTTGATGGCAGCAAGCTCGGAGTTGTAAGGCGAAGCTTGGAACGTGACCAAGGTGTCTTGCCATCCGTTGTGCACGTAGCGTCCGGATTGAGGATTGTAAGCGTAGCTGTTCTGTTGATAGATGTCGAATTTCCCGACGTGTCCGTACTTGAAAAAGTCGTCTCCGTGGGACGTGTCCTCGCGCTTGAAATAGCTCTGAGAGTAGTCCGCCATGATGGAGTAGAACACGTTCTTCAAACCTCCGCTGCTCTGTTCTCCTTCTTCGTCGACGAAGCGCTGCGAAAACTTCACGTAGCCACGCCAATCGAGGCTGGTCGTTTGGTTGTTGTTTTCCCAATTCATCAGGGAACGACCGCGATCGAATTCGTTGTTCAACCCAAAAGCGCCAGTTGCACCAATGGTCAAGCTCGTCGTCTCGTTCGTGTTCACGTCAACCTTGGCCACGAGGCTGGCACTCTGATTCGAAGCGTTCAGGCGCGTTGGCGTGCGCGTGAAGTCTGCAGGAGTCAGGAAATCCGCGTTGAAAAGCGCGCCGTTAATGTCTCCAGAAGAGCTGATGTTTTGGCGCAAGGGGTTGGCCAAAATCTCAGCCCGAGCACTGTCCGTCATGCGGTACACACCCCCAAACGTCGGACGGGTGTCCTTTTGGTACGTGTAGTTGCCTGAAAGGAAAAGGCCGAGAAGCGGGTCAGTCTTGTTGCCTTCCGCGTCTTTGCGCCACGCAATCGGCCCTGAGGCCGACGCTTCCGCGAGGTTGTACCCAAACTTGTCGAGGCCGATGGCCGACTCCGCCGTGGGCAAGCCTGAGGTGATGACTTCACCGCCGCCAAACCAGGTGCGGCTGGAGTTTCGGAGCGAGATGTTGATCACACCCCCCGTCGCGTCCCCGATGTTGGCGGGGATGCCGCCCGTGACGACTTGGACTTCTTCGATGGCCGACTTCGGAAGGGCGGCCGAACCGCGAACCTTGATCCCGTCGATGTAGTACCAGGTGGACGACGTACGTGCACCACGGATGCTCACGCCTCCGTCCGTACCCGCCGTGCTTGCACCGGCCACCGTCGAAGCGATGCTCGTGGCCGAACGACCGGGAAGCTTGTCGATGTCCTCGCGGCTCACCGTGCCGCCTGAGGCGCCCCCGTCCTTGTCAATCAAAGGCACAGAGTATTCCACCACTTCCGCCTCTTCCATCATGACCCCCGCGCCGAGCTCGGAATTCACAAACTGGATTTTGTTGGCGGTGATCTTCACNCCAGTCACTTTTTTGGACTGGTANCCCACGAAACTGAAGAGCACGTCGTACGAGCCCGGCTGAATGGGTTTGATGGTGTATTCCCCATCAAAATCAGTGTTGGTGCCCGCGACTTGGTTCCCGTTCAAGAACAAAACCACACTGGCAAAGGGAAGGGCGTCTTTCGAATCGAAGTCCGTCACACGGCCTTTCAGCGTTCCTTGGCCCACTTGCGCTGCCGCGCTGAAGCTCATCAGNAGCACCCCCAAAATCGTTGCAAACCGCATCATGCGTCTAGAATTTTCAGGCAATACAGGTATAGGCGNCAAATATAGGCCAACCCTACTCAGAACGCTAAATTGTGCAAAGACGTTGCAAACCAAGGGGATGGAAGATTTCGTCTCGTGCTCGCATGGCGCGAAACCCTCGATTTCAGTGCTTTTTCCAGGATCGCCTCACCCAAATGCGGCGCCACCACGAGACCGCCCTTCCGTCCCGGTGCCTGCGCGCTTTTTGCTGCCCTTTCCGCATGCGCTTTTTGACGTTGTCCTTCTGGTGGTTTTTGTGCTTGCGGTTGGTGCTCGTGCTGCCCCCGTCAGGCACAATCAGGTTCTTCTCACGTCCTGTTTGCTGAAGGTTGTAATGCCTTTCCTGCAGCTCCTTGTAGTTCTTCTCGAACTCCTTCATCGCCTTTTTCTCGGCTCTCGCAATTTCCTTCATCCGTCGCTCCTCCGCCTTGCGTTCGCTCCGCGACATGCTCTCCAACTGACCCCAAACCTCGGTTGCTCCTCCAGCCCAAAGCCCCGCGAACAGCCACATGCACGTCAGGCGTTGAAGCCAACGTTGGGGGCGTCTTGGTGGGCGGTTTGAAGAGCAGTTCAAGGCTTCATGGATTGGAATTGGTCCCAAGCTTCTTCGGCGTTGGCGCACGGCGACCCGCACGCACCTTCCACACAAACATACCACCTTGCTTCACCCGCTGACGAAGGTCGTTTCCCTTCCATCCACGTCGGCATGTTGGCAGTCTCTGGTGTCAGCACTTCCAGCCACGTCCCAGGCCGTGCCGCTTTCCACCACGCCCTCATCTCTTCCATTCCTCGCGCCATGTCTGGGGCGGCAATCACCACCGTCCCAAATGCACCCCGCACGTCCGCCCAATTCGCGGCCCACTTCGTCGCCCGATCCAAATGCGGTGTTCCAAGCAGGTGCCGCGCCGTCATGTCGCGAGCCATCGTCCGCCAAGCTGGGATGTCGCACGACCAGCCAAGGCGCCACAAGCACGAGGCCATTGTCGCGTTCGCCGAAGGAATCACGCTGTCGTCCGTGCTCTGCTTCCTTGCGAAGAGCGCCTCGCCGCCGCGTGCCGTGAACCAAACCGTCTCCGCCAATTCGTCGTAAAACCGATCGAGCGCCGCGGCCATCAACGCCCTGGCCTCGTCCCGCCACCCCCGTTCGCCTGTCGCCTGATGCGCTTCCAGCATCGCCTCCACGGCCAGGGCATAATCCTCAGCAAACCCCTCCGTTTCCGGCCCTCCGTTGGGATGCCAGGTCCGTCGCAGCAACTCCGGCTCGCCCGGCACGCGCGCGACGTCCCGCAAAAACTTCGCCCCGCGCTCGGCTCGCGCCACCCATTCCGGCCTTCCCATCGCGCGCCCGGCCCGCGCCAACCCTGTCACCGCCAGGGCTGTCCACGACGTGATCACCTTGTCGTCCACCGCGGGCTTCGAACGGCCGCTCGCCGTGCTGTCCCGCCATTTGGACATCCGTTGCAACGCCTCTTCGACACGCCCTGTCGAGGCCGGGTCGCCCCAAAACTCTTCCTCTCGGTCACGTCCCCGCATCAGCACGTTCGCCCCATCCTCCCAAAGGCTGCGTCCACCGAAGTCGAAAGCATTTTTCACGGACTCGCGCAACGCTTGCTGAGGCAAGGCCGCTTCCAAATCGTCCTCGCGCCACACGTAATACGTGCCTTCCGCACCGTCGCTGTCCGCGTCCATCGCCGACCGGAATCCCCCACTCGGGTCGTCCAATTCTCGCTCGAGAAACCGCACAATCCCCTCCGCAGCTCGCTGCAAAGAGGGGTGGGGGTGTCGGACCCAGGCATCGGCGAGGCATGCCAACATTTGGGCGTTGTCGTAAAGCATCTTTTCGAAGTGGGGCACGTGCCACCGCTCGTCGACGCTGTAACGCGCAAATCCTCCACCCACGTGGTCGTGGATGCCGCCCCGCTCCATGGCGCGCAGGGTGCGTCGAGCCTGTTCGCCCGCGCGCTTCTCCCAACCCGACGTCCAGTCCCCGCCGTCGCCCACTCGAAGCAAAAAGTCGATCTGGCAGGGGAGGGGGAACTTGGGCGCACCCACCGTTCCGCCGTGGACGGGGTCCCAGGCTCGGCTCCAATTCTCGAGCCCGGTGATCACCTGTTGGTCCGCCCGTTGCACAAGGTCATCTGCGCCTGCGCCCATGACCAAGCCGCCGTCGACCCTCGCGTCTCTTCCGACGTCATCCATGGCTGCCACGGCCTGAGCGAGTTGTTCGGCGTACGCCTCGACTTTGGCCGGCTCTTCGCGCCACACCTCGAGGACCGCGTTCAATCCGGCGAGCCACCGCTCTTTGGGGAAATACGTCCCACCCCAAATCGGCCGCCCGTCCGGCAACGCCACGCAATTCAGCGGCCATCCTCCGCGCTTGGTCATGAGTTGCACGGCGTCCATGTAGACCTGGTCCACGTCGGGCCGCTCCTCGCGGTCCACCTTGACGCTCACAAAATGGGCGTTCATGAACTCCGACGCGCCCTCGTCTTCAAACGTTTCGTGTTCCATCACGTGGCACCAGTGGCAGGCGCTGTAGCCCACGCTGACGATCACCAACTTGCCTTCCGATTTGGCATGTGCCCACGCTTCATCCCCCCACGGCAACCAATCCACAGGGTTGTGCTGGTGCTGCAACAGATAAGGAGAAGTCGATTGAGAAAGTGCGTTGGTAGCCACACCCCAAACTTACGCCCCTACTCCGGGCGCCACATCATCACACACAAACTCGAAACGCACTTCAGAATTTCGCGCGACCGCGTCCCATGCGGTTGTTGCCGGGCTTGCGCTTGACGGACTTTCGCTTGCTGCGGTAGTTGTTCTTGCGGAAGTTGCTCGAACCCATCACCACTTTGCTTACCGTCACTTGCAGCGTGCCGTACGTGTCGTTCTTGTCGGGATTCCCGCGTGGGCTTTCGTAGGCGGAGTCCCAACGGAAGCTGTTCAAATAGGCTTCCGGATTGTCGACTCCAGCTCCTTCGGCCACCACAACTGAGGAAGGTTGGCTGAGGATCAAACCAATGTCATCCAAACCAGAGGGATCTGCGTACGTGTAGCTCACGTCGTCCAAGTAATCCGTCAGCGTGAGGTTCCAAACAAACTCCAGGCCGACTCGGAATTGGTAGTTGACCATGAACGAAGCGCCCAAACCGAGGGGGAAGCCCAATGCAGCGCTCCCGTAAGTCAACTTCTCCGTTCCCACCTCACGCAAATCGTACCACCGGTCGTAGTTGAGTTGCGACGGGTTTGTCGTGATGTTGCCCTGCGCGTAGTGGTACTCGGACGCGTCGCGATTGAGTTGCGCTTGAGGGTTATGGACAAATCCCGTGACACCGAGCATGGCGTAGGTGTTCACGCCGACCCGCAATTTGCTGGTGTAGCGCGTGATCATCGGGCGCGAGAAGAGGTTGATTTCTCCCCGCAGGCTCAATTCGTTGACGTAGTTCCGGAAGTGAGCGTTCCGGGTCTTTCGCGCGGAATTGGTGGACAGGTTGTCGAAATCTTCGAGGTAGACGGTGCCAAGTTGAGCCTTCACCGCAAAGGTGCTGTTGATGCGGTAGCGCGCAAAAACGTGGCTGGAGAGCTTGGTTTGGCCGTAGTGCAGATCTGCTGCGAAATCTTGCCTTGTCAACTGGTCGCCTCCAATGTCTCCAAGGTAGTTGGCGGTGCCAATGGCAAACCCGTAGTCCAAGGCGTATTGGGCAACCCCGGTTAGGGGTGCAGTTGCAAGCGCCATGGCGCCAGCGAACATCAAGGATTTGAGCAAGTTGGATTGCATGGGGGCAAGGTACAAATGGAACACCAAAAACAAACGCTGTCATTCGTGTACGCAGATTGTCGCGTTTTGTTCACATCCGTGCGGTGCGTGGAATGCGCGGTTTATTTTTAAGGCCAAATGAACGCAACGACCACCCCCCAAGCGTCCACGGCAGCCCTCGAAGCGCTGCAACGCGACCCGGAGATTGCCGCGATTGTGGAGCGCGAACGCGTCCGCCAAGTCGAAGGCGCGGAGCTCATCGCTTCCGAGAACTACACCAGCGACGCCGTGATGGCGGCGCAGGGCAGCATCCTCACCAACAAGTATGCCGAGGGCCTTCCCCGCAAGCGCTACTACGGCGGGTGCGAGTTTGTCGACCAAGCCGAGCAGCTCGCGATCGACCGTTTGTGTGAGTTGTTTGGCGCGGAATGGGCCAACGTTCAGCCTCACTCGGGCGCTTCGGCCAACGCCGCGGTCATGCTCGCGTGCTTGAAGCCGGGGGACACGATTCTCGGGTTTGACCTTGCGCACGGTGGCCACCTCACCCACGGCTCTCCGGTCAACTACAGCGGCAAACTCTACCGCCCCACGTTTTACGGCGTGGAACGGGAGACCGGCCGCATCGACATGGACAAGGTGGCGGAAACGGCCCGCCGCGAGAAACCCCAAATGATCATCTGCGGCGCCTCCGCCTACGCCCGCGAATGGGATTACGCCCGCTTCCGCGCCATCGCCGATGAAGTCGGAGCGGTCCTCCTCGCGGACATCTCGCACCCCTCAGGCCTCATCGCCGCAGGGCTCCTCGACAACCCGCTCCCACACTGCCACGTGGTCACCTCGACCACACACAAGACCCTCCGCGGGCCGCGAGGTGGCGTCATTATGGTGGGCAAGGACTTCCCCAATCCTTGGGGCCTCACTACCATGAAGGGCGAGGTGCGTTCCTTCACGTCTCTGCTCGACAGCGGCGTGTTCCCTGGCATGCAGGGCGGCCCGCTCGAGCACGTCATTGCGGCCAAGGCCGTGGCTTTTGGCGAAGCGTTGCAGCCAAGCTACAAGGCGTACTGCCAGCAGGTCATCAAGAATGCGCAAGCGATGGCAGCAGCGTTCGTGGAACGTGGCTACGACCTCATCAGCGGCGGCACGGACAACCACCTGATGCTGATCGACCTGTCGAACAAGGGCGTCACGGGCAAACTCGCCGAGGCCGCCTTGGGCCGCGCCCACATCACGGTCAACAAAAACATGGTGCCGTTTGACACCCGATCGCCATTCGTCACCTCCGGAATGCGTGTCGGCACTCCCGCCGTCACCACGCGCGGCCTCGTTGAGTCCGACATGGTCGAGCTCGTCGAGTGGATGGACGCCGTGATTCAGGCGCCTGAAGATGAGGCGGTGATCCAGCGGGTCGGCGACGCAGTGCGGGCGAAGTTTGAGCAATTCCCACTCGTAGCCCAGCCTTAATGGTGGCTCAGGAAATGCCGAGGGCGGGCATTTCCCAGGTCCAATTGACGGGCCTGCTTTCGCTGTCTCTGATTGGGGTGGTGTTGGCACCGAACGTGGCAACGGGCCTTGTTGGTTTTGCTTTTTGGCTTTTTGTCGTCTCCCGAGCCGTCAATTGGCGTGAAGCTGTTGTGGCTGCTTTGGTGTTGGCCTGTGTGCTTGCGAGTTCGCGTGAATCGGGGCTCCAATATTGGAAAACCTTGAGGTTGGTTCCTGCTGCGTTGGCGGGTCTGGAGGCGCTTCGCATCTTCCGACGAGCGGATCAGGCTTTCAAGCGGCGTCAAATCGGTTGGTTGGCGACCATCGTGCTCTGCACAGGCCTTCCCGCCTTGCTTTCTGAAGATGCTCAATCTGGCCTCTTTGAAACGGCCTTGCTGGGCATCCTGTGGGTTGTTTTGATGATTTTGGGGACCCATCGGAGCCCGGAGGACGGAAGGCACCGAGGAGTGATGCTCTTGACCCTGGGAATCGCGGTGTTGGCGGCGAGTGTGGTGGTGTCCATCATGAAACCAGAGGTCGCTTTTCTGAACGCAAGATGGAGAGGTGTTTTTGGGAACCCCAACGAGCTCAGCCACTGGTGGTTGTTCCTGTTTTTGTTGGCGCTGTTTCAGTTTCAAAACAACCGTCGAATGACCATGGTTTGGCTTGGGGTGACGGCGGTCGTTTATCTGTTCTCCGGGACAAGGGGCGCGCTCTTAGGGGCTTCGCTGGCGTGGTTCGGAAGTGTTGGGAAGAACTTGTTCGACGCCAAGGGCGGAGCAGGCATCATGGTTGTTGGATTGATGGCGGTGGCGGGACTGTTCGTTCTGACGCCAAGTCAGACGGGGAGCCCCCTTTTGGAAGTGTTGCCCGATCAACTTGCCAGGTCCGAAACCCTTGAAACGGGAGGGGGGAGAACCATTGCCTGGGCCCATGCTTGGGAGGAAGTGAAGTCCGAACCGTGGTTTGGGCGGGGGGGCGGTTACGAGGAGCGGTACTTCAGTTCTCGCTACTCCTTTTTTGCCATGCAAAACCACCAAGGGCTTTCGCACAACAGCTGGCTTGCGTTTGGGATGAACTACGGAATACCGGGTGCCCTCGTGCTGATTTTCTCAGCACTTTTGCGGCTCAACGTGATTCACAAGGCGTCGCGGTGGGTGTTCTTGCCCGCCGCCCTCGTGTCGTTGACCGTGGAAGGGTGGTTGACAGCCCCCTTAAGCGCCATTTCTCCTCTTCTCTTCCTCGTCGGCGGCCACCTTGGGCATGCACTCTCCAAGGGAGAAGAGGATTGATGGAAAGCCTCAGGGGTTAACCAACCACCCCAGCTGCCACGGTGAGGTGGGTGGAGGGGTCGACGAGAATGAAGGAGCCTGTGGCGCGGTTGTCCTTGTAGCCGTCCGTGAGGAGGGGGGAGGCGGTTTTGATGCGCACGCGGGCCATGTCGTTCACGCCGATGGTCACGTCGTCTTCCACCCGGTGGAGGGTGTTGATGTCGATGCGGTAAAGGACCTCGCTGATTTTCGCCTGGACGTCGCGTGTGGTGTGCCGCAGGACATAGCGGGTGGCAGGGTTGAGAGGCGCTTCGCTGAGCCAACAGATGCGGGCGTCGAGGGCTTGGGTGCTCTCGGGCTGGTTGTTGGCCCGCACGAGCATGTCCCCTCGGCTGAGGTCGATGTCGTCCGTGAGGGTCATGGTGACGCTCAAAGGAGGGAAGGCCTTGTCGAGCGGAGTGTCGCCCACGAGGATTTGGTCGATGGTGCTTTCCTTGCCGCTCGGCAAGGCCACGACCTTGTCGCCGGGTTTCCAAACGCCTGAGGCGATGCGTCCTGCGTAGCCGCGGAAGTCGCGGTGGGCGTCGGTTTGGGGTCGGATGACGTACTGGACAGGGAACCGGCAATCCTGAAGGTTGCGGTCCGCGCCCACGTGCACCGTTTCGAGGTGGTGAAGGAGGGTGCCCCCGCCGTACCACGGGGTCTTGTCCGAACGGTCCACCACGTTGTCGCCGTGAAGCGCGCTGATCGGGATGAACTTGATGTCGGTGATGTCGAGGCGCGAAGAGAAATCCTTGTAGGCCGCGACGATTTCGTTGAAGCGCTCCTCGCGGTAGTCCACAAGGTCCATCTTGTTCACGCAGACCACGACGTGGCGCAGGCCGAGGAGAGAAGCGATGAAGCTGTGGCGGTGGGTTTGCTCGAGCAGGCCGTGGCGCGCATCGATGAGGATGATCGCGAGGTCGGCGGTTGAGGCGCCGGTCACCATGTTCCGGGTGTACTGGATGTGCCCCGGGGTGTCCGCGATGATGAACTTGCGCTTGGGCGTGGCGAAGTAGCGGTAGGCCACGTCAATGGTGATGCCCTGCTCGCGCTCCGCCTTGAGGCCGTCCGTGAGGAGGCTGAGGTCTGTGCCGTCGATGCCTTTTTGACTGGAGGCCGATTCCACAGCTTCAAGCTGGTCCTCAAAAATGCTTTTGCTGTCGTACAACAAGCGCCCAATGAGGGTGCTCTTGCCGTCGTCGACGCTTCCTGCCGTGGTGAAACGGAGGAGGCCGTTGTGGTCGGGGGTGGTTGCTGCTGCCATTGCTTCGTGCCTTCGCGTGTTCAACGTGCTGGGTTAGAAATACCCTTCTTTTTTGCGGTCCTCCATGGCGCTTTCGCTGCGCTTGTCGTCCATGCGCCCGCCGCGTTCCGTGATGCGCGTCGCGGCCACCTCGTCGATGATTTGTTCGAGGGTGTCGGCGTCGCTTTCAAAGGCGCCGGTGATTGTGAGGTCGCCGAGGGTCCGGAAGCGGACATGCATCATCTCGGGCGTCTCTTCGGGACGGAGGTTGAGGTGGTCGGAGTGNGCGAGGATTTGGCCTGCGCGACGGATGCACATGCGGTCATGCGCGAAGTAGAGCGAGGGCAGGGCGATGTTCTCGCGGAGGATGTAATTCCACACGTCCAGCTCGGTCCAGTTGTTCAGCGGGAAGACGCGGAAGTGCTCGCCGGGCGCGTGCATGCCGTTGAACAGGTTCCACAACTCGGGGCGCTGGTTCTTGGGGTCCCACTGGCTGAAGTCGTCGCGGTGAGAGAAGAAGCGCTCCTTGGCGCGGGCCTTTTCCTCGTCGCGTCGGGCCCCACCGATGCAGGCATCGAACTGGTGTTCTTCGATGGTGTCGATGAGGGTCGTGGTTTGGAGGCGGTTGCGGCTTGCGTTGGCGCCCGTTTCTTCTTGAACTTTTCCGGAGTCGATGGTCGCTTGGACGCTGCCGACGATGAGGCGTGCGCCAAGTTGTTCGACGAGGGTGTCGCGGAAGGCGATCGTCTCGGGGAAGTTGTGGCCGGTGTCGATGTGGACCAGCGGCATGGGGATGCGGCCAGGAGCAAACGCCTTGGCCGCGAGGTGGGTCACCACGATGCTGTCCTTGCCTCCAGAGAACAGGATGGCAGGGCGGTCGAATTGGGCCGCGACTTCGCGCAACACATAGATGGACTCGGCTTCGAGTTCGCTCAGGTGGTCGAGGTTGTACGTGGAGTCACTCATGAATCGGGGTCGGTCGCGTTCGTGTCGTCAGTGGATTCGCGTCCAAGCATTCCATATCGGAACCAGGCGCGTTCGTGAAAGTAATACAGCAGGGTTTTGGTGATGAGCTCAAAGAGCCCGATCTCAAACCCCACAAACGGATCGCCAGACACCCACCAGCTCACCAAGATGGTGTCGACGGTGCCGACCACCCTCCAGGTGACGGTCTTCGCGATGTGCCGAAGGCGAGATTGTTTGGCGTCCATAATCCTACAAATATAGTGGGAAATTGAATCCGTGGGTCACGAGCGTTGCGAAACGGCGTCGAGGACCTCGGCGAGGCTTTCTTTCTCCGACTTCCCGGTGGTGTCGACGTCGATGAAGTTGGAAGTCGGAGCCTCGTAGTCGGAGGCATGTTTGCCTTCACGGCCTCGGGTTTCGGTGGTGTGGACGTACACTTCGGTGAC
>JGI26086J50260_1001215_pt1 | contig 15289 bp, 13 predicted proteins | sample SaaInl3SG_22_DNA_FD_50260 | JGI IMG/M metagenome (IMG submission 50260)
GGGGTCTCCCTCCGCATAGAGACAGTCGAAGCTGTCCTTGAGGTACTGAAAGAAGGGGTCGCCGTAAGCGTAGCCTTGTGGCAGCGCAAACCGCATGTCGTTGCAGTCCAAGGTGTAGGGAACGATGAGTTGATGGCTGTCTGCGCCATCACTCTTACGTATCTTCATCCAAAAAGGCAGGTCATCCCCGTAGTAATCAGCGTCGTAGGCAAAGCCGCCAAAGTCGGCCACGATTTGGTGTGTGTTCGGGCTGTCTCTGCCGGTGTACCAGCCCAACGGCCGTTCGCCGAGTAGACGGGTCATGATGGCCATGGCCTCGGCCATGTCCGCAGCTTCTTCGGCCTTGGGGGTGTTTTGGTAATGGATCCACTTCAAGCCGTGGCATGCCACCTCGTGCCCCAAGTCAACAAAGGCCTGCGTAATATCGGGAGACCGCTGCAATGCAGTCGCGACACCAAAAATGGTGAGTGGGTAGCCTTTGGCTTCGAATGCGCGCAGCAAACGCCATACACCGGCGCGTGACCCGTACTCGTAAATGCCATCCATGCTCATGTGCCTATCGGGGTAGCTGGCTGGGTTGAACATTTCTGAGAGAAATTGTTCGGAGCCTGCGTCACCGTGCAGTACGTTGTTTTCGCCGCCTTCTTCGAAGTTCAAGACGAACTGAACCGCAATGCGCGCTTGAGATGGCCACTGCGCATGCGGGACGTCACGACCATAGCCGTGGAGATCGCGGGGGTAATCTTTGGTGCTGTCGTAAATCATGGTGTGCGTACAAAAAGAGGCGATTAAAAAAGGGGCGATTAAAAAAGGACGTATGGCGTTGTCTTACCAATTGCCCGCCGTAAACGTGAGGCTGCGCTCCACACCGTCTAGGTGTTCGGACATGAGGGCAAGGACGCGTTGCTCGTCCTTCGCCTCCATGGCGTCAACCAATATCGTGTGTTCTTTACTTGAGCACGCAGCGTCTTGTGTGCTTTGGTACATCAAGGTGACCAGCGCACAGCGCGAGATCAGATCCTGCAGGATGTCTGCTAAGACCGCGTTGTCCAGCAACGCTGCGATGCGCACGTGGAAATTACCCAGGAGCTCGGTCCGCACACTGGGGTCGGTTTGTGAGACCGCTGCCTGTTCTTTTGCAATGTGGGCCCGCAGTATTTTGATTTTTTGTGGGGTGGCTGTACGCGCAAACTGCATGGCCATGTTGCACTCCAACATGCGCCTAACCGAGAACACCTGCTGGCCTCTTCAACCGATGGGCTCGCCACGAACGCTCCCCGTGCTGGCTCCATACGGACGAGTCGGTTTTGACTCATGCGAAACAAGGCCTGACGCACCAGGGTGCGCGACACGTTGTGGTGATCGGCGAGCTTTTGCTCAGCGAGTTTGGTGCCCGGTTCTAGGCGGTGCTCGACAATTGCTTTGGTCAATGCCTTAACAATTAGGTCGGTGGATGAGGTTTCCATAGCGAAATAATAGCGGAACAACACAAAATTGTATACAATTTTTCTAACGCAAGTCAGGTCGCCTGTAAATTGAGAGGAAAGAAGCCCATGGGATTGAGTACACACGTTTTGGACACCATGCATGGTTGTCCTGCTGCTGGGATGGCGGTCACCTTACTGGTGACCGACGGGGCGACCGCCCAAGTTTTGAAGCAGTTCGTGCTCAACGCCGATGGTCGAAACCCCGATGGTCTGCTGATTGATCATGCGGCGCTTCGTCCCGGTACCTACCGCCTCGAGTTCGATGTGGGGGGCTATTTCGAGGCACGTGGCGTTGACTTGCCAAAACCCAATTTTCTGAACCGGGTGGGCATTGACTTTGGCGTTGCACAAGCGGACGCGCATTACCACGTGCCGCTGTTGGTGAGCCCTTGGAGTTATTCGACCTACCGGGGAAGTTAAGACCCTCAGACCTGCAACGCGCGACCCCACGTTTTGGTGTCGCGGTTATTTGCCGCGTTGCCCCTCGGTCAGGGTCGCCAGTTGAAACAGGCCTGACTGGTCATAAAGCCACACATCGGTGTACACAACGCCTGGCATGTGTATGGGGGCTGGGTAGGGCGCAGCCTGTTTTGCTATGCGCTCAATGTCGGCCATGATGTCCGGGCGGTGCCAAGGCGCACGCACCCAGCGCGAGGTGACGAATTCGCCGAGGCTGTCAATGTGAACCTCAAAGACGGCGACGGACGCAATGAGCGGCGGCAACCGACCTTTGTAGATGCGTGTGGGGTAGGTGCGATAGAGATGCTCGGCGGCATCTCGGCGGTAATCTAACGGCGTGGTCGCGGTTGAGGAAAAGTCGGGGCTGGGCTGTGGGGCTGGTTCAGCCAAGACAGGCGCTGATACGGCTAGCTCGGTGACGGGCGTGGCAACAGTTTGGCTGCCGGCCTCGCCGGCCGCCACCAAGAGTGCCATGCAGATTGCAAGGGCGTTAAGACCCCGAGGACGCAACGAGCTGGCCCTATGCACAGGGCGGCGCGGCATGAGGTTGAGGGACGTGTCGATCAAAGAGGGTGGGCATCACATGTTTAGAGCGGCGGCCGATCGCAAAATGCACAACGCACAATGCAAAACGCGAGATACAGAGCGTACCGCGCAAAAGTGTAACTGTTGTCAACGGGTTATGGTTAAAAAGCCGGGCGTGTTGGCTTGTTGGTTGCGTACTTATGGCTGACTTTTGCGTGGACCCATCCGGTGGTGAGTCCGTAGTTCGATCAACCACTGCCGTTTTTTGCTCTGATAGCGTCAAGTCTTCGCTAAAATGATCTGCATTCCCCAACAGTCAGATGCGCCCACCGCAAAGCGAGGGTGTCGACGGCTCGTTTTTTATTTTGCTGTTTTCGGACCCCATGCATGACACAAGTTACCAACACCGTTCGTTTTGTTCTCGACGGTGAGATCATGGAGGCGCAAGGCGTGCGTCGAACGACCACCGTCTTGGACTATTTGCGCGACGATATCCAGCGCACAGGTACGAAAGAGGGTTGTGCCGAAGGGGACTGCGGTGCCTGCGTGATCATGGTCGGCGAGCTGAATGCAGCGGGCACAGGCATTGATTACAAGCCCGTGAACAGTTGCATACAGTTGCTGCCTGCGTTGGACGGCAAATCGCTGAAGACGGTGGAAAGTCTCAAGCGTGCGGACGGTAGTCTGCACCCCGTGCAGTCCGCAATGGTTGACTGCCACGGCTCGCAGTGCGGCTTTTGTACGCCTGGCATCGTGATGAGCCTGACCAACATGGTGCAGACCAACACCAGCCCAACACGTAGCGATGTGGCGAACGCTCTGAGCGGCAACCTGTGCCGTTGCACGGGTTACATCCCCATTATCGACGCGGCCTTGAAGGCCTGCAGTCAACCCGTGGCAGCTTTGAAAGTGGACGACCAGGCCGATATTCCCCTCCTGAATGAGATTCGTCGCCCGCAGCACCCCACGCTCAGTTTGGATGGTGACATTGTGGTGCAACCCGTTGTCCGGACGCGCAAAGGCAGTGAGTTTGTGTCGCCCTCAACAGTCGATGAGGTGGCGGCTTACTTGACCTCGTTTCCGGATGCCAAGTTGCTCGCGGGCAGCACTGAGTTTGGCTTGCAGGTAAATAAGCAGTTCTTACGTCCAAAAAATATTTGCTATCTGGGCAATGTGACGTCGTTGGGGGAGGTCTCCGAGACGGCGCAGGCTTGGACCATTGGCGCGGCGGTGCCGTTAGCGACTGTCGAGGTGTTGGTGAAGAACGCCTACCCCGATTTTTCTGAGGTGTTGCGTCGTTTCGGCTCACCACCCATTCGCTCCACTGCCACGTTGGCTGGCAACATCGTGAATGGCTCGCCCATCGGTGACACCATGCCTTGCCTGATGGCTTTGGGCGCCACGCTGACCCTGCGCAAAGGCTGCGGCCACCCGCAGTGTTGCACTGCAAGATTTTTACACGGGCATGAAGCAGAGCGTTTTGCAAGCAGGTGAGTTTGTAACGGCGGTGGTACTGCCTAAACCCACGGCCAAACAGGTGTTCCGCGCGCACAAAATTTCCAAGCGATTTGAGCAAGACATTTCAGCAACGTGTTGTGCCGTCGCTTTTAGCCTGAACGGTGATGTCATGACGGATGTGCGCATNGCCTACAACGGCCTGGCACCATCGCCTTGCCGTGCCCCGAAGCTGGAGGCCGTCCTTGAGGGTAAAAACGCAGCCCAAGTGACGGCAGACGCCTTGGATGCCGCCATTGCCGCAAGCTTTACAGCACGCGATGGCTTGCGTGCAACCTGGGCCTACCGCTCATTGGTTGCCCGTAATTTGGTCATGCAATTTGTTGAAGAAGCTGCCACGTCAGCACAGGAGGCCTAAGCCATGAACGCACCGACAGACATCAAAGCCCTCTTGACCGCTGGCCAACAAGGCAAAGAGTTAATTCACGAGTCCGCGCATCTGCACGTGACTGGCGAGGCGGACTATACCGATGACATCCCTGAGCAGCGGGGNACGGTTTACGCCGCCATTATCAAGTCGCCCGTGGCGCACGGGGAGTTAATCGGCGAGGGTGTGGATCGCGAGGCGATTTTGGCGATGCACGGGGTGATTGCGGTGTTTACTGCGAAAGATATTCCTGGCGAAAACAACTGCGGCCCGATCATTCANGACGACCCTTTCTTGGCTGAAGGNACCGTTCAGTTCATTGGCCAGCCGGTAGCGGTNGTGGTGGCGCGTGACATGTTGTATGCGCGTGAGGCTGCGTTTAACGCGCAGGTCACGGTCAAGGAGCTCCCGGCCATCTTGACTATCGATGATGCGATGGCGGCACAACAATTTGTCATGCNGCCGAAAGGCATCACACGCGGAGATCCCGTGGGCGTGATGGCCACGGCGCCTCGCCGTTTGCAAGGGGTGACCGAGTGTGGTCAGCAAGAGCAGTTTTATCTTGAGGGCCATATCAGCTATGCGGTCCCACGTGAAGACGGGCAACTCACNCTGTATGTGTCNACCCAACACCCAGACGGCAACCAACGGGAGGCCGCTGCGGCGCTGAACCTGACCACGGCAGATGTGGAGGTCATTTGCCGTCGTATGGGCGGTGCGTTCGGTGGCAAGGAAGGCAATGCCAGCATCTTCTCGCAAAGCGCGGCCTTGGCAGCGCACAAGCTAAAGCGCCCAGTCAAGTTGCGAGTGAATCGCGACGACGACATGATGATCACGGGAAAACGTCACGACTTCCGATTGGCGTATGACATTGGCTTTGACGACGAGGGTCATATTTTGGCCGCNGACTTTGAGTTGGCGTCGCGCTGTGGTTATAGCTGTGACTTCTCAGGCCCTGTGAATGACCGTGCGGTCTTGCACATTGACAACTGCTATTACCTGCCCAACCTGCACATCATTAGCCACCGCTGTAAGACCAACACGCAGAGCGCCACCGCNTTTCGTGGTTTTGGCGGCCCCCAGGGTATGTTTGGCATTGAGACGGTGATCGAAGAAATCGCAACCACGCTGGGTAAAGATCCCGTGGAGATTCGACTCAAGAACCTGTACCGCGATCCGTCGGTGTCTGGCGACGCTCAAAGCATGGTCACCCAGTATGGGCAAACCATTGAGGACTTCGTGGCAGACAAAGTCATTGACCAGCTGTTGAACGAAAGTAAGTATTACGCGCGTCGTCAAGAGGTAGCAGCCTTCAATGCAAACAGCCGTTATCGTAAGCGCGGTTTGTCCTTGGTGCCCTTGAAATTTGGTATCTCGTTTACGGCGACCATGCTGAATCAGGGTGGTGCGTTGGTGAACATATACATGGATGGCTCCGTGGTCGTGAACCACGGTGGTACGGAGATGGGGCAGGGCCTCAATACCAAAATGGCGCAGGTTGCGACCGACGCACTGGGCGTTGACTTTAAGTTGGTTCGCGTCACAGCAACCGATACGCAAAAGGTGCCCAATGCGTCTGCAACCGCGGCGTCCAGTGGTGCCGACATCAACGGCGCAGCCGTTGCCAACGCCTGTGGCCCATTGCGTGAACGGTTGCAAGCGGTCGCTGCGAATATGTTGGGCTGTGAGCCCAGTAACGTCCGCATCGAAGGCGGCCAAGCGATGCGTGCCGACGGCAGCTCTGACCAAGTGGTTGCATGGAAAGACCTCGCCAAGCAGGCGTGGTTGGACCGCGTAAGCCTGAGCTCCAGCGGCTTCTACATGACGCCTGACATTGCCTACGACTTCATGACCTTGCAGGGCAAGGCGTTCTATTACTTCTGCTACGGCGCAGCGGTTACGGAAACAGAAATTGACACCCGCACAGGCGAGTGGTGGCTGACAGGCGTGGACATCGTGCACGACGCGGGTCAGTCCATCAACCCCGCCATTGACAAGGGTCAGATCGAGGGTGCCTACGTGCAGGGCATGGGTTGGCTCACGATGGAAGAGATTATTTGGGACAAAAAGGGCAAGTTGTTGACCCATGGCCCCAGCACCTACAAGATCCCGGTGGCGGGTGATATTCCATCGCATTTCAATGTGTCGTTCTTTGCCAATCAAAACGTCAAGCCTACGCCGTTCCGCAGCAAAGCGGTGGGCGAGCCGCCACTCATGCTCGCGCTGTCCGCCTACTTCTCACTGCGGGATGCGGTGGGTGCTGTGGCACCGGGCAAGGTGGTTCAAATGGATGCGCCTGCCACGCCCGAGTGCGTGCTGATGGCTTGCGAGGCGATCAAGCGCGCCTAACGCAGTGATCGCCAACGACCTTGCGCGTGCGCGTGCCCTGCTTGGCACCTGCACCCTCGTGGTGGTGCGTGTGGGGCAGGTGCAGGGGTCTGTCCCGCGTGAAACGGGGGCATGGATGGTGGTATCCACGGACCACGTCATAGGCACCATTGGTGGCGGGCGATTGGAGTGGGATGCCATTGCGTACGCGCGGCATTTTATGGCGGTGTGCGTCAGCCAACGGGGGGTGCCAACCCGCCACTTTCCGACGCGTCTCTGACGGATAGTAAACACTTCAAGCTCGGCCCGTCCTTGGGGCAGTGTTGCGGCGGGGCGCTGGATATTCTGTTTGAAACCATTCCCGCCACCTTGACGCCTGAGCGGCAGGCCCAGTGGCTGCAGGCCCTTGATGTGCCNCGCCAACCCATCGCCTTGTTTGGCGGTGGTCACGTGGGACACGCCCTTGAGATGGCGATGCGGGCATTGCCCTTTGACCTGTTCTGGGTGGATAGCCGCGACGGTATCTTTCCCGATGACCTACCCCCGCATGTGCTGGCCGAGCACTCTAGCCCCGTGCACGATGCGGTGGCTGATATCAAGCCAGGCGCATGGGTCTTGATCATGAGCTTTAGCCATGCAGAGGACTTAGACGTGCTCCTCGCCTGCCTCGCGCGTCAGCGGGCCCACGGTGACCTACCATTTATTGGGCTTATCGGTAGCGCCACCAAGTGGGCGAGCTTTTCCAGCCGCGCTCGCGCCAGAGGCTTCACGCCGTCCGAGCTCGATCACGTCACCTGTCCCATTGGTCTACCGGGCATCGCGGGGAAAGAGCCCGCGGTCATCGCCGCGAGCGTGGTGGCCCAGCTCTTGGGCTTGCGCGCAGCGTAAGCCACGTAGCCACTTTCGCGTATTTTTAGTTCGCTTTGGGTAGGTTGCGGGGTTTCCCCTAGGTGCATATTTGGACGAGCCGCGCCATCATGGGAGACAGTCCTCAAAATGGGGGTGTATCGCGGAAGTGGCGTTTTTGCCGCCCATCCAGCGGGCTATATTTGAAACCGCATTGTTTTTTGCTTACAGGAGAGACGAGAGATGCAAGTGCAACTAACCGTTAACGGCAAAGCCGTTAAGGCCGACGTGCCGGATAACACCCTATTGGTCGAGATGCTGCGTGAAAATCTCAGCCTGACCGGGACGCACGTGGGCTGCGATACCTCTCAGTGCGGCGCATGTACCGTCATCATGAATGGNGACGCTGTGAAGTCATGTAGCGTTTTGGTCGCTCAGGCTCAGGGCGCTAGCGTAGAAACCATTGAAGGCTTGGCCGAAGCCGACGGCACGCTGCACCCGATGCAAGCGGCCTTTAAAGAGTGCCACGGCCTGCAGTGCGGCTTCTGTACGCCCGGCATGGTCATGAGTGCAGTCGATCTCGTGAACAAGAATCCCAAGGTGAGCGAGGGCGAGATTCGCGACTGCCTGGAAGGCAACATNTGCCGTTGCACGGGNTATCAAAATATCGTTAAAGCCGTCGCCATGGGACGCGACAACATGGTCGGCTGAGCGCTGGCTGCATCGATTTGTTAAGCCGTTGGGATGCATAGCGGCTTGCCTGTTTTTTGACCATTGAGGAGTTTTCATCATGGGTGCTTCAGATTTTGCTAACTTGCCGCACATCGGCGAGTCTGTCCTGCGCAAAGAGGACGTTCGCTTCCTGACCGGTGCAGGTCAGTACACAGACGACATCAAAATTGCGAATCAAACGCAAGCGATATTCGTCCGATCACCACACGCCCACGCCAACGTGAAGAGCGTAAATACCGAGCGCGCGCTGGCGATGCCAGGCGTGGTGGCGGTGTTTACTGGCAAGGACATCGACGGAAAAATGGGGGGGTTGCCCTGCGGTTGGTTGATCAATAACAGTGGGGATGGCACGCCCATGGCGGAGCCGCCACACCCTATCTTGGCGATCGACAAGGTGCGCTACGTTGGCGACCATGTGGCCATGGTGGTGGCTGAAACGCTGCAACAAGCCAAAGACGCTGCGGAAGCGGTGGACGTGGTTTACGACGTGTTGCCCGCTTCCGTAAGCTGCGCGCAGGCCAAGGTCGGTGCGCCNTTGCACGCAGAGTCTGCTNACAANAACTGCTACAAGTGGGCGCTGGGCGATAAAAGCGCGGTGGACTCGGCCTTCCAGAGCGCGGCGCATGTGACGCGTCTCGATTTGGTGAATAACCGCTTGATACCCAATGCCATGGAGCCTCGCGCGGCCATCGGCCTGTATAACCGTGCCAGTGACGAGTACACCCTGTACGTCGCCAATCAAAACCCACACGTTGAGCGCTTGTTAATGACGGCGTTCGTGCTCAGCTTGCCCGAGCACAAGGTGCGGGTTATTGCCCCAGACGTTGGCGGTGGTTTTGGATCCAAAATTTACCTGTACGCCGAAGACGTGGCCCTCACATGGGCCTCCAAGCAAATCAACCGCCCTATTAAGTGGACGGCGGATCGTGGCGAGGCTTTCTTGAGCGACGCCCATGGTCGTGACCACGTGAGCACGGCCGAGATGGCGATGGATAAGGACGGTAANTTTTTAGCGATGCGTGTGCACACGGATGCAAACTTGGGTGCGTATCTCTCGACATTCGCGACCGCTGTGCCCACCATCNTGTATGCGACATTGCTNGCAGGTCAATACACGACGCCTCAGATTTACGTCGAGGTTGATTCTTGGTTTACGAACACCGCGCCTGTCGATGCGTATCGTGGTGCAGGTCGTCCTGAGGCCACGTATTTGGTGGAACGCCTCGTGTCGCGTTGCGCGTGGGAGATGGGGTTGTCGCAAGCGGAAATCCGCAAGCGTAACTTCATTTCATCTTTCCCTTACCAGACCCCAGTGGCGTTGCAGTACGACACGGGTGACTTCCATACCTTGATGGATAAGGCCAATAAACTCGGTGACGTCGATGGCTTCGAGGCACGAAAGACCGCATCGGCGGCTAAGGGCTTGTTGCGTGGTATCGGCTACTCCAGCTATATCGAGGCGTGCGGCCTGGCTCCCAGTAATATCGCCGGTGCCTTGGGCGCGCGTGCGGGCTTGTTTGAGTGTGGCGAAGTGCGGGTTCACCCCACGGGTAGCGTGACGGTCTTTACCGGTTCGCATAGCCACGGTCAAGGCCACGAGACCACGTTTGCACAAGTCGTCGCTGCCCGTTTGGGTATTGAGGTGGATCAAGTTGATATCGTGCACGGTGATACCGGGCGCGTACCGTTCGGTATGGGTACCTACGGTTCGCGCTCGATTTCTGTGGGCGGTGCTGCCATCATGCTGGCGCTCGATAAGATTGAAACCAAAGCCAAAAAAATCGCGGCCCACTTGCTGGAATCTAGCGATGCCGATATCGAGTTTGCCAACGGTGAATTCACGGTGAAGGGTACCGATAAAAAAGTACCTTTTGGGCAGGTTGCGCTCACCGCGTATGTGCCACACAACTATCCTTTGGATAAGTTGGAGCCTGGTCTGAACGAGACGGCGTTTTACGACCCCACCAACTTCACGTTCCCAGCGGGCACCTATATTTGCGAGGTCGAAATTGACCCGGCCACCGGCACCACGCGCGTTGATTCATTCACAGCAGTGGATGACTTCGGAACCATCATCAACCCCATGATTGTGTTGGGACAGGTTCACGGCGGCTTGGCGCAAGGTATTGGTCAGGCATTGCTAGAGAATTGCGTCTACGACGAGGANACTGGCCAGTTGCTGACCGGTAGCTTCATGGACTACACCATGCCACGCGCGGATGACTTCCCAGAGTTCAAGATTGACAACAACAGCACGCCATGTACCCATAACTCATTGGGTACCAAGGGCTGCGGTGAGGCGGGTGCCATTGGCTCACCGCCAGCAGTGATCAATGCGGTGCTTGATGCGCTGCGCGACGTCGGTGTGACGGACTTTGATATGCCTGCGTCGCCTGGCCGCGTTTGGGCAGCGATTCAGAAAGCAAAGGCCTAAGCGCCACGCCATCTCACAGCATTTACCAATTGGAGTAACAATATGTACACATTTGAATATAAAAGCGCCTCTAGCGTGGACGATGCCGTTAAGGCTATGGGCGAGGGCGCTCAGATACTGGCCGGCGGACAGACGCTACTAGCGACGATGAAGCAGCGTTTGGCAGCGCCAAGCGCCTTGGTGGATTTGGGCAAGATCAGCGGCCTCAGCGGTATCAAAAAAGAGGGCAATCACCTGGTGATTGGTGCGATGACGTCTCACGCGGATGTTGCCAATGACCCCACCGTTCAGAGCACCATTCCTGCGTTGGCTGCGTTGGCAAGTCAAATTGGTGACCGTCAGGTGCGCGCGCGCGGCACCTTGGGCGGTTCAGTGGCAAATAACGACCCCGCGGCCTGCTACCCCAGCGCGGTGTTGGCGCTGAATGCGACGGTTCACACCAACAAGCGAACCATTGCGGCGGATGACTTCTTCCAAGGGATGTACACCACCGCNCTGGAAGAGGGAGAAATGATCACCGCAATTGCGTTCGAGATTCCCGAAAAGGCGAACTACATGAAGTTCAAGCAGTCGGCCTCTCGCTTTGCGCTCGTCGGTGTGTTTGTGGCCAAGTCGAGCGCAGGTGCTCGGGTTGCCGTGACAGGCGCCGCCTCGTGCGTATTCCGTCACGCAGGGCTGGAGCAGGCACTGTCGGCTAACTTCTCGCCCAGCGCGGTGAGCGGTGTCGCGGTGGATGCAGGGGATCTGAACAGCGATATTCACGCCAATGCGGCGTATCGCGCAAGCCTAGTCTCTGTGATGACCGAGCGCGCAGTGGCGGCAGCTAACGGCTAAGGTAAGCCTTAGAATTCGTCAAGAGTCTTGTTCGAGGGTGTTTCTGTGAAGTCTGTTGACGATTTAATAAGTGCCTTGCAGTCTGTTGGCTATTACGCCGACAGACGCTTGGCAACCGCTGTTTTTTTGGCCATGCGTTTGCAGCGCCCCTTGCTACTGGAGGGCGAGCCGGGTGTTGGTAAAACAGAGTGGCAAAGGCCTTGTCTGCGGTGCTTTCTCGCGACCTGATTCGCTTGCAATGCTACGACGGCATGGAGCAGCGGGAGGCACTGTACGAGTGGAACTACACCGCGCAGCTGATCCACATGCGTGCAGCAGAGAGCGCTGTGGCGTCTAAAGGCCTGTCGTCTGAGGGCGTCGCGACACTCGAAAAAGAGGTCTATGACGCCAAGTACCTGATCAGCGCCCGTTGCTGCAAGCCTTGCAGGCGCCAGCGCCCGGCGCCGTTTTGCTGATAGATGAGGTTGATCGCGCCGACCAGCCTTTTGAGGCCTTTTTATTAGAGTACCTCGGTGAGTACCAAGTGACCATTCCCGAGATGGGCACGGTGAGGGCGACTAGCCAACCGCTCACGATACTCACCAGTAACCGCACGCGCGAGCTAAATGACGCGGTGAAACGGCGTTGCCTCTACCACTGGTTGGACTACCCTAGCCGCGAGCGTGAGCTGGATATTGTTCGGGCGCGCGTGCCCGAAGCCAGTGAGATGTTGTCGGCGCAAGTGGCGAGCATGGTGCAGCAGTTGCGTACACAGCCATTTGCCGGCGCCTTCCAGCGCGCCCCAGGCATTGCCGAAAGCGTTGATTGGGCCAAGGCGTTGGTTGCGATGGACACCTTGGTGGTTGATCCCGAGGTCATGCAAGATACCGCGGGTATTTTGTTCAAGCAGCGTGATGACATCGCTGCCATGACACAGGCGCTAGCCGGTGACCTGTTAGAGGCAGCGGCGGCCAGCGAGCAAGACGCTAAGTCGGGCGCCCTGACGCCGCGCCCGACGCCACCGAGCGCGGCATCACTGATGTGAATTCATGACGGTCACTGCGGAGCCAAGCCATGCCTTGGGGGATGCGCGCACAGGCAAGATGCCTGGCAATGTACTTGGGTTCTGCCGTGCCTTGCGACGTGCGGGCCTGACCTTAGATAGCGCCCGTATTGCGCTCTCCATTAAGGCACTGGATACAGTGGGGTTACAAAATCGCGAGGATGTCGCTGCCGCAATGGAGTCGGTGTTGGTACACCGTGGTCAAGACCGTTTTATTTTCCGCGAGCTGTTTGATGCGTATTTTCGAGATCCGAAGATGGCGAATCAGTTGTTGGCACAAATGCTTCCGACCGCTCAGGGTCAGTCTGCCCCCGACAATCGGCGTGCACGTGTTCGCGAAGCNCTTAACCCTCCGAAGATNGCACCGAAAGACAGTCCNCCNCAGTCAGAGACGCCGATTGAGNTGGATGCGGCGATGACCGCCAGCGAGGCCAATCGCCTGCGTTATGCNGACTTCAACACCTTGACAGCGAGTGAGTATCAGTTGATTTCGCANCTGGTGCAAGANATTCCGCTNCCGCTTCCTAAGTGGCGAAGCCGTCGTTTACAAGCGTCACCGCGTGGTTCGCGCTTGGACTGGGGCAAGTTACTGAGGCAGAGTGCGCAGGGCTATGGCGTCCCGCCCAAATTGCCCCGGCGAGCCCGCAAGGACATGCCACCGCAGTTGCTCATATTTGTGGATGTGTCCGGATCAATGGAGCGCTACGCGCGCCTGTTATTGGCTTTTCTGCATGCGGCGACCCAGGCGAAGCCCGGTGGGCGCGTCATGCCCGTTCGGCATGTTTTTGCCTTTGGGACCCAACTGACGCCNCTCACCCAAGCCTTTAACGAAGGGGATGCTGATGCCATGTTTGCGCACGTTAACCAATGNGTCTCGGATTTTGCGGGTGGGACGCAATTGGGCCAGAGCCTAGAGCAGTTTCAGCGTGGGCACGGTCGTATCTTATCTAGTGGGCGNACGGTATGTCTTATCATCTCNGANGGCTTNGACACGGGGTCGGATACGGTTTTGGAGCAGGCCTTAAATTGGTTAAAGTTACGCAGTGACCGTCTGTTGTGGTTGAATCCGTTGTTGCGTTTCGAGCAATACACGCCCACCGCACGCGGGGCCACTGTCTTAAGTCGCAACGTCGATGCGATGCTGGCTGTTCATAATGTGGATAGCTTGAAAATGCTGGCGCAGAGTATTGCGGCAGTGATGCGTGCCTGAAGAGGCCGGCGTCGATTTATTTTTTGAATAAGGAGTAGTTACATGCAGATGCAAGGTAGTCGCGAGTTGATCGTGTCGCAACAAATCGCCTGGGATGCGCTGAATGACCCTGAGGTTTTAAAGGCCTGCATTCCGGGTTGTGATCGCGTGGAGTTGAGCGGCGACAACCAATACAACATTGGCATGGCGCTCAAAATCGGTCCTGTCTCCGCAAAATTCACTGGCGTGATCAACTTACTCGACGTCGAGGCGCCTCGCTCTTATCGACTCAAGTTTGAAGGTCAGGGCGGTCCCGCCGGGTTCGGCAAGGGGGAGTCAAAGGTGGTCCTTGAGCCCACGGCCACCGGTTGCTTACTGACGTATACCGTCGAGGCACAAGTAGGCGGCAAGGTGGCCCAGTTGGGTCAACGTCTAATCGATGGGGCGGCGAGCAAGATGGCCGACGACTTCTTTAAGCGTTTTGACGCCCATATGGTGACGCATCATGGCGAGGCGATTAGCTCTGCAGCCGGTGAAGCCGAGGGAGCTGATGCGGAGACGGCACCCCCCGCATCAGGGAAAGATACGCCCAGCAACGGTGCGTCACTGAAATGGTTGGCCCGGTTGGCTGTGTTGGGCTTGGTTGTTTGGTACGTCATTTCGCAGCAGTAAGGGTACCCATGGAAAATTTGGATATCACGGTCCTAAGAACGCTGCAAGACTGGCGTGCCCAAGGTCGTCGGGCGCTGTTGGCGACAGTGATTCGGACTTGGGGCTCGTCGCCTCGACCCGTGGGATCCATCATGGCCATGCGCGATGACGGCGCCGTAGTGGGTTCTGTTTCCGGTGGGTGCATTGAAGATGATTTGATCAACCGCTACACCGCGGCTTACAACGCGGTGGATGCAGCGATTCCTATGGGGGCGCCTGAGCGCGTGCGCTACGGCGTGACGGCTGACGAGGCACACCGCTTTGGGCTGCCTTGCGGCGGGACCTTGGAGTTGCTGCTGGAGTTTGACCCCAACGCCGCCGACCTGCAAGCCTTGACGGCGACACTAGATGACGGCCGTCTGGTTCAGCGTCAGGTTACGCTTGAATCCGGTGCCGTGCAGTTGACGCCTTGTGACGTCCCCTCGGTTTTGCGTGTCTCTGACGAGGCGCTCGTTAACACCTTTGGCCCAGGCTACCGCATGCTAATCATCGGTGCGGGGCAGTTGAGTGAATACCTAGCGACCATGGCCTTGTTCAGTGGCTTCTCTGTCACGGTGTGTGATCCCCGCGAAGAATATCGGGGTGCTTGGAATGTGCCCGGTGCAAAAGTGGTGAGTACCATGCCCGACGACGAGGTCGTGGCCTTTAAGCCCGACTCTCGCAGCTGTGTCGTCGCACTAACGCACGACCCTAAGCTCGATGACCTGGCCTTGTTAGAGGCCCTTGGTACGGCGGCCTTTTATGTGGGCGCCATTGGTTCGCGCCGCAATGATGAGTCAAGGCGTGAACGCATGATCACGCACTTTGATCAGACCACTGA
>JGI26086J50260_1001222_pt1 | contig 15250 bp, 13 predicted proteins | sample SaaInl3SG_22_DNA_FD_50260 | JGI IMG/M metagenome (IMG submission 50260)
TAACTCCAAAGCAGTTTCGGGCGCATGATAAAAAAATTGATACGATCGCCATTTGGCAATGCCCTTGTTGGCTGGACAATTGGCAGCATCATCGCGCTTTTNATGGTCACTGTTCGCTGGCGGACGGTTGATCAGGGAAAATCCGATCAATTCATGGCCAGCCAGAATGGCATTATCATGGTGTTCTGGCATGAACGGGTCATGGCCATGCCGTGGCTTTGGCCCTCGGCCTATGCGCTTCACGCGCTGCAATCACCGCATCCTGATGGCCGCATGATGTCGCATGCGATTGGCTGTTTTGGAGTAAAAACGGTTTGGGGCAGTTCAAACCGCAACCCGCTGTCGGGATTACGCGGGTTAAAACGCGTTCTTGATCGTGGCGAATCTGTTGCTATTACGCCTGATGGGCCGCGCGGCCCGGCCCGCAAATCGGCGCTTGGGCCTGTTGCGATTGCCCAAATGGCCGGAAAACCGATTGTGCCAATGTGCTGGTCAGTTGATCGTTACTGGCGCGCCACCGGCTGGGATCGGCTGATCATTCCAAAACCGTTTGCGCGTGGCCGGTTTATCATTGGCGATCCGATCTATCTTGATGATATCTCAAAAGACCAGCTCGAAACCGCCCGTCAGCAGCTTGAAGATGCGCTGAATGCACAGGCTGATGCGGTTGACCGGCTTTTTACCGAGCCGCCGCAATGACCTTTGGCCTATATAATCTGATTTGGCATTTACTGCGCCCATTTATCCCGTTGATTTTGCGTGTGCGTGCATGGCGCGGCAAGGAAATTGCCAGCCGCCTTCATGACCGGTTTGGCCAGCCCCAGCTTGACCAAAAAATAAAAGGTGCAATCTGGATTCATGCGGTCAGTGTTGGCGAAACCGTGGCCGCCATCGGCCTTGCCAAAGCGCTCGCCAGCGCCCTGCCAAAAGCCAGATTTCTGATCACCACCAACACGGTTAGTGCCGCGGCGATGGTTGAACGGGAAAGCGCCAATGGCATGGCGCTGTCACATGCGTTTCAGCCGCTTGATCACCCGCATTTTGTCGATCAATTTTTACAGCACACCCGCCCGACACTGGCCATTTTCATGGAATCTGACTTCTGGCCCAATTTGATATCGAAAACCGCAGCCAAGGCAATTCCGGTCATTTTTGCCTCATCCCAATTATCCAGCACCGCCTTTCACCGCTGGACGAAACAGCCAGCAATGGCAAAGGCGGTTTTTGCAGCACCGCAAATGGTTTTGGCCGTTAATGATGCGCAGGCAGCGCAATTTCAACGCCTTGGCACGCCAGCCGATATTATCACCGTTTTAGGGTCACTCAAACTTGGCGCGATGGCAGACGCCGATCCAGCCCTTTGCCAAAGCCTGAAAACCGCCATTGGCAAACGGCAAATTTTGCTTGCCGCCTCAACGCATGATGGCGAAGATGCAAGCATGATCGCCGCTGCCAATGCGCTTGGCGATGGCTGGCTGACAATCATTGCGCCGCGCCATCCCGATCGGGGCAACCAGATTGCCGCGGCAAGCAGCAGCGCACCACAACGAAGCCTTGGTCAATTTCCGTCCAAGGATCATAACCTTTACATCATGGACAGCTTTGGCGAGATGGGCAGCCTGTTCAGCCTTGCCGATCTGGTTATTCTTGGCGGTTCCTTCATGCCGAAAGGCGGGCATAACCCGCTTGAGCCAGCGGCTTTCGGCTTGCCGATCATCACCGGCCAGCATATTTTTAAAAATAGCGCCGAATTTGCCGGCCTTCGCGATGTGGGGGTTGTGTTTGATGTGGCAGAAACCGATGATGGGCTTGATGCCACGATAACCGGTCAAAAGCTTGCCAAGCTGGTGATCGCCATTGCAAATGACAAGCCGGCACGCCGCCGCATTGCCAGCGCGGCAAAAGCCTATGCGATGGCGGCAAATGAACGCTCTCACATCGCCGCGCGAAAAATTGTGCTAGAAACAATAAAACAACCCGTCAAGACCAACAGATGATCAAGACGAAACCATGATAAAAACGCCTGATTTCTGGACAAACCGAGGATTGCTGGCCGTGCTGCTGCTGCCATTTGCAGGCTTGTGGGCAGGCGCAACATTCATTCGCAATACGCTGGCGCATGAAACAAAGGCGGCATTACCAATCATCTGTATTGGCAATCTTAGTGCTGGCGGCACTGGCAAAACGCCAGTGACCTCGTTTTTATATGACCAATTGCAAGTCCGCGGTCACAAGCCGGCAATTCTAATTCGCGGCTATGGCGGAACGGCAAAGCGGCCTTTATGGGTTGATCCCAGTCTTCACCACGCAAATGAGGTTGGTGATGAGGCGTTAATGCTTGGCGAAAGCCGTGATGTTTTGGTGGCGCGTGATCGGGTTGCCGGTGCCGCGATGATCGCGGCTAATGGCAATCATGATGTAATTTTAATGGATGATGGTTTGCAGCATCCCTATATCGCCAAAGATTTTGCCATTGGTGTGTTTGATGGCAATGTTGGCATTGGCAATGGCTGGCTGATTCCCGCAGGCCCGCTTCGCATTGGCTTGCAAAGCGGCATCAAAACCATTCACGCTGCCATAATCAATGGTAATGATGAAACCGGTATCACATCAAAGCTACAGCCCCATATGCCTGTCTTTGCAGGTCATCTGACGGCTGATCAAAGCATTATCGACGCGCTTGACGGCGATCCGGTGATGGGTTTTGCCGGTATTGGCCGCCCAAACCGGTTTTTTACCAGCTTGAAGGCGGCGGGGGCAAATCTTGTTCGCAGCTTGGCATTTGCCGATCACCACCCCTATAGCGAGGCCGATTTGGTTAGGCTGCAAGAAGATGCAGCCCGCCTTGGTGCCGCGCTTGTCACCACAAAAAAAGACTGGGTTCGCCTGCCTGCCGAATGGCGGGAACGGATTGGGTTTTTGCCGGTATCGCTTGATCTTGACGCTGCGGATGCGCTCGTGGATGCCATCATTGCAACCATTGCCGAAAAAGGAGCCTGACCAAAATGGCATTTTCGGCGGGTCAAATTTTACAAAAATGGTTTCGGCAAATCATTCGCTGGCCGCTTGAAGCATTGTTTGGCTTTGGCCTTTTCTATTTTGCCCGATTGCTGCCAGTGCGCTTTGCCAGCGCGGCAATGGGTGGGCTTTTGGGGATTATGGCACCTTTGACGCCGTGGCATCGCCGCGCGCTTCGCAATCTCGCCCATGCCATGCCCGATCTTGATGATGCCGAAAAAGACCGGATTTTACGCGCAATGTGGCGTAATCTTGGACGGGTCATTGGCGAATATCCGCATATCAATTCAATTGTTGATAAGGGCTGGGTTGAATTTGTCGGGCTTGAGCATCTAAAGGCGCTTGAAGGTGGCGGCTTTTTGATTGGGGCGCATATCGGCAATTGGGAATTTGGTCCCTTTGCCGCTTTGACAACTGGCAAAAAAGTGGCAGCGATTTACCGGCCGTTGAATAATCCGCTTTTGTCGGGCCTTTTGCATCGACGCCAAGAAACCTATGGCGGCGATATTTATCGCAAAGGCCGCGAGGCCGCGCTTGGCATGGTTAGCGCGCTTCGCAAAGGGCAGATGATGTGTCTTCTTGTTGATCAACAGCTTCGTGAAGGCATTTCGGTTCCCTTTTTCGGGCATCCCGCCCGCACCTCGATCAGCCATATCAAAATCGCCGTCAAAAAACAGGTGCCGCTATTTTATATGCGAACCGAACGGCTTGGTACCTGCCGGTTTCGGGTGACGATTTCACCGCCAATTACCTTGCCCGACACGGCAGATGATGCGGCGGTTCTGGCCTTGGCCACCGAAATTAACCACGAAATCGAAAGCTGGATTCGCACCACCCCCGAACAATGGTTCTGGCCGCATCGCCGCTGGGGAAAAAATATCTAGCTAAAACAGCTTGTCCTGCCGGTCGTCATCTGCTGGTTTTCGTGCCGGTTTTCGTACCGGTTTTGGCCCTGGGTTTGGGATCGCCTTGACCGGCTGCGCCATACCTCCGGCACTGGCACTGGCACTGGCACTGTTAGTGGCACTGGTAGTAGCATCCAAAACCGCCCCGCGCGTGCCATCGGCAAACCGGATCATGACATTGGCCTGATCGGGGGCTGCCGCGGCACGTTTGATGGGCGCACCAGCAGCATCAGTAACAAGCGTAAAGCCGCGATCAAGAACGCGCTCAAAGGAATTGGCGTCAAGCAATTTAGAAATATTATCAAGCCTTTGCTGACGATTTGCGAGGCTGGTGACAAAATGTTGCTCAAACCGCTGGCCGATCTGCGATAGACGCCCGCTAGCTTCGGCAAGCTTGGTTTCCGGCGACCGCAATATAAGATTATCAAGTCTTTGCTGACGATTGGCGAGGCCAGTGGCGAATTGTTGTTCAAAACGCTGGCCAATCTGCGATAAACGCCCAGCGGCTTCGGCAAGCTTGGTTTCCGGCGGCTGCAATCGTCCAGCCAGACCCGATAGCCGCAAGGCGCGCGCCGACAACCATTGATCAAGCCCGCGAAACAGCCCGCCAAGCGCATAATCAAGGCTTTGTGCCCGCCGCTGGATCAAATCTGCCGGATCAACAAGGCCGCGTGCCGCCAGCGCTGTTTGCTGGCCAGCATTTTCAAGCTTGCGCGCTGTTGCCCGCATCAAACGCGCATTCACCTCGCTTAGATAGGCGGCAAGATCGGTTTTAACCGGAACGGCAAGTTCGGCAGCCGCGGTTGGTGTCGGGGCGCGCAAATCAGCGGCAAAATCAATCAAGGTTGTATCGGTTTCATGGCCGATGGCCGAAATCACCGGAATACGGCATTCGGCAACTGCCCGCACAACGACTTCTTCGTTAAACGCCCATAAATCTTCTAATGCCCCACCACCGCGCGCGATGATCAACACATCGGGGCGCGGCAGGCTGCCATTTTCGGGCATCGCGTCGAAACCACGAATCGCAGCAGCAACCTGCGCCGCCGCATCGCGCCCTTGAACCAGCGTTCCCCAAACCAGCACATGAACGCCGAACCGGTCTTGGAGCCGGTGCAGAATATCGCGGATAACCGCGCCTGTCGGGCTGGTGACAACGCCAATGGTTGTTGGCATTTTCGGAATTTTCTTTTTGCGTTCTTGATCAAACAGGCCTTCACCCGCCAGCATCCGGCGGCGATCTTCAAGCTGTTTCAGCAATGCACCTTCACCAGCAATTTCGATCTGGCTAACAACGATCTGATATTTCGACTGACCGGCAAAGGTGGTCAGACGACCCGTCGCGATCACCTCAAGCCCTTCTTCAGGCTGGACCGCAAGATTGGCTGTCATGGTTTTCCAGCACACAGCCGCAAGGGTGGATCGATCATCTTTCAAGGTAAAATAAAGATGGCCTGACGGGGCTTTATTGGGGCGCGAAATTTCGGCGCGAACCCGCACAAACTCAAAAGCCGTCTCAACCGTTGTCTTTACGGCGCGTGAGAGCTCGCTAATTGTCAGATAGGGCGCGTTATCGCCGCTGTTTTGCTGATCGCCCTCTTCCATGATGAACCCATCTTATGCCATATTGGCCACGCCGCAACACCAAAGGATTGTTCGATGAATATTTTACTGATTGGCAGCGGGGGGCGCGAACATGCGCTTGCCTGGTCACTTGCAGATTCGCCATTAACCAGCAATTTGGTCATTGCCCCCGGTAATCCGGGCATGGCGCCCTATGGCGAGATGCGGCCAGTGGCAGCGGATGATCTTGATGGTCTATGCGCCCTTGCCGTTGAAATATCGGCTGATCTGGTGGTGATTGGCCCTGAAGTGCCGCTTGTCGATGGCTTGGCTGACCGGCTTGCCAGCCTTGGCATAGCCGCCTTTGGCCCCAGCGCTGCCGCTGCCCAGCTTGAAGGATCAAAGGAATTTGCCCGCGCCTTTTGCGCGCGCCACAATGTTCCGCAGCCAGCCTATTTTCCGGTTAGCGATTATGCCACCGCCTGCCAGCATATTGACCAGCTTGGTGGCTTTTGCGTGATCAAGGCCGATGGGCTTGCCGCTGGCAAAGGCGTGGTGGTTGCCGATGATGCCGAAACCGCCAAAGCCGCAGCAAAATCAATGCTTGATGGTCAATTTGGTGAATCGGGAAAACGGCTGGTGATCGAACAGCGCATTAGCGGCCCCGAAGCGTCACTTTTCGCACTTCTTGATGGTGATTCGGCAATTTTGATGGCAACCGCTCAAGATCACAAACGCGCCTATGATAATGATGAAGGGCCGAATACTGGCGGCATGGGTGCCATTTCACCTGCGCCGCGGCTTGATAAGGCACTTGAAGATCAGGTGATGCAAGAGGTGGTGGGGCCCGTGGTGCGCGGCATGGCCGCCGAAGGCACGCCCTATCGCGGCGTGCTGTATGTCGGGCTTATGCTTACCAAAGACGGCCCGCAGGTCATTGAATTCAACTGTCGCTTTGGTGACCCCGAAGCCCAGGTAATCCTGCCCCGCCTGAGAACTGATCTTGTCAGCGCCATGCTGGCAACAACCAATGCCAGCCTGCATCATTTTGATATGCGCTGGGATCCCCGCGCGGCGGTGACTGTCGTAATGGCCAGCAAGGGCTATCCGGGAAGCTATGAAAAAGGCAGCGTCATCCGCGCGATTGACGCCGCTGAAACCGTGCCTGATTGCAATGTTTTTCATGCGGGAACCGCGCTTGCTGACAATGGTGATTTGATTGCTGTTGGCGGACGGGTTTTGGCCGTTACCGCGCTTGGTGATGATGCCGAAACAGCGCGGCGCAATGCCTATGCTGGCGTTGCCAAAATTGATTGGCAAGGCGGATTCTACCGAAGTGATATCGCCAAGACCTAGCGGCGTTCGGCAAAAAACGCCTGAAGCATGGCGCGGGCGTCAGCCGCACCAATACCGCCATAAATCTCTGGCCGGTGATGGCAGGATGGATTGTCAAAAAATCGGACACCCGATTCAACCGCCCCTGCCTTTTCATCATGCGCGGCAAAATAGACCCGCCGCAATCTGGCATGCGCGATAGCACCAGCGCACATCGTACAAGGCTCAAGCGAAACCCATAAATCATAACCATCAAGGCGCGACTGGCCAGTGGCGGCCATGGCCGCCTCAATCGCCAGAATTTCGGCATGATGAAGCGCGTTACCATCCCGAACCATGCGGTTTTCCGCAAGCGCAATCAAATCGCCCTTGGCATCAGTGATCGCGGCAGCAACCGGCACTTCACCAGCCTTGGCCGCCGCCGCCGCCGCTGCCAGAACCTTGTCCATATGACCTTTCATTTTCATGCCTTCCTTGGTGACATAGATGACCGGCTTTACCAAGCAGAAATAGCCGTCACCAGTGATTGGCATTTGCCAAGGCGCGGATTTCCGGTTACATCCAAGCNGATGACAAAACAAAGCTTTACATTAGACCAACAGGCCGAGTCCGAACGCATTGCCAAACGCATTGCCCGCGCCGGCATTTGTTCGCGCCGCGAAGCCGAGGCACGCATTCTTGATGGGCGCGTCACCGTCAATGGCGAGGTGATTTCCAGCCCCGCGCTGAATGTTGGTGCGCGTGACAAAATCACCATTGATGGCAAACCCTTGCCCGGACGTGAACCTGCCGGATTATGGCGCTATTACAAACCACGCGGTCTGGTGGTCAGTGATCGTGACGAGCAAAACCGCGAAACAATTTTTGACCATCTGCCACAAGATTTGCCCCGCCTGATGACGGTTGGCCGCCTTGATCTTGATTCCGAAGGTTTATTGTTGATGACAAATGATGGTGATCTTGCCCGCCATCTGGAACTGCCTTCAACCGGTTGGAGCCGCAAATATCGGGTTCGCGCGCAAGGCCAGATCAATGAGTCCCAGCTTGCCGCGCTTGCCGATGGTGTTACCATTGACGGCATCCGCTATGGGCAAGTGATCGCAAAGCTTGACCGGCAAATGGCAAGCAATGCGTGGCTTACGGTTGCCATCCGTGAAGGCAAGAACCGCGAGATTCGCCGCATCATGGAATATCTCGGCCATAAGGTCAGCCGCCTGATCCGCATTTCCTACGGGCCATTCCAGCTTGGCGATCTTGAAGATGGCGCGATTGAACAAGTCAAAGCACGGGTGCTTGCCGATCAGCTTGGGCTTGGCGATGGCACTTTAGAAGCCAGCGAAAAACCAACGCTTTCGATTAACAAGCCAGCGCATAAATCAGGCGCGAAACGAGGCAGACATGCGAATCATAGCGGGAAGCCGTCGCGGGGCAATCCTCACAAAACTGGACGCCGTTAAAACCCGGCCAACGGCAGATCGGGTTCGCGAATCCCTTTTCAATATTCTGCAAGCTGGCCGGTTTCAGGGGCTTTTGGCTGATAGTCAGGTGATTGATGTTTTTGCTGGCACCGGCGCGCTTGGGCTAGAAGCCATTTCGCGCGGTGCCGCCTTTGCCAGCTTTATTGAAAATGATACGGCCGCCCTCGCGGTTTTGCGGGCGAATATTGCCAAGCTTCGGTTTCAATCCTCAGCCGCCGTTTTGGCCGCTGATGCAACAAATTTAGTGCATTGGCGGGCGGCACCAGCCAATCTTGTTTTTGCCGATGCACCCTATCAAACCGGAGGTGGCCTTTTGGCGATTAACGCTTTGGCCAAAATTGGCGCGCTTGATGATGCGGCGGTGGTTATCATCGAAACCGCAAAAACCGAAATATTGGATAGCGACGCTTTGGCCACTGGCCTGACGCCGATTGACCAGCGTAATTATGGCAAGGCGTTGCTGAATTTCCTGACCTATCAAACGCCGTAACCGCCGCCTAGCTTCGGCCAAATAACCGTTCGATATCGGCAAGTGATAATTTCACCCAAGTCGGCCGACCATGGTTACATTGCCCCGATCGCGGGGTTATCTCCATATCGCGAAGAAGCGCATTCATCTCGCTTGCGTTCAACGGGCGGCCAGCACGAACCGACCCATGGCAGGACACGGTTGCCAAAACATGATTGATTCGGTCTTCAAGACTGGTGCTGCCGCCAAGTTCAACAAGTTCTTCAGCAATATCAGCAACAAGCTGTTTGACATCGGGCGTACCAAGAAGCGCTGGCACTGCCCGCACAACCACCGCCCCAGCGCCAAACCCTTCGACCACCAGCCCCATTGTTTCCAGCATATCAGCCGCCTCGATAACCGCCGCAGCATGATGATCAGCAAGCGTGACCACTTCGGGCAAAAGCAGGTTTTGTGACGCAACACCGCTTTCGGCAAGCGCGGTTTTCATCCGTTCCATCACAAGACGTTCATGCGCCGCATGCTGGTCAATAATCGTCAGCCCATCTTCGGTTTCAGCAATGATATATGTCTTATGCAGCTGCGCCTTGACCGCGCCAAGAAGATGATGACGCTGGTCATGCTGCTGTTCGGCCTCGCTTTCCGATGCCATTCGCGCCGCCGGTTCAGCATCATCACCAAGCAGGCTGTGTGGCGGCATTTGATCGGGCCGGTAAAAGGCATGGGCTGAGGCCATTTGCTGGCGTGATGGCGGGGCTAGATAGGGGCGTTGCGCACCGCTGGATAGCGTATTACCTGCTGGCGCAAAGTCATTTCCTGCCACCCGATCCGGCGCGGTTGAAAATTTACCAATTGCCGCAGTGCCGCCTGCGCTGGTGGCGTGAATGCTGCCATCACGAAGCCGCGCCATTAACCCGCCCACCAAAAGACTGCGAACCGCGGCGGCATCTTTGAACCGCACTTCAGCCTTTGCCGGATGGACATTCACATCAACCGCCGATGGTGGAACCTCAAGAAACAACACTGCCATCGGGTGACGGCCACGCGGCAATGTATCGCCATAACCCGCCCTGATCGCCCCCAAAAGTGCGCGATCATGGATTGGACGGCCATTCACAAACAGAAAAATATTCGCCGTTGTCGGCCGGTTCATTGTCGGCAGACCAACAAGCCCCGTAAGCCGGATATCATCGCGCACCGCGTCAAGCGCAACCGCTTCGCCGGCAAATCCCTGTCCCATAATCGCGCCAATTCGCGCCTGCAACCCGCTTTGGCCTGGCAAACAGGCGGGTAAATCCAGTAATAGGCGATCATCTGCGGTCAGATGAAATCCAACTTCGGGCCATGCCATGCCAAGCCGCCGCACGATATCGGCGCATTGCCCCTGTTCGGTGCGCTCGGTTTTCAAAAATTTCAGACGGGCAGGAACGGCCTTGAAAAGCTGGGTAACTGAAATCATCGACCCTTTGGCAAGGGCGGCCGGTTCAGGGCCAGAAACAACGCCGCCATCGACGACAAGCCGCCACGCATGATCAAAACCAGCAGTGATCGAGGTCAAGGATAGCCGCGAAACAGCGCCAATTGACGGCAACGCTTCGCCGCGAAATCCCAATGAATGAATATGATCAAGCGAGTCATCAGGCAATTTCGACGTGGCATGGCGTTCAATGGCAAGCGCCATATCGTCGGGCGTCATGCCGCTGCCATCATCAATAACGGTGATTTCGTCAATACCGCCGCGCCGAAGGGTTATGCTAATCTGTTGCGCCCCCGCATCAAGCGCATTTTCGACAAGTTCTTTTAGCGCACTTGCCGGTCTTTCAACGACCTCGCCAGCCGCGATCTGGTTAATCAACCGGTCGGGAAGTTGGCGGATAACGGCCATAACGGCGGTCTAATTAACGGTAAGCGGTTGATCGCTTGCTGGATCAATGGCCTTGGTGCCGCCTTCGGTTGGTGCTTGTCCGGCAAGACGCGCTTTGCGAAGCCGCAGATCTTCGGCCATTTTATCGAGAACTGGCCCCACATCAGGAACACCGCCAAACAGCGTTTGCAATGGCAGCCGCTTTTCCAACTGAATGCCATAGGTTTCTTCATCGACCTTGGTGCGGATATCATCAGGAACGCCGGAAAAATCAAACAAACCGGCAAATTCAGACCCTTCAACTGTTTGCGAGCCAAGCAAATTTGCCGTGCTGGCCTGCGCATTCACCCCGCTGGTTTGTGACGATTTCACAATATCTTCGGGGCTATCACCAAATCCGGGCGGAAGCGACAAAGGCGCGCGCACCACAACTTGAAATTCATCGGGCGCTGATTTGCCTTCGCCAATCGCACGGCGAAAATCAGAACAGGCGGAAAGTCCGGCTGTCAACACGACGGTCATCCCAAGCATTATCACTTGTTTGGTCTTCGCTCGTCTGGTCTTCGCTCGTCTGGTCTTCGTTTGTCTGGTCATGTCTCGTTTGTCTCCTGTCCAAACAAAATGCTGTAGGCCCAAAGCCCCGCGCCAATCGTAATCGCCGCATCAGCGACATTAAATGCAGGCCAATGCCACGCACCGATATGAAAGTCTATAAAATCAACAACCCGCCCAAAACGCAACCGATCAATTGCATTTCCAATCGCGCCACCGGCAATTGCCGCACCAGCAAGCCGCTGCAACCGGTCAAGTTTTGGCAACATCCAAACAAACCAGCCACTCACCGCAAAGGCCAGAACGGTCAAGCCAATGCGCACCGCAAGGCCGCCATCGGCAAGCATGCCAAAACTCATGCCACTATTCCATACCGGAACAATATTTAACAGCAAGCCAATTTCGATATAGCGCGGCGGATTAAAAACCAGATCAAGCATAATCTGCTTGCTAATCTGGTCAGCGATAAGCACCGCAAAAAATACCGGCAAGAACAAAGACAGTCCCGGCCAGTTTTGAAACGGCGAGCCCATGGTCATGATTGCGCCGAAACCACATCTTGGCACCGGCCACAAATATCAACATCGGCGGTAACTTCAGGAGTGATTTTCCAACACCGTGCGCATTTTTCACCATCGGCAACAGCAACGACAACGGCAACATCATCAATCGCGTCAAGCCGGAAGGCATCTTCTGGTGCGGCATCGCTGCTAAGTGTCGCGCTTGAGGTGATAAACAGGCTCGCCGCATCCTGACCGGCAAAGGCAGCCTGCATTTCAGCCGAGATATACACCATTGGCGTTGCCTGTAATGACGCCCCGATCTTGCCATCATTACGCGCAGCTTCAAGCGCGCTCATCACCACTTGACGGGCTTTTCTGATCTGTGCCCATTTTGCGGCAACAGCGTCATTATGCCAATCGGCCGGCACCGGATCATAGCTTCGCAAATGCACCGATTGATTAATATCAGCGTGACGCGACTGCCATGCTTCTTCAGCGGTAAAACATAAAATCGGCGCAAGCCATGCGGTTAACCGGTTAAAGACCTCATCCATCACCGTACGGCAAGCCCGACGTGCGGTTGCATCAGGATTGTCGCAATATAGCGTATCTTTGCGAATTTCGAAATAAAATGCCGAAAGATCACTGTTACAAAACTGATGAAGTTCGGAAAAAATACCATGGAAATCATAGGTTTCGGTCATCTCGCGAATGGCGGCGTCAATTGATGCCAAGCGGTGAANAACCCATTTTTCCAGCTCGGGCATATCGGCATAGCCAAGCTTTTCACCAGCATCAAACCCGTCTAGCGCACCAAGAAGATAGCGAAGTGTATTGCGGAAACGGCGGTAATTATCGGTTGTGCGCTTGATGATTTCAGCGCCAATCCGCAGATCATTGTAATAATCAGAACTAACCACCCATAGGCGCAAAATATCAGCACCATTCTGTTCCATCACCTTTTGTGGCGTTACCACATTACCAAGTGATTTCGACATTTTCCGGCCCTGCTCATCCAGCACGAAACCATGTGTCAGAACGGCCTTGTAGGGCGCTCTTGCGCGGGTTGCACAAGATTGAAGCAATGATGAATGAAACCAGCCACGATGCTGATCCGACCCTTCAAGATAAAGATCAGCAGGGCTTTCCAGATCATCACGGTCTTCTAGAACAAATGAATGTGTCGANCCTGAATCAAACCAGACATCCAGAATATCGGTGATTTTTTCGTAATCATCAGGATTATAATCATCGCCAAGAAAGCGCGAGGAGTCAGACATGAACCAGCAATCGGCACCTTCGGCCTTCATCGCCTCGACAATCCGCGCATGAACAGCCGGATCACGAAGCGGCTCGCCAGTTTGCTTATGCGCAAAAATCGTCAATGGCACACCCCATGCCCGCTGGCGGCTAAGGCACCAATCGGGGCGTTGCGCAATCATCGAGGTTAACCGTTTTTGCCCAGCAGCCGGATAGAATTTGGTCTTGGCCAATTCACCAAGCGCAATATCGCGCAAACCATGTGACTCCATCGAGACAAACCATTGCGCCGTATTGCGGTAAATCAGCGGCGCTTTTGACCGCCATGAATGCGGATAGGAATGCACCAATTTGCCAATGCCAATCACGCCTTTATGCTCGGCCATGATTTCGGCAATTTTGGCATTGTCACGAAGAACATGCATACCGCCGAAAACCGGCAAATGCGGCAAGATAACGCCATCTTCGCCAACCGTATCAGGAACCGCAATGCCATGTTTGAGATGCGCAAGCTCGTAATCTTCGACACCATGCCCCGGCGCGATATGCACAAAACCGGTGCCTTGTTCGGTGGTCACATGGCTTCCTGCCAAAAGCGGCACGTCAAAATCATAGCCATGCCCCGCCATTGGATGGGCGGCGACCGACCCTGCCATTTCACGACCCATCACATGCGCGCGAATTTTGGTTTCGCTGGCACCAATCGCAGTGATCACGGAATCGGCAAGATCATCGGCAATCACCACAACATCGCCCTTGCTGCATAGCGCACCATCATTTGCGGCAAGCACTTCGGTCACCTGATAGCTGATATCATCGCCATAGGCGACGGCACGGTTGGCCGGCATCGTCCATGGGGTGGTTGTCCAGATGATGACGCTGGCACCCTCTAAAGCAGCATGCGCCGCATGGGTAACCGGAAAACGGGCATAGATTGTTGTTGATGTGTGATCTTCATATTCGATTTCGGCTTCGGCAAGCGCGGTTTTTTCAACAGGCGACCACATCACCGGCTTGGCACCGCGATATAGGCTGCCATCCATCAAGATACGCCCAAGCTCTTCAGCAATTTTTGCCTCGGCAGCATAGGCCATTGTCGTATAGGGGTTCTGCCAATCGCCAAGAACACCAAGACGCTGGAATTCTTCGGATTGCACGCCCAACCAATGCGCGGCAAAATCGCGGCANTCTTGGCGGAATTCAGCAACTGGAACAGCGTCTTTATCCTTGCCCTTTTTCCGGTATTGCTCTTCAATTTTCCATTCAATCGGCAATCCGTGACAATCCCAGCCCGGAACATAATTGGCATTTTTCCCAAGCATTGATTGTGACCGGTTGACCACATCTTTTAGAATTTTATTCAGCGCATGGCCGATATGAAGCTGGCCATTGGCATAGGGTGGGCCATCATGAAGGGTGAAACGCGGCGCGTCTTTGCGTGCCTCGCGAAGCTTTTTATAGATATCAATATCCTGCCAATTTTGCAGAATTTGCGGTTCTTTTGTCGGCAAACCGCCCCGCATCGGAAAATCTGTTCGTGGCAGGAAAACTGTATCTTTGTAATTCATGATTGGCTCGATCTACTATCTCGAAGAAAAGACTTGTTAACAAAAGGCAGGGTCATTGCTGACCAAGGGCGAATGGCGGTAAAAGCTGGCGTGCGGCTTCGGCATCCAAAGAAATCTGATTGATCAATTCTTCNATACCAGAAAATTTCTGTTCAGGCCGCAAAAAGGCCTTTAGCCGCACCAATAAACGCTTGTCATAAAGATCCATATCACGGTCAAACAAATGCGCCTCGCATAAAACGCCACGATTTTGCACGGTTGGTCTGATGCCGATATTGGCAACACCATTGCCAATCTGGCGAACATTCCCTGCGCCATCATCAAGATCAATTTCAACCGCATAGACCCCAAAAGCGGGATGTTGCAACGATCCAAGCGCGATATTGGCGGTTGGAAAGCCGATGGTGCGCCCACGGGAATCGCCCCTAATGACGGCACCGGTCACCGCCCAATCATGGCCAAGCATCGCCGCGGCGGCTTCCGGTGCGCCTGCCTGCAAGGCAGCACGGATACGGCTTGACGAAATAACCGCCATATTTGCATCGACAAGTAGCGGCACCGCTGTTGCGCTGATGCCCAAAGGTTTGCCAACCTGATTAATTGTCTGCAGATCGCCGCCCCGTCCCTTGCCAAAGGCAAAATCAGTACCGGCATAAAGCTGGCGAACGCCAAGACCGGCAAGAATGTCAGATACAAACTGATCGGCACTTGTGCTTCGCAACGCATCATCAAAGC
>JGI26086J50260_1001224_pt1 | contig 15240 bp, 11 predicted proteins | sample SaaInl3SG_22_DNA_FD_50260 | JGI IMG/M metagenome (IMG submission 50260)
TATGACCACGCCAAGATCCGCTCGGTGATCCGCGTGCTTGATGTGGCGCCCATGCAACAGAGTATGGCAGAATTCCTGCGCCGGGTCTCGGAGTATACGCTTACGCCGATGTCAAAAATGTTGCGCCTGGCCACGCGCGCGCCGGGCTTGGGNGATCCGCCCTCGATGCGGCAGGTTTACCGTTTGGGTGCACAGACCGNGGCCCGTATGACCGATGCGCGGCAAAAAGTGCTCGCGGTTTTGGAAGAATTTGCTGAGCTGAGTTTCACACTCAAGGAATTGTCCGATGCGGCAGGCGTCACCTCATCGGTGGTTAAAGGCCTGGTGAAACTGGGGGCGGTGGAGGAGCTGGCCACGCCGCAAGACATGCCCTTTGCGCATTTAAACCCAAGCTTGCCCGGCAAGAGCCTGTCAGAAGATCAGGCCGCAGCGGTTGCGCAATTGCAGGCAAATGCCGCGGGCTATCGCACGACGCTTTTGAAAGGTGTCACTGGATCGGGCAAAACGGAGGTCTATTTNGAGGCGGTGGCAAGCTGCCTCAANGANGGGCGACAGGCNTTGGTCTTGTTGCCTGAAATCGCTTTGACAGCAGAATTTTTGACCCGGGTTGAGGCNCGCTTTGGCGCACGCCCGGCGGAATGGCATTCGGGTGTGACCATGACAGAGCGGCGCCGCACTTGGAAAATGGTGGGGCAAGGTCATGCNCAAATGGTCGTGGGGGCCCGGTCGGCTTTGTTTCTACCCTTTCAAGATTTGGGGCTGATCGTTGTCGATGAGGAACACGACAGCAGCTACAAGCAAGAGGACGGCGTGCTGTATAACGCGCGCGACATGGCCGTGCTGCGCGCGTCTTTGGTTGGTGGGCAGGTGGTGCTGGCCAGCGCCACGCCCAGTCTCGAAAGTTGGGCCAATGTCGAGGCCGGAAAATATACGAAAATTGAACTGAAAAGCCGCTTTGGAGCGTCAGTTTTGCCCGAGATGATGGCGATTGATATGCGGCAAGAAACGCTGCCTGCAGATCGTTGGATATCCCCCCGCCTGCAAAAGATGGTTGAGGCACGCATTCAGGCAGGGGAGCAATCCTTGCTCTTTATCAATCGCCGCGGTTATGCGCCCATCACGCTCTGCCGGGCTTGTGGCAATCAAGTGGGTTGCGATCATTGCGATGCGCGGATGGTCGAGCATCGCTTTCTCAAGCGCCTAATGTGTCACCAATGTGGCGAAAGCAAACCAGTGCCAAAAATTTGCCCCAGTTGTGCGGCAGAAGACCGTTTGGCTGTGGTGGGGCCCGGTGTGGAGCGATTGGCCGAGGAGGCCACGGCGCTTTTCCCCGAGGCGAAAGTCGCGGTTCTCTCCTCTGATTTATTTGGCTCAGCGCGCGCATTGAAAGAGCAAATCGCCAAACTTGCCGCCGGGGAGGTGGATGTGATCATTGGCACGCAGCTGGTCGCCAAAGGGCATAACTTCCCAAAGTTAACCTTGGTTGGGGTGATTGACGCAGATTTAGGGCTTCAAGGTTCGGACCTGCGCGCCGCAGAACGAACCTTCCAGCTGATGCGTCAAGTGGCCGGTCGCGCCGGACGGTCCGACAAGCCGGGGGTGGCGGCCCTGCAAACCCATCAGCCAGAGCACCCGGTCATCCGCGCAATTCTGGATGGGGATGAAGAGGCCTTTTGGAGCGCCGAAGCGCAAGCCCGCGCACAAGCCGGCGTGCCACCCTATGGCCGCTTGGTCGGGGTTGTATTATCCTCACCCGATGCGCAGGAGGCCTTTGAGGTTGGGCAGGCCATGGCGCGCAATTGTCAGCCTTTGACACAGATCGGTGCACAGATTTTTGGACCGGCCCCAGCGCCAATTGCCCGCATCCGTGGGCGCCATAGGGTACGGCTCTTAATTAAGGCAGAAAAAAACGCCCCTATTCAAGCGGCTTTGACCGCTTGGACAGCCCTATTCAAGCTGCCAAATTCCCTCCGCTTGTCGATTGATATTGATCCGCAGAGTTTTTACTAACGCCTTGCTATTGCGCCGCAATATTGCCTGGACCGGGATCGGCAAGGGCGACGATATCGAACATGATCCGGTTGAGCTCAAAGTCCTTTGGCGTATAGATGCGCGCTATTCCCATGGCCCGCAACTTCTGTGCATCCTCATCGGGAATAATCCCGCCGACGATCACCGGAATATGGGTCAGCTCGGCCGCGCGCAGCTTGGACATCAACTCTTGCATCAAGGGCATATGTGAGCCTGAGAGAATAGACAGGCCGATCACATGCACCGCGCCATCGCGCGCGGCTGTGATGATTTCGTCCGGCGTGAGGCGGATGCCTTCATAAGAAATCTCCATCCCGCAATCACGCGCACGGGTGGCGATTTGTTCGGCTCCGTTGGAATGCCCATCCAGACCCGGTTTTCCCATCAAAAACGTCAGCTTGCGTCCCAGCCGATCACTGACTGCCGCGACTTGATCGCGAATCTCATCTAAACCTTCGGTACGATTGGACGGGGTGGCGCTGACGCCTGTGGGGCCTCTATATTGACCGAAGGCTTGGCGCAGCACATCGCCCCATTCGCCCGTGGTTACCCCGGCTTTTGCGGCGGCAATAGAGGGCGGCATAATATTGCTGCCATCGAGGGCGGCGGCGCGCAGATCCCGAAGGGCCTCGTTCACCGCCTGCGCATCTCGTGCCGCGCGCCAGCGGGTGAGCCGCGCGATCTGCTCGGCTTCGTTCTTGGGGTCCACTGTCATGATCGCATCGTCGCCTGCGGTGAGCGGGCTGGCTTCGCCGCTTTGATAAGCGTTGACCCCGACCACAGTCATTTCTCCGCTCTCAATCTGACCAATGCGGGCCGCATTGGACTCAACCAACCGCGATTTCATATATTCGATCGCCTCCACGGCGCCGCCCATGGAATCGATCAACGCCAGCTCGGCCCGTGCGCCCTCCTTGAGGGAGGCAACTTTGCGCTCAACGGCGGGGTTTTCGTCAAACAGATCCTCATATTCCAAAAGATCGGTTTCAAAGGCCATAATTTGTTGCATCCGTAGAGACCACTGCTGATCCCAAGGGCGCGGCAGGCCCAAGGCCTCATTCCAAGCGGGCAATTGCACAGCGCGGGCGCGGGCTTTTTTGGACAGGGTGACCGCCAGCATTTCAATCAAGATGCGATAGACGTTGTTTTCGGGTTGTTGTTCAGTCAGACCCAAAGAATTGACCTGCACGCCATAGCGGAAACGCCGCATTCTTAGGATCACTCACCCCGTAGCGGTCGCGGCAGATCTCGTCCCAAAGATCAACAAAAGCCCGCATTTTGCACATTTCAGTGACAAAACGGATGCCGGCGTTCACGAAAAAGCTGATCCGCCCAACCATTTGGCCAAAATGTTCTTCGGGTACCTTGCCTTTGAGGTCATCCAAAACCGCAGTCGCTGTGGCGAGGGCAAAGGCCAGTTCTTGCTCCGGTGTCGCGCCGGCCTCTTGCAGATGGTATGAGCAGACGTTCATCGGGTTCCATTTGGGCAGATGTGCGCGCGTGTAGGCGGCGATGTCGGTGATCATCCGCAAGGAGGGCTTGGGCGGGCAAATATAGGTGCCTCGGCTCAAATATTCCTTAATTATGTCGTTTTGCACTGTACCTTGCAGCGCGCTGATATCGGCGCCTTGCTCCTCGGCTGCGGCGATATAGAGCGCCAGCAGCCAAGGCGCTGTGGCATTGATGGTCATTGAGGTGTTCATCTGATCGAGGGGGATGTCGGCAAAGAGCGTGCGCATATCCCCCAAATGGCTGACGGGGACGCCCACTTTGCCCACTTCGCCGCGCGCCAAAATATGATCGCTGTCATAGCCCGTTTGTGTCGGCAGATCAAAGGCCACGGACAGGCCCGTTTGCCCTTTGGCGAGATTGGAGCGATAGAGCGCATTAGAAGCCTCGGCCGTAGAATGGCCTGCATATGTTCGAAACAACCAGGGACGATCTTTTTGCACTTGGGTCATAACGGGCCTCTCTTTCTTGTGTGCGAAATATAATTGCGCATTAGCACTTAATGGCGGAATAATCCCACCCTGTCAATTCGCTGCAACGCGGCAATTTTGCCATCTGGCGCATATCTGCCATTTCAGGCAGATTGGCCGGATGTTTGAGACAATTGAGCTTCCGATGTGGTTTGTAGTGATCGCGGCGATTTTCGCTGCGATTGCCGCTTTGGAGCGTGCTTTGATCCCCTCTGTGCGGTGGTTTTTCCGGCGCAGAATGGAGCGGGTGGTCAGCCAATTAAACGCGCGGCTGGACCGTCCGATTGAACCGTTCAAATTGGCCCGGCGCCATGATATGATTCAAAGATTGCTCTATCATCCCGATGTGATGCAGGCGGTCAATGATCACGCCCGCAAGGAGGGCATCCCTGAAAATGTCGCTTTTCAAGAGGCGCAGAAATACGCGCGAGAGATCGTGCCGTCCTTCAGTGCGACGGTCTATTTCACCGTCGCCAGCACCATTGCCCGCTTTCTCAGCGAGACGCTCTATAGGGTGCGCATTGGCCGTTTTGAGGATGTTTTGAGCGGTTTGGATCCTAAGGCAACTGTGGTGTTTGTCATGAACCATCGCTCAAATATGGATTATGTTCTGGTGACTTATCTGGCCTCAAAACGCTCTGCATTGTCTTATGCGGTGGGCGAATGGGCACGGATCTGGCCGATTAGCCTACTCATTCGCGCGATGGGTGCGTTTTTTATTCGCCGCAAATCGCGTGGGTTGCTTTATCGGCGGGTTCTGGCCCGCTATGTCCAGATGGCGACGCAGGGCGGCGTGACACAAGCGGTGTTTCCAGAGGGTGGCCTGTCCTTGGATGGGCGTTTGGCACCGCCGCGGATGGGGTTTCTGAATTATGTCATCGCTGGGTGGGAACCAAAGGGCCGAGATGTCATATTCGTGCCAGTCTCGATCAATTACGATCGGGTCTTGGAGGATTACATTCTTCTCGCTGGCTGGCAAGCGCGGAGAAAGGCGTTTTGGTGCCAATATTTCCGTCATCGCGCGTTTTTTGGCACAGCAGTTTTGGTTGTGGTTGACGGGCCGCTATCGGCGCTTTGGTTATGCGGCTGTTCATTTTGGCGCGCCGGTGAGCCTGTCGGCGTTTCACAAACAGACGGGCGGGATCTCTTCTGCTGTTCTGGCGCGCGAGATCATGGCGCAGGTGGAGGCCGGCATTCCTGTCCTGCCTGTTCCTCTAATCTCATTGATATTAATTCATAAAGCGCCACTGCGGGCGCTGGAGCTTACTGCCGCATTTGTGGAGGTCATGCAGGCAGTTGAGCCGGAGTATTTGCAAGCCACTCCAGAGGCCTGGGCCGAGGCGGCGGAAGCGGGCGTTTTAAATTTGATGCAGCGCAAGCTGATTGTGCAGGATGGGGGGCGTTATGTCATTACTGAGAAGGGCAAATCTGTGCTCCCCTATTATGCCGCCAGCCTGTCCCATATATCAGAAAAATTACGTGAGTAATTAAATTACAAATTAATACGAAAATTGGTTGCAATATTACGTGATGGATTTTATCCATTGAAGTGCAGGTTGATTCTGCATCGCAGCAATATCGTAAGGGGCCTCTCATGCCATTGGATTCAAACTCACCCTTGACCGCCTATACCGCGGAGAAAAAAGACCTCTATGACATGGGCGAAATGCCGCCCTTGGGTCATGTTCCGAAACAAATGTATGGCTGGGCCATTCGCAAAGAGCGTCATGGCGAGCCAGATACGGCCATGTTGCAAGAGGTTTTGGACGTGCCTGAATTGGACAATTACGACGTTTTGGTCTTGGTGATGGCGGCCGGTATTAACTATAATGGAGTTTGGGCCGCTTTGGGCGTGCCAATCAGCCCCTTTGATGGCCATAAGCAACCCTATCACATCGCGGGGTCTGACGCGTCGGGCATCGTCTGGGCTGTGGGCTCAAAAGTGACCCGTTGGAAACTGGGCGATGAGGTCGTGATCCATTGCAATCAAGATGATGGGGATGACGAGGAATGCAATGGCGGTGATCCGATGTATTCGACCTCACAGCGCATTTGGGGCTATGAAACCCCCGATGGCTCGTTCAGCCAGTTTACTCGGGTTCAAAGTCAACAATTGATGCCGCGTCCGAAGCATCAAACCTGGGAAGAAAGCGCCTGCTACACGCTGACCCTAGCCACCGCCTACCGAATGCTCTTTGGTCATGCACCGCATGAGCTGAAACCGGGGCAAAACGTATTGATCTGGGGTGCATCGGGCGGGTTGGGCTCTTATGCCGTGCAGCTGGCCAATGTGGTTGGTGCCAATGCGATTGGTGTCATCAGTGACGAAAGCAAACGTGATTTTGTCATGGGGCTCGGCGCAAAAGGCGTGATCAACCGCCGCGATTTCAATTGCTGGGGACAAATGCCCACGGTCAACACCCCTGAATACGCCACTTGGTTTAAAGAGGCCCGCAAGTTCGGCGCCGCGATTTGGGAGATCACAGGCAAGGGAAACAACCCCGACCTGGTGTTTGAGCATCCCGGCGAAAGCACCTTTCCTGTCTCAACCTTCGTGTGCAAAAAAGGCGGTATGGTGGTGATCTGTGCTGGCACGACCGGTTACAATTTGACCCTGGATGTGCGCTATATGTGGATGCATCAAAAGCGCCTTCAAGGCTCTCATTTTGCCAACCTTAAGCAGGCGGCTGCGGCCAATCGCTTGATGTGTGAAGACAAGCTTAACCCTTGCTTGTCTGAAACCTTTGATTGGAACGATCTGCCGGAAGCGCATATGAAAATGCGCCGCAATGAGCATCTGCCGGGCAATATGTCCGTATTGGTGCAAGCGCCCCGCCGCGGGCTGCGCACGATTGAAGAGACCCTTGCGGTTGCNCGGTAAAAGACCCGCCGGGGGCAATTAATTTGCTCCCGGCATCCGAGTGCGCGCAATAGCTCTGGCCCCATGGCAAGCCATTGGCTAAACAAAGGCATGTCACAGACGCCAATTTCCTATTCCGAAGATCAGGCCCAGGCCTATGATACCATCAGTGAGATTCTGCGCTCTGCGGGCGTGGATCTGGCCAATGGGATCGTGACCCCGCCGCGCGAGGGCAAAGACAATATCGCCGCTGTCATTGGCAAGGCCGGATCTGGCAAAACCTTGCTTTTGGCGCAGCTGTATCATGCGTTGAAAGATGCGGGGCTGAACATCGTGTCGGGAGACTATGAACCCCGCGCGCGCAAAGACCGCCGGACCTTGGCGATTTTGGCCCCCACCAACAAAGCTGCGAGCGTATTGCGCAATAGAGGTGTACCCGCGACGACCATCCACCGCATTCTCTATACGCCGATGTATGATCCCGAGTATGAGAAAATCGCAGAGTGGCTCGGTGGCAATGGCGACCGGCCAGATGTTGAGGGGGTCAGTGACCTCGCATTGGATCGAGCCTTGAGTTTCTTTACCTCCAATGCGTCTATTCCGGGCGCTTTGGCAGCGGCCGGGCTGCGGGGGTCTGACTTTATTACCGGATGGAAGCGCCGCGAGGAGCCTTTGGATGTGGGCTTTGTCGATGAGAGCTCCATGCTCGATGCGCAGCAATTGGAAGATCTCAAAGAGATTTTCCCCACATTGATTCTGTTTGGCGACCCGGCGCAATTGGCGCCTGTGAACCAATCGGGGGCGATGGTGTTTGACGCTTTGCCTGAGGAGCGCCGCTTGGTGCTCAGCCGCGTCCATCGCCAGACGCAAGACAATCCGATCTTAGATCTGGCCCATGCTTTGGGCGATGCTTCTTTGCAGTTTTCTGATTTTGAACAGATGGTGCGGGATGCGTCGATGCGCGATGATCGGGTGGTGATCGGTCAAAGGGTTGAGTCCGACCTCATGGCGCGCTCGCCCGTTCTGGTGTGGCGCAACGTGACACGGATCAAGCTCATTCAAGCCTTCCGCGGCGCCTATCAAGCCCCGATGGAGGAGCTCTTGCCGGGTGAGCCATTGATCTGTGATGGTATTGAGCTTCCTTTAAAGCACCGCAAAAAGCGGTTGGATTTGGAGGCGCGGGGTCTGATCAAAGGGGCGCAGGTGGTCTATCTTGGGCCGGGCCGCAAACCGGGATTTTCGCGCCTGCATGTCATCGGTGCCGAGCAACCGCAGTTGAGCGCCGCCAGCATCGTCAAGATTGAAATGCCCGATGAGGAAGAACCCTTTATTCCCTTCGCCGCCCGCATGGGCGCCACCTTTCTGCATGGGGCAGCGGTGACCATTCATAAGGCCCAGGGCTCGCAGTGGGATACGGTCCAGGTGTTTGCGCCAGATATTTTTGTGGCCGCCCGCATGAACCGAACAGAGGCGGGCACGCAGCTTTGGAAACGGTTGGCCTATGTGGCGATCACCCGAGCAGAGAACCGGCTCATATGGGTTGTGCGCAACCGGCTGGCGCGTCCAAGTGGGGCTCTGGCGGTTGATGATTTGACCGAAGCGGTGCCGAGTTTTGAACTGACGATGGAGCCGATTGAGGATCAAAAAGACGGTGCATTCTGAAGCAAGACGTGGCGGGCCCACCAGAACAACCGTGTTGGTACTGAATTCCCGAGGACCTGTATGTACAGGTGGGCGCCAGGTAAAAGAACCAGGGTTCAATCAGAGCCAGCTCCCTCGGATTGCGTATGGCCACTGGAATTTGACCGCTTTCGAGAAGGGCAGAACCCGCCGCTGTTTGAGATAGGCCTTTGCACGAACTTGTGCAAGGGCTCACTCGAGAATCGGTGCCCCGCCTGCTTGGGTAAACCGGGCGATCATTGCCTCCACGCGGCCAACCCGCTCCTGAGCACCAGGCGGGGCGGTAAAGTCGTGCAAGATTGCCTGCCATTTCGCCGTGGCCCGGGCTTCGGCGGTCAATGCGCCATTCTTTTGCCAAGTGCCAAAATTTGACAGATCCGCATTAATAGGCTCCAGAAAAGCTGTGCTATAATTGTTTAATGTTTGATCTGTTTCGAAAAAATGTCCGCCGGGTGCCACTTGCTCGATGGCGTCAAGCCCGATTGCGGCTGCGTCTGCGGCCACAGGTTTGCACAGATGGGCAATGGCTTGCAGCGCTTCGATGTCCTGGATGAATTTCTCAAAACCAAAGGTCAGCCCGCCTTCAAGCCAGCCTGCCGCATGGATGACCATAGTCGCATTGGCTTGAAGACAGCCCCAGAGCGACATGACGGTTTCATGGGTGGCTTGCATATCATTGGTGTTGGCGGCCGCCCCAGCAGCTGAACGCCAAGGCAGGCCGATGTGACGGGCCAATTGTCCCGAGCCGATCGACATTTGAATATGTTCCGGCGTGCCAAAACTTGGCGCTCCCGATTTCATATCCACGTTCGAGCCAAAGCCGCCATACATCACCGGAGCGCCCGGTTTTGCGAGTTGATTGAGCGTAATGGCGGCCAAAGCCTCGGCATGTTGCAAGGTCAAAGCCCCGGCGATTGTAATCGGAGCCATAGCCCCTGCCAAACAAAACGGCGTGACAATGCACATTTGACCGGCGCGGGCGAAGTCGATCAAAGCCTGCGCCATGGGCTTGTCCAACATGCGCGGCGAGTTGGTATTAATGACCGTGGAGCAATAGGGCGCATCGCTAAATTCAGCAGCGCTGAGACCCAGGGCGGTTTGGATGATCTCAAAGCATTCCTGTACCTGCTGCCGGCCCCGACCATAGACGGTCACGGCCTTATCTCCCAATCCCATTTGCGTTTGCATCATTGCGTAGTGGCGCAAATGCACTGGAATGTCTTGCGGTTCGGGCGCAGGGGTGAGCTTGTGGATGACGTCGAAGCTCTGCATTAAGCGCACGGCATCTTGATAGCTCGCCAGATCACCAGGCCTGCGGCCTCGGATGGCGTCGCTGACATTGGGGCAACCGCCGCCGGGGGTAAAGATCAACTGTCCCGGCGCGACCGGCAGATTGCGTGCAGGGTTGGGCGCGTGCAGGGTGAAGGACTGTGGCGCAGAAGCCAGCGCAGCCTCCACCATATCCGAGCCGATCCGCAGCATGTCCCCAGAGACGGCCGCGCCATGTTTGGCGAAAAGCTCAATCGCTTCGGGCAAAAGAACTTTTATTCCAAGGTTTTGCAAGACGTCCAAGGCCGCCTGATGGATGGCCTCCACGCGATCTTGCGAGAAAATACTTTGTGGCTCAAAAGGATGGCGTAGGACCGACCAACTGTGCGTCGAATCGGCCGCTTGTCTGGTTTTGCGGCGTCTCATGGCCGTCACGATAACCGCGTTTGGGCCGCGCGCAATAGGCAGCTTGCCCTTGCGCCGCTTACCCATTCGTCCATAAATGGCGCATGGATGAAAGCAATCTTTCAAATCTGATGCCGGGCCAGCTTTTGGCGCGGGGCGTTTGCCGCCATTTGCTGAGCTATGATTTTGTTTCAGTCGAAGAATTGGTCCCAACACCAGGTCGCCGCGTGGATGTAATGGCGCTGGGACCCAAGGGAGAGATATGGATTATCGAATGCAAATCTTCCCGCGCAGATTTTCAATCCGACCATAANTGGCAAGACTATTTACAGTGGTGTGACAGGTATTTTTGGGCGGTCGACCAAGAGTTTCCNAGTGAGATATTGCCCGGTGACACGGGGCTCATTATGGCCGATNCCTATGATGCGGCGATCCTGCGCATGGGGCCGGAACATAGGTTGGCACCCGCCCGGCGCAAAGTNATGATCCAAAAATTCGCNCGCCATGCCGCAAGANGGGCACAGGCCAGTCGCGACCCCGGCGTGGCGCGCTTTAACGGTTCCTCGTGACGGATATCGCGGCTATTTTGCCNCCGCTGCGGCTGCCCGGGCCGCGGCCATTATTTCTTCTGCAATATCATTGGCTTCGTCAATTTCAAAGTCCATCGGGATTTCAGCATCGCCGGCAGTGACGAAGATCCGTACCATGCCTTGATCCGTGGGGCCAATTTGCAAATTGGCTTCGATGTCTTTTTCTGTGTTGATGCCCATGGGTGTGCCTTTCGCTCTATGTCCTTGGGGTAAGGGGCTTTTGAGATATGATCAAGGGTCTTTCCGGCGGCTTTCACGCAGGTTCAAGCCTCCGCTCGGGTCCGCAGGTGCATTTTCTTGCATTTTGCTCGGCCGATGGCGTTTATTGCACACGCGAGCCCTTGCATTCACGCAGCAGCCCCGCTAAATCGCTCTGAGTGCCGCCTTAGCTCAGTTGGTTAGAGCGCCTGATTGTGGATCAGGAGGTCCCTGGTTCGAGACCAGGAGGTGGTACCATTCCCATCCCTCATTTCGCAGCGTCCTCACGGGGTCTTTGATCCGCAACTTCGCGCTGAAAACGGAAAAATCCGCTTACGCGGGATGTCTTGGCTTGCGGAGCGCAGAGGGCGCTCAGGTCAAGGCAATGGATCGCACCGCCCGTTCAATTGCATATTCGGTCTTCTCAAGATCCACTGGCGTGATCGCAAGAGATGGGTAAAGCTTGCCGGGTGACTTGAATATCCCATGCTGGCGCAGTGTGGCATTGTAGGTTGCATTTCGCGCCGGGTCATCGTGTTTGGCGCTGCGATAGTCCCGGCAAGGGCCTGTCGTAAAGAAGACGTCGAACAGGGTCTCATCGCCGCAGATTTGATGCGCAATCCCTGCGCCCTCAAGGGCAAGGCTTTGCATCTGCTGCAAAGCGCGGCCAGTCTCGCGCAGGCGGCTATAGCTGCCATCGCGCCTTAAAATTTCCATGGTCTTGAGGCCGGCTGCCGCCGCAATCGGATTGCCCGATAGGGTCCCCAATTGCATCAGCCATTTGTCCGTGCCGACGATGGATTTGTCGAAATGCCGCATGATCTCGGCGCTGGCCCCAAGCGCAGCCAGAGGAAAGCCACCTCCAATGATTTTACCCAAAGTGCAGATATCGGGCGTGACGCCATAGTGTTCCTGTGCACCACCATAGGCCAGCCGAAACCCCGTGACGATTTCATCAAAAATCAGCAGGACGCTATATCTGTCGCAAAGCGCGCGCAGGCCCTGAAGGAACCCGGGGGCCGCGGGAATGATCCGCTGCAAGGGTTCTGCAATAATGGCTGCAATATCGTCGTTTTCGGCAAGCAGCATCTCGACCGCGGCCAAATCATTAAAGGGCGCGATCAACATTTGATCTGCCACGCCCGGCGGAATGCCGGCACTGTCGGGCACGGCTTGCGGAAAATTCACATGGGTTGTTGGCGCGAGGCTCATCTGCGCTTCGGCGCTCATCCCGTGATATCCACCTTCAAATTTCAGGATCTTATTGCGCCCTGTATAGGCGCGTGCCAACCGGATGGCATACATATCGGCCTCGCCACCCGAGGTGACAAAACGCACCTGCTCACAGCAAGGAACCGCCTCGACAATGGCCTCTGCCAGCTCGATGCCCTTGGCGTTATTGGCAAAGAAGGTCATGCCTTTGGGAAGTTGTTCCAACACGGCCTCGATCACCTCGGGATGCCCATGGCCAAGTAGCATTGGTCCAGAGCCGATCAGATAGTCGATGTAATCCGTGCCGTTCTCGTCCCAGACATGGCTCCCCTCACCACGGGCGATTATGATGCCCGGATCGAAGTTTCCAAAGCCCCCCGCGGGGAAAACGGCGCGGGCGCGGGCGATCCATTCGTCTTGGGTCGATAGGTTTTGCATGGGTTACTCCAATTCGAGAATGGGCGCGCCAAGCCTGTTGAGATCGGGCGTCACGCCAAGGCCCGGACCCTCCGGTGGCGCGATCCGGCCATTAATGCGGGTTGGACAATCTGGCGCAATCCTGGGGCCAACATAGGAAGATAGATCACAGGTATTGAGCAGCGCGCTTTGCGGGGTCGAGGCTGCGAAATGCAGGGCCGCTGCTGTCACAATATCGGATCCCCAAGTACATTCTGCGCATATTTCCGCGCCCAAATGCACTGTTAAATCCCGCGCGCGGCGCAGTGCAGAGAGGCCGCCGAATTTGGACAGTTTTAGGGCCACAGCGTCGAGCACGCCGAGCTCTGCTGCCCGCATCAATGTGGCCAAATCATAGGCGCCCTCGTCAATTTTCATAGGTAATCCGGTCGCCTGCCGCACAGCGGCGCAATCTTCTAGGGATTTGCATGGCTGCTCCAGCATAATGTCAAGATGTGACACCGCGCGGCCGGTGCGGGTTGCCTGCAACTTCGTTGCGCCACAGTTCCAGTCGCCGTAAACCAAAGGGCCATCCCCGACAGCTTCACGGACTTTTATCAAACGCTCGGCATCGGCCTGCCAATCGGCATCAACCCCAAGTTTGACTTGAAACTGGCGGATCCCGGAGGCAAAAGCCTCGGCTGCAATTCGTGCCATGTCATCGGCTGCAATACAGGTGATAGAATGATAAAGCGGCATATCGACCTGTGTGCGCCCGCCAAGCAATGCATATAGCGGTTGATGGGTTGCTTTGCCAAAGAGATCCCACAGCGCCATATCCACGATGGATTTTGCGTGAAAATGACCCTGTAGATGCACATCCAATTTGCGCATTGGCGCGTCCGCACCAAAAGGGGAAACCCCCAGGATTTCGCCAGCCATTTCCGTGATCGCACTGGGAATGCCGCCCGCAAAGGCCGGCAGGTAATGCGGGATTGGGCAGACTTCCCCCCAACCCTTTAGCCCCGTGTCCGTGTCGAGACATAAGACATGCGTTTTGACCGTATCACAGGTTTTGCCTTCGGCCATGTAGTAGGTTTCATGGCTGGTGAGATCGATGGACCATAAGGAGATGCGATTTACTTTCATCTGTATACAGCCCGGGGATCGCCCAGCGCCTCTTCATCAGGATGCACGCCAAGCCCCGGCTCCTCTGGTAAATGCAGATAGCCGTCTTTGTTGCGCGGACCGCGTCCCCCCGCAATGTCGACCGTCAGCATATCTTGGCAGGCCCAGACGGCATGGCAGTTGGCATCTGGGATGGTCGCGGCCAGATGCAGCGCTTCGGTATCCGCCAGAACCGAACCGCCCGTTGCCATGACNAACATATCAATTCCATGCGCNAGTGCGATGTCGCGCATACGGGCCGCTTTGGTCAAACCACCCACGCGATTGAGCTTAATGCCAAAGATCTCGGCGAGGCCATCACGCGCAATGCGGGCTGCGTCTTGCAGCGTCACAAGNGCCTCGTCAACGGAAACGGGGGCGGCATGTTTGCCTGAAATAGCGGCGATGTCGTCCAAGGTTTCGCAGGGCTGCTCAAACATGACGTTTAGATCTTCCGTCGCAGACAGAACCNNAAGCGCCTGTTGCCGTGTCCAGCCGCGATTGACATCATAGAGCACAATTTCATCGGCGTGCCGGATCGCCTCGACATCGCGGATGCGGGCAATATCGCGGGCAACATCTCCTCCGATTTTGACAGAATGCGCAATATACCCACGCTGGCGATAACGATTGATGACCGCTCTGGTGTCTTCCACNGTCTTTGCTCCAACCGATGACGCAATGGGCCGCGGCTTGCGTGATCCACCGCCCATTAAATCTGCGATCGGAAGACCTGCGGCCTGTCCGGCAATATCCCAGCAGGCCATGTCGATTGGACTTTTGGCATAGAGATGACCGGGTAAGGCAAGGTCCATAGCGCGCTCGACCTCCAAGAGGCGGCGCGGATCAATCCCCAGGATGAACGGCGCCATTGTTTCGATTCCCGCACGAATGCCCGGCCCATGTGCGGGCACATAGGTGTGACCCCAAGGCGTGCCTTCCCCCCAGCCGGTGAGGCCCGCATCTGTCTCAATCTTCACAAGCGTCGCATCGAGAACTTCGAATTTCAACCGCCCGCCGGAAAGCCAATAGGGGTGTTCCAGCGGGAGATCGACTTGGAAAACGGAAATGCGGGTGATCTTCATGGCGTCACCACAATGTTGCCCGTATGCTGTTTTGCGATGAAGGCTCTTTGGGCGTCTTGCAACNCCTCAAGCCGATAGGTGGCGGCCAATATGGGTTTGATTTCACCGCGTTCAATATAACCGATCAGATTTGGCATGATTTCAGGCGTAATGACGGTGGACCCCGTGAAGGTGAGATCCCGAAGATATAAAGTGCGCAGGTCCAAAGTGACCATGGGCCCTGCGATGGCGCCCGAGCAGGTGTAGCGCCCGCCGCGTTCAAGGATGTCGATCAACTTGGGCCAATCAGGGCCGCCAACAATATCGGCCACGACGGTGATTTTATCGGCGCCCAATGCGGCGCGTAGGTTTTCAGGCGCGCGCGGCAG
>JGI26086J50260_1001229_pt1 | contig 15190 bp, 9 predicted proteins | sample SaaInl3SG_22_DNA_FD_50260 | JGI IMG/M metagenome (IMG submission 50260)
ATAAAAGCTTGGGATACGTATAATAATTCATCAGAAGCTACGTTATACTTTGTGGTTCTTAGTGATACTACTTTAAACCTAGAGAATGTTTTAAACTACCCAAATCCTTTTGTCAATTATACAGAATTTTGGTTCCAGCACAATAAGCCAAACGAACTGTTAGAGGTCCAAATTCAAGTTTTTACAATTTCAGGAAAATTGATCAAAACCATTCATCAAAATGTGCAAACTTCAGGGAGTTTGTCAAGAACGATTTCTTGGAATGGGTTGGACGATTTCGGGAACAGAATTGGAAAAGGAGTGTATGTATATAAACTCAGAGTAAAGTCAATATTGAGTAACTTAGTTTCAGAGAAGTATGAAAAATTAGTTATACTTCAATAAAAAGTAGATATTTGTAGAATAATGAAAAAAAATTATCTAATATGAAGAAAATTGTATTGTGCCTTCTTGTTTGTTTTTCATTTGTATATAAAGCAAATGCACAGGCAACAGAAATAGACACGAGAAAGATCGGAGGAATTACAACAGCAGCACCTTTTTTGTTAATCATACCCGATGCAAGATCTGGCGCAATGGGAGATATTGGGGTCGCTACGAGTGCAGATGCTTTTTCTTTGTTTCACAATCCAGCAAAAATGGCCTTTAGCAATCGACAGGTCAGAGCTGGTATTACCTATTCTCCTTGGCTTAGAAATTTAACAGATGATATTTTTACAGGAACTGTTTCTTATATGAATCGTTTTAGCGAAAATGCAGCCTGGGGAGCAGATTTTAAATATTTTTCTTTAGGACAGATAGACTTAACAGATAGTGGCGGGAATCCTACAGGAATTATAAATCCTAACGAATTTGTTTTCACAGGGTCGTATGCTTTAAAGTTAAGTGAAACTTTCTCAATGGGAGTTTCCTTAAAATACCTTCGATCTAACCTCGCCTTTACAGGAACTACATCTACTTTACAGCCTATTAACTCTTTTGGTGTTGATGTTTCAGGATATTATCAATCAGAAGAAGAAAACTATGGTACTTTTAATGGACGTTATCGATTCGGTTTTAACGTTGCCAATATAGGACCCAAAGTTTCTTATGTTCCAGGGGAAGAAGATTTCATTCCAACAAACTTGAAAATAGGAGGTGGATTCGATTTTATTTTAGACGATTACAACACCATTTCTACCACCTTAGAATTTACAAAATTATTAGTTCCATCTCCGCAAACAGACGGTTCTGATGAAGATATTTCTTGGGTTTCTGGTATTTTCTCCTCATTTGGAGATGCCGAAGACGGATTTAGTGAAGAACTGCAAGAATTTACCTATGCCTTTGGTACAGAATACTTGTATAACAACGCATTTGCACTCAGAGCGGGTTACTTTCACGAAAACGAAAACAAAGGGAATAGACAATTTTTTACCATGGGAGCCGGTTTTAAGACCAATGCATTGAACGTAGATTTGTCCTATTTGGCCAATGCGTCCGATGTAAATAACCCCCTTGAAAACTCTTTACGATTCTCTATTTCATTCGATTTGGGAGAGATTTATGATGATTATTAAGAAAGTGCTTTTTTTTTTAGTAAATTCGTAGCATAAAAGCAGTCAGAAAAGGCTGCTTTTTTTGACCAATTTATGCTGTATGAAAGAAATAGAAATTACAACACCGGCACTGCTATATAACGACATCTCAGAACTTTCTTTAGAGGATAAGATGCTGATGCATAAAGCAATTGAAGCAAGAAAAACAGCCTATGCACCCTATTCAAAGTTTCGAGTTGGTGCAGCACTATTTTTAGAAAACAATCAAATTGTTTTAGGAAATAATCAAGAAAATGCAGCATATCCTTCTGGAATGTGTGCAGAAAGAGTGGCTATTTGGAAAGCAGGTTCTGATTTTCCTGGTGTTAAAATTAAGAAATTAGCAATATCTGCAAGTTCATCTATTGCGAGAGTTGACAAACCAATAGGCCCTTGTGGAGCGTGTAGACAAACATTGTCTGAATACGAGATCAACCAAAAAGAACCCATGCAAGTACTTTTTATGGGTGAATTTGGAGAGGTTGTAAAAACAAGTTCATTACTTTCTTTATTGCCTTTCTCATTTGATAGCACATATCTTTAGGTTTCGTTTTTTGAGGAAATTCTTATCAAGCATCAAATAGATGCGTTCCACTAATCCACAGTTTTTGACAAGCTATTTTATTTGATATTACACTTTATCTAAATAAATGAACCGCAGATTCAGATAGCACTTTTTTATGAACTTTACAAAAGTCCATTTTGCCTGTTGGATATCGTATTTATTTGAGGTTTTGGACAGTCAGTTTAAAGGTTTGATTGCGTCTTAGATGAAAAACAGAGCAACCTCTATTGCAATGGTCATGAAGGTTAAGATGAATCGGTATTAAAAGTAGTTTTTGTTTTTGTTAGTAGTTGTTGTTGTTCAATTCTTTAGTTTGAACTTACCATTAATACCTAGAATGTCAATTTTATAAATCTATTTTTCTGTATTTTTGGTTGATAAATTCCCAATAGATGATTTTTTCTAAGATTACAGGAACAGGTTCCTACATTCCAACCATAAAAAAAGAGAATCACAATTTTATAGACAGCCATTTCTTACATCCAGACGGTAGTGATTTTTCCAATGGGAATCAAGTCATTATCGAGAAGTTTAAAATGATTACGGGGATTGAAGAAAGAAGGTACGCAGCGCCTCATTTTACGACATCTGATTTGGGCTTTTTCGCAGCAACAAAAGCAATTGAAGATGCTAAAATAGATGCTGAATCGTTAGATTACATTATTGTTGCCCATAATTTTGGAGATGTAAAAAGTGGTGCAATTCAAAGTGATATTTTACCAAGTTTGGCAACTAGAGTAAAACACTTGTTAAGAATTAATAACCCCAATTGTGTCGCCTATGATATTCTATTTGGTTGTCCGGGGTGGATAGAAGGTGTTATTCAAGCCCAGGCATTTATAAAAGCAGGAATTGCAAAAAAATGTTTAGTCATTGGAGCAGAAACCCTCTCAAGAGTAGTAGATAAGGTAGATCGAGATTCGATGATTTACAGTGATGGTGCTGGTGCATGTATTGTTGAAGCATCCGAAAATCAAGATTCGGGAATTTTAAGCCACGCAACCCAAACATTCTCTAAAGACGAAGCGTATCATTTATTCTTCGGAGAATCAAACGATAAAAATGCAGACAAAAATGTACGTTATATTAAAATGCATGGAAGAAAAATTTATGAATTCGCTCTAACAAAAGTTCCTACTGCAATGAAAACCGCTTTGGATAAAAGTGGTGTTTCAATAGATGCAGTAAAAAAAATCTTCATACATCAAGCCAATGAAAAAATGGACGAAGCCATTATCAAACGTTTCTATCGATTGTACAACCAACCAGTACCTGAAGGGGTAATGCCAATGAGCATTCATACATTAGGGAACAGTTCTGTAGCTACCGTTCCTACATTATTAGACTTAGTATTAAAAGGAAATGTAGCCCATCAAGAAGTAAAAAAAGGCGATGTCATTATTTTAGCATCCGTAGGAGCAGGAATGAATATAAATGCGGTTGTCTATCGATACTAATACTAAAAGAATACACGTTATTTTTAAAAAATATTAAAATCCTATAAAAAATACCTTTTTTCAGTATCAGAATTTAAACTGAAATAGTATTTTTGCGCATGCAACAACACAACGTACTTATATTAGATTTCGGTTCGCAATACACACAACTAATTGCGAGACGCGTAAGAGAATTAAACATTTACTGTGAAATTCACCCTTTCAATAAACCTCCTAAAAATTTAGTAGATTTTAAAGCAGTTATTTTATCAGGAAGTCCAAATTCTGTACGTTCAGAAGCTGTACTACATCCAGATCTCTCAGAAATTAGAGGTAAAAAGCCTTTATTAGCTGTTTGTTATGGAGCGCAATACTTAGCACATTTTTCGGGAGGAAAAGTGGCCCCTTCAAATACAAGAGAATATGGTCGAGCAAATTTATCATACATCAAAAATGAAGAAACTTTTTTTGAAGATATCTCCGAAGGAAGTCAAGTTTGGATGAGCCATTCAGATACGATCAAAGAATTACCAAACAATGCCGTCTTGTTGGCAAGCACAAAAGACGTTGAAAATGCCGCTTATAAAATCGAAGGCGAAGCTACTTTTGCAATTCAATTTCACCCAGAAGTATATCACTCTTCGGATGGGAAACAATTATTAGAAAACTTCTTAGTAAAAATAGCACAGGTTGCACAAACCTGGACACCAGATTCTTTTGTAGATAGTACTGTTCAATCAATACAAGACAAAGTAGGCAATGATAAAGTGGTTTTAGGACTTTCTGGTGGTGTAGATTCTACCGTTGCCGCAGTGCTCTTGCACAAAGCTATTGGAGAAAATTTGTATTGTATTTTCGTAAATAACGGACTTTTACGAAAAAACGAATTTGAAAGTGTACTTACTCAATACGAAGGAATGGGATTAAACGTTAAAGGGGTGGATGCATCTGAACGTTTTTTAACAGCTTTAGCAGGACTCTCCGATCCAGAGAAGAAACGAAAAGCAATTGGAAATGCTTTTATTGAAGTTTTTGATGATGAAGCAAATCAAATAAAAGATGTAAAATGGTTGGCACAAGGAACTATTTATCCAGATGTTATTGAATCTGTTTCAGCAACCGGAGGACCTTCTGCAACCATTAAAAGTCATCATAATGTTGGAGGATTACCAGATTTCATGAAACTAAAAATTGTTGAGCCTTTGCGAATGATTTTTAAAGATGAGGTAAGAAGAGTAGGAGCCTCTATGGGAATAGATAAAGAGTTACTAGGTCGTCATCCTTTTCCAGGACCAGGACTCGCAATCCGTATTTTAGGAGATGTAACTCCAGAGAAAGTACGCATTTTACAAGAAGTAGATGCTATTTTTATTAATGGATTAAGAACCCACGGTCTTTATGATAAAGTTTGGCAAGCAGGTGCAATGCTATTACCTGTTAATTCAGTTGGAGTCATGGGAGATGAGAGAACCTATGAAAAAGTAGTTGCCCTGAGAGCAGTAGAAAGCACGGATGGTATGACTGCCGATTGGGTAAATTTACCCTATGAGTTTTTGCAAAAAACTTCAAATAATATTATTAATAAAGTGAAAGGTGTGAACCGAGTTGTTTATGATATAAGTTCAAAACCACCTGCGACGATAGAATGGGAATAAAAAAAACATTACTTCTAATGAGAGAATTGAAACTAATCTTGTTTTTATGCTTACTAACGTTTGCTGTTTCTTGTGGTCAACAAAAAAAATACGTAGAGTATAAAGTTGCTAAAGGAGAAACAATGCGATCCATAGCCCGTAAGCTAGACATTAAAACGAAAGATTTACGACGTTTAAATCCTGATGTTAGAAGAAGACCCGCTCCAAATACTATCATTATTGTTCCGAATACAAAATCACTAATAACTGCTAATGCTCAGAAAGAAGCACTCATAAGAAAGGTATTAGACAGTGTGGCTGTATTGGTTGAAACAGATTCTACAGCCTTGGCTGCAGATGATGCCAAAAACTTCCTGATTCATGAGGTGAAAAAAGGTGATACTTTTTACAATTTAACCCGTTTTTACAATGTTTCTCAAGAGGAATTGATTTCTTTAAATCCAGAACTGTCTGAAGGATTGAAATTATTCCAAAAAATTAAAATTAAAAGCATCAAAGAAAATGTCAACGAAGCGGTTGTTTACAGCGATGAAATTGGAGAAGATGTTTCTTTAAAAGTTGCCTTATTACTTCCTTTTAGAGTTTCAGAATATGATACGGTTGCTGCAGATGATATTTTCGACAATAGTAGATTGGCAAACTATGTGACCGACTTTTACATGGGTGCAGAATTGGCAGTCGATTCTTTAAGATTACAAGGAGTTGCTATCGACTTAAACGTGTATGATACAGAACGAAATAGCAGTAAAATTAGAACTATTTTAGAAGAAAATGATTTAAATCAAAATGATGTAATTATTGGCCCTTTGTATTCAGAAGAAGCAGTAATTGTGGCGAATGAAGTTGAGACTCCCGTTGTTTTTCCAGTATATTCTAAAAATCAATCAAAGTTTAAATCTTCAAAAATTATAAAAACAGCACCCAACAAAGAAGTTTTCAGTGATGCGATTGCTACACACATTAAAGAAGTGTACACAGAAGGTACAATTACTGTTGTAAGTGATGGCAATCCTGAATCAGATTTTCATGCTTTAAAAATGAGTGAAATATTACAAGATGTAGATTCAATAAATGAAGTACAGGTCATAAAAGCAATAGACGGTTATATCGAGAAAGAACGGTTTTTAGAGGTTTTTAAGCAATTAACCAATAATTGGGTTGTACTGGCAACTTCAGACAATGTGGTTGTATCTGTCGCTATTAACAGTCTTATTAGTTTACCAGATTCCATTAGCGCAAAGGTGTTCTCAATGGATAAAGGAAAAGCTTTTGATAAAATTGACGATAATAAATTAGCGAAAATTGGTTTTACCTATGTCAATGACCTTTTTGTAGATGAAAACTTAGAGCCAACAAAAATATTTAACAAGCAGTACCTCGCTAAAAACAAGACGTTGCCTTCTTTTTATGCAACCAAAGGTTTTGATATTACTTATGATATTTTAGTGCGTTTGGCCTCAGGAGAACCTTTAAAAGAAACATTTAAAAAGGGAGCTTCCTATCGTGTGGAAAGTAAATTTGATTATAGCGAAGAACTCTTTGAAACAACAGAAAACAAGGGATTGTTTATTTTACAATACAATGAAGATCTAACATTAACCCGATTAAAGTGACACCTCGCACTTTTATGAAAGGTACAAAACGAATAAAGGTTTTGAAACCAAAACCTCAAACAAAAAAAACCGCTTTAAAGCGGTTTTTTTTGATTTAAAAAGAAGATTAAATTTTCTTCATTTGTTGTTTCATCATGGTCATTTGTTCTTTCAACATTCCATGTTTATCTAATTTTTTTGCTTCAGCCATTAAAAGTGTTGCTTCACGTTTACGTCTTTTTGTCATTGCAATTCCTGCCAACTGTAATTTCGCCATCGCCAAATCATGTTTCATTGCCAAGCCTAGTTTTACTGCTTTTTTCAAATACTTTTCAGCTTGCGTCATATTTGTTTGTGACAACATAATGCCGTGTAAATAGTTGTAGTATCCTTCTTGCTTTGTTGTTAAAGCAGTGGATGGATTTTTAATATGTCCCAACCATTTTTGAGCTCCAGGAAAATTTTGTTTTCGCAATTGTAGAAAAGACAACAAGATAAATTCATTTTTAAAGTATAGTAAAACGAAAATACCTGCTAAGAACAAAATCGAAATTCCGTTCATAATATTGAATAAGCTAAATTGATAGATCGCCCAAAGAGTGATTAAGGCTGCTAATACGATTTTTATATTTTTATTGAACATGTTTTATTTTTATTGAATAGCAAAAATACATTTTTAAATGAAAAAAATGGCGACTTACTTTTTATAATATTTTTTGTACTTAAAAGATGCAAAGGCAAAAAGTAGTAGTAGAAAACCAATATAGATATAAGCTTCTCTTGGTGTTACTTGTTTATCACCACTTGCATAGGAATGCAATCCTGATAGGTAAAAGTTAACGCCAAAATAAGTCATCATGATGGATAGATATACAAAGGCAGAAGCAAAATTAAATGCCAATCTTCCTCTTAAGCCGGGAATTAAACGCATGTGCAATACAAATGCATACAGCATGATAGAAATTAAAGCCCAAGTTTCTTTTGGATCCCAACCCCAATAGCGACCCCAACTTTCGTTGGCCCACATACCACCTAAAAAATTACCAATGGTTAACATGACCAATCCAACAGTCATTGCCATTTCGTTAATAACAGTCAATTCTTTAATGTTGATATCCATTCTTTTTCGATTCTTCTTTGTGGTAAACACAATTAGAAAGAGAGAGAAAACCCCTAAAATCATTGAGAGTGAAAAAGGACCATAACTGGCAACAATAATGGATACGTGTACTAATAGCCACCATGAATTTAGTACTGGCATTAGGTTTGCAATTTCAGGATCCAACCAGTTTTGGTGTGCAAAAGCCAATGTTATTGCCGTCAAAAAAGTTGCGGCAGTCAATGCCAATGAAGACTTTCTCCCCATGGTTAATCCAAATAGCATCACAGCCCAAGCTACATAGATTATCGATTCATATGCATTACTCCAAGGCGCATTTCCACTAATAAACCAGCGAGAAATTAAGCCTAATGTATGCAGAAGGAACAGTGCAGCTGCAACTCCAAGTAAAACTTTAACAAGTAGGTTGATCCACTTTTTTGTGTAGAATATTTGTGAGATTACAAAGATGATTAAGAACAAACTCAATACCCCATACAATTTTGAAAGAGTTAAAAAGGGCTGGTAATTATTATAAAGTATTTCTAATTCTATTTTATTATCTGATGGATAAACAGCGCTTCCTTTTTCTTTTTGGAAACTTTTAATCCGAGACAGTATTTTATTTGCAAAAGTATAATCTTTGGTTTTTTTTGCTTCTTGTAAAACCTGCACATACGCTGGTAGCGATTGTCGTACAAAAACAGAATCGATGGCTTTAAAGTTGGCTCTCGATGACTCTGGTTGAGAAACCCATTTGTTGTTTTCATCTCCTGGAATCGGATATATTTTTAAAACACTCCCCATTAATGCGGAATTAAATAACCACAAGCGTCTTCCAATTTTTATAACATCTTTCTCAAATTTATTCTGAATGTTTTTTTTCTGTGCATCTTGAATATAACGGTCTATTTTAGAGTTTCCTTTGGTATCATAAAAATCGGATAATCGTGCATATTTTGCTTTCTCTTCTAGACCTAATATCTCTCTTATTTGTGTGTTTCCTTTTTCTAAATAAATAAAAGGAACTTCAAACCATAAGATGCGATTTTCAATAATTGACATTAAAACCTGACTTGGTTTCATATCATTAAAATTGTTTGTCTGACTTACTTTTCGAACCAATTCAGAAGCAAAAGTATGTGCGGGTTTCATTCGCCCACCCGCATCTTGTATGATCAATTTGTTGAACGATTCAGCATGTGATTCGTCTACCAAGTTCGCTTTTAAAATCGAATCAATTTGTTGATCTGTAATTCTTTTTTGTTGGTGATTTGTAGGTTGTTGTGCGTTAGAAACATTGACAAATAATAAAAAAGCAATGACAGCCATTGTTGATTTTTTTCTTTGTAATTTCTTAAGTGATTTCTTTAAATCATCAAAACGAGTATGCTTCGCAAAAAAGATACAAATCATTCCAATGTAAAGCATAGAGTAGCCAAGGTAGGTTACAAAAGTTCCCCAAAAGTCGTGATTTACCGAAAGTCGCGTTTGTTCTACTTCACCAGACAAGTCGTAACTAGCTTGAAAGAACTTATACCCTTTATAGTCTAGTATGTTGTTCATGAAAATTCGATAATCAAAGGTTTCATTGGGTGCAATTACGGTTACTTCACTTGCAAATGAAGCTGCACTTTCAGATCCAGGGTATTTCTCTAGTTGAAAATCATTTAATTTAATCTTAAAAGGCGTTTCTAAAAACTTTGAACCATATAACATTCTGAAGTTTAAGTTTGCAACCGTAACTTCTTTGGCGCCTTGAGTGTTGTATTGCCCTCCAGTTAATTCTACTCTTTCGGTTACGTTGTTTGTGGTGATATCAAAAATAACTACATCCAATTTTGTATCGTCTTTGGGACCACTCACCATTTGTAAGGTTCCTTTTTCAGCTGGTCTTGGAATTACAAATTGAAGTCCAGCAATATTATGAAGTGTTAAGTATTGAAAATTTTGAACAGAATCTTTAACAACAATTCCTTTTTTCTGATCTGCCATTCGAAACCAATCTCCACTTTCTTTGGTTACCATTTTAAGGCTGCCATTTTCTTTAAAGAAATTGACACTTGCATTTTGATTTGGGGCATCGAAGCCTACCAAAATTCCGTGAATATTTTGTATCGTACCTTTTTTGATATAGTGTTCGTGTCTTGAACCTTCAGAAGATTCTACAAAGAAAAGATGCTCCTCTCCATTTTCATTAAGTACAAGTTTTTTTTCTGCCCATGGAATGTAATCCACTAGTTTGAAGTTAATTTCTTGTTGCTCATTGCTGTTTCTTCCGAAAGAAGTATCAAATTCAAAATTGTTTTTTCCCCATGCGGAAAGCAACATTTTTTTATGAATTTTTGGCGCTTGATCTTTATTGTCATCAATTACAACATTTAAATAAGTTGTTTCAGAAAGAAATGAATTGGTAGTTTCTCCTTCGTCAATTGGCATTACTCCTTCATATCCCACATATCGTGTGATTCCTGCGCCTATTAAAATCAATAAAAAAGACACATGAAACAACAATACAGGCCATTTCTCTTTTCTTAGCAAGCGATACCTAAAAATATTTCCAAAAAAGTTAATTACGAAAAAAACCATAATCAACTCAAACCACCAAGCATTATAAATTAATGCTTTCGAAGTTTGTGTGCCAAAGTCATTTTCTATAAATGTGGCTACGCCCATTGCGGTTGCATAAAGAACAAATAAAATAGCCATTAAACGTGTGGAGTACAAAAAACCGATTATTTTTTTCATCTGAAATGATGCTTTTTTTTAGTTCGACAAATTTACGGATAAAACGATTAAAAAGAAGACAACTTTTCTTGTTTTTTAGTATTTAGAATTGATAAAAATGAGCCTGTTTTTTTAGACTTTTATCGTTCAATAAAATCTTGATATGCATCCTGTGTAATTGCTTTCCCTAAAGAATCTAAAGTATGAAACGAAGTCCCTTTTTGAAGAATGGGTTTGTTGCTCACAAAGTCATAGGCGAAGACCCCATTTTTATCCAAAGTCCCAAATCCGTTGTTGAATATGTAGTGTGCATACTGACTTTTATCGCTGTTAAAAAGATGTTTACTCCATTTAAAATCAGAATTATCAATATCTAAAAGGTCTAAAAGTGTGTATGAAAAATCTACTTGTGATGTAATGGTGTTGATTTGAACATTCTTTTTTTGCAATGCACCCCCTAACCATAGCATTGGTATTTTAAATTTTTTTGGTGAATTAAAGACGCCTTCATGTTTTGGAGAACGATGTCCATGATCTGCCATAATTACGATGAGTGTATGATCCCACCAAGGTTGTTTTTTTGCGTTTTCAATAAATTTACCAATCGTTTTATCTGTGTAGGCATGCGAGCTTCTAAATCTGTTTTCCTCTGTGTCTTTGCCAAATTTATAGGTGTCTGGAAACTCAAAAGGCTCATGACTTGATAGGGTTAATGCAATTTTAAAAAAAGGGGTGGTTTGTGTATCATTAAAATCTGCTGCAAATTTTTCCATAAATACATGGTCATGCGCTCCCCATTTTGAATTCCAATCTTTTTTATCAAACGAATCGCCATCTATAAATTTAGTGACTCCTGCATTTCTTAAATAGGTATTCATATTTCCAAAGTTTAAATCCCCACCATAATAAAAGGAAGTGTCATAACCCGCATCAATCATGCTTTTGGTAAGCATAGGTAAGCTACTGTTTTTATTCGGAATCTTGATAATACTTTTATTCGTTTGTGGATAATAACCACTTAAAATTGCAATTAAACCTTTGTCAGTTCTGTCTCCATTTGCATAAAAATTGGTAAACAAAATCCCTTCTTTGGACAATCGATTTAAGTTTGCTGTTACATTGGGTTCTCCGCCAATAGACCCAACTAGTTTGGCGGTTAAGCTTTCCCAAATAATTAATATCACATTTGGTTTTTTAGTATTTAAAATCGAGTCTTTACTGCTTTTAAAAAGTTTTTTTTGTCTTGAATTTATAATCTCATTGGCTACTGAAGTGTCAAATTTTTTATATGGATTTTTTGTTGAAACTTCACTTGAAATAGCATGTGTGAAGTTCCACATAAAATTAACTGCAGCATGATTCCCAAACATATTGTTTGAAAAATATACATTACTTTGGTTAATTGGTATTGTTTGAAGTCCTCCTCTAATTGGAAGAATCAATGCACCAATTACTATGAAAAGAAATGGAATTGCTAGATAACTACCCGAAGACAGTTTTTTAATTTCTTTATTGATTCTTTTTTTAAATAATTGGATGAAACCGAATGAAAATAACACCCAAATAAATGTTCCAGAAATGATTTGAAATGTAGACGCTGTTGCCCACATGATTTCAGGTGTATTTAAATAATTGAGTAAGGTATTATCGATTCTTATTCCCCAAGATTGATATAGCGAGGCATCAATAATCATCAACAAATTGATGAGAATAATGGCTGAATAGGTGAAAAGTTTGATTAAAAATGAAATTACTTTTCTAGGAATAAAAAGCGATCCTAAAATCAAGAAAAAAGGAAGTATTGAAAGATAGCCTGTAAATGAGGCATCCAATCTAAAACCATAAAGAAATGTTTTTAAAACTTCGTAAAAACCAAGTTGGCAAGTGTCCTCATAATAAAACAACAAGAAAAAGAGGCGCGCAAAGAAAAAGAAGCCAATCCATAAAAAGTAATATTGAAGAAAAAATTGAATTCTATGTTTAAAAGCGTTCATATCTATAATGGGTCAAAAAAATTATTCGGTCACTTTTAAGCGTGCTTTCGCACTTATATTTTCATCTGCATATTCTTTATTTAAATACTTTAGATACCCTGTAATTGCAATCATTGCTGCATTATCTGTTGTGTATTCAAATTTCGGAATGTATGTTGTCCAACCAAAATGTTTGTCTGCTGTAGACAGCCTTTTTCTAATTTCTGAATTGGCAGATACTCCACCCGCAATAGCGATGTGTTGGATACCGGTATGTTTGACTGCATTTTTAAGTTTATCCATTAATATTTCAATAATCGTATATTGAATGGATGCGCAAATATCATTTAAGTTTTCTGCAATAAAATTGGGATTGATTCTTTGTTGTTTTTGAATAAAATAAAGAATTCCAGTTTTTAAACCACTAAAACTAAAATCCATATCACCAACTTTGGGTTTGGTAAACGGATAGGCTTTCGGATTCCCTAATTGAGCATGTTTGTCTATATAGGGACCACCAGGGTAAGGGAGTCCTAATATTTTTGCAGATTTGTCAAAGGCTTCTCCAACGGCATCATCTATGGTTTCACCTAATATTTCCATATTAAAATGGTCTGTAACTTTTACAATTTGTGTATGTCCACCACTAATGGTTAAACAAATAAAAGGAAACGGAGGAATAGTACTTCCTTCTTCCATTATAAAATGTGCTAAAATATGCGCTTGCATATGATTTACATCAATCAATGGAACGTTAAGTCCTAATGCCAAAGATTTAGCAAAAGAAGTCCCAACCAATAATGAACCCATTAAACCAGGACCCCTAGTAAAAGCTATGGCAGATAAGTCTTCTTTTTTAATTCCTGCTTTTTCTATTGCTTGTTGTACAACGGGTACAATATTTTGTTGATGGGCTCTTGATGCCAATTCTGGTACAACTCCACCGTATTTTGAGTGTACTTCTTGATTTGCAACAACATTACTCAATACTTTGCCGTTACAAATAACAGCAGCACTCGTGTCGTCACAAGAAGATTCAATCCCTAAAATATAGTCGTTTTGCATTAAATATTACTTTTAAGCTACAAAATTAACGATAATTTTTTATGATGTAACCGTTTTTTAAGAATAGAAATTTAATAGTTTGTTATATTTGGGCGTTCTTTGTGTAACTGGCAATGTTTTTGATAAGATTTGCTGAAAACCTCAATAACCTAATTATACAACCTATCAAAAAACATCAAAAAATACTATTAAAGCTGTTAAAGTACATTGTACTTTTTCTTTTGTTGATAATAATTCTATTATCAACTTCTTATGTGCAGACAAAATTAGCAAAATACGCAACGACCACTATAAATGAAGATTTTGGAAACGATTTGTTGATTCAAAAAGTAGATCTATCTTTTTTGGGAACTGTGCAATTAAAAGGAATCGAAATTCGAGACCATCATCAAGACACACTAATTTTTGTCAAAAAACTATCCACATCATTGCTGAATGTAAAAAAAATATTGGATGGAGATGTGAAGCTGAAAAGTATTTCTATAGAAGACGCCCATTTTCATATGAAAACGTATAAAGATGAGCAAGATGATAATTTAACCGTTTTTATAGACAGTTTTGATTCAGATTTTTCCAAAGATTCATTGCGAACCCCCTTTGTTTTAGAAACCTCAAACATTTATGTTAGTAATTTAAATTATGAGTTGACGAATGAAAATGATGAAAAACCTTTAAAGTATAGCGCCAAAAAAATTGGAGGTAATCTACAAGATTTTTCGATTGTTGGTCCCAAAGTAAAAGCGAATATTAGAGGTTTGTATTTTACAGAATCTAACGGTTTAAATGTAACGAATCTTACAACAAATTTTTTGTATTCAATAAACGCAATGCACTTTAAGGAGACAACCTTACAAACTCGAAATTCTAAAATTTTAGGAAATATTTTTTTTACTTATGATAGAGAAGATTTAAAAGACTTTAACAATAAGGTGGAAATTAAAGCAAATTTTCAAAAAAGCACTTTTTCTGTTTATGATTTTAAGAAGTTATATTCAGAAATTAGTGGAAATGATGTTTTAAATTTTAAAGGAAATGTCTCTGGAAAACTGAATGATTTAAAGATTCAAAATTTACGCCTAAATTCTAAAAACGGTATAAAAGCATCTGGAGATTTTACGATTGTAAATTCAATCAATACCAATAAACCTTTTCTTTTTAAGGGCGATTTAGAGCGTGTTTCAGTAACTTTTCTAGAATTAAAAAACCTGCTTCCAAATGTATTAGGAAATACGCTGCCTCCAGAATTATCTCGACTAGGGAGGTTTGATATAAATGGACTGGTTCGGGTTACTTCAGAGGAAGTAAGTGCAAACGTTAATTTGAATTCTGAAATTGGAGCCATGCAATCTGATTTTAAAATTGAAAACAGGAGCAATCTCGATTTTGCTACTTACAAAGGTGATGTTGCTTTTAGTGATTTTGATCTTGGAGTGTTTATAGACAACCCCATGTTAGGAAGATTTACTTTAGCAGGAAATGTGAATGGACGTGGGTTTCAATC
>JGI26086J50260_1001239_pt1 | contig 15136 bp, 12 predicted proteins | sample SaaInl3SG_22_DNA_FD_50260 | JGI IMG/M metagenome (IMG submission 50260)
AACCGGTCAGGCCGGTTTAGACGAAGCCATGTAACTGATCCATTATGTTCAATAATAACAGGGCTTTGCGATATGNTTTGTGTCATATTACTTTACCCTATTTCTCAAGCCAGTCGGCGATGATGTCATCATTATGGGCACCAAGTGCCGGTGGTGGCTGCATGCGGCTTGTGTCAACGCCGGTAATTGCAATCGGAAAGGCAACGCTGCTGGTCTTGGCACCATTGGGAAGATCAAGCGGTTTCACCAGCCCCATATGCTGGACATGCGGGTCGCGCAAAATCTCGGCAAAATCATTGATTGGCGCACAGGGCACGTTACGGCCATCCATTTCTTCAAGCCAATCGGCAGCGCTGCGGCTTTTGAAAACAGGTGCCAGAATATCAACAAGAATGGTTTGGTTTTTCGCACGGTCGGCCTGAGTTAGAAACCGTGCATCACTTGCCAGCTCATCCATGCCAACGGCGGCGCAAACCTCATGCCATAATTTATCATTGCCAGCGGCGATCACAAAATGCGTGTCGGCGGCTTCAAAGGCCTGATAGGGGGCGTTGCGCGGATGCGCCGAGCCAAGGCGTTCTGGCGGAATTTGATTGCCGAAAAACTCGCTTGTTTGCAGGGCTGATACGCCAAGAAGGCTTCCCAGCATCGAACAATCAATATGCGCGCCTTGGCCTGTTTGTTCAGCCTTGCGAAGCATGGCAAGAACGCTGAAACCAGCATAAAGACCGGCGCAAAAATCGCCAATTGGCACGCCGCATTTGACGGGTGGTGCGCCCGCATCGCCGGTAACGCTCATAATGCCGGCAATCGCCTGAACCGTTACATCAAAGGCGCCTTTGCTGGCATAAGGGCCGGTTTGCCCATAGCCAGAAATCGAACAATAGATCAATTTCGGATTAACCGCGTTTAAATCATCATAGCCAAGTCCAAGACGCGGCAGCACGCCCGGCCGGTAATTTTCAATCAGAATATCGGCTTTTGCGACAAACAATTTCAGCAGGGCAATATCATCCGGGCTTTTCAGATCAAGCGCAACGCTGCGTTTGTTGCGGTTGACCGAGGCAAAATTTTCACTAAAGACGCCGCCATCTTCGGTTTTGCTAAGTGGCGGCCATTGCCGCATGCCATCACCGCCATCGGGTCGTTCGATTTTCACAACATCGGCGCCCAGATCGGCCAATAGCGATGCGGTAAAAGGGCCAGCAGCAATTTGACCCAGCTCAAGAACCCGAACATTTGCCAGAGGGGCAAGGGCTGATGACGACGGATTGGACATGGAAAACTCCTAAAAACTTGCAAATGCCAATTTTTGGCAAATCATCATTGTTTTGAGATTATGAAAAAGACAGGCGGTTCTTGCGCTAATATTCCCGAATTACGCAATCATTTCCAGTCGTGATTNCCGAATNTTTGGGAAAACNGCGATGACGGCGCAAAAATCATTCGGCAAATGCGCAATTGCTGGCTAAGATTTCACCTTAGTTCCCGCCTGTCCTGTCAGGCTTTGCTGGCTTGATCCAAAGCCGGCTTTTCAACGGAGATTAGCGCGCGTGAGTAAAGCCGTCATTTTTGACCTAGATGGCACCTTGATTGACAGTCTTGGTGATATTCATGCGGCGTTGAACGACGTTTTGCAATTGCGCAATGCGCCACCGCTGGCGCTGGCAACGGTGCGTGGCTTTATCGGTAAAGGGTCGGCCAATCTCGTTATGCGCGCCCTAACGGCACAGAATTTGCCAAATGATGAGGCATCTTGCGCCGCTGCCTTGGCCGATTTTCTGCGTCTATATTCGGCAGATTCGGCAAAATTAACAACCATGTTTGATGGCGCTATTGATGCGCTTGACCAGCTGCGGGATGGCGGTTTTCGCCTTGGTATCTGCACGAACAAGCCGCTGGCACCAACCCAAATCGTGCTCGATCAATTTGGTCTGACGCGGTTTTTTGATACGGTTGTTGGCGGTGATCAACTTGCCAGCCGCAAGCCTGATCCGGCAATGCTGTTTCATGCCATGGCGTCTTTGGATGTGACATCATGTTTGTTTGTTGGCGATAGCGAGATAGACCGCGAAACGGCAACCGCCGCTGGCCAGCCCTTTGCGCTTTTCACCAAAGGCTATCGAACCAGCAGTATTGAAACATTGAATCCAGAATTTTATTTCAATGAATATAGTGAGTTATTGGATATAATTTATCTTAGACATAAAAATAAATAACAGGTTTTCTGGTTGGTTAGTTTCGATTGNCCTGCCATCTAAGCCTGCTACATAAGCCGGCCGAATAAGNCGGCGAGATAAGAAAGGACAACCCTTTATGTCAGCGTTAAAAAACAGCTTGGACCCGGTGCAGATATTATGTCTTGATGGAGACGGTATCGGCCCTGAAATCACCGCGGCGACCCGCCGTGTTTTGCAAGCGGTTGATGATTGCTTTGACCTGAATTTGACCTTTACCTCGGAAGATATCGGCTTTGTGTCTTTGGCGGCATCGGGAACAACATTTCCGGATAAAGTGTTGGATGCAGCAAAGGCGGCTGATGGCATCGTTCTCGGGCCGGTTTCGACCATTGATTACCCACCAGCCAGCGAAGGCGGGATTAACCCATCGGGTTTTTTGCGTAAACAGCTGGATCTTTATGCCAATATCAGGCCTGCAAAATCTTATGAGGGTTTACCGCCGCGTGTTGGCGACAAGGTTGATCTGGTGATTGCCCGCGAAAACACCGAAGGCTTTTATTCAGATCGTTCGATGTTTTTCGGGCGTGCCGAATTTATGCCAACCGAAGATATGGCTTTGTCGGTTCGAAAAATCACGCGTCAGGCCTCAACGCGGATTGCTCGAACCGGTTTTGAACTGGCCGCACAGCGCCGCCGGAAAGTTACCGTTGTTCATAAAGCAAATGTGTTTCATGTGTCTGATGGGCTGTTTCTTGAGGCGGTTCGNGCGGTTCGGGATGAATTTCCTGATTTTGAATATGAAGAACAGATCATTGACGCGATGGCGGCACTGCTGATCCGCGACCCTAGCCAGTTTGATGTGATCGTCACGACCAATATGTATGGCGATATATTGTCGGATGAAGCGTCGGAAATTGCAGGCAGCCTTGGCATGGCGGCATCATTGAACGCGGGTGAAACATTCGCCATGGCGCAAGCACAGCATGGATCGGCACCGTCTCTGGCCGGAAAGGATCAGGCCAACCCATCATCTTTGATCGGTTCGGCGGCGATGCTGCTTCGGTGGATTGGCGAGCGGCGCGAAGCCCCGCAATTTCTAGCGGCGGCTGATGCAATTGAACAGGCCATTACCAAGGCTGTGGCGACGGCCAGCACGCGAACCGCCGATTTGGGCGGGCCGCTTGGCACAATCGCCTTTACCGATGGGCTTTTGGCGATGATCAAAAAACCATAATTTGCCAGTTCAGGCGATTTGACCCTTGCTTGGCGGTAATGATGCCGTTGAGGGAAGGTTCACCGTATTTACCGCAATCAGCAACAAAGAGTACCGATAATGTCAAAGCCCGATCAAATGTCTCAATCTTATGTCATGTCAGATGATGCGGTTCGTTTTGCGACCATGATTATGGCCGGGCAAGGGGTCAGCAACGAAGATGCTGCCATTATTGCCGAATGTCTTGTCGAGGCTGATCTTCGCGGGGTGCAAACCCATGGGCTTTCNCGGCTGCCGGTTTATGTTGAGCGGGTTCAGCGCGGGCTGGTCAAGGCGGTGCCGGAGATGAAGCTTGAAAAACCAGTNGCGGCCTGTGCGTCGCTTGATGGTGATAATGGCTTTGGCTTTCTTGTTGGGCGAAGAGCCATGCAAGAGGCCATCACGATGGCAGATAGTTGCGGTGTTGGNGTTGTTGCGGCGCGAAACAGCAATCATTTTGGCATGGCGGCAACCTATCTTTTGCAGGCGGTAAAGGCTGGATATTTTGCTTTTGTCTTTACCAATGCGTCAAAAGCCATGCCGCCATGGGGTGGACGCGAAGGATTGCTTGGTACCAGCCCGTTTGGCGCGGCGGCACCCGCTGGCAAGCTGCCGCCTTTTGTTTTGGATATGTCGCCTGCGGTGGCGGCGCGCGGCAAAATTAGGCTTGCCGAAAAACGCGGCGAGCCAATCCCTGAGGGCTATGCGCTTGATGAAAATGGCCAAGTNACGACCGATGCAACCGCCGCCCTTCGCGGTGTTGTTTTGCCAATGGGGGGCTATAAGGGGTCGGGGCTGTCGATGCTGATGGAAATTTTGGCTGGGGTTTTTTCGGGNGCAAATTTTGGTGGCGATGTTCCGGATCAATATACCGTCTGGGATCGGCCACAAAATGTTGGACATTTCTTCATGGCGCTGAAACCCGGAATTTTTGTCACTGAACAGGGGTTTCGTGACCGGATGGATACGCTTGTCGGCCGGATCAAAACTAACCCGCTGGCTGATGGGTTTGACGAAATCTTGATGCCGGGTGAAATTGAAACACGCCTGGAGGCTGAACGGCGCAAGACCGGCATTCCTTTTGCGGCATCAGATCTTGCGCTTCTTGCCAAATTGGCGTCCGATCATGGCGTGGCTGAATTACCGCAGATAGACCGATAAACAGAACCTATAATCAAAACGCTAATCCGAGAGAGGCTTGCGGGATGTTGACCTTTTACTATGCAAAAAATTCTGCCGCTTATGCGCCGCATATTCTGCTTGAAGATATTGGTGCCGACTATAACGCGGTTCGTATTGATTTCATGACAGGCGAACAACGCTCGCCAGCCTATTTAGCGGTGAATCCGAAAGGGCGGTTGCCGTCACTTGGTTACCGAAAAGGGGGTCTTGACCGAAACGCCTGCCATTCTTGTGTATTTGGCGCAGCGTTTTCCCGAGCATGATCTGGCACCAAGCGATCCTTTTGAATTTGCCATTGCGCAGGCCTTTAACAGCTATATGGCATCAACGGTTCATGTTGCACATGCGCATAAACATCGCGGCGCACGCTGGGCAGATGATCCGGCAGCACATGAATCCATGCGCGCCAAGGTCAAGGAAAACATGACCGAATATGCGCAAATGATCGAAACCCATTATTTCAAAGGGCCATATGTTCTTGGCGATAAATTCTCATTTTGTGATCCCTATATGGCGTTGGTGACACGTTGGTTAAAAGATGATGGGGTTGATCTTGATCCATTCGCCAAAATCAGGGCGCACGACGCCTTGATGCGCGAACGCCCGTCAATGCAGCGCGTGCTTGAACTTCACGCCTAATTTGCCGCTGTCATTTGCAATCCCATTTGGCAAAGGCAGTAAAGACCGACTTCATGCTGGTAGTTGCCGATTGGCATGATATGCTGCAAAACGCCGAAAGGCAGGTTTGACTTGGCCGAAAGGCAGTTTTGACTTGAATCGAATTGGAATAAGGTGATTTAGCACGATGTTGCTTGGCTGTATTGGTGATGATTTTACGGGGTCAAGCGACCTTGCCAACACATTGGCAAAGGCCGGAATGGCGGTTGTGCAATATAGCGGCGTGCCATCTTTGCCAGCACAAGCATCGGTTGAGGCAGGGGTGATTGCGCTGAAATCGCGTTCAATCCCTGCGGCGGAGGCGATTAAACAGTCGCTAGCGGCACTGAAATGGTTGCAAGATCAAGGCTGCAAACAATTTTTCTTCAAATATTGTTCAACATTTGATTCGACCGATGACGGCAATATCGGGCCGGTGGCAGAGGCGCTGGCATCTGCATTGGCGGCTGATGCGGTTATTGTTTGTCCGGCATTTCCGGGAACCGGACGCGCGGTGTTCCAAGGCCATCTTTTCGTCAAAGATCAATTGCTGTCAGATAGCCCGATGAAAGATCATCCGCTAACGCCAATGCGCGATTCCGATCTTCGTCATGTTTTAGGGCGCCAAAGCCGTGGTGCGGTTGGGCATGTTCCAATGGCGATTGTTGCGAAAGGCAGTGCTGCAATTCGTGATGCGCTTGCCGCTGAGGCGCGTCATGGCCGCCATCTCATCGTGGTTGATGCGATTCATGATGAGGATCTAATTGCGATTGGGGCTGCGGCGCGTGATCTGGTTTTGGTCACTGGCGGGTCTGGTGTGGCGATGGGACTGCCCGCAAATTTTGCCAAAAATGGTCAGATTTCGGCAACAAAGCTGGATTGGCAAGGGCAGGCCGGACGCTGCGCCATCCTAAGCGGGTCTTGTTCTGAGGCAACCCGAAACCAGATTGCCAACCATGCCAAAACTGGCGCGCAATATGAAATTGATGTCGCTGGCGTGATGCGGGGTGAGGTGACAATTGACGGTTTGGTCGGCTGGCTTTTGGTGCAGGACGGATTGCCGATGCTCTATTCATCGGCATCGCCAACCGCGGTTCAGCAGGTGCAGGCAGAATTTGGGATGAAGGCGGTTGCTGACCGGCTTGATAAATTATTTGGTGATCTTGCCATTGCGCTTGTTGCCGCTGGGATTGAACGTCTGGTTGTTGCTGGCGGTGAAACCTCGGGCGCGGTTGTCGAGGCTTTGCGGCTGAACGCCCTATCCATGGGGCCGGAAATTGACCCTGGCGTGCCAGCGATGCGCGCCGGATCCAATCTGACGATTGCGCTGAAATCAGGGAATTTTGGTGCTGATGATTTTTTTGAAAAGGCCGCAGCGATTTTGGCAGGAGGTGCAAAATGACCGAAACCCAGCTTCGTGAACAGATTTGCCAATTGGCGAAATCAATGTTTGATCGCGGACTTACCGTTGGGTCAAGCGGGAATATCTCGGTTCGGTGTGACGATGGCGGGCTTCTTGTGACGCCAACCGATAGTTGCTTTGGCAGGCTAGATCCGGCAAGGCTAAGCCGGTTTGATGCAACCGGAAGATTGATATCGGGTGATCCGCCAACCAAGGAAATGCCGCTCCACGCCGCTTTTTATGACAGCCGGTCGCAAGCTGGTGCGATTGTGCATCTTCATGCAACCCATTCGGTGGCGTTGTCGACCTTGCCTGTTGATGATGTGGCAAATTTTCTGCCGCCACTGACCGCCTATTCGGTGATGCGGCTTGGTAAGGTTGCGCTGCTTCCTTATTTCCGGCCGGGTGATTCCGCCGTGGCCAATGCCATTAAGGGACTTGCCGGAAAACATAGTGCGGTGATGCTTGCCAATCATGGGCCGGTGGTTGCAGGCAAGGGGCTGGAAGCCGCTGTTTATGCGGTTGAAGAATTGGAAGAAACAGCAAGGCTGGCGTTTTTACTGCGCGGGTTGCCGGCACGTGGGCTTGATGACGCGCAAATTCGTGACGTTGTCACCCATTTTGACGTTGAATGGGATTAACGCNNCCTTTGTGATGAAAAGACAATCGCTGCCAGATGGTTCAGATTATATCGTCAGCAAAATCTTGCCGCGTTGGGTTCCCGATTCCATTAATTCATGCGCTTTTGCTGCATCAGCCAGATCAAAGCTGGTAAAGGTCGTTGCGCGTAATTGCGCTGGTGCCGCATCGAAAAAAGGCCATGCGGTTTTTTGCAGATCGGCGGCAACTGCCGATTTAAAGGCTTCAGGGCGCGACCGTAATGTTGATCCGGTCAGGGTGAGGCGTTTCAGCATCACCGGCATCAGGTCAATTTCCATTTTTGATCCCAGATTGAACGCAAGCTGGATAATCCGCGCATCGGCATGGGCCGCTTTGATATTGCGCGCCACATAATCGCCACCAATAATATCAAGGATGATATCGGCACCGCCGGCTTCGCGCAGAATGGGAACAAAATCATCCTGTTTAAAATTGATGGCTCGTTTCGCGCCAAGCGCTTCGCAATAGGCGCAGGCTTCATCCGAATCAGCCGTCGTGAAAACCTGCAACCCCATCGCCGCGCCAAGCTGAATTGCTGTCGAGCCAATGCCGCCAGCACCGCCATGAACAAGAAAAACTCCATCTTGTTTGATTTGTTGCTGAAAGAACACATTGCTCCAGACGGTGAAATAGGTCTCGGGAAGGCCAGCCGCATCAATGTCAGACACGCCTGCCGGAATTGGCAGGCAATGGCTTGCCGTTACCGCAACATATTCAGCATAACCGCCGCCATTGGTTAAGGCGCAAACATGGTCGCCGATCGCCCATTGCGTTTGCGCCGCGCCGATGGCAACGATTTCGCCTGATACTTCAAGACCCAATAGGTCAGACGCGCCTTTTGGCGGCGGGTAATGGCCACGGCGTTGCACAAGGTCAGGCCCGTTGACGCCAGCGGNGGTCACTTTGATCAAAACCTCATCGGCACGCGGCTGCGGCACATCACGTTTGCCAGTGACAAGAACATCAGGGCCGCCAGCCTCGCGCATTTCAATAACGGTCATTTGCGTTGGTAGGGTCATGATATGTCCTTTTTAAAGCGGTTTCTGATCGATAAGCGGGGGCGAATATCGCATTTTTTCGGCGTGATTAGGGCTGTTTGCATTGGCCTTATCCGGCTATGTGTTAGCGCAGCCATCATTATCCGTCAATTCATGGCATGTGCCGGTTTTTCTAGCGCGGCGTTCATCGGATCACAACATGTCGGTTTTTGTATGAAAAAATTGGAAAATCAGCCATAAGTTAAAACGTCAATCGATTGGTTGCTGTGGATTTTTTTTCTGGTATACCAAATAATGTATTTGACGGCGCGGGCGCGAAATGTGACACTTTCCTCGCAAATTAGGAGATTTACGTGGATACTTTTGACGGCGATATTGGGGTTTGGAAATCGGCTCCAGGAAAAGGGCGGAAAACCCCCAAAGGGCGGCAGGTTGATGATGCTGCCTTGGCAGATGTTCGGGCGCTTCTTGGTGACCGGCCGCGGCGACGCGATTTACTGATCGAGCATCTGCATCTGATTCAAGATCGCTATGGACATCTTAGCGTGCAGCATCTTAATGCGCTTGCTGATGAAATGCGTATGGCGCAGACCGAAGTTTACGAAGTTGCCACCTTTTATGCGCATTTCGATGTTGTGAAAGATGGTGACGTGCCGCCGCCAGCACTGACGATTCGTGTCTGTGACTCGCTGTCATGTGAATTGGCTGGCGCGCAAGCGTTGAAATCAGCGCTTGAAGATGGTCTTGATNCAACCAAAGTGCGGGTTCTGCGCGCGCCGTGCATGGGTCGCTGTGACACCGCGCCAGTGCTGGAAATCGGCCATAATCATATTGATTTTGCAACCGTCGAAAAAGTCGATGCTGCGATTGCGGCAGATGACACGCACCCGCATATGACCGATTATCAGGATTTGGCGGCCTATCGGGCGACCGGTGGTTATGACAAGCTTGAGTCGCTTCGTGCTGATGGTGATTGGCAGGCGGTTCAGGAATTGGTGAATCAAAGCGGCCTTCGCGGGCTTGGTGGGGCAGGGTTCCCGTCAGGCAAAAAATGGGGCTTTGTGCGGGCCGCCGAAGGCCCACGCTATCTTGCCGTGAATGGCGATGAGGGCGAGCCGGGGACATTTAAAGACCGGTATTATCTTGAGCGGACGCCGCATTTATTCCTTGAGGGTATGTTGATTGCGGCATGGGCGGTTGAGGCCGATACCTGCTTTATTTATATGCGGGACGAATATCCGGTTGTGCTGAAAATTCTGGCTGATGAAATTGCAAGGCTGGAAGATGCTGGTTTGGTGGCAAAGGGATATATTGATTTGCGCCGTGGTGCCGGTGCCTATATTTGCGGTGAAGAAAGCGCGATGATCGAATCGATCGAAGGCAAGCGCGGATTGCCGCGTCACCGTCCGCCTTATGTCGCGCAGGTTGGTGTCTTTAACCGGCCAACATTGGTGCATAATATCGAAACGCTGCATTGGATCACCCGCATTTGCCGCGAAGGGCCAGAAGTGCTGTCGTCGGTTGAAAAGAACGGACGGACAGGTCTTCGTAGCTATTCAGTATCGGGCCGTGTGGCAAATCCGGGTGTGCATCTTTTGCCATCTGGTTCAACCATCACCGATATTATCGAGGCGGCTGGCGGCATGGCCGAAGGTCATGTTTTCAAGGCCTATCAACCGGGCGGGCCATCATCTGGTCTGTTGCCTGCCAGCGTGAATGACGTTCCGCTTGATTTTGATACATTGCAACCGCTTGGCACCTTTATTGGGTCGGCCGCGGTGGTGGTGTTGTCGGATCAAGATCGGGTGCGTGATGCCGCGCTGAACATGCTTCGGTTTTTCGAAGATGAAAGCTGTGGTCAATGCACGCCATGCCGCGCCGGTTGCAGCAAGGCGGTTCAGCTGATGCAAGCCGATAAATGGGATCAGCCTTTGTTGCAGGATCTGTGTGATGTGATGCAAGACGCGTCCATCTGCGGATTGGGACAAGCTGCCCCGAACCCAATTCGTTTAACGATGAAACATTTCTCTGAAGAAGTTAGCTGAGGCCCCCATGCTAGATTCAACGCCGCAAAAAACCGTAACGATTAAACTGGATGGCAAGGATATTTCCGTGCCAGAAGGCGCGACCATTTGGGANGCAGCACAAGCCCAAGGAACCTTGATTCCGCATTTGTGTCACAAGCCCGAGCCNGGGTATCGCTCGGATGGCAATTGCCGTGCCTGTATGGTCGAAATCGAGGGGGAGCGCGTTTTGGCTGCCTCTTGTATCCGGCCGGTACAAGATGGCATGGTGGTGAATACGGCAAGCGAACGCGCCGAGAAATCACGCGCGCTTGTGGTTGAGTTGCTGGCCGCGGATCAGCCTGACCAGCCGCATGATGCGTCATCACATTTTCTGGATATGGCCGCATTGAATGGCGTGTCGGAAAGCCGTTTTCCGGCGCGTGATGCCTGTCATGTTCCGCTGCTTGACGATAGTCATGTGGCGATGAGTGTGAATCTGGATGCCTGTATCCATTGTAATCTTTGCGTTCGCGCTTGTCGTGAAGTGCAGGTGAATGATGTGATTGGCATGGCTGGACGCGGTCTTGATGCACAGATCGTTTTCGATATGAATGATCCGATGGGGCAATCAACCTGTGTTGCCTGTGGTGAATGTGTTCAGGCCTGCCCAACGGGTGCTTTGATGCCGGCAAGCGTTCTTGATGATGCACAGCATGGCGATAGCAAAGATTTTGATCGCGAAGTCCAGTCGGTTTGCCCTTATTGCGGGGTTGGTTGCCAGCTATCCTTTAAAATCAAGGATGATGAAATCAAATATGTCGAAGGGGTGAATGGCCCAGCCAACGAAAACCGGCTTTGTGTAAAGGGTCGGTTCGGTTTTGACTATGTTCATCATGATCACCGCCTGACCAAGCCATTAATCCGGCGTGATGATGCGCCGGCAAAGGGGCTGAATGTTGATCCGGCAAATCCGTTGACGCATTTCCGCGAAGCCAGCTGGGAAGAAGCNCTTGATGTGGCGGCAAACGGCTTTATCAAACATCGTGATATTTCAGGCAAGCGCATTGCCGGCTTTGGATCGGCAAAATGTTCGAATGAAGAAGCCTATCTTTTCCAAAAGATGATCCGTCAGGGATTTGGCCATAATAACGTCGATCACTGCACGCGGCTATGTCATGCCTCATCGGTTGCGGCTTTGCTGGAAAATGTCGGTTCGGCTGCAGTTACAGCGACCTTTAACGAAATTGAAAATGCCGATGTCGCCATTGTGATTGGCGCCAACCCAACCGAAAATCATCCGGTCGCGGCAACCTATTTCAAACAATTTGCCAAACGTGGCGGTAAATTGATTGTGATGGATCCGCGCGGGCAGGGGCTAAAGCGTCATGCTGCACATATGCTGCAATTCCGCCCGGGTGCCGATGTATCAATGCTGAACGCCATCATGCATGTGATTGTCGAAGAACAGCTTTATGATCAGCAATATATCGAAAGCTTTACCGAAAACTGGGACGCGATGAAAGCGCATCTTAAAGAGTTTTCGCCGGAGAAAATGTCTGAATTCTGCGGTATTGAGGCTGAAACGCTTCGTGCTGTTGCGCGCGATTTTGCCGGTGCCAAATCAGCGATGATTTTCTGGGGAATGGGTGTGTCGCAGCATATCCACGGAACTGATAATTCACGCTGTCTGATTTCGCTGGCTTTGATGTGTGGACAGGTCGGGCGTCCGGGAACTGGTTTGCACCCGTTACGCGGCCAGAACAATGTTCAGGGCGCTTCTGATGCGGGTTTGATTCCAATGTTCCTTCCTGATTATCAAAGCGTCACTGATGATGGTGTGCGTTCGGCCTTTAATGAAATTTGGCATTCAGATTCGATTGCGCCAGAAAAAGGCCTGACCGTGACCGAAATCATGGATGCGATTCATGATGGTGATATCACTTCGATGTATGTTCTTGGTGAAAATCCGGCCATGTCCGATCCTGATGCCGATCATGCGCGTGCGGCGCTTGCCAAGCTGGATCATCTGGTTGTGCAGGATATTTTCCTGACCGAAACCGCCAATTATGCTGATGTGATTTTGCCAGCATCGGCGTGGGCAGAAAAAACCGGAACTGTGACCAATACAAACCGTCAGGTTCAAATGGGTCGTCCGGCCATTGCACCGCCAGGTGACGCCCGTGAAGATTGGTGGATTACCGTCGAGCTTGCCAAACGCATTGGTCTTGATTGGACCTATACGCATCCGCGCGAAGTGTTTGCCGAAATGAAACTATCGATGAAATCACTCGATAATATCTCATGGGATCGTTTGGCGGCTGAAAATGTTGTCACCTATCCATCACTTGATGAAACTGATCCGGGTCAGCCGATCGTGTTTGGTGATGGGTTCCCGCGAACCGATGGGCGGGCTAGATTCACCCCTGCCAGCATTATTGCACCTGCCGAAACACCCGATACAGAATATCCGATGATTTTGACAACGGGTCGCCAGCTAGAGCATTGGCATACCGGATCAATGACCCGCCGTGCCACGGTTCTTGATGCGGTTGAACCGCAGGCAAATGCCTCACTTCATCCGCGCACCCTTCGCCGGTTGGGCGTTGAGGCTGGTGACATGATAACGATTGAAACGCGGCGCGGATCAATTTCGATCATGGCGCGTGCCGATCGTGCGGTTGCTGAAGACATGGTCTTTGTGCCATTCGCCTATGTCGAAGCTGCCGCGAATATCCTGACCAATCCGGTTGTCGATCCATTTGGCAAGATACCCGAATTCAAATTTGCCGCTTGTCGGGTTGCCGCCACGATGGGCATTGCCGCCGAATAGGCACGGCCTGCCGCATCATTTGACGCGATCTATAAACACAGCCCCGATCACAATTACCGGTGATCGGGGTTTTTGTTGGATTTTGCACTAAAGTAAAAAGAAAATGTAAAAAATTTACAATTTTCATTTTTTCACTATTTTCCTTTGGATTCTTCACTTCAGCCGTTAAACCTAAATCAGATATGGCTGAAATTGGCCACTAGAACGGCTTAGGCATTTGCGATTATGCCGCAGTGAAGAGGAGTTCCGAACCATGAAAATTTTGATCTTAGGAGCCTCATATGGCTCACTTCTGTCAACAAAACTATTGATGGCTGGCCATGATGTCACGTTGATTTGCCGCAGCAAATCAGCCGCGCTGATCAATGATGAAGGCACTGAAGTCCGGATCAAATTGCGCGATGAAGATAGCCATCGGGCGTTTCGGTCACATGATCTTGCCGGTACACTTGATGCGGTCACNCCGGCCGATGCGCGNCCTGAAGATTATGACATGATAAGCCTTGCCATGCAGGAACCACAATATTCCGAACCGCAGGTGCGCGATCTGATGCAGCGTATTGCCGCCAGCCGCAAGCCATGCTTGTCGATCATGAACATGCCGCCTTTGCCGTTTTTGCGCCGTATTGATGCGCTGGCTGAGGCACCGCTTGATATGTGCTATGATGATGCGTCGGTATGGGCAGATTTCGAACCGGGTCTGATGTCGCTTTGCAGCCCTGACCCTCAGGCCTTTCGTCCACCTGAAGAAGGTACCAATATTCTTCATGTTGGTCTGCCAACCAATTTTAAGGCAGCGGTATTTGCTGATCCGGCGCATAATGCAATGCTTCGCCAGCTTGAATCCGATATTGCCGCGGTTACCGTTGATGGCAAGGATGTGCCGGTAAAACTGCGCATCTATGACAGCCTGTTTGTGCCGATGGCGAAATGGAGCATGCTGTTGACCGGCAATTACCAATGCGTCCAGCGTGACGGCGTGCGGGCAATTCGCGACGCTGTACATGGCGATCTTGCTGCCTCGGCGGAAATGTATGCGTGGGTTGACACGTTGGCGCGGGCACTTGGCGCAGATGCGGCTGATCAGGTGCCGTTTGATAAATATGCAAATGCGGCGAGCAGCCTGTTAAAGCCGTCCTCAGCCGCGCGTGCGATTGATGGTGGTGCCAAGACGATTGAGCGTGTTGATCTGCTGGTGCAGCGGGTTGCTGCCAGCATCGGCATGCAAAATGATCTGCTTGATGAGACTGTCGCAATTGTGAATGACCGGCTTGATGCCAACCGGTTTGAGGCGCCTTTTTTTAAGGTCGCTTAATATCGCTTAATGGCGGTAAGCCAGCGCGCCCGTCACCGATCATTGGCAGGTATCATTTAACAGGCCATTTCACTCCATAAATAACGCGCATTAAAAAGGGGCGGTACCATTGGTATCGCCCCTTTTGCCTGTGGTGGAGAGATGCTGATCTAGCCGTTCAGCACATCCACGAGCGTGACGCCAAGTTTGGCAGGAGACGGTGACACGCGCACGCCTGCTTCTTCTAGCGCCGCAATTTTTTCATCAGCACCGCCCTTGCCACCTGAAATGACGGCACCGGCATGACCCATGGTGCGGCCAGGAGGTGAGGTGCGGCCAGCGATAAAGCCAACCATTGGCTTTGAGCGGCCTTTGGCTTCGTCGATCAGGAATTGCGCCGCATCTTCTTCGGCTGATCCGCCAATTTCGCCAATCATAATGATCGATTCGGTTTGATCATCAGCAAGGAACATTTCCAAAACATCAATAAATTCGGTGCCTTTTACTGGATCACCGCCAATGCCGACAGCCGAAGACTGGCCAAGACCCGCCATTGATGTCTGATAGACCGCCTCATAGGTCAAAGTGCCAGAACGTGACAACACGCCAACCGATCCTTTGCGGAAAATGCTTGGCGGCATGATGCCGATTTTGCATTCGTCAGGTGTCATAAGA
>JGI26086J50260_1001248_pt1 | contig 15078 bp, 15 predicted proteins | sample SaaInl3SG_22_DNA_FD_50260 | JGI IMG/M metagenome (IMG submission 50260)
TCGCCGATCATGCGGTTGATCAATTCTAGGGTCTTGGTGCCTTCGGCTGGTTCGGCATCCTCATAAAGCAATCCGCCATGTGTCATCGGACCAGGTTGCACGAGATGNGCGCCCGTTTGCGGCGGCAATGGGTATTGGCCTGCTTGCATCATGAGGTGCAGCAGATCGACAAANAGCGATGTCTCTACAATTTCGCCGTTTTCAACGCGGTAAAAACTGGCATAGCGCAGCATCGCTATGCGGCCTGTGGGCTTTATGCCAAGAAAGGGTGCATCGAACAGGCCCATCAAATGGCCCATGCTACCCACCCATGTGCTTGCCNCATCATCACAATCATTGAGCCCTGCAAAGAACAGGTCTTCACGCCGCTGGATCNGNGNAAACGACTTCAGAAACGGGATGTAGAAGCTCTCGGCCACGGCGGCTGCGCCAAATTGCTCGTGAAACGGATGCATCCCGCGCCATTGCCAATTTGCTGATGTGTGCTGCGCCAGCGCGCTTTCTACGGTTGCGGGCGTCGCCAAATGCAAAGCGGCATGATGGGCGCGAACCAGCGCTTTGGCGTCTTGAAACTTGGTCACGGGTTATCCTTTCACCGCGCCTGCTGTCAGGCCCGATACAATTTGGCGCTGGAAGAACATGATCATCACAAAAAGCGGCGCAGTGATCGAAACAACGGCTGCAACGGCAAACATCACATTGCCCTTGGTTTGCGTGGTGCCAAGGAATGAAGCCAGTTTGGGCACCATTGTTTGGTTCTCTGCGCTCAAGAGCATCGAGGTCACNGCAAAATCATTATAGGCCAGCAGGAAGCTGAACAGCCCNGTGGTGATCACCCCCGGCCACATGACAGGGATGATGACATGACGGAAAGCCTGAAACCGCGTGCAGCCATCCACCATTGCGGATTCATCTAAATCCTTGGGGATGTTCTTGAAAAAGGAATGCAGCATCCACAGGGTAAATGGCTGGTTGATCGCCACCAATACAATGATGGTGGTGCTCAGATGTCCCCAGAGATTCCATTCAAAAAAGGGCACGAGATAGCCTGATACCAGAATGATCGGCGGTGTCGCACGGAAGATCAGCGCAAAAAGCAACAGCCAGAACGCATAGCGATAGGGAGAGCGCGACAGCGCATAGGCCGCCAATGTTCCGCAGGTCAGAGAGATCGTCACCACGCAGAAACACACGATCAGCGTGTTCAGGGCTGCGCGCCAGAACTCTTCCTGAATCCATGCCCCGAAATAGCCAGCACCTGTGAAGGCCGAGCCTGTTTCCGTCTGTGTCAATGTGCCAAAAATCGAATAGGCCCAATCGGCTTTCGAGAAGAAATCCCCTTCGACTTTGAAGGATCCCCAAAGGGTCCAGAGGAAGGGAAAGCCTGCCATGATCAGCCAGAGCATCAGGAAACTTCCAGCAAGGAAGCGGATGGTCAAAGGGCGGCGGATGGCGACAGACATGGGCGGTCCTTCAGTTTTTTGTGCCAAACTCGCGCCATGTCCGAATAAGGACAGGCGAAAGAAGAATGGCCACAAAGATGATCGTCAGAACCGAGGTGGCGGCTGCCGAAGACAGCAGGCGCGTTTCGCCGCCCAGATCGGTGAAAATTGCAATGGAGAGTGAGCGGGCATGTGCCTGAGCCTGAAACGAGATGATCGGCTCGAATACGCGGAAGTTATCCATCAACTGGATAAGGGCGATGAAGGTTGTCAGGGGGGCCAGATGCGGGATCACTACATAACGGATGCGTTCCCACCGATTGGCCCCATCAATCATGGCAGCTTCCAATGTGTCCTGATTTACGGTTTGCAGCCCTGCGTAATAGACGATGAAGGCAAAGGGGATCGAGCTCCAAGTGCCATAGACCATCAGCATGATCCACATCAGAGGTGTGGAGGCCTTTACAGAAAGGGTCGGATCATTGGCCAGCCATTGTAGCCCCGCGCCAAGGATACCGCGGGCATCGACCATCCAGAACAGGATCAAAGCGCCGACCAACGGCGTCACGATCATCGGCAAGAGCGACAGAAAGATTGTAGGACCGCGCATTGACCGCGCGACCGAGTTGACGGCGATTGCGACAGCAAAGCCCAGAATGATAGTCATCGGGGTCACGATGGCCGTGTAAGTCAAGGTGAAGGCCATTGCCCCGTAAAAGGGCAAATTCATCAAGGTGTTCCAGAAGCCGCGAAAGCTGTCGGAACTTTCCCAAGCCTCCGCAACGTCAGCGACGGCAAGGTGGTTGCGATCCCGATAGATATCAAGGCCCACAAACTGCCCCAGAGGCTGCGCCTCGCGCAGGGCGCGGGTTGCGTCTTGGTCAACGGATTGCACCTCGGTACAGCCGAAAGGGCCGCAATTCTCGACGGTGACAATAACCTGTTCGTGCTGGGTATATATTGACTGCGTAACCACCGAAACGATCGGGAACGCAATAAACAAGAGCATCAGGACAACAGATGGCAGGACGAACCAGAAGAAGGACTTGTGTTTCATCGCTTATGCGCCCCCGGCCTCATGGATGATCTTGGGAAATGGGGTGCGCGGGGCCTAGGCCGGCCCCGCGCGTCAGGCTAGTTTTACTGCAGGTAGCCCTGCTCGGTCGCAGCAGCCACATAGGCGGCTTCGATGTCTGCCAATGTCTGCTCGGCGCTTTCATTGCCTTGCAAGAAATCGGCGATGTTGTCACCCAGTGCTGTGTGCAACAGGCCTTGGAACGGCACCATTGGATACGGCGTTGCGCTTGCGGCAACGGAGGCCAGAACGCCCTCATTCACAGGCTGTGCCTCGAAGCCGTCCATAAGCCATACGGCCTGCGACATTGTCTCGTCATTAAGCAATGCAGGCGATGTCGCATGGGAAAGTGCCTGGAAGGTCGCGGCGGCGTCCTCGTCGCTGACATTCTTTGCAACAGTCCAGCCGTCCCACCACAGCGTGGTCGCAGGTGTGCCGCTATCGCCAACGGTCAGAGGGCCACTTACGGCCGTGTTTTGATAAACCTCGGGAGCAGAGCCCTCGTCATCCATCAAAACGCCCGTCCGGCTGCCCCACATATTCATGAGAGCAACATTGCCTGCTTCCCATTCAGCGGAGGTCGCGTTGCTGTCATGGGTCAAATAGTCTGGGTTCATGTATTCGCTCAGGGCACGCATCATTTCCAAGGCTTCGACACCTTGCGCATTATTGATGGTGACATTGGCTGTGCCTGGCTCGAAGAACTGGCCGCCTGTACCGATATACATGTTGGTGAATTCCTGCGCGAGGTTCCAACCAGCGGCATAGGCCCCTCCGACAGGGTTCTCCATGATGCCAGCGGCGCGGATGGCCTCGGCTGCGGCCAGCACCTCTTCATAGGAGGTCGGCACGTCCAGACCAACCTGCTCCAGCACGTCCTGACGATACACGAGATGTTGCGCGTTCGCCATGAAAGCGACAGCCATGATCTGGCCATTCACAGTGATCAACTGGTGGGCGGGAATATCCTGCCCGTATTCAGCGACCAAATCATCCAGCGGCCGAATAACATCCTCGTTGATCAAGGCCACGATGGATGAGTTGGCAACGATGGCCGATGTGTATTCCGCCGGATTGCCGGTCATGCCAGCGACATTCAGCGTCTGGTGGTCGGCGGTGAGGTTGGATGCGGTCTCGGCACCTGCGGCACATTCCAGCGCCAAGGCAGCAACGGATTGGATCGCGGGGAATTCGTTACCGATGATGCTGACGCGGCCAGTATCAATGGCGCAGCCATGGCCGTCTGCCATGGCGGCCGTGCTTGCGACTGCGGCAATCGCTGTTCCAAGCAGTGTGGTCTTAAACATGTTCATGTGAATGAACCTCCCAGTGTTTCGTCAAAATGGGCCGGTTATCCGGCACTTGTTCCAAGCAGTCATTTGACCACCCAGCCATATGGCGACAGGGCCACGCGAATCGCAACCGCTTTGCATACGTTTGCAAATAATCGGCGAATTGTTTCGTATTGCAAGTTTTTTACCACGCCGCATTGCAGAAAAATTCATATAAAAATATGGGTTGCCAGCGAAATGAATTCGCGTCAGTCTTTTGCATGCGTATGCAATAGTGGGAGCCAACCATGGCCGAAATCCAGCTTCGTAAAGTGTCAAAACGCTGGGGCAGCTTTGTCGGTGTGCAGGAATTTGATCTGACGATTGCTGATCAGGAGTTCCTCGTGCTGCTCGGTCCTTCAGGCTGTGGTAAGACCACAACGATGCGCATGATCGCGGGGCTAGAGGATGTGACCAGCGGGGATATTCTTGTCGACGGGAAGCGGATCAATGACCTCGACCCCAAGGATCGTGATGTCGCCATGGTCTTCCAATCCTACGCCCTTTATCCGAACATGAATGTCTATGAAAACATTCGGTTTCCGCTGAAAGTGCGTGGCATTCCAAGCAGCGAACATGATGCGCGGGTCAAGCGCGCATCGGCAATGGTCGAGCTTGATGATTTCCTGCATCGCAAACCTGCGGAACTCTCGGGCGGACAGCGCCAGCGTGTTGCCTTGGCCCGTGCTGTTGTTCGTGAACCCAATGTGTTCTTGATGGACGAGCCCCTTTCCAATCTCGACGCCAAGCTGCGCGTGTCGACACGGGCGCAGATCAAGAATCTCAGCCACGAGCTTAAAACCACAACAATCTACGTGACCCATGATCAGATCGAGGCCATGACATTGGCTGATCGTGTTGTTGTCATGTCCAAGGGTGTCGTGCAGCAGGTCGGAACCCCGACCGAGATTTACGACAACCCCGCAAATACNTTCGTTGCGGGCTTTATCGGCTCGCCCGCGATGAACCTTGTCGATGGAACACTCGAAAACGGGGTTTTCTCGGCGGAAAATATCAGCATTTCGGATTTGCCTACTGATCATTCGGGCGAGGTGACACTCGGTTTCCGAGCTGAAGATGCAAGCGTTGCCCAAAGATCTGCACAGGCCAATTCACAAGTCTATTCCCTAGAATTGCTGGGAGAGGCGACGATGGTCACGATGCGTGCTGCGGGCACCATCATTTCAGTAAAATCCGACAAAGACTATCGCACGCAGATCGGTGACGCGGTGCATGCAACCATCCCAGCCGAAATCTGCCATCTCTTCGACACCAAAACAGGTGAGCGCCTTCATGCCTTATGACGAAAAATCCGCAGCTTCCCTAGCCGCTGTAAAGGCGATGGAAGCAGGGCTCGCGGCAAATGAAATGGATATGACGAAATACTTCACGGAGGATTTCGTCTGGCGGGGCAATCAAGGCTCGGGCACCAAACACGGCATCGCGGAATTCCAGCGCAATTGGCAATTTCCGCTGCGCGCGGCCTTTACGGACCGAAAATACCTGACCGAACATTTCATGGCCGATGGAGATTGGGCGTCATGTTTTGGCTATATCGACGCCTTGCATAGCGGGCCCTTCATGGGAATTCCCGCCACCAATAAGCGGGTCAAAATCCCTTATATGGATTTCTGGCGGATTGAAGACGGGCGCATCGCTGACAATCCAGTCTCGGTCGATCTGGCCCATGTTNTGTTCCAGCTTGGTGTTGATGTGTTCGATGGCAAGGGGTGGGAAAATTATGACAACGGCACGCTTGAGCCGCCAAAGCCGGAGTAAGAACCATGGCGATCAGATATCTTAAACACGGCAAACCAGAGGCTGAACGCCAGCAGGATGATGCCAAAGTTCGCAAAATAGTTGAGGACACGCTGGCCGATATCGAGGCCCGCGGAGATATGGCTGTGCGCGAGCTGTCACAGAAATTCGACAATTACGCCCCCGATAATTTCCGCCTCAGCCAATCCGAGATTGAAGCGGCGATGTCCAAGGTCAGCACCCGCGACATGGATGATATCCGCTACGCGCAAAAACAGATACGGCGCTTTGCCGAGGCGCAGCGGGCCTCCATGACGGATATCGAGATCGAAACAGAACCGGGCGTGTTTCTGGGCCATCGCAATATTCCCGTTCAATCTGTTGGTTGCTATGTGCCTGGTGGCAAATTCCCGATGGTCGCCTCGGCGCATATGTCTGTGTTGACGGCCTCGGTGGCCAAAGTGCCTCGTATCATCGCATCGGCACCGCCCCAAAACGGCGAACCACATCCTGCTATCGTTGCAGCCATGCATATGGGGGGTGCACATGAAATCTATGTGATGGGCGGCATGCAGGCCGTTGGCTCCATGGCGATTGGTACGGAAAGCATCGACCCCGTGCATATGATCGTGGGTCCTGGAAATGCCTTTGTGGCCGAGGCCAAACGCCAGCTATTCGGGCGCGTCGGGATTGATCTGTTTGCAGGGCCGACCGAGACGATGGTGATCGCGGATGACACAGCCGCTGACGCAGAGCTTTGCGCGACCGATCTGCTGGGTCAGGCCGAGCATGGATATAACTCGCCCGCGGTTCTTCTCACCAATTCAGAAAAGCTCGCGCGCAACACATTGGTTGAGATTGAGCGGTTGCTGGACATCCTCCCAACCGCCGAGACCGCGCGGACCTCATGGGAAGACTACGGCGAGGTTATCGTCTGCGACACCTATGATGAGATGTTGGCCGTGGCGGACGATATTGCCTCGGAACATGTGCAAGTCATGACGGACCGTGATGATTGGTTCCTTGAGAACATGACCTGCTATGGTGCGCTCTTTTTGGGGCCGCGCACGAATGTGGCGAATGGCGATAAGGTGATCGGCACGAACCACACTCTCCCGACCAAGAAGGCGGGCCGCTATACAGGCGGGTTGTGGGTGGGCAAATTCCTGAAAACCCATAGCTATCAACGCATTGAATCAGACAGCGCGGCTGCTGAAATGGGGGCCTATGGTTCACGGCTCTGCATGCTTGAGGGCTTTGTTGGTCATGCCGAGCAATGCAATATCCGTGTCCGTCGTTATGGCGGCAAAAATGTTCCGTACGGCACCGCTGCCGAGTAACGCGCAAACATAGAAGGAGCAGTCTTTTCACCTGTTAAACCTATCGCCCGAGAGAAGGGCTTTGGTTTTTGAAGGTCGAAATTCAGGATCACTGTCATGAGCTTACCGCAGACACCCACCTTTCGGCTTGATGGAAAGCGCGCGCTCGTTACGGGTGCGTCTTCGGGAATTGGCTTGGCCTGCGCCGTGGCTTTGGGGCAAGCGGGGGCGGAGGTCACGCTTGCCGCGCGTTCGATTGACAGGCTGGAGGCCACCGCCAAAGCTATGATCGAGGCGGGTATGATGGCCAGCGCAATACGCATGGACGTGGCAGATGTCGCCACCACCCAAAGGCAGGTTGCCGAGCTTGGCCCCTATGACATTCTGGTAAATTCAGCGGGGCTTGCACGCCATAGCGGCGCACTTGAGACCACGGAAGAGGATTTCGACTTGGTCAGCGGCCTCAATCTAAAAGGCGCTTATTTCCTGACCCAAGCGGTGGCCAAGGGCCTGATCGCGGCTGGCAAATCAGGCTCGCTGATCAATATTTCCAGCCAGATGGCCTATGTCGGCGGTATCGACCGCGCCGTGTATTGCGCCACCAAACACGGCATTGAGGGTTTCACGAAATCCATGGCCATCGAATGGGGACCGCTTGGCATTCGGGTGAACACGATCTGCCCAACCTTTATCCGCACNGCGCTCACAGAGCAGACATTTGATAACCCAGACCGCGTGAAATGGCTGGAAGAAAAGATCAAACTCGGCCGTGTGGGTGAAGTCACTGATATCATGGGGCCTGTGGTCTATCTCGCGTCTGACGCCTCCGCTTTGATGACGGGGACACATCTTATGATCGACGGAGGTTGGACCGCTGACTGATGGAACATACGCGCATCACATCCATGCAAGTGGCCGAACGAGCGGGCGTTAGCCAATCCGCTGTCAGCCGCGTCTTTACGCCAGGCGCATCGGCCAGTGCCAAAACCATCGCCAAGGTAAAAAAAGCAGCCGACGAGCTTGGCTATCGCCCCAATCTTGTCGCTCGGGCCATGATCACGGGAAAAAGCCGGATCATCGGCTTGGTCGTGGCCTATCTGGATAATCAGTTCTATCCACAAGCGCTCGAACATCTTTCCAATGCGCTGCAGGACAAGGGTTACCATGTCCTTGTTTTCACCGCGACCAACAGCCCAGAAAAGGTCGAGGAAGTAATGCGCGACCTACTTGATTATCAGGTGGACGGGATCATCACGGCTTCGGTTGCGGTCACATCGGACCTTTCCGATAGATGTAAGGCGGCAGGTATCCCCGTGGTCATGTTCAACCGTGGTCAAGACGGGGTCGAGACCAATGCTGTGACCTCGGACAACCTAGCAGGGGGCCGCAAGATCGCGGAATTTCTGGTGGAATGTGGCCATACGCGCATCGCCCATATTTCGGGTTGGGAAGGGTCTTCCACAGGACGGGATCGCCATCAGGGTTTTGTCGCGGGGCTGGCTGCCCATGGTCTTGCTCCTATGCAGATCGTCGATGGGATGTATGACCGCAACGTCGCGAGCCAAGCCGCGCGGGATTTAATGGCCTTGCCGCATCCACCAGACGCCATTTTTGTGGGCAATGATCATATGGCCTTTGCGGTCATGGACACGCTGCGCTTTGAGCTTGGCCTCCGAATTCCCGAGGATGTTGCGCTTATCGGCTATGATGATGTGCCTCTCGCAGCCTGGCCGTCTTATGATCTCACAACTGTGCGTCAACCGCTCAACCGGATGGTGGATGCGACAATTGATATGCTCATCGCGCAAATCGACGAAGGGGTTGTCACGCCCCGACGGGTCTCCTTCGATGGCCCGTTGATCCTACGCGGCACAACCCGCCAACCCAAAGGACAAACGATATGAAGGGTTTTAACCCCAAGTGGAAAGATTTCCCCGATTACATCATCGGAATCACCAAGGAAATTTGGGAAGATCGCGGGGTGGGCACGCTGAACCACTATTACGCGCCCGACATTCCGGTGCGCACACCAATGGGTGTGGCTATCGGAAATCAGGCAACGATTGCAGCCACCATGGCCACGATTAACGAGTTTCCGGATCGGGAGCTTTTGGGAGAGGATGTCATCTGGTCAGGCAATGAGGATGATGGATTTCTTTCGTCGCATCGACTGCTGACCAAGGCCACCCATACCCGCGATGGTCAGTTCGGTCCGGCAAGCGGCAAACCGTGGGTCGTGCGCGTGATCGCGGATTGCGCGGCCAAGGACGATGTCATCTATGACGAATGGTTGGTCCGCGACTATGGTGGCGTTGTGCGCCAACTGGGGATGGACCCGAAAGACTTTGCCGCTGGCTTGATTGATAAAGAGGGCGGGCCAAGCCATGCCAAACCCGTTTTTACGCCTGCGATGGATGTGGAAGGCGACTATAAAGGCCGCGGTAATGATAACCCTTGGGGCCAAAAATACGCAGATATCCTGACGCGGATCATGGAAACCGATTTCACGACAATAAACCGTGATTTCGACCGCGCGGTTATCGGCGATTATGCAGGCGCGCAAACCTCTATCGGACGCGCGGGTTGCATGGCGTTCTGGGTTGGATTGCGGTCGTCTTTCCCCAATGCCACCTTCAAGATCCATCACCAGATCGGCATGGATGCAGATATGCTCTCGCCCCGCGCTGCAATCCGCTGGTCGCTTGATGGGGTTCATGATGGCTGGGGCTGTTTCGGAGAGCCGACAGGCGCTGAGGTCCATGTCATGGGCATGTGTCACGCGGAATTCGGACCATGGGGGCTGCGCCGTGAATTTGCGCTCTATGACGAGGTCGCAATCTGGAAGCAAATTCTAATGGGGGCGGCTTGAAGGGGCTTTTGCAATGCATCGCCCGCAGAAATCAATCCAAGCGCCTTTGACCGGAGGGAGAGGAAGATGACACCCGCTGATATGGAAGCCCGCATCGTTCGCTATGGCGATTTGCGCCCCTGCAAAACTGCCTTTATCGACGCGCATACGCCCGGCTCGAACCAGAAAGAGAATTTTACGATCATCGGTGGTGGTGTCTCGGAATCGCCCGATCAGCACGTCCATATCGCAATCCCGCATGGCTTCAATATTGGGGCGGCGGGCCAGCCTCCGAAATGCCGCAACTCATTGCACAGCCATCGAACGGCCGAGGTGTTTTTCGTGCTCAAGGGCCGCTGGCGCTTCTTTTGGGGCCGCCATGGCAATGCGGGTGAGGTTGTTTTGGAAGAAGGGGATATCTTCAATATCCCGACAGGTATCTTCCGCGGCTTTGAAAACATCGGCACGGATTACGGAATGATCATGGCGATCCTTGGCGGGGATGATGCGGGGGGCGGAGTGATCTGGGCGCCTGAAGTGATCGAAGATGCCAAAGACCATGGCTTGATCCTTGGTGAAAATGGCAAGCTCTATGACAGTAAAGCGGGGCAGTCTTTGCCGCAGGGTGTCAACCCGATGCCCGTGTTGAATGACGCTGAGTTAAAGAATTTTCCTGAACCGACCACGCATGACGTCGTGCCCAAATTTGTCGCGCGNTACTGGGATATGATGGCCTTGGCCGATCGAAANCCCGCCCTCGTCATCGGCGAGACGGGCATGCTGCAAGACAAACCCGGCTTCGAGGTCGGGTTCGTGAACCGCAATTCTGCAACGCCAGAGATGCACCAACATGATGTTCCAAGTGTGTTGATGCCCATGCGCGGCCATTGGCGCGTGATGTGGGACGGCGGTGAGGCGACCCTGGCCCCTGGCGATACAATCTCGTTGCCTGAAAACCTTATGCATACTGCCGTGCCATCCATGACTGGCGAGGCCAGCATGTTTCATATTGTTGCCACAAGCGACCCTGCCGGNNACACTTGGCTTGGATAAAAGGAAGCTAAAATGTCCAAAATCAGAACAACCCATGTCGGATCGCTGCCACGAACGCAGAAGGTCGTTGATTTCATCTTCGCGCGTGAACGCAACGAGACCTATGATCAATCCGCCTTTGACGCATGNATGACCGAAGCGGTTGATGCGACCGTTGCGAAACAGGTCAAAGCAGGGGTCAATATCGTCAGCGATGGTGAAACCTCAAAGATCAGCTACGCCACCTATGTCAAAGACCGCTACACAGGGTTCGACGGGGACAGCCCGCGCAATGCACCCGCTGATCTCAAACTGTTCCCCAGCTTTCTCGAACGTCTTGCCGATGATGGTGGCACGCCCAAATACGCCCGCCCGATGTGCGTCGGAGAGGTCAAATCCAAAGGTCAGAGTGAACTTCAAAAAGACATCAGTAATCTCAAAGCGGCCATGGCCAATCACGGGGTTGATCACGGCTTCATGAATGCGGCATCGCCTGGGGTTATCTCGCTCTTTTTGCAAAATGATTTCTACAAAACGCGCGAGGCCTACCTCGCGGCTTTGGCAGATGCGATGAAGGAAGAATACGAGACAATCGTGGCCTCTGGTCTTGATTTGCAGCTCGATTGTCCTGATCTCGCCTTGGCCAAGCATATGCTGTTTCAGGACGTCACCGATGAAGAATTCGTTAAGATCGCGGCGGGTCATGTCGAGGCGCTGAACCATGCCCTATCTGATATTCCAGCGGATAAGGTGCGTATCCATATTTGTTGGGGTAATTATGAGGGGCCGCATGTCTGCGACATCCCGATGGCTAAAATGTTTGACACATTGATGTCTGCCAAAGCGCGTTATGTGCTGTTCGAGACGTCAAATCCCCGCCATGGGCATGAATGGACGACCTTCCGCGACCGCAAGAATGACATCCCCGAGGATAAGATCCTTGTGCCAGGTGTCGTCGATACCACCACGAATTTCGTCGAGCATCCCGAGCTTGTTGCGCANCGTCTGGATCGCTTTATCGGTATCGTGGGCGCTGATCGCGTTATCGCGGGGTCTGATTGCGGTTTTGGCACATTCGCAGGATTCGGCTCAGTTGATCCTGATATCGCTTTCGCCAAATTGCGTGCGCTGTCTGATGGGGCCGCACTGGCGTCATGACACCTCTCGTTCTGCTTCCGGGAATGATGTGTGATGCGCGGCTTTGGTCCGCGCAGATCGCTGCATTCTCGGGCGATCGAGTGGTTCATACCGCTCCAATGGTCCGCTCGGATATANCCGAAATTGCGGCAGATATCCTTTCAAATGCACCCCCCATCTTTGCTTTGGCAGGGCTGTCGATGGGGGGCATCGTTGCCATGGAAATTCTGCGGCAGTCCCCTAAACGGGTAGAGCGTCTGGCATTGCTGGATACAAACCCATTGCCCGAATTNGCAGAAGTTGCAGCACGGCGTGAGCCACAGATCGAAAAAGTCCAGCAGGGCAAGCTTGATGCCGTGATGCGGGACGAAATGAAACCGAACTATTTGGCCGATGGCCCGAACCGCTCTGCGATACTCGACCTTTGTATGGAGATGGCGCAACCGCTTGGACCCGAAGTTTTTATTGCACAATCCCGCGCTCTTCAATCGCGCCCGTCCCAAATCGCGACCCTCAAGGCGAGCGACATCCCCACGCTCATTCTTTGCGGGCGTGATGACAGGCTTTGTCCTGTTGAACGGCATCAATTGATGCATGAGTTGATGCCCCACGCAACATTCACCATCATCGAGAATGCGGGCCATCTGCCGACACTTGAACAACCTAAAGAAACCACAGCGGCTCTTGCACGCTGGTTGGAGGCATCATGAATAAAGACCTGCTCAATCTCCTGCGCTCGGTCGATACGCCGACTGTGTGCAACGCCATTGAGGTCGCACAAGGCAAACGGGGCTTTAGCGCGTTCACGCGCGGCACAATGCTCTGCTCGGCCCCAGATGCCCCTCCAGTTGTTGGCTACGCAATCACCGCGAAGATACAGGCCGTTAATCCACCGACGGAGCCGCCCGAGGTTATCCGTGCCCGCCGCATGGCGTATTACAAATCCATGGCGGAGGGGGCAAACCCAAGCGTCGCTGTGATTGAAGATACGGATTTCCCGCATGCCATCGGGGCGTTCTGGGGCGAGGTNAACACCACGATCCACAAGGGCTTCGGCCTGTCGGGAACACTGACAAATGGCGTGATGCGTGACCTGGGTGATATGGCAGANGGCTATCCTGTGATTGCGGGTTCCATTGGCCCCAGTCACGGCTTTGTTCATGTGACCGAGCTTGGCACCCCTGTAACGGTTTTTGGCTTGGACGTGTGCCAAGGTGATTTGATCCATGCAGATCGACATGGCGCTGTGGTCGTGCCGCCTGAAGTGGTGGACCAATTGGCCAGTGCCATCCAGAAGATGCAAGAAACGGAGCAGCTGATCCTTGGCCCCGCCCGCGAGGCCGAATTTGACTTTCCAAAATTCGAGGCGGCTTGGGAGGCTTTCGAAAAATCACGAACCTAGATGTTTGCGGGGGTAAGACTGATTTTCTAAAGGCATTGTTACAACGTCACCGACTACGGCCCAAACCGGACTCTCAGCACACAGTTGGCATTCTGCGGTCGCAGCCCGCTTTGTGGCCATTCGCTGCAAGCGCAAAATCTGGACGCGGCTGAACTCACACATCGCGGAACTTTCCGCTCATTCGTTTTCCAGCCTTCGCTGGCGCGGCATTAATTCGCAGTTGCGGCGAATGTTTCGCCGCATCGCGTCTCACTTTCCCGGAGCAGCCATCCAACTCCTTTAAAAGTCACTTAACAGGAACCGCCCTTTCGCTGCACGCTGGACCGAAACAAAGGCCGCGGACTTTCCCGACACTGGTGTTTGAGCATATTGCTGATGCAGCATTGCTTTGCACGTGTGGAAAATTTCCTGCTGCGATGCTACTCAAGCCACAGAAGCGCTCATTCCCGAACAGTCTTAGCGGACCTACTTACACTGAACTTTCGCTGCATATCACTTGAACGCCAACAGTGTAGACTATGGTGCCACGTATCAGAAGGAGATGAACCTCTGCTTTAAGGCCTGAGCGTTTAACTCAGCACCATTCACCTCGTTCAAGCACCACTGAATTTCCCCTCTCGGCGTTCGAGAAGTGCTGAAACAGCTTCTGCATGATCTTGCGTTTGATGTACGGCACCTTGGTAGGCCGCCGACAGTTCAAGAACTTGATCCAGCGTCGAAACGGTTCCTTCGCGCATCAAGCGTTTGGTCAGCCTTAGCTGGCGCGGGGGGTTACGTGCAATGCGGTGTGCCATCGCCATGGCTGCGTCCATCAGCCCTTCGGGCTCTGTGACTTGAGAGACCAAGCCCCAAGCCAATGCGGTTTCGGCATCAATTGGATCGGCGGTGAATGCCATCTCAGCGGCGCGTGATAGACCGACCTGACGAGGCAAAATCCAGGAACCGCCGTCACCTGAGACAATCCCCACATTGACGAAGTTTTCTGCGAAGACTGCTGTTTTTGACGCGATGCGTATATCGCAAAACAACGTCAAATCACAGCCAGCCCCGTAGGCTGGGCCGTTCACGGCAGCGATCATCGGGACTTCGACGGACCAGACGGCTTTGGCCACACGCTGGATACCGGCACGATAGCTGTTGCGCACAGCGATGGCATCCCCGGCAAATATGCCTTCTTTATCGCGCATGTGTTTCAGGTTTCCACCAGATGAAAAAAANGCCTTGCCCGCGCCCGTCAGGATCGCACAGCGGATCGACTGGTCTTGGTTTAGCCAATCCATCGTGGCGCAGAGTTCATCTACAACATCCGCGCCCGTTATCGGGTTGCGCAGTTCTGGCATGTTGAGCGTCATCGTGGCGATCCCGTCTTCATGGGTTACAAGAAGTTTATCGGTCATGACTGGCCTTTCCAAAACTGCACCGCACCTGCGGCTTCCAATGCATTGATGTCAAACTCGCTTGGGTCCAGAAGCTGGCGTAGGACAGCAAGTGTATCTGCGCCCAGGTCGGGGGCCGCCATTGGTGGGATCGGTGGCGTTTTTGAGAGTTTCAGCGGCGAGGCAACACCTTGCAAACGGGCGCCGTCTGCTGCAATGGGCGCCGTGCGCATGCCGCGGGCTTGGATCTGTGGATCATCAAAAACCCGCTCAAGATCATTAATCGGCCCGACCGGAACATGCGCCGCATTCAGTGCCTCAATCCACTCGTTCATGCTGCGTCCTGACATCACCCCTT
>JGI26086J50260_1001252_pt1 | contig 15051 bp, 10 predicted proteins | sample SaaInl3SG_22_DNA_FD_50260 | JGI IMG/M metagenome (IMG submission 50260)
TTTTTTAGCGTGTTGAAATAGCGAGTGTTTAGGCTTATTTGTATGGTAAGGATGCACTAAGTGCTATAATGTTCGGCAATAATAGGGGCATTTCTCAGGTTATGTATAAAATGAAGAACGGATATGAGGAGAAGGATTTTAATAATACCAGTATTGGCGATACTCTTGGCCGCCACCACAACTTACAATGAGATAGTTTTGGGAAATAANAAGCCACTGCAATGGGCTGATTTTAGTCATAATCACCAAGATGATAATTATGCAGCAGTAACAGCAAGTGGCCTACCACGTACCGTACGACATTCATCAGCGAAGCAATACCTGCCATCAAGCAACAAGTTGCCGAACTAATCAATGCATCACAATCGTCTGTTGCTCTCATCCCAAGTTTCTCTGTGGGTATCAATTTCTTTATTCAGTCACTACCTGCCAAAACCAAAATTTTACTTCTGCAAGAAGATTATCCTTCTATTTCTACCCCATTCACAATCAATGACTTTGAGTTCATATGGACCACATTTGAGACAGATAAAACCATAGACTTAGCTAAATTGGAGACCGTCTTGCACGATACGAAACCCGAATACTTTGCATTAAGCCATTGCCAATATCTCACGGGCTATCTTGCTGATTTGGGAAGCATAGGGGCAATCTGCAGGCAATATAACTGCAAACTCATTGTAGACGCTACTCAGAGTTTTGGTGCTATAGGAATAGATGTGTAAAAATGCAACATCAGTGTGCTAAGTGCCAGCTGCTATAAATGTGCTTTGGCTGGTTTTGGGAATGGCTTTCTATACATAAGTGAATCTGTGCTCGCCACGCACACACCAAAAACGGGTGGGTACAATAGCTTCCCCTCCTAGGACAACACAACGTTCTATGCACCTAGTATAAAAAGTTACGAACCGGGACATCAAGACCATCTCGCTTTTCACCGGCTCGGTTTTGCCTTGCAAACTATAAAAGAACTTAATCAAGAGCAGATACATCTGCGTATTACATAACTTATGGATTATCTACTTGATCCTTTGGCTGACGCCAGTATACCCATTATTGGTGATTTTTATGATGAAAACAGACTGGGTATTTTGATACTTTCCGGCTCTAAAGGGTTAGCAAATCATCTAGTGTCGAGAGGCATTGACTATTCTGAAAGAGCAGGCAATCTCCGAATCGCACTACATTATTATAATAACAAACAAGGTAATTGATTATTTTGCACGCGAAATTTCGCCATTCCTANAAAATTGATTCTCCGTTAAGATTTGTGGTAAGCACATCGCTCATATAATCAAAGAATGGTCTTATCGCTAAAAAAGCATTCATCACTTCTTTCTCAAATGTATCTGCGGTTACCTCCTTATCTGTGAATTCACGCATGACATAAAATTGCTTCATGCGTATCCATTTAATATTGGGATGTGCTTTGTCAAAATCACGTGGTGCCGACTTCAGANTATCGCCGCGTAGTAGCCCAAAATGCTTAATAAAGTTCTTATCCGAAGTTATTTTTTCTATTTCGGTCGCATCCATTTCAAACTCGCGACGTATCCGCAAAAGGTCGTCTTTCTCGGGAGCATAAAAACCCCCGCCTACGATAGTTTTGCCTCCTGGCTCTATGCTTATAAAGTAACCTCCCCTGCGTGAAGCTCCAGCCCTCACAAAATAGCCACTCAAGTTGCTCTTGTAGGGTGATTTGTCTTTACTAAAGCGGATGTCTCTATTAATTCTGAAAATCTTTTTATCCTCCAAAACATCCGTAAGATTAAGTTGATCAGCAGTGGCATCTAAGAATGATAATAACTCTTTGCGTGCGGTATCATACCGCTTCTTATTCTCCTTAAACCAATCTCGTGTGTTATTCTTTTGGAGGTCTTTGAGAAATGAAAAGGTGGCTTGTTGAATCATAACTACTATTCAATCAACACATAAATGCTCTAAAGGGTTGNATTTCGAGCAAAAAAAATGGGACCGCCACNGGCAGTCTCATCCATTTCTTAAGAAAAGATCAAATTACTTATAAAAAGTAACAGTGATTCTTTTTTGTGATGGATCGTTAGCATCTACACCTTCTATAGGCTCATTGCTTCGTGGTTTACATCGCTAGCAGAATTTGAACAAGTAGTAAACGTAATAGTTGCAAAAGCCATTACTACCTATAGTGTGTTTTTAATGTTTTTCTTAATAATTGATTAGTATTTAAATTGGATTGGGGCAAGGGGGTCAAAAAACAAGCGGAAATAAAAGAACGAACCGCACGGTTAGCTCCATAAAACTTATAAAATTGATACACTATTATGAGATTCTGGTCGAAACACGTTCTTTTTCTCCAAAATAGAAAGGAATATTCAACATAGATTTTATACCACAAAAGAATTCAAACTCATATCACTTTAGAGCATTCCATTTTCATAAAATTGTAGTTCATTTGCACTGCTGCAGGCAAAGCTTAACTCCACAAGTATTCCTCAAGTAGCAATTACTTAATCATCGGGATGTAGCTTAGTCCGGTTAAAGTGCTGGTCTGGGGGACCAGAGATCGGAGGTTCGAATCCTCTCATCCCGACAATCAAAAAGGGGCAGAATCTAAGATTCTGCCCCTTTTTGATGTTATGTATTAAACTCTTACTGCAGTGTATATCGTATAGTCACTCCAAAATCAGTAAGAGCCGATGGGAATGAATTACTTGTAACCGGATTATTACTATTACGGTTATAGAACATTCTCAGATTCAACGCATCGTTTATCTTATAATCGATAGACGGACGTATGCCCATTGTACGTATGCCAGCTATAGGTGTATGGCTATCTTCACCATTATTGGCTTCTAGTGTGTGTACCACGGTAATTCCATCTCTAATAGAGAAGTCGAATCTGAAGTTTAGATCATTCGCAAGGATAATCCGTTTACCATCCATCTTAATCGGTAGTTTAAGTCCCGTGGTGCGGTATCCTGCTCCTATTACAAACTCTTTATTACGCACCTCAACCATACGTGCAGATATCACATTCAACTGCAAGTTTCTGTCTGTTTTGTATTCAAACTTGGCTGATATCCCTTCTTTAGTCGTAATATCTATTCCTATAAGTGGCGTTAGTCTTTCTATAATGCTCACACCCGTTTGGTAGCGATACTCGGTAGATAAGTTGCCCCCTGAGTCTAACTGTGCCGTTCCGTAGTCCTGTGGACGCTGAAAAGATCCAATATTGAGCGTACTAGAATATCCGTGTGATATAGTAATGTTACTGAAAATATCCTTAAATGCATCTAGTCGAGACAAGCCTCCGTAATTTATTCTCCAATTAGGTATAGGCAAGCCTTTGAAGGGATTAAGACTAACGGCATCAGCATTTTTACCGCTGTATGCTGATATAAATGAGTGTAGCAATACCTCTTGGTGCTTATTGGTATACCCCACTGGGAATCCTGCACTATCTAAGTCATTGAGCTTATTACCATACAAATCATTATACACCCCTCCTGCACCAAAATCTCTACTCTGCAATCGTTTTGCTATGGTAAATCTATTGTTTTTGAATTGCTCAAATGCCTCGGAAGTGTACTCGTCTGACATCTTATCAAATAGTGTATTCCACGTAAGGAAGGATGCGGTGTACGTCCCTACTTCCGTATAAAACACATCATTAAACGCTGACTCTGAGGTTTGAAACCTAAAGTTGCTATTGATATTCAAGCTTTGGCGTTTGCTGAATGAAATATTAATCCTAAACCCTTTGATAGGTTCTAGTGTGGCCGAACCATTGATATCTAAACCACTCATATTGATATAACGAGCTATCTGATTGGTATCACGTGTAAGGAATCCATTCTGAGCGATGGTATTTCTAAAATCTTCACTCTGTGCACCAAATATGAATGGCAACCCAGGTGTGTTATTAGCAAAGTTTTGACCAATAGCATCTATGCTTTTAGTAAATCCAGGCAAGGTGGTTCCGTCTGTAAAGTTAGTAGTTACTTGCACTTGTTTCAGCATCATCAAGAATTTGAGAAGACCCTTGGTGCCTTCACTTAGTTCCCCCTTTTTCTTCTTATCGTCACCTTCTAAGGTATCTTCATCGGTGTCTTTTTTCACAGCAGGTCTTCGGGTGGGTCTATTTACTTTACGCAAAAAGTCCGACTTATTATAGAGGGAGATCAGATTCATATTAGCTACCACGCCCATAGTTCTTGAGTTTTGGATGGTATTACCTAAACTTACAAAAGCAGGCGGAGCATTACGCCATTCGTAACTCGCACTATAACGTGTAGTAACTGTAGCCCAGTCTAGCATTTTAATCTTACGCAATGGCAAGCTGTAATTGGCATTTACTCGCTGATTAAAATTATTGAGCTGGCCTAATGACCAGAAATTTTGCCACAATGTATCTCGTTTCTCTTGTGTATTTAACTCTCCAAAGGGTTCCTCTACCCAAGAATTAGCCGTGGCGGCATAGTCTACAGAGAGGGCTTTAGTAAGATTCCATTTCCAGCCATAAACTCTATTTATGCTAAAAGTTTTGTCGTACAATACAGGTATAATGGACTTAAAATTATCATTATCCCTATTCATCAATTCGCTGTACCTGCGGTCCACATCTACCCTAAAGTTAAGATTAGCAGGTGTTAACCCGATATTAAAATCTTTAATTAGAGCAAGACTTTTATTTTTTACAATCTTTTTGAAGGGTTCCCAATATTTGGGCTTGATGCTATAATTATAACCTAAGCTACTCTTGTACGTTTTGGCATCATTACGTTCTATGACCTGACTTCTGCGGAACAGACGTTGGTATGCGAACGTATAATTCCAGTTTTCGATATCATAAAAATGAGTTTTGCCACTGGAGCTCGTTCTGTTTTTCTTCACATTGGTAAAGTTGAGACTATATCGCGATGAGTAATCTTGAGCGGCTTGGCGTATTGCATCCTTTTCTATGGCACTTTCGGCATTGTCTATGGCGGTACGCAATTCTATATCTGGATTAAGCGGGTAGAATTTTGGGTTCACGATATTCTCACTGTATCCTATAAACATAGGCACAGTAATTCCCGATTTCTGCGGGAAAAATTTACCTAACTGTACGTTAGCTGCTACATCGTACTGCAACTGCTCTGTAATGTTACGCTCATTCAATTTTTTGTCTATCGCTCCGAAACCTATAGTCTGGTAGTTTCCCGATACGGTTATATTGGCAAAATCGGCTAATTTAGCTACCAAACGTGCATTGGCAGCATATCCACCTCTGTTGGCAAAGTCTACCAATCTGAGCTCATTAAACCATACCTCACCACATAGTTTTTCTTGGCTACTGGTTTGTGCATTTTTCACTCCTAGCAGTATCGTTCTCACGTTACTCATATCTGGGAGTCCGATGATACTTACCTTATGTCCGTTTTCTAATATTTCGGAATAGTAACCATTCGGATTACCCGTGTTATTCAATTGTCGATTTAGTTTTACATTATAAAAGGCATCTAAGTCTATGATCATTTCATTGGACTCTGGCCATATTACGCGGTCATCCGCAGAACCTTCAGGTGTCAGTTTTAGTGGCACCTCATACTGATAAAAGTTGTTTTCCAAATCAGTACCTACACGCATAATAGCCACCATATCATTGTCCTGAGCCAATTCTGACTCAGCGTGCACAAACATCTTAATTGTCTTATAGTTACGTATATCAAAATCCAATGTACGGTATGCCCCACGAGCATCTTCTTTTTCCAAGTCACATACGGCTATACTCAATGATTGCTCGTTTTGCTGTACACTCCCCTGCTGTGTAGGGTCTATCTCACGGTTAAAACCAGGAGGTACCTTGTATGGCACAGGGCTTCGCTTACTATTCTCATTTACATTTACAGTAGACACTACAAGCTCCGTATCGTCATTAGGATCCTGAGCTGGACCAACTCTTGGCGGGAATTTCAGTGTATTCAGATAACGTCTCCAGTCCGCTCTTACTAGTTGTAGGTTTGCAAAACGCAATACCACGCTATCCTCAAAACCTTTGAGGTACATACGCATAAAACGTATGGACTTAAAATCCTGAATACCACCAACTTTTTTCTCATACTGGCGAATTGGAATTTTCAATTGGTACCACGTAATATCATTAGGCAGTGCTCCTGGGTCTATCTGATTAGCCTCTACTCTGATGGAATCTGTCACATAATTTTCTCCTATTCTAAGACGAGTAGGATCTATATCTATTTTGTATTGGTAATATTCTTCCGTCAGGTTTACAGTGAAATCTTGATTAATATCCTCGTCATCTGGAATAGTATTCCCCGACTTAGGCGTTCCATCTGCCAATTTATCTAAGGTAGAGTTACCGTCCATCCCGTTGAATCGCTTGTAACGTTGCAAGACCAATGCTTCTTGGTCATCATACACTGGGTCACGTGGGTAGATATAATTATCTGCCGCCGGGTCACTCTCTATTTGCGTATATACGGCTGACGTAGCACCAAACTTGGTTCGTACGGCATTGAGGTAGCCTTCTAGGTGCTTTCGCTCTGTGGCATCATCCATTCCATCTAGCCCCACATCTTGTGCTTCTCTTGCTGCCCGTTCATTGTCAAAAGCTTTGTTTATGATTTGTCCGTTTGGCGTGAAAGCGAAATCACCCGTATCTACCACGTAATTACCATCTGGAATAGGCAATCCGTTCTCAGCCGAGCGTCTTCTGTCAGGAATTATATCCTCTGAAACAGAACCTAAGTTGAGGTATAGCTGTCCTTTATGGTGTGGGTCGCCATTGTATTTAGAATATACAAATGGGTCCATTAGCCATACCTCTATGTAATCAATATTGGTTGCTTCAAAATCATTTGTTTCTATTCTTCGCATGATACCTCCCCAGTTTTCTTCTGGTTTGTCTAGCGTCCCATCTGCTTGTAGGTCTACGGAGTTATAATTATACTGACCACGCTCCTTGGGGTAGTACGCCAAATCTAGCGTAGGCAGCTGTTGTGGCTGTCCTTGCTGCAACTCTATGTCTGGGAAAATCTCTTTTTGTACGACGGTACGTACCCAGTGACTACTACGTTCAAGGGTGTTTTCACGGATATTTTGAGGCGTCAGGTTATTATCATCCCCTTGAAAAACGGGATCAATATTGTACCACGAAAGGCTTGCTCTTTTGGAGTTATACGAGCTATCGGCATTGAGTGGCGAACTCGTTTCTGGAAATAAATCAGGTTGTCCTTGTGGTGTACTGGCTATATACCAGCTACGCACATACTTAAGGTCATAAGGTGTTTCTGCTCCTTCAAAATCATCAATGTAGGAAGTACCTTTATCTCCTTGTGTTTTGGCTTTGTGTGGGATAAGGTGTGCAAACTCACCCGTAAAGTTTATGGTCGATATCTCCTTAGTTTCTACAAAGGGTAGCTTATCTACCATTCGGGTAAGAAATCTGCTCGTGGTGTTATAAGAACCATCTACACCCCATATACTATTACGCAAAGGCTCGTCACCTATGTTTACTTTATTAGTGAGCGGCTGCTCGCTCATATGCATAAACGTACCACCCAGCACCAACTTATCCGAATGCTTATAATCCAATCGTGTACCTACGAGTGTTTTTTGTTGAATATTGATAAGTGAGTTACTCTCACACGTTGCTTTGATAGCGGCACCAGAGTTGAGTATTCCCTGATTTACAATTTTTACTGTTCCCAGCGTATAGTCCACTGTATAGTCAGAACCTTCTCGCAGGGCATTACCATTGGCTGTGACACGCACAGAGCCTTGCGATATATTATAACATTGCAAACGTATTTGGTCAGAAGATGAACCTTTGAACGTTCCACGAATGAAATACTTGTTATGTTTCAAATCTTGCTCTGCATTCCACTTAGTGGTACTGTACAGCGAGTCAAAAGCATAGTAGTCTGCTTGGTCCTCACTTACAAACTTGGAGCGTAAGAACTCACCAAAGGGTTCTCTCACTGGAAACATGATACGTCCTTTGAGTGCATCTATCGTCACTCCATCTATTAGGTCAAAAACACCATCTGGCTTTGCCTCCTGCTGCTTGTTTATTTTATCAAGATTAAGAACAGTAATAAGTTGTTTCTCTCGGATAGCTGGTTCCGAGGCTTCTACAGGCAAGTAGTTTAAGTCTGCACCACTTGGGTCATCCGCATACACTACATTCATCGTAAAATCTTCACGCTGAAGGTTGTACGTATTAAGTGAGTAGATATTTTTCATCATCAAATCCCACGTCGGTAGTGTTGTTTTGATGGTAGAATGTTTTAGTAATTTTAGATTAAGGTGAGCATTATCACCTGTGGTAAGCGGATTGTCTACCGTAAGGTCTCCTACTTTGAAATTGGCACCATTGGCAGTGTATTCATAAGCCACCATGAGCACCTCATCATTATTCAATGCTTGATTGAGCGATATGTATCCTAATGTAGGATGAAATACGAACTCATTAGCATTCAGTTTTCGAGCATTACTCAGGCATTCATAATCGATACCCAGTTCTAATCGTGCATCTGACGGATTACAAAATTCTTGATTTTTGACTACGTCATTATAATAGTTAGTACCATTATTATCGGGAAAACCGCCGCCTGTATTTACCACCCAAGGTCTATATGCTTCTTCTTCTCGCTCTCCTAAGTCGAGGTAACCCATTACATTACGTGAGTTGCCTACAGCGTTATTACGGTTTGTAACCCATACCTCTACATAATTTACCTGAATGTTACTGATGATAATGGGCAGATTGCTGAGTGCGTTATCATAATTTTCGGCAAAATACTGCGACAAGAAATAATGTCTGTTGGCATCATAATTATGAGCTTGTATGTCATAATTGGTAACTTGAGCACCGCCGGTTACTTCTGTTTCTTTGGTTTCACCCTTATCTTGTGTAGCGATGACAGCAACCTTTAGTTTACCAAACTGCAATTGGGTTTTAGCTCCAAAAAGGTTTCTACCACCTTGTATCAAACTACCATTGAGCGGAAGACTTACGTTACCCAGTTCAATGTTTTTTACAATATCGTCTTCTCCACCACCCCAGTTTAGCTTCATTTGGTTCTCAAACTCAAATGTAGCCTCCGTGTCGTAGTTCCAGTTCAGCTTGAGCCTATCTCCAATTTGACCCGTAACATTGAGCTGCATTTTCATCTCAAAGTCGAATTGCCCGTTACGCTGCTGGCGAACAGGAAAGGTAGGATTTTCAACCTTGTTGTAATTCCCGCCAAAGGTCACCTCCGCACTACCCGTAGGGCGTATATCTATAATTCCACCTCCAAAAACTTTATCAAATATCTCCGGGGTAACCGCTAATTGAGGAATCAATCCTCCCCCTTTTACATAGTTGTCGGCATTACTTTTTTTACGGTAATAAGCTTCACGATCTTGTTTTTCTTTGGCACGCATATACTCCATCAGCGTTAGCACGCGTGGGCTACCTATGGGTTTGCCACCTACGGTTACCACCTCTAGGTAGTTTCCTGTTTCGGCGTCGTATCTGTACTCTGTCTTTATGTTTGGCGGATCGCGGAAATCGATAAGATTACGCCGAACATCTTCTCCCAGTTTTTTATCTTTTAGCTCATAGCGTAGCTTGGTACTATCCAATTGGGCAGAAGCCAAACCATAGCAAAAACAACAAATAGCTAATATCACAGAAGCTCTTAGAGCTCTACTTATTCTCATTTTTAAATCTCTTTTTATCAAAAGTTTTGTGTTAAAACTTATGTGTTCTAAAGTAGGTGTTTCCCTTATACGCTTCGATATTGAGTAGAAAGCAAAATTACAATAATTGTAATGATTTTTTAATTAACTCTTCTGTGCTTAGATTATTGCCTTTATCTTTTATTATTCGAGTGAGTATTTTAGCAACGGCAGGACGAGCAAAACCAAGGGCTAATAATGCATCTGTAGCCTCCTCTGTTTGTGTACCTCCGGCTACCAAACTGTAGGCACTATCTGCCCCTATGCCACCAAGCTTATCTTGTAGCTCTACCACTAGTCTTTGGGCCGCTTTAGGACCTATGCCTTTTATGCTTTTGAGGGCTGCAATATTGCTATTGGTAATAGCACTTACTACATCATCTACACTCATGCTGCTCAGTATCATACGAGCAGTGCTTGGTCCTACCCCATTTACCCCAACAAGTTTTACATACATCTGACGTTCATTTACCGTAGCAAAGCCAAATAATGTGTGGCTATCTTCTCTTACGATAAGGTGAGCGTAGAGCTTAATCTCCTTTTCTGATTTGATTACCTCAAAAGTATTGAGTGATATATGTAATAAATACCCTACTCCTCCTGCATCAATCACTACCTCGGTAGGTGTAATACGGTCTATCTTTCCAGCTATGAAATCGTACATATTGCAAGGATAAGGCACTTCTGTCAAAAGAGGGGTGTTTTCAGTTTTGAGTTTTGAAATGGAGGCAGTAATATCTCTGACCAAAGTGCTTAACTCCAAAAGTTAGCTTGACCTTAGAAACTGAAAAAAATCGTCGCTCATATAAATTTAGACTCAAAGTTCTCTTTCCTTTGTCGCCTTGTTACAGAATAAAAAGATAGGTGTGCATTTGGCCATGTTTACGGTAGCATTTTTTTATGCTGCCAATTACTCCATCGCCAAGTGGGCTATGCCCGAGTTTATATCTCCTTTTGCATTTATCATTGTACGGGTAGGTTGTGGAGCAGTGTTTTTTGGATTGTACTATTTCCTTTTTGCTCGCGAGAAAATAGCGAGCAGTCGTGATTACTTTGACTTGGCAGTATGTGCTTTTTTTGGTGTAGCCCTCAATATGCTTGCTTTTTTCAAAGGACTGAGTATGACCTCATCTATCAATGCAAGCGTGCTCATGATGCTCTCACCTATCATGGTGGTATTGTACTCAGCCATTGGCAGCAAAACGCGTATTAAGCCGCTGGTCTATCTGGGAATCACTGTTGCCTTTATTGGAGCAGCATTTTTGGTCAATGCGGCATCGTTTTCTGTATCTCGCGAAGGGATCATAGGAGACTTACTTATTATGCTCAATGCATCCAGTTTTGCATTTCACCTCTACTACGTAGCACGATTACTCAAAAAATACAAAGCCACTACGGTAACGGCCTATATGTTTATGTTCGGTTTTTTGTTGGTGCTTCCGGTCGGGTATGCGGATTTTGCAGCAGTGCAATGGAGCACCTTTACCTCTAAGGCGTTGTTTGCTATGGTCTTTGTGGTCTTTTTTGTGACGATTGTCAATTACATACTCAATGTATGGGCCGTACAGCATAGCACAAGTACACAAGTAGGCAGCTACATCTACCTACAACCATTGCTCGCTACGCTCATAGCAGTGGGCCTAGGTATGGACATACTCACCCGGGAAAAAGCTGCCTTTGGGCTATTGATCGTCTTGGGGCTTTGGTTGGTGAATAAAGGGAGGTGAAGAAACCTTCTATTTAGAGTATTCTTTGATCACAGATTTATACTTATTCATAATTGCTCTTTTATTACCTGTAATATATCCTGCATCGCTATACAGAATTTTACCGCGGGGTGAGACAATAAGCGTCTGTGGAAGCCCTATATTCTTATCATAATGATAGTATAAACTGTCATAGGCAAAACTCAAATTATATCTATGTTTAGTTCGGTTTAAAGAGTTTATATACTCAGGAAGATTGTCTTTTACTCCTTTTTCATAATCTGCATAAACACACAAAATTTCACAATCACCCTTTATCTCGTTTTGAAGTTCGTCTAGCATATACATTTTCTTAAAACAATTAGAACAACCACTATTCCAATATTCTATAATTATAGGCTTCTGGCCAGGTACTTTATACGATTTGCCGTCATTTGATTTATATGTGAATGAGATGCTTTTGTTAGGTGAAATTTTCGATTGCTGAGTTCTAAGTAAATATTGAGGTAAAATTAGAAATGATATTATATATGAAACTGACCCAAATATTAATAATACAGAAACAAGTCTAATCTTTTTGTACAACAAGTATTGAGCCATATAAAAAAATAAAAGTGATATTACAGGCAAATAGACAACTCCAATATTACCTATAAGTATTACCATCAAAAAGACGACATGAAGAGGCAGCATAAATAAGATGATTTTTGAATTCTTTATAAAATGCGTAGCAGCTATACCTGCGATAGCTGCTATACATCCTAATGAAAACAGACCCCATAAAGGCTCTTGATGATTCATCATGACAAGTTGAACCACGAAAAACCATACAAGACCTAGACCAGTTGATATGAGAATTTTTTTCTTATCCACTAATGATATAAAACAGTTTCGCCATCTGGACTTGGCACGTCATCTCAATTTCTTGTTACCTAGGATTAAATGGGGTTGAGTTTATTTTGTCACCTTAAATGTATCAAATATTTTTTTTAATAAAAAAGTTTTAATAAATCAGTGTAAAATATTGATTAACAACAGATTAAATGCTCAAAAGTGTTAATATCTCAGATATCAAGACGTCATGTGGGATAAAGCAGCCTTTGGATTACGCATTGTGCTTGGACTTTGGTTGGTAAATAAGGGGAGGTAAGTTACGACAAGCTATTCGCACCTTGATAATCGTACATTCTTGTAAAATATATCTTCGTAAGTATAAGTAACACTAGTAGTCCCATCACAACTTTTCACTACAAATGGAGACTTAGCATTAAGTTGATTACTCTTTGCGAGATAAATCTTATACCTCACTCTGAATAATTTTAACTTTGAATTAGCATCATTCATCGAAGATAAATAGCTTTTAATAAACTCTCTATGTGTATATGTCTCGTTTAAACAATAGTAAACAATATGAAATGAATCAATATTCAAAGAGTCTAATTGTTCTCCTATATCAATCAAGCAGCCTGTACAACCAAATGAACCTACTTTTAACATAATTTCAGGTTTACTAATAAACTCTACAGTATCAACTCCTAAATCTGAACCTAGTGAATATACAATTTCAACATCATTGTTTTTCTGTTCATTGACTGTTTGATTCGAAGCCCTAGAGTTAACTAAGGATACATACAAGAAAAGCTTACATACTAATGTCAAATACATATACTCCCAGCTTATAAGGTTTTCCAAACATTAATTGCTTCATCANGTCTTCTTCTTTCATGTCGCCTTCTGACAAATCTATATTGCCAAAATTATGCAATAGAACTAATTTGTCTTCATTATAACACAACACCCCTTGAGTTAGTAGTATATAATCTTCTTGCGAAATTTTGATGTTAGTGAAATTGATTAAATCAGGAGTAAAGAGGACGTCATAAACTATATTTTTTGATTCACCAGTGCTAATATTTTCTCTTAAAACTATAACACTATTATTATAGGAACAAAATCTGACCAATCTTGAAGTACTATTTGAAATTGAGACAATAGTATCCAGCAAAGCGACTTGACCTAATAATCCTTTCAAGTGTTTTTTATCAACTTCTACTGAACCTTGAGATGGGTAGTGGAGATTTCTTTTTAACTTCTTAAGGTTGTAATCTAAATTCCAGATCTCATCTTTCTCCCTGTCATATAACAAGATACAATCCCCCGTAAATACTGAATAATTAAAAGACCTATCATAAAAATAAAAAAAAGACCCAAAGTCTTCAATAAATCTTTCCTTAACAATTTTACCTTTTACAAAATCAACTCCTATGATGCTAAGACCGCCTTTTTTTAAAAAGCCTGGCTGAACCTTATCAATTAGATAAATTACATCCCCTTTAACGTGTATATTTTCTTCTCCAGATTTATTTCCTAAATCTATCTCCATTTTGACCCTCAAAGCCGACGGTGGACCTTCAAGAATATAAAGATGTCCAAAAGTTACAAATAATGAAATATGCTCTAATTGAATAAATGAACAACTAGACTTAAACTTCTCAATTTTCCTAACATCTATCTCTTGGGGTAGGTTCAACGGGTATTTAGAAGTATGTTGATTTTTAAAATCTACACTTACAAGGTTATAAGACAATTCGCCGCCAGTGTAACGCTGTATAAATGACATCTTCTTACCATCACTAATAGGTTTAGAATATTCATCGCTCCAAGCTATACTATTAGTAGTTATGTTATCACGTTTAGAAAAGGTATCAAAACTAATTGTGCATTGGGCAAAACTGCTACCCAATGCACAAAGTAAGATTGCTAAAAATGAAAGTCTAGATATCATCTCTAAATACTTTAATAACTACTTCCCCTGAGGGTAGTGTATTCCACGTTGTTCGATACAGTCTTGGCTGTTGCTCTCCTTCTACTTGAATTGTCAAATTATGACTCCCACTAGGAATATTAAGTAACGCATTATTCGCATACTCAACCAAATGATTCCCATAGGAACGATCAATATCATCAACTCCAGATTCTTGTCCATTATTGGCCATTTCTGGGCACTGGTCATAACCTTCACCACTACAATTAATATTTGTAATAGTTACATTTAATATAATTCCCCCTAATCCAGGCATTCTGAGATTTGTATAAGACTTTGATGTACTAGCGTAGCCATTACCACCTGCATTTCCACTCTTACAAATATCGATATACTCAATCGCTTTTACTTGGAAACAAAAAAATGAGATTGCCAAAAGTGTAAAATATAATTTTTTCATAATATTTTTTTAAATTTTAATTATTGTCGTTTTTTGATTTCCATTCTCATCAAGGCTCCAATTTGCAGTATAATAGTAGTCTGTTCCAGNTGAATTATCATAAAAATGAATCGTATGAGTCCCAGTAGAATTACCAACTGCAATATTTTGGTCAACGTGACTAAGAACTTGCTTAAGGTAAATATATTCAACCGCATCCAAACTCACTCCGTCAATACTAATACTCTGAAATACTCCCGTAGGAATTGGTGGACAAGAAGTACTACCCGGGTTTCTACAAATGATATCACCCACAGTAACATTACCTACAGCGACTTCTTTGTGTGTAACACTAGAATACCCATTTGGGCCAGCCCCTGAAGTGTTTCTCGTGTAAATTACGTTAGTCGAAAAGCACGGTATAGAAAGCATTC
>JGI26086J50260_1001257_pt1 | contig 15014 bp, 12 predicted proteins | sample SaaInl3SG_22_DNA_FD_50260 | JGI IMG/M metagenome (IMG submission 50260)
GGGGCCCGCAAACACCGCTACTTTTAGAACGGTTGCGAGCGACCCACCACCACCACCACCCGCCGCAGCCAAACCAAGACCAGCAAGACCGCCCAACACCCCACCAATACCAATCCCACCAGACGCCGGCGCGGTCTCAGCCACAACCTCCCCAACAGCGACCGCAATGTCCGGATTCGCCGCAATAGCCTCGCAACCCACCACGCCAGTGTCCGCCGTTTGTGCCACTTGCACAGGCTGCGCAACAAGGCCTTCAGCAGTCTGCGTCAACGCGCTGTCGTCAGAAAACGCCCACATGTCGCCCTCCAACGTAACACCGTCTGTGATGTAAAAGTCCACCAACTCCACCGCCGAGCCATCCGGCATCTCCACCACAAGGCTGTCACCAACCTTTGTGACCGCCAACTTTGTTTGCGCAACCTGTGTCTCTGAAATGGGCACGCCATAGAGCTCCAGCGCAACCCTCATCCCGGGCTGAAGCGCCATCTTGCTTGTGGCTTTTGTCGCTGTTGTCGCTGCAGTAGACGTCGTGGTTTTTAAAGTGATGGTGTTTTGCATAGTGGGTCCTGTTTATTTGGTAGTGGTTAGCTCGAATAACTTCTGTCGAGGTGCTATCGGGAGGTTGATGTAACTAACGCGCCCCTTGTGGGCGCCATCGTTCGCGCTGCGGACAAGCGCAACCACAACGCCAAAAATCGGCATTGAGAGAGGTAAAAGTAGTATCGAAGTACTGATTGCATATCCGAAGATACTAAAACGCGATGATGAAATACGATTAAAGTTCCAAGTTTGCTATGTTCGCCCAAAATTAGCTTCAAACGATGCCTAAAGCAATAGTTATCTGTAAATTAATAATAATTAACTATGGCCAAATGGATTAGGCTCGCCGCCTCGAAGCACGGTGAACGCCGTGCCACGACCGCACGCTAGGGTGTCGGTCGAGTTGCTATCGCTCGCCGAAAGCGTTTGAAAGCGTTTTGGTGACTGGTTTGGTGAGATAACTCAAGACGCTGCGCTCGAGAGCCTTGATATCAACGCTGCCCGTGAGACCGGGTCGCAGTTTGATTTGTGCGGCTTTCGCCCCTTTGAACTCATGCCCAACAATGCGAATGTGCACGCGGTAATGGGTCGTGGGTCCTTGACGGGTGTCCTCGGTCACGACATCGGGGCTGATGTAGCTGACACGCCCCTTAAGAGCACCGTAGATAGATGAGTCATACGCATCAACCTTGACGCTGGCGGCTTGATCTATGGTGATAAAAGAGATGTCCGCGGGGCTGATCTTGGCCTCGGCAATGAGGTCATGGCCTGTTGGCAATAACTCCATCACTGTCTCGCCCGCACGCACCACCCCGCCTACCGTGTTGATACGAATATTGTTAATGATGCCGTCAAGNGAGGCTACCAACTCGGTGTGCTCAAGCATTTGGGTACGGTCCCGTAGTTGCTCGGTTTGCGAGCTCAATTCTTCTTGGGTTTTTGCTGTCTCTGCTTGAATGTCTTGGAAGTATTTATTTCTTCGGCTACTTAGCTGCGCCTGTATGTCGGCAACTCCGCGTTGTAGCCGTAAGATTTCTACTCGGCTAACATCGCCTGTTTTCTCCAAGGTCTCATTGATCGCCAGTTCGCGTTTAGCTAATTTTTTGATATTTGACAGTGCTTCGACATCTTCTCTAAAGGCGGTTTGTCGTGATTCGTAGAGGGCCGTTTGGTTGCGAATGTAGTCGGTGTGTTGGCGTAAGTCCGCCGGAAACCGTAGCCGCTTGCCAAGGGCCTCCGCACCAAGGCGCACCAACGTAATGCGCAACGCAGCCACCTTGGCAGAGCTGTCGCTAACGGCGGCTGACGCACGCTCTTTTTCAAGGGTTACCAATAGTTGTCCGGCTTTCACCTCATCGCCTTCGCGCACATGCAACTGCGTAATGACACCCGCATCAGCTGATTGAACCAACTGTGTGCGTGCCGCCGCGATAAGTTGTGCTGGGGCTCGGGTAACCTGGTCAACCTGCGCATAAGCGGCCCAAGCCACCAATAAGCAAATGCAGATTGCCATGCCGCGCAAGGCCCAACGGGGTCGGTGTGGGTCAGGTAGGTCACCCACCCAGTGACCAGGCATCGCTAGTTTTTGCTGTGGTTTCATGACACTCCCTCGGATTGCTGCTGGGTCTGTTGNACNGGCTCAGCAGGTGGCGTGCGTAGTTNTTGAAGTATCTCGTCGCGTGGTCCATCCAGCACAATTTGGCTTCCGGACATAACGATAAGTCGCGAAACCAATGGCAATACACTGGTCTTGTGGGTCACGATGACCATGGTTTTTCCTTGCGCCGCCTCGCTTTGCAGAACCCGTAAGCACTGATGCTCTTGCGCCTCGTCCATGGTGGCGGTTGGCTCATCAAGCAAGAGNATAGGGGGGGCCAACANAATTANCCGGGTAAATGCAACGAGTTGTTTCTGCCCCCCAGACAAGCCCTTTCCACCCTCAGATATGAGGCGCTCTAGGCCCTTGGGGTGGGCAGCAACCAACTTGTCCATGCCTGTTTTAAGCATCGTCGCGTTGATAGCGTCATCACCGGGGTCAGCCATACCAATCAGTAGGTTTTCGCGCAAGGTGCCCTGAAACAATCGGTGTTCTTGTTGCAAGTAACCAATATGGTCGGTAATGACCTGCCGATGAAGGTGTGCCATGTCTAGGTTGTCCACCAGCACGCGGCCCGCTAAGGGTTGGTATAGGCCACTGAGCACCCGCAGCAGCGTGGACTTGCCCGAGCCGATAGCGCCCAAAATGGCGATGCGCTCGCCCGGCCGTATGGACAGCGTGGGAACGCTAAGGGCGGCTGGGTTGTTGCCATAGGCAAAGGCCACCTCGTTAAGCGTGAACTGGCCGTGAATCGTCTCGGGGGTTAACGGGCGATCAACCTCGTGGTTTTCGGTCTTAAGTTCGTACAGCTTTTCAAGGCCCTCAAGCGCCGCACGTGCATGGGCATGCTGGAGTAGAAGCCCGGGCAACGCCATTACGGGGGCCAACACGCGGCCGCTCAGAATGGAGCAGGCGATCAGCGCGCCGATGGTCATACCACCGCTCATCACGGTGTAAGCGCCTGCGACAACTATTCCGGCATAGCTGACCTGTTGAATGGATGCGGACAAGTAGCCAACTCTGTCGCTCAAGTGGCGTGTCTTGAGATCATTTTGGATAGTCTGCTGATTGACGTTAATCCATCGCGACAAAAACTTCCACCCGCCGGCACCCGCTTTGATGGTTTCTATGCCTTCTACGGTTTCAACCAAGATGCCCGTTTTAAGGTTTGAGTACTGTGCCCCATCCAGCGCGGTTTGCATAATGCGTGCGCGAATGGTGAGACCGACCCACAACGCGATGAGCCCAAAGAACAATGGCACGGCGGCAACGATTGGCGCGCTTATCAACATAATGACGACTACAAATAGCAGTGCCAAAGGCAAGTCGACCAGTGTGAACAGGGTGCTAGCGGTGTAGAAGCCGCGCACCTGTTCGTAGCCGCGCACCTGCCCCGCCAGTGAGCCCACAGATGCGGGCAACTGGTCTACCCGCAGGTTTAACAATCGGGCAAATATTACGCGTGACAGGCGACTGTCCATGCCCACCACCACAGGGTCCATTAAATAAGCGCGGGCGTGCTTCATGGCGAACTCCATCACGATGGCTAGGAGCACACCCGATGCGAGTATCACCAAGGTGTAACCACTGCGTGTGGGAATCACCCGGTCATAAACCTGCATCGAAAACAGTGAGGTGACCAACGTTAGGACGCCGATAAATATGGAGGCGAGACAAGCCTCAATGATGTCCCGCCGATACAGCCTGAGTGCGGCGTACACGTTACCAATGAAGGTGTCTTCGTGATCCGGCTTACCAAAGAGGGCGTGCCAGCCGAAACCCACGCTACGCGTGCTGGTCTCAACGGTTGCGCAAACTTCTGTCAGGTCCTCGGGTGCAATGATGTGCTTATCTGTGCGACTGCGAGCAAGCCAGTTTCCTTGTGCGGTTTGTTCGATCAGAAGCACCCAACCTAGGTTAGCNGTGCAAGCAAGGCATGGCAGCANCACCGGGTCGGGAGCTTTGAGCCAGTTGGGGTTTTGCATACCCATGCCTTGACACAGTTGCGCCAAGATTTGCGGCGCAGCGCCCGCTTCAGGAAGCGCCTCAAACGCGGCATTAAAGCGCAAGTTGTCCAAGCGGTTACTTTGATTTTGTGCGAGCCGTTTGAATGCCCAAGCCAAGTTTTGATGTGGAGATGCCATGCCGATTTAATGTGTAGTCAAAGCTGAAACCGCACCCAAGCGAACTTGCAGGCGATACATGGCACCCTGAATAGTGCTTTGGGCGTCGGTCAAACTAAATTCGTTTTGAGCGACTTCGCGTGCTGCGTTGAGCAGGTCTTGCCAGGTCTTGCGACCCGCTTGGAATTGGCGCTCGTAAGATGCGAGCACGCGCTGTGACCCCGCCAATGACAAGGCCTGTGCGTTGGCGTGCGCCACGCTAACGGCAAAGGTTTGCTGATCGTCAAAAATCAGTTGCATCACCGTACGAGTTGCGGTGTCAACTTCAAAGGACTGGGCCTCAAGGCGTGTAGCCAGCGCGTCTGCTTCTAGTTCAGTGCTAAAGCCCGCGCCGGGGGTGTATCGAAAACCCACCACAATGCTGGCTTGGTTGCTACCCGTAAAGGCGTTGTTTGAGAACGGCTGCTCAATGCGTGCGTAAGCTTGTGGCCAGCGATCCGCTTGTTTGGCCCTGAGTTGCGCTCCGACTTGCGCGTACTCAAGCCGCGCCTTTTGCACAAGTGGGTGGCCTTGGGCAATTGTTGTCCAAGGGGCGTTGGCTATTTGGGCTTGAAATTCGGCAATACCCAACGGCGAGAGCGGGGCTGCCACTTGCCTAGAAGGCGCCCACGGTTGCGCCTTCAGGTCAGTGCGTCCTGTTAATCGCATGAGGTTTTGCAAAGCGAGCTGGACACCATTCTCCGCACTCACGCGCTCGACTTGCGTTTGAAGCAACCGTGCTTCAACCAGTTCAAGGTCGATGGCGGGGGAGGCTTGCGCCCTGACCCGACGGGTCATTTGTGACTTGAACCCTTGAATGATGGCAACCGTTGCGCGGGCCGCATTATGCCGGCGCTGCGCAGATAACAGTGCTTGCCAAGCATTAATCGTTTGAATAGCGAGGTCTTGTTGTTCGAGCCTAACCTGCAAGGCGCTGACCTCAGCGCCGGCCGTAACCGACGCAATACGTTCATCACGGGCACCGTTGTCCCAAAGCGTTTGATCGACGTGTAGCGCCGTAACGTCGGTGCCCGTTGAGGTTCCGCCAATCTGGGTCTCACTCGTTACGGAGACGGTAGGCCACTTGGCACGTGCCGCAACCTCTATGTCTTGCTCTGCGGCTCGACGCCTCGCTTGAGCACTTTTAATAACTGGGTTATTTTGAAGGGTGGCGCTCACCAAAACAGCAAGGTCGGCGGGCAACAGCGGCACGGCCTCCGCCGTAGCGGAGGCTACATACGCGCTTAAGGCAAGCGCACCGGCAACGCAAAAAAATGGACGTGGCAAGCTAAGAACGTAATTTTTAAATACTGACAAAATACTAAATTTTTATAAAAAGCAGTAGTAAAGTTATTGCCCATAGATGTTCGATGAAAAATGGCGCTATATAGTTCTCAAAATAGGGGTTGTTTGTATTTTTGTAATAACAAATATTCTCTTTTAATTGATTTATTGGTGCTAAACCCATCAGCTGATGAATGTATTTAATTAGCGCACGTGTTCGGGTACGGACGTTAACGGGCATAAATGTAGTACTTGAAAATATTTTTTGAATGAAACCATGATTCGATAANTACTAAAAAAGTAGTTTTTACGCTTACTTAACCCAATGAGTGATTGCTACGCTAGTTCTGGGCCACCCCCAGAAAAGCGCACCAAATAGGGGCNTGCGCCATTTCGGAACACAGGGCAACACCCAAACGCCCTATCTCTGGGCAGAAACACCCCGGTTCACCCCCGATTGACCGCATTTCGAAGTTGGCACGAGTCGTGCGATGAGCAGTCATCCCTATTCAGAAAGGAATTTTTATGAAATTAGTGACTGCAATCATCAAACCCTTCAAGTTGGATGAGGTGCGTACCGCCTTNTCAGCCATTGGGGTGCAAGGCATCACCGTGACAGAGGTGAAGGGCTTTGGCCGTCAAAAGGGCCATACCGAGCTATATCGGGGCGCTGAGTACGTGGTCGATTTTTTACCCAAGGTCCGGTTGGAGACGGCAGTCTCCGACGCGCTGGTGGAGCAGGTGATCGAAGCGATTGAGGGTGCCGCACGCACGGGAAAAATCGGCGATGGCAAGATTTTTGTCGCCCCACTTGAACAAGTCGTTCGCATTCGCACTGGCGAATCTGGCGACAGCGCGCTGTAAGCGTACAACNCAACCCCGATTCAATTGATTAGAAAAAGGAAACCCTCATGAATGCAAAAAGTATCATGGCTGGAATTGCGCTGCCGCTACTGGCAGCCAGCACGGGCGCCATGGCCCAAGACACGGCAGCAGCTGCCGCCGTCGTTGTCGATAAAGGTGACGTTGCGTGGATGATGCTGTCCACTTTGTTGGTCGTCATGATGGCTGTACCCGGCCTCGCGCTGTTTTACGGTGGCCTGGTTCGCACCAAAAACATGCTCTCTGTTTTGATGCAAGTGATGGTCGTTTTCTCGCTCATCGCGGTCCTNTGGGCCACTTACGGNTACTCACTGGCGTTCGGGGGCGAAGGCCTCTTCATCGCAGACTTCAGCAAGGCATTCTTGCTGGGCGTAACGCCCGATTCGCTGGCGGACACATTCACTGACAACGTGAAGATCCCTGAGTACATCTTCATTGCATTCCAAGCGACCTTCGCAGGCATTACCTGCGCGCTGATCGTGGGCTCGTTTGCTGAGCGAATGAAGTTTGCCGCGGTCTTGGCCTTCTGCGTCTTGTGGTTCACCTTTGCTTACCTGCCGATCGCGCACATGGTTTGGGGTGCGGGTGGCTACTTATTAGACAAAGGCGCTTTGGACTTTGCTGGCGGCACCGTGGTGCACATCAACGCAGGTGTTGCGGGCCTGGTCGGCGCTTATATTTTAGGCCCTCGCCTTGGCTACGGCCGTGAATCTATGGCGCCTCACAGCCTGACATTAACCATGGTGGGTGCGGCTTTGCTGTGGGTGGGCTGGTTTGGCTTTAACGCTGGTTCTAACTTGGAAGCAACTTCCGGTGCCACGCTCGCATTCGTTAACACCTTGTTGGCGCCTGCCGCAGCGGTATTGGCTTGGTGTATTGGTGAGACCATCACAAAGGGCAAGGCGTCTATGTTGGGCGCTGCGTCTGGTGCGGTTGCCGGTTTGGTTGGCATCACGCCTGCTTGTGGCTCTGTTGGCCCCATGGGCGCCATCGTCATCGGTTTGGCCTGCGGCTTCTTGTGCTTGTGGGGCGTCACAGGCTTCAAGCGCATGATCGGTGCGGACGACTCATTGGATGTGTTTGGCGTACACGGTATTGGTGGCATCGTTGGTGCCCTGTTAACGGGTGTCTTCACAGCCCCCGGCTTGGGCGGGACCGGCGGCGCAGACTTTGACATCGCCAACCAAGTATGGGTGCAGGCCGAAGGTGTGTTGATCACCATCGTTTGGTCCGCAGTCGTAGCCTACCTCGCCTACAAGGTGGTCGGTGCCGTGATTGGCTTGCGAGTGAGTTCCGATGACGAGCGCGAAGGCTTGGACATCACCTCGCATGGCGAATCTGCTTACCACGCCTAAGTTACAGCAGCGTAACGCGCTTAAGCAGTAGCAGGAGTGCCACTTCGGTGGCTTTCCAAGGGCCGTACCCCCGGGTACGGCTTTTTTTCGCCCTGTTCGTGCCTTGATAACCACACGCTGTAAGCAGATGTCGTGTAACCGCTTGGTAACTTCTCCGCCGTTTCATACAATAACGGGGTTTCACCCAGTTCTCCCCACCCTAAAACACCTGTCGCATGCGCCTTTTTGCCAGAGCACTCTCTGGCCCCTGAAAGCGCAGGCGAGATGTGTTTTTATTATTAGGAGTTCTCATGTCAGCCACAACAATCGCCCTTAACGCGCCCGATTACGTTAAACACCCCAAGCTGCTGGCTTGGGTTCAAGACATGGTCGACCTCACCCAGCCCCGTGACGTGGTGTGGTGTGATGGCAGCCAAGCAGAATACGACCGCCTCTGCACGCAAATGGTTGATGCAGGGACCATGCGCCGACTCAACGCGGCTAAGCGCCCTAACTCGTTCCTCGCCTGCTCTGACCCCTCAGACGTTGCCCGCGTCGAGGACCGCACATATATTTGTAGCGCAAAAGAAGAAGACGCCGGTCCCACCAATAACTGGATGGATCCGACGGCCATGCGCGCAACGCTAAAACCGCTGTTCACCGGTTCGATGCGCGGGCGCACGCTGTATGTTGTGCCGTTTTCTATGGGACCACTCGGCTCACCCATTGCCCACATTGGCGTTGAGTTGTCAGACAGCGCCTATGTAGCCGTGAACATGCGCCTCATGACGCGCATGGGCAAGGCCGTGCTAGATGTTTTGGGAACGGACGGCGAGTTTGTGCCCTGCATGCACACCGTTGGCGCACCGTTAGAAGCGGGGCAGACCGATGTGGCCTGGCCTTGCAACCCAAACACCAAGTACATTGTTCACTACCCAGAGACCCGTGAGATTTGGTCTTACGGCTCGGGCTACGGTGGTAACGCTTTGCTAGGTAAGAAGTGCTTCGCGCTACGTATCGCATCGACCATGGGCCGCACACAGGGCTGGTTAGCTGAGCACATGTTGATTTTGGGCGTCACCAACCCAGAAGGTCGAAAGTACCACGTTGCGGCAGCATTCCCCAGCGCCTGCGGCAAGACAAACTTCGCAATGCTGATACCTCCAAAAGGCTTTGAAGGTTGGAAAGTAACCACCATTGGCGACGATATTGCGTGGATCAAACCCGACGCCAACGGTCGGCTGCGCGCGATCAACCCAGAGGCGGGTTATTTTGGCGTCGCTCCAGGCACCAACATGAAGACCAATCCAAACTGCATGGAAAGCCTGAACCGCGATGTGATTTTTACGAACGTCGCGCTCACAGACGACGGCGATGTGTGGTGGGAAGGCATGGGCGAAGCACCCGCACACGCGATTGACTGGCAGGGCAAGGGACTGGACGCCCGCCATCGCTAAAGAGACCGGCGCTAAAGCGGCACACCCCAACGCCCGATTTACCGTCGGCGCAACCAATAACCCCGCCTTGGATGAGGCATGGGACGACCCGGCGGGCGTGGCAATTGATGCCTTCATTTTCGGCGGCCGACGCTCAGACACGGTACCGCTGATTACCGAGGCACGCAATTGGACAGAGGGTGTTTACATGGCTGCCACCATGGGCTCTGAGACCACGGCTGCTGCCTTCGGCGCTCAGGGTGTTGTGCGCCGCGACCCGTTCGCGATGCTCCCNTTTGCGGGATACAACATGAGCGACTACTTCCAGCATTGGCTCAACATGGGTGAGCAGTTGGGTCAGACGGGTGCGGTACTGCCAAAGATCTTCACCACCAACTGGTTCCGTAAGGGCGAGGACGGCCAATTTGTTTGGCCCGGCTTTGGCGAAAACATGCGCGCACTGAAGTGGATGATTGACCGCATTGAGGGCAANACCGGCGGGGCGGAACACCTTGCNGGGGTGACGCCCCATTACCAAGATCTGGACTGGACTGGGCTGGACTTTAGCGAGCACGCGTTCAATGCCGTCACCAGCATCAACTCCGCAGCTTGGCGCGCGGAGCTTGATCTTCACACAGAATTGTTTGACAAGCTGGCACACAACCTGCCGCAAGCGCTGCTGGATACCCGCAGCCTGTGGGCCGCACGCTTAGGCGCGTGAACAGGTTGGGGCTGCGGGTTACGACCTGCCGCNCTGCACGTTAGGCAATAAAAAAAGCCGCCAGATGCTTTGCATCGGCGGCTTTTAATTTGAGGCGATCAGCGCCAAGCGCTTGTCTTGCTCCAAAGGGCTCAGATGTAGTGCAAGTGCACCCGACGGCCACGTGAGTTCAAAACGGTTGAGATCGGCGCGATTGCTTGGGCAAAGGGGCGCTTAGCTGGCGCGGCGGGCGCCTCGATTCCCATTGGTGTCAAAGCAGCGTCGAAGCTGTCATCTTCCGCACGCAGACGCGCGGCTTGCAATTCGGCCATGACGCGGGGGTCACTTTCCGCCATAGCTAAAAAGCGCTGGTCTGCACGACGGCGTGCTGCTTTCACAGCGTACGCATCGGCCATCGCGATGGCTGCGTTGTAAAAGCGAACAGCGGCAAACCGGATGCGTGCACCGATTGCGCTGGCGTTGGCTGCGTCGCTGGATTGGACCGCGGTGATAACTGCTGTGTTCATTTTTAAACTCCGTTTTTTGTTGAAGAACTAACCCGATGAGCGAATCATAGGGTAAACCCTGAGATATTTATAATTTATCTTTAGAATACTGTTCATTCACCAATCGTATAGTTAGCCGATATGCCAATTCGCTTCAAACAACTGGACCTCAACCTGCTACGCGTATTCGACGAGGTCATGGCAGAGCGCAATCTCACGCGCGCGGCCGACAACCTCGCCATGACGCAACCCGCCGTCAGCAACGCCATCCGCCGCTTGCGCGAAGCCTTGCAAGACGATCTGGTAAGGCGTCAAGGCTTTGGCGTCGAGCCGACCGCACGCGCGTTGGCTTTATGGCCTTCGGTGCGCGCAGCGCTGTCTCAGCTGCGCGAGTCGATTGCCCCCGAGGGGTTTGACCACACTCAGGCACAAGACACCTTTATTTTGGCCATGTCCGACGCGACCGCGGCCGACTTGATGCCGCCGCTGGTGAGCACATTGGATGCCGTAGCACCCGGTGTCAGCATGCGTGTGCTACCACTGACCACCCGCGACCCGCGCACCCTTTTAGAGAAAGGGGGCGTGGACATAGCCGTGGGGCATTTCCCAGGCGTAATGGCCGAGCTGGATGCGGTGCATTTGCACGAGGCCTCACCTAGTTTTTTGCACTCGCGGCTTTATAGCGGGCGCTACGTGGTGGTGATGCGTCGCGACCACCCGTTGGCTAAGAAGAAACAACTAGCGCTGGACGAATTCTGCGCGGCACGGCACCTGTTGGTGAGTTTTTCGGGCCGCCCCTTCGGCTTTGTTGACGAGGCCTTGCGCATGCGGGGTAAACAGCGGCGCGTGGTCATGACCGTTAATCAGTTTTTTACCGCTGGCCGCGTGGTTGTGAGCTCCGACCTTTTGACCGTGCTGCCCGCGGACTTTGTAAATACAACCGGCATGGCGCACGCCATGACAATTCGTGAGTTGCCCCTGCAGGTGCCAGACATACATGTCGATGCGCTGTGGCACCGCCACGCTGAACAGCGCCCCGCTCACCAATGGCTGCTTGAAACCATTCAGCGCTGCGCAGCGTTGGCAACGTCCACCGAAGAACCGCTCACTTAGCGCGCCTCGCCGGCCACTGAGGACGCTTGCTGTTGGCTTGGTGCAGGCTCTAGCAAACGCTGTCCCATCCACGTATTGAGATCACGCAACATGTTTCGTGCTTCGACATCCGTGGGCGGCTCCAGAGCGTGAACAAGCTCCACCGTCACGACGGGAACGTGATACTCAAGCGACCCATAGTTCCCCACCGACCCGGGGTACACGCCCAAACGATCAAGATGCAAACGCCCCAGCTTTTCGGGTGGTGGCAGGGCGCCATCGAAATCGAGAATGCCATAAGGCGCATGGATACTGACGATCAAATCAGGTGAAAACGTATTTATTTCGTTAATCAGAAACTGTGTTTCTGGCTCTGAGCCGGCTGCGGGTCCTGGCCAGCGCCGCGGGTCTTTTCGGGTGCGGACTTCCCAGTATTTTTTAGTCTCTACCTCCCAGTTATGGGTAGGCATATTGCGGTTAAGGTCAACACGGTTCGCGTTCACACGGTTTGCTGGGGTGGCCAGCAAACCGTCTGGATTAAGCACCGGAATAAATCGCCAGTAGGCATCAGCAGGGTCATCACGCGTTAACTGCAGCCAGCGCAAAACCAAGCCCGCTGACGTTAACTCATCACCATGAATACCCCCCACGACTAAGACGCGCAGCTTAGGTTGCTTGGCACGCACCTCAACACGGTAGAGCGGGCGACCAAGCACGCTGCGCCCCCCCGTTGCATCAAGTCCCGCAGTGCGACAAAGCCCCATCGTGACGCCGGGCAAACGGGGCAACCAAGCCTCACAGACCTGCCGCTCCAAGCGCTGGGCATGGATATCTGGCGCCAGTCCCCCGTGGCGCCCCTTGGCAAGGGCGCCCGCCTGCGCGTGCGCAACGATACCGAGACTACCCAGCAGGCAAAGGCTGATCGCGATACGTTGCCATAAAGGCTTAACAAGGCGTTGGTACATGCTGATATTGTAGGGAATCGAGCGTGGCGGATATGCAGAAAAGTCACCCTTACGGCAGTAGTCGCCGCTTTTCTGCGGTAGATTCTAGCCATGCTAGAAAAAACCAATTCCGTATCGCCTCAGAACCTCAGGGTCGCTCTAGCTGAATTCGCCACCGGCGTGACAATTGTGACGACACAAGATGCGGATGGCGCGCCCATTGGCCTAACGGTGAACTCTTTTAACGCCGTGTCGTTAACGCCGCCTCTGGTCTTATGGAGCCTCGATAAAAGCTCCCGCACGATCGCAGCGTTCACGGGCAACCCCAAGTTCGCGATCCATATTTTGGCCGCAGACCAAGAGGCCTTAGCCATGCGTTTCGCCAGTCGGGTGGAGGACCGCTTCGCCGATTTGTCCATCGACCACGGAATAGCCGGTGTGCCCCTCATCCCAGGCGCGCTCGCGACGCTGGAGTGCCACGTACACCAACGTGTGGAGGCCGGTGACCACTACATATTTATTGGGTGGGTGGACGCCATCCACACCAGCGAGCTGGCCGACAAACCCGCCGCTCTGGGCTACCACCGTAGCCGATTCCTAGCTGTTGCGCCCTAAATAACGCCCATGTCTACGCCCATCGCCCCCGTCAAACGGCATGACCGTCTCGATAGGCTCGCGATCGTTTTACTCGTAACCTGTTGCGCTTTTTGGGGCTTACAGCAAATCCTTATCAAGGCGACCCTCACTGAAATCCCGCCGATGTGGCAAGCCAGCATCCGGTTTTGGCTGGCTACGGCGGTACTTTGGCTGTGGTCAACGGTTCGCGGCGTGCCTTTGTTTAATACCGACCAAACGCTAAAGGCTGGGCTGTTGGCGGGGGCCCTCTTCGCGGCCGAGTTTGTCGGCATTTATTGGGGGTTGGCACATACCAACGCCTCACGCCTCACGGTTTTTTTATATTCCTCGGTTTTTGTCGTCGCCATATTGCTCCCACGCTTCGTGCCGACCGAGCGGTTAGGGCCTAAGCAGTGGGCCGGGTTAGTCATTGCATTTGGTGCCGTTACGCTGGCTTTTTCTGAGGGCCTACTCGACACGGATACCGGTCACTGGCGCGGTGATTTGCTGGCAATTTGTGCCGCTATTTTTTGGGGCTTGACGACCCTTGTTTTGCGCACCACGCGCCTCGCACAAGCCCCTGCTGAGAAGGCCTTGTTTTATCAGATCGGCATGGCGGCGATCGTGACGACGGCGATGTCGCTCGCTTGGGGCGAAACCTGGACATTAACGCTTAGCTCATTTGCATGGTGGTCTTTGGCTGTGCAATCGGTTGTCGGCGCTTTCGCGAGCTACCTGACTTGGATGTGGATGCTACGCCATTACCCCGCAACGCGGATGGCATCCTTTACATTTTTAGCCCCCGTTTTCGCACTTATATTTGGCGTTGGTCTGCTGGGCGAAGCGCTGAGCTGGCAACTCGTGGTTGCCATCATCGGCGTTGCCAGCGGCATCTATTTGGTTAATCAAAAAACCACCTGATTTAGCTCACGTTGCCGCACCGCGCGGCTGGTTATAACGGTCGGAAAACGCCTGATACCAATCCAAACAGCCTGGGTTGGCCATTGCGTCGCGGTTGAGTACCCGCTCGATCGGTTGACCCAAGAGTAGTTTCTTAATGGGAAGCTCTTGCTTCTTTCCTGTCAATGTGCGCGGTACCTCGGGCGCTTGTATCGTCTGGTCAGGCAGAAACCGTGGGCTAACGCCAACCCGAATGGCCTGATGCAGCGCCGTCTGCAACGCCTCATCCAAAAGGGCATCATCGCGCAGCACCACGAATAGAATCATTTGACTCTCGCGACCCAGATACTCTAAGTCGACCACCATGCTGTCCAACACGAAGGGCAGCGCTTCTACGGCGGCATAAATTTCGCTGGTCCCCATGCGCAAGCCATGGCGGTTTATCGTGGCGTCGCTGCGACCGTAAATAACGCAATGCCCACTGGGCGTCACTTTCAGCCAGTCCCCATGGCGCCAGACAGCGCCCGCGTCCGGCGGGGCATCGCCGCCACCAGGGCGGCGACCTTGTCCCGCAGGGAAGGTGTCAAAGTAGCTACCCAACAAGCGACTACCATCTGGATCACCCCAAAAATAAATCGGCATAGAAGGCAGGGGTTGGGTACAAACCAACTCGCCCACGTCATCAATGACCACCTGCCCCTCGCTGTTCCAAGCCTCAACGGCGCAGCCCAATAGGCGGCACTGCATCTGGCCCTCAATTTGAGGCAAGGTGATATTGCCGCCTATGAACGCACCGGCGAAATCCGTTCCACCTGAGATGTTGCACCACCAAAGCGACTGATTTGGGTAGCCAGCGGCCTGATAGCTTTTTGCCATCGCGCGCTCACCCCACTGCTGGGTGTCACCGCTCAAAGGCGAGCCGGTGGTACCCCAGGTGCGCAATGCGCCTAAGTCACCGCAAGCCGACACATCGAGCTCGGCCTTCATAGCGTTGCTATAAAACGCGGCGCCCGCACCAAAAA
>JGI26086J50260_1001259_pt1 | contig 15011 bp, 28 predicted proteins | sample SaaInl3SG_22_DNA_FD_50260 | JGI IMG/M metagenome (IMG submission 50260)
TAAGCATTATCTCTTTACCTTTAGACAAAGCAGACTCCTTAGCCTTCTTAAATTTTATAGTATTCCTACCACCTATATCTACAAAGTCATATTTATCATTGAGCTTTTCTTCTTCCAATACAACCGTATGTATCAACCTACCTTCTCTCAATGGAGCAATATCAGCATTAACCTGATTACTCTTATTGAAATAAGTCTTTGGTGATTTGTATAAATCTTTAGCAGATGACGAAGACAAAGCATTTTGCCCTAAGTAGCCATAATAGAATGAATCATTATCCATCTCTTTAAGGATTTCATCAACATTCCATTCTTTACCGTCAAAAAGTTTAATTGTTTCCATGTTGCTAATCTAAGGTTTTTTTTAGATATACACAATTATTATTGAGTTAAATCTTTTTCATTCATGTGAGCCTCTAAGATGTAACCATCTAAAGGACTGATGATTGATATAGCTTTATATATCTTTCTACTCATAGTCTTAACCTTCTTCTTCTCTGAGGCTGTTGAATCCACACCTAAGTTAGTGTACATATAAGCATCCTCCATTAGCAATTCGTCAACCTTCTTCTTGATTGACCAAGTTCTATAACTTTGTATCTTCCGTATTCTCTCTTCCGTTATCATTTATCTTTTCTTCTAATTTTTCTAATCTATGTAGTGCAACCACTAAAGCCTGTTGTGTTAACTTTAAGTCGTGTTGCATCTTAATTAATTTAACTTCTTTCATTCTTGTATATTTGTGAACATACAGCAAAGCGTTGTTCTTTGTTTTTGAAATCTGTTATCATATTAAAGTCAATCATACATCTTTGTATAAATTCCTTTTGTGTTTCTGTTGTTGTTGGTTANTNNTANTNNNNTCATTTCTGTGATTTAAGTTTCTCNATATATAATATTCCATCCATCATTTCTTCTTGNAGATGATTAAGAAATTCATAGAACCCATCAGGAGAATCATACAGAGTAGTTCCATACTTATCTATACCTTTCCTACTCCTTTCCTTCATTATGCTAATAACCCTCATTACAATAGGGTCTGGTGGTGTCTCATTATTAGTGTAACTAGAATCCATAGTCCAGTCTTTACCGTAATTCATCTCCACCCATTTTCTTAAACTATCACTCATAAAAATCTACATTTATTGTTATTCCATTNTNNACCTAACTTATTGATAAAATCTACAAGATTATATTTNTCTTTAGGAATACTCCAATNACCTTTGAAGTAATAAGATTCCACCTCACATACAGATAAAGGTATATCAGTNTCATCATCTCTATGAGAATGAACCACCTTTAAAGCAATAGCTTTATCCCCCCATCTGTCTACTAAACGCTGNAATACTAGTCTTTGACCTACAGGTAAANTAACACCCTTTCTTTTGACTTCACCTAATATCAATACCTCATTATCAAATTCTAATAAGAAGTCTATATCAGTAGGGTGAATGCTACCATTCTGGACTCCTGTAAAGTCTATTGATTGTCTAACCTGTTTAGTATTTCTTATAAGGCTATTCTCCATATTCCTTATATAATCTCTCTAGCTTCTTCATTCTGGTTCTAACACAAGAACTACAAGAACTCTGAAGGTCTGCTGTATTGAATACTCTATTGTATATCGTATAAAGAATCTTAACATCACCTGCCGAAATACTTTTACGCTCCCAATTCTTATCAGAGAACAAATCTGTTAAAGTATCAAATTCTTCCTCTGTAAAGCAATTAGGTTTATTGTAGGGAAATAAGTAATTTAATTTATTTTTTCGTTCACTACAGCCACAATCTTCACCTGCAATAAATTCCACAGCCTTCTTTATTCCTGTAGCTTTTGTTATTTTTTCTACAGTATCACCAACGCCATCTGAAGATTGCTCATATCTAGCAACCCATTCCTTGTAACGTTTNGTTCTCTTGTCTTTTGGTTTTGGGGGTATCTGGTCTTCACTCATAATTTGTTTGTTTTAAAATATAAATACATATTAACTATCTCTTGGGATGTTTTACCTTTTAAGTCTTCATACATTACATTATACCAATCTATGAAGTCTAATAATTCTCCTTCCATTATTTTTTATTTATCAGATTAAAGTCTCCATTAAGATAATCCTCAAAATCCTCACCGAACTTACTTTGAATTATCTCTTTATAATTCTTACAACTATTGAATATAGAAGTAACAGATATTCTTGTTTCCTTAGCTAGTTTACGCATACTTATATCGGTATTGTAATATAGCTTAAATAGCTTTTTATCGTACCAATGCTCCCAAGACTCCACTTCTTCGTTTATACTAGCTAAAATGTACTCCTCTGCCTTTTCCTTCTCATAACTGGTTTCTTCATATACAGCCCACTCAGAAGAATCAAAACTATACTCATCACTAACACCATCTATTCTATAGATAGTGTATTTAGACTTAGCCTTAGAATAATCACTCCATAGATTTTTAAGTGTTACATAAACATAAAACTTATTAATCTCTGTCTCATTATACATTATCTTCTCAGGATTTTCTACATACTTATTTAGCCTCAGATAAGTTTCATGAACGAAATCCTCCACAATATCTTCTGGGATGCCAATAGATAAACCCATAGCAACCCAGATATTATGACTCTTACTCAGTATCTCTAACATTCAAAGGTATGTGTATGAAAATTATACCTAGACTAATTCTAAGTAAATCGAATGTTATGTCTCCATTATCAAAGTCTGAATAACCAACACCCTCTAAATAATCTATTCCAATAAGGAATCCTTTTATAAACTCTATTTGTATGTTCATATAATGTATCTTAATTTTTTAAACATTACCATTAAAATATATCCCCATAGGAGACTATTACTAAAAAATCCTATTGCTAGGAGTGACATTCTAATTAATTGTTTCATTTTCTCTGCTTTTGGTTTTCGAGTATTAACTCTACGACTCTATCACATTCCTTTTGGTTTTGTGGTTTGTAAAGAGTGTAGTTAGGAAATTGCTCTGCAATTAACTTCTTAAACAACTTCCAACGCATAGGAAAGGATTCATTAGCCCTTCCTTTAGTTTCAATTACAAAATCTTCACCTATAAAATCTGGTGTGTACTTAATGGGTAGTATTTTCTTAGAGCCTCTGTTTCTAAACTCCCCTTTACTATTGGCCTGTCTTTCATAAGATTCATTAGGGAAGTCAAAGCTATTAACGAGTACAAAGACTTTACCTTCGTAATCAGACTTAATCTTAGATTTCTTTAATGCTATATACATATACTTCTCTAAACCAGATGCAAAATTAATTCCATCATAAGAAACCTTTTTTGCTCTAACTGGGCCTCTTTTTTTAGACCTTCTGTTTATTCTCATTCTATTGGTAGTAATAAAAAAATTATTATTACAACTAATATAATCAAAAAACTTATATAAAATATCATATCTTCAAATATTTATCTCTTTCCATTTGCTCAGGAATAGACTCTAATATATTTGGTAAACCATTTGAGTCAACCTCAAAAGCAAATTTCTCAAAGGAGAATCCTCTACTTCGCATACATTTAACTATTGCAACTCTTTTGTCTTCGGATAATTCTAATGCTATTTGAGTTTCTGCTTTCTTCTCTAAGAACGAACCTAAGTGTCCTGTAGGCTTCTCTGAGTTCCAATTAGAATGAATTGCTGTAATCACATGAATGTTAAGCTCCTGAGTCCATTTCATTAAATACTGGACTACACGACTCGATTCTTTTAGGTCGTTACTATCTAACATTAAATCAGCAATACCATCTATTATAACTAACCCAACATCCTCAGTATTGTTCAAGTGCCAATCTATAAAGTCTAATCTTTCTAATGGAGAATACTGTCTCAAAGCATAAGTTAAGTAATCGTCAGATTCACCACAAATGTCTGTAACCCTACGGAATACCTTATGAGCGTGGAATCTACCTTGTTCTGTATCGTAGTGAATTAACTTTTTATTCCCTCTGTAGCCTTTCATTTTCTTTGTGTAATCAGTTTCTCCACACATAAAAGCTGTAGCAATTAGTGAGAGGAAAAATGTCTTTTTAGACTTTGGGGGAGCTTGAACAAAGCTGAAATTGCCATAACTACCAATACCAATGGGAGAAGGATTATAACCACTACTGTAGCCATAAGAAACAGCAATCGGTGGGAGNGGTACATCTGTTTTAGGGTCAACATAGCTATCCTCCAAGATTCTTTTGTATTTTGTNTCATAATCAATTTTAAGTTGTTTCATATTCGTCTTTAGTATTGTAAACTATAATATCCTTAACAAACAATTTTATTGCTTCTGATATTGCTCCATAGGGCTTTAGTTCATTGTTGTTTTTGATATCCAAAGCCATCATATTATTCTCAATACTCACATAGTTAGATTCGGCAGGTATTTGTAGAATTAATTCAAGTTTCCTTAAAAGGATATTCTTTATAAATTCATAACTAACTTCATCTATATAATCTTGATTAATTTCAAAAGTGTGGTCAATATACCAAGATGCTATTCTCTCTAGGTGTAAAGACTTGCTTTTGTAATGGTTGTCTAATTGCATACAATGGTCAACTATCTCATCAAATGCTTTAGATTCTCTCCAAGTAAGGTTTGTTTGCTTGGATAGGTATTCGGACAATATTTTAATCTTTTGTTCTATCATGATAAAAAAAATAGGGTGACCGTTAAGCCACCCCATTAATAACCTAGAAGTTTAATCCGTCTATTGCAGATTCCTCTACTTTTGGCTGATTGTTACCAACCGTTCTACCATTCCCTAAATAAACTCTAGGTGTCTTAGCCTCTCTCTCTTCTTTAGTCTGAGAAACAATGATTGAAGCATTGTTATCATACTGGTCAACTTCATCATTAATAAAAATAGTCATGTTTAAATAACTACCTTTTTTACCTTTTACGATTTTAGATTTCTCAATCTTTGTCAAGTCTATACTTGCATTTACAATTGTACTCATAATAAAATAATTAATTAATTAATATTGATTTTCTAGCTCAGTTTTAAGTGCAGAACTAACACTATACTTTTTAAGNACCTCTTTAAGGTCTCCACCTTTATTGAGATAACCAATAACTCTATCATAGGCAGCACTATCTTTATTTAAAGAAGGTAGCTTAGAAGATGTAATTGTAGTCTTATGGTCATTTGTAGCATCAGAATCTTTAGTGTCATCTAATAAGAATAAATTACCTAAAGCATATTTCTTTGCATAGGAGGATGCTGAACCAGATTTCTGTGGCATTTGCATACCTTTTGCATTCATCTCTATGAAAGCATCATCTGAAGCCTCTATTACTGAATTAGGGTCTTCAGCATCTATCAATTTAGCTACTGACCTAACACAAGGCATCTCACATATTTCAATAGTTTCATTACTGACCTTAACACTAACCTTGTATTTAGATAGGTAAGGTTTAAGTGCNTCAAGGATATCCTCTGCACTTCTGTACTTGTAATTACCAAACTTGTTGGTTTGATTCTTTGGAGCTTTTAACTCTGTCTGAATCGCTAATAATTTCTCTGCAATGTTCATAATAATTAAAATTAATCGGTTAATAAATCTTCTTTGACAATCTCCTTTCTGACAATGTCCTTATATTCATTAGGACAATCTTGGTCACAAACCTCATACAGGAATGTTGTAAGTCTATCAATTTCTCTCTTGTATTCTGCATTTTTAGATTCTAATGCAGAAATCCTCATTGTGAAGTAAGAACTAAGGTCATAAAAGTGTTTCATCGTTTTTATTTTTAGCTAAGATATAAAAATATATTTATAAACACACATTTTAACAAAACTTTAACATTTAGACAAAAAAAGAGAGGGAGATTACTAATGTTCATCCCCCTCCCTCGTACAAAGAATTAATGTGTCCGATTAATTAAAACGAAGATAATANAATCTACGATATAAACCAAATCATTTCTGGNTTTAAATCATCATTATCTACATGAATATATTTAGGGTGTAAACCAAATCTCTTAAANCCAACCATAGACAANGCCTCGATGATTTTAAGACGTTTCTTTGCATTTACACATTCAATATGAGCTGCCCTACCAATTANGTGTGTNGAGGTCGTAGANGCCATANAATGATTNGTGTTNTAAGTGGTGGTTCTATATCCACTTAATATCTTGAATCTAAGACCTGCAATATCCCTAGCTTCATCTAGCATTGCAATAAATTCCCTATCCATATATTTATATCCACTACCTATTGAAGTAGGGCAGTCAAATTCATCAAATGAAAAATATTTGTATTCCATATTGTAAAATTAATAAAAATATATATATTTGCAAAACAGTAGCAGTAAATCTACTATAAAAATTACAAAACTTCTATAGGAATATGGTTGGAACAGATAACGTTAGATTGTTTGTTTTTCTAGGGGGGCTTTTTCTTTTCTTTCTTTTTTCTTCTTTGTAGTTGTTCTGCTTTCTTTCTTTTCTTTTAGTTATATACTACGTTTAAATATATACTATGTTTACTTATGTAGCTTATCACCAAATACTTTTTCTACACCCCTTGAACCAAAATAACCACCAATAACAACTGATAATAGACCAGTTATTGAAGTTAGTTCTAAACCATAGAACCAACCTATAACATAAGATATAGAAAAGAATGCTAAAGTTAATGGTCTAACATTACTTGCTAACCAACTACCACTACGAGCATCTGCAACCCATCTACGAGTTACTCCATCTATCTCAGCCCTCTCTAAATCAAGTTTTTTTAATGCGACTAACTTATCCGCCTCTGACATCTCAGAACCCCCTATAATGGCTTGTATTACGTTTCCTGCTAAACTATCACCTGCAACTGCACTAACTACATCAGGTATCTTTTCTAGTAAGAATTTACCTACTTGGGTATCTTTAAATTTCTTTTTGTCAGACATAGTGTAGTACCTGTCGTGTTAGTATGTCCAAACGCTGTTAGATTTAGTTTCATCTGTATCGCAATGGATAAAGGTCTTTGCAACTCCAATGCGCTTAAACCCTGCTTTGATAAGGGCGTTAAGTATAATGTATCTATCGTTTCCGCTTGACACAGCAATGTCTGCTGCAACCCCAATAAGGTGGGATGAATTTGGTACACCTCCGACTTCGGCATTGTGGTCTTTTGTTCTATACCCACTTGTGATTTTAAAGGGTATTCCTGCAATTTCTCTAGCTTGTTCAAGTTTGGTAAGAAACTGTGTATCCATATTAATACCTGAATCAGGTAAACTAGGACAATCAAATTCCGAGAGAGAAAAAAACTTAAAGTTCATACGAATAAATCGTGTATAAATTTAATAATTACAAAGAATATAATAATCGAAATAAAGATAGTTTTACCTTTATCAAATATACCACCATTCCAATTAGTAATATACCAATTCTTAGTTAACTCAATAGCTTTATTGCCTAATGATTTTATCTTATCCATTATCTCTTTTTATCTACTTTTAAATATTCTAAATCTTTCATAAAGTCCCTCATCTCTAAAGTAATTGTTCTTACCTCAGCTTCAAGTTGTCTTTGTGCTTTCCAAGTATATTCTTTTTCGTTATACTTTAATTTTGCAACCTCCGAACTATTAGTCTCTATCTTGCCACTTAAAGTATAGTAAGAACCGATTATAGAAGCAAACATTGCAGCTATTGTTATAATTTGTGTAATACTGATAGAAACATCAGCTTTACCATCACCATCTAAGTCTACCTTCATTTACTTAAGTTTTTTACTTATTTGTATTATAGTATAACCTATCGCTAATAATAAAGATATAGTTTGAAGGATAGGGTTTATTTCTGATATTGATAATGCTAAAGCTGTTCCGTTCAATAAATATATCTTTAAGTTTTCCATTATGCTATTGCTAAGTAGATGTAGGTTATTCCGCTGCTATTTATTTGACCTGTACCCCCTGCGCCCGAAGCCCCATCTAATTCAAATCCTGTGTCAGTTATATCAACAACAAAAGCAGCTTCCGTTACTTCAGAAGAGGATGTGTTGGCTTTTAGTGCATCTCCCAAAGGTTCATTTTCTCTAACTGTATCAAATATATTCCAATCACCGTTTGTTGCACCTGTTGATTTTATCATTATCCATCTTGGTCTAAATCCTGTTGTTACAACATTATTAGGCGCATTTGTTCCCTCATAACTCCCTACCTTCTGATAACCATCTACGGAGTGGAAGCAGTAGGCAACGTAAGATTGTGCATCTGAACGAAAATATTCCTGCCAAGCAGTTGCATCTACCGTAGAAAAACCATTAGCATAAGTTGTTGCTTGCACATTACTATTTAACATCAAATATTTTCCTGTACCGACATCTTTATGATAAGTATACCAATTATCTGTATCACTTGTACATTTAGTAATAATCATTTCTGGGGCAGAAGATAATCCGTGAGGAACGGTTTGAGAACTTGATGGTGAAGAAAAAGTATATTTTACAATACTAAATCCTGCGGCAGTATTTGCCTTTATATCGGCAGCTACTTGACTACCACTTGCTGATAGATATGTAGTGGTGTCTGCTGCTTTCCAACACCAAGCGACTATTGAACCGCCACTACCATTTGTACTTGCATCAGCACCTACAGTAAATCCATTAGAATCAAAAGAAGTTACTTCATCTGTAAGTGTATATTCTTGATTTGCATTATCACTTGATAATCTTTCTCCCGCTCCTCTTTCAGAATCAAAAATTAAATGATTAGTATCACCAATTCCACTATCTCTTCTTTTTATCCAAACCAAATCAGGTTGGAATGCCATACCTAAAAAGTTTACGTTGGTAGGTGTTCCGTTGTATTGTATTAAAGGAAATTCAGCAGGGTCTGAATATGCCTCCGTGCCACCCCAAGTTCCATCATAGTTTGTGGTTTCGTCATTAGCGTTACCATCAAGTTTATAATGGGCAACAAGGTTAGCAGTTGGCACATTTGTTTCTGATACTAATGCTTCTACATCCGATGCTGATAAAGCTGATGAATATATTCTTACTTGGTCTATTGAGCCGTTGAAATATCTTTCATTAAAGAAAGTCTTTCCAATATATAAGGTATTGGCAAATTGTGTTAAATTTTGACCCGAAGTAAAGCTATATGTTGTTCCTTCTTGAGAACCATCCAAATACATTTTAAGAGTTCCGTTTGAATTGTCAAGAACAACTATAACGTTATGCCAATCCCCATCTGCAATATTAGTTGTTCCTGTTATACTTGAAGCACCACCACCACCTAAATATTGGTGGGAAAGTACAAGCACTCCATTTTGAGTATAAATATCATAAGCTATATATCCTGCTCCTCCATTACGATTTGCAGCAATAGCCCTTAAATTAGAATCATTAATACTTGTATTAAACCAAGCGGAAAACGTAGATGAGTTTGTATTTGGATTTGAAAAAAAGGATGGTGTAGTAATATAACTGCTACTCCCATTAAACACCGCACTCTGTCCTGCATCTATATCTCCTGTACCATAAGGAAAACTTCCTGTATCATCAGCATCCTCATCTAACTCATATAAAGCAACACCTGAACCATCTCCAAAGTAATCCGTAGTAGATTTTTTAGGGTCTGCATAGGTTTCATCTGCTAACGCTTGTATTTCATCAACTCCATTATTGTCCTCTAATAATACTCTGTTAAAGATTCTTACTTGGTCTATTGAGCCGTTAAAGTATCCTGATGTTCCTGAAGCAGAAGAACCTAAATAATTCTCAAAATTCCCACTTAATAAATTTCCTGTAAATGTAGAGTCAGAGGCTATATTAACTCCATCATAATATATTTTATGCCCTTGACTACTGCTTTTTGTTATAACTACATTATGCCAGTCTGTGTTTATTGTAATGCTATTACTTAATAAATATTCAGTACCTCCTGAACTGTTAAGCATATAAGAACCAATATTAGCGTTATTATTTAGCTGAATACCATATGACCTGCCGCCGTTTTCGTGTGAAATTAATACTTGAAAACTTGAAGTATCATTAGCTTTAAACCATAAACTATAAGAAAAATCATTTAATGGAATTGATATTGAACTAATATCTATTTTACTACTACTCCCATTAAAAGCACCACCCTTTCTTATATACCCTGTTATCTTTTGTGTAGAGCCATTCCCTGTATAGGTTACAGTTTCAAAGTTTTGTAAAGGGTCAAGTCCTGCTGCAGGTGCAGATGGTGTAGAGGCAACTATTCCTCCTGTTGTAAAGAATTTCTTATTAAAGCTCATTTAGTCAAGGTTTGGTAAAGAATATGAAACTACTGCCTTCTTAGTTGTAAGTGCGTTAATCTCATCTTCTTTGGTTGCACAATCAGTTCTTAATGCTGCTCTTGCATCTATAATTTCTTGTGGTGCAGCTATACCCTCTTGCGCTCTAATAATATACCAATCTGTTTCAGATAATTTTCTACCGTAGATTGATTTTAGGTTTTCTATTTTACTTTCTTTCAACTCGGCTACAGTTTGAGACCAAGTTCTATCAATTACAGGATAAGTAAATACAGAAGCATCCCCATCCCATTCTAAGTCTCCTAAGTATTGAGTTGCTGAATCGTAACTAGGACTTACTACATCGTAGAATCCTGCTGCCTCCCATTCAGTAGAAGATAGCTTGTCAAACCCACCGATTACATTACCCCAAGCCTTTGGAATGGTTGTATATCTTTTTATTGCTCCGCCTATTTGTATTGCTTTCATATCTTTTTATTAAACTGTTGCTCCTTCTGTGTAAGTTGAAACTGCATAGTGATATATCTTTGAACCAGAAGTATCATCCGTACAGATAATTTGAATAATATTATTAGTTGTACCATCATAAACAGTAGTACCTACTTTGTTGAATGTAGAACCTGTCTCTTCTAAAGTAATAGCAAAATCGCCATCTAAAATAACATCTACAACTTGACCTTGTTGAGCATTACTCATTGTTAAGGTTGCTGCTCCATCTGCTGTTGCAGTAAAAGTTGTTGCTGAGTCAAAGTTAATTGCAAAAGCCGTACCTGTACCTAAAGGCGATAATTCGGTATATGAATTAGAAAGCTGTGCGTGGTCTACTCCATTATCTTTAATTCTAACAGCTCCTGTACCATCACTCGCAGATAATTCAATAGTAGAATCATCAACAGTTACTTCAATTTCGTCAGCGTTGGCAGTAATACCATCTCCACCTACTACATTTAAAGTAGCATCTCCCGAAGTTGTGTCTCCAGTCAAACCATTACCTGCTGCAATACTGGTTATATCACCTAACAATGTAGATACATCAAGGTCAAAAGTTGTAGCGTCAAGTCTAGTAAAGGTAATTGTATTGCCTGATAATGTAGCACTTGCTACTGCTGTAGCATCTTCATCTAAATAAGGAGCTAAATCTACTGTACTAGTTGTATCATCTGGTCTTGTTAAGGTAAGTGTATTACCTACAAGGCTTATAGATGGCTCTGCGTATAACTCATCAAAGTTATCATTAACCATTTTAAAGGCATCAGCAATAGGAGTTCCTAATTTGGAATCCTTTGCTACCGCAGGGTATGTTACTATTGTTTGTTGTGCCATTTTTTATTTCTTTATAATTGTGTTTTATCTGCTTTAAATTGTGTTGTATCTGCTGTTAAACTTCCTCCAAAATAACTAATCAAATCCGCAGTAAACGGTGTTACTGGAACAAGTCCCCAACAAGTAGGAGCTGATAAATCATTAATTGCAAATGTTGACCATTGTTCATCGACACCAAAGGCATCGTTAGTCTCCATGTCACAATATATCTTTCCCCAATTTATTTGATTCGCCATCTTTCTTTATTAAATAACTATTTAATTTGATTTCGTTTTTCTTTTTAGGTTTATAAACCTTCTTGCTTTTTACAACACCCATCCAGTAAAGTTTACGTCTCTTTGAGGATACATTCCGTCATCCTGATTTGTTATAAATTCTGGATATAAATTACTATTGTAGTTCATATAATCCATAAATCTTTGAGTGTAAAATTCAGCAGTTTCTGTAGCGTGTTCTGTAAGGGTTATAATCTCATCCTTATCTACAGAGGTAGCATTTTCAGAATTATGTTTGTAAATTCCACCATTAGATATTTGATACGCTGCATAAGGGATATAAGCTGCTTGAGTATACCATACAAGCATGGGTTTGATATAATCATTAACTAAAGATAAATAATTCCCAGATAAAGTTCCTGCAATAATATCTGCCTGTAGTTTATCATATAATTTTGTACCTAAATATGTTTGAATGTTTGTATCTTGGGCTACCTCAACGAATTGAATTAATTTGTCAGCATCAAGGTTACCGTCAAATATTGATTTCCTTTTTAGTTCTTTTAATGTTATAAATAATGCTTTCATTTATTCTTCTTCGTTAGGTTCTACCATATCGGCATCTAGCTCTATGTTTAATAATTCATCTTCAACAGTCTCAACGTCAGAAGATAACTTTTCACCAGTTTCTTCCTCTCTCTTAATCTTTGTTGCAATATTGTCTAACTCTGTAAACTCTATTGGTTGAAGTGTAGTAAAATATAAGTCAAGTACGATACCATTAAATGCAAGTAATTCACTAAAAGCATCAATAAGTAAAGTCTGGAATGGTCGTATAACTATATTATCCATAAGGATAGATGCTGTTCTTAATTCTTCAGCATTGTTACCAAATCCTGTGTTATCTTTAATACCTAAAAGTATTGGAGATACAACACCATGACCAATCATAATTTTCTCTCTACTTTCTTTTGCCAAGAAATCATACTGAGCATGAGCATCTGGTAAATGTATAGGCTCTACAGTTGATTGACTTTCGGAGCTTTCGTTAAATGCCAAAATAAATCTTCCTGCATTACTACTCCCACTAAATTTGTCGTAAATTTTTCTCTCAATAAGTTCTTGAATATCGTCTGTAGGAATACCATTGTTAAAGTTTAACAATAAAGAAGGTTGTAATCCGTTCTTAATATTATTCAAATGATAGTTAGATACTTCTTCCTCCAAAGAACAATACTGTAAACATCCTTGATAATCTACTGGTGAATAGTAATAGAAACCTGCTCTATAAGGCTTCACGCAGTATATTTCAACCGTTTCATTCTTGTTACCATTCTTATATGATGGGATTCTTTTAGGCTTGTCAGAGGGCTTTATATTAGACCAATCTGGGTGATAATAATATGCCTTAACCTTACCTTCTTTAGCCTTCTCAGCTCTCAATGTTTCCATAGGGAAGTGATAAAGACCAGATATCTCTTTTTTACCTTTTTTATATACAACTTGAATTGCTGCCTGACCTAACATTTTTAAGTCATTAACTATTCTTTTTGTATCACTAGGTCTTAGTATAGCCTGCATTTTACCAAACATCTCAGGCTTATCATTTGAGTCTGTTGCGTTTAATCCTCTACCATAAATCATATCAATAATACCATTGATACATCTTGAGTTTGTAGGACTACCTAAATACCTTTCTATAAGTTCAGAAAAATAATCATTACCATCTCCATACTCAACCCAATCATTTCTAGTGCTTTCTTTAACACTAGGTACTTCATAGCCAGATAAATTTACTACTCTAAGGCTAGGATTGACTTCTTTAGGAGTCTGAATATTCCTATTGTTTCTTATGTTTTTTCGACTCATATTATTATATATTGTTGTTCTTCTGTTTCAGAATCGTGCTGATTATACTGGTCAGTATTTAATGTATGAGAGACTGTATCGTCTATCTGTGAAGTACAATAAACTTTATCTCTGTACAATAACACGTCTTCCTGTTTAACTTCTATTGAATAAGAACTGTCTTCAGATAGAATACTAAATGTACATTCTATATCTAAAAAATTACCATTAATTACAGAGGTTAAGTTTTCTAAAGTCTCTGTTTTTCTAGTTCCGTCTTCCGTTATGACTAGTTCTAAATCACTAGCCTCAGTATATTCTCTAGGGATTATACTTAATATTTGTGCATCTGTGTTTGGTAATAACCTTATCATATAAGTATAACTAGATAAGATGATTTGTGTTCATAAAAAAAGAGGGTTACATTTCTGCAACCCCCTTCAATCATCAAATGAATACTGTTAAGCGTTAGTACCCTCAACAATAGTTGCAGTTGCAGAACTCATTCCTGCGAATGGGTCAGCAGCAGTTGGTGAAGCAACAAAGTTAGCAGGTTTTACTTCCATACCAGATAATGTAAGTGTATATCCACTTAAATCTCCCATAGCAGCTCCTGTTACAATAGTTCCACCAGACACATCAGCACCATGTTCAAGACCCATAAGGAATACACTTCCGTTATAATCTTCAACAGCTACGTGAGGTCTTCCATAAGCTAACAACTTGATTTCTTTGTGGTCTTCCTTAGAAAGTTTCTTTAGTGTCAAGTTTAATGTTTGCTCAAAGAATGTTGTACCATTCTCTCTTGAAGAAGAAATAGATTGCTCAAAGCTACTATTACCTCTTAATTCATATTTGTAAGCAGAGAAAGTTCCTGATAAATCGGTGATTTCATCGTCTGTTTGTGTAACAGTACCTAAATCGCCATAATCGATGAAATAGATTGCTCTAAGTCCACCAACTACATCTTTACAAGGTTCTTTTCTACCTTTAGTTAAATCACAAGCCATATTTTTTGTATTAAAAAAGGGTGAGTAGGCACATTTGGCTTACCCACCCCTTTAAGTTAATTAATTNTCTATTATTCGTCNTTAGCAGAGTTGGTGATACCGTAAGTTACGATGTCCTCAACAATACCATACTGTACACCTGCTGTAAANCTCATTACAACTCTCACGTTTTGAGAACCGTCAAGGTCAGCCATGTCGATAACTTTAACTTCGTTGTGGTCAGATAAAAGACCAGTTCCNAAGAAGATGTTAGANTTCTCAGCAGCGATAGCGGTGTTGTTTGCAAGACCGTTAGCAACAAAGATTTTAACTCCGTCAAAAGTTAAACTTCCATTGTTCCACCATTGAGTACCCAT
>JGI26086J50260_1001261_pt1 | contig 14997 bp, 14 predicted proteins | sample SaaInl3SG_22_DNA_FD_50260 | JGI IMG/M metagenome (IMG submission 50260)
AGCCCTCGTAGCTCAGCGGATAGAGCAGAAGACTTCTAATCTTTTGGCCGCAGGTTCGATTCCTGCCGAGGGCGCGGTCAAGAAGGGTCGCACAGCTTGTGAGTTATGCTCGGGCATGTGGGAAGACTGATTGTTCTCGCTTCGGTCCTTATTCTGCTGACGGGTTGCGCGAGCGCCCCGGCTGCTGAGCCCGAGCCCGAGCCGGTGCTTGCAGAAGAGGCGGCACTCCCGGCCGAACCCGAGCCACCGCGTGAACCACCGCAGTGGGAGCAATCTGCGTCTGTGGCGGACTTTTCTCGTTGCAAATTGCTCGATCCACGACCGGAATCAGTGAAAGCCCTTTTTCGCGGTCAAAAAATGGGCGAGATAATCGGCCGAGATAATGTTGGTTTCCCTCGGACCGAAAGGGATCTCCCGGGCCTAGGAGAAGCGAACATCATTGTGGCGAAAGTTGCCTTTGACGACGCCCCGCCCACCGATCTCATCACTAATGAGACGCTGGAAGAGCAGATTCGGCTGATGACCGAGTGGAGTGAGTTCTGGTCTCAAGGGAACTTTAAGTACTCGTTCCAGTTTGTGGAGGACTGGGTCGAAGTGCCGGTCAATCACGCCGACTACATCATCGACCCGGGTGCTGGCGATAACCAATATGACCAAGAGGAATTTGAGCAGCAGGTCCAGGCCCGGTTGCTCGACATTGCCCAGTTGACCGTCGCGGAGTTCCCTGACGGGTTGGATTGGGCCTCAGCCGACGCCGTGTTCGTCTATTGGTCACCCGAGATTACGGCGTTCAAGCAAAGTGTCGGTGTGCGGACGAAAATGTTGTCGACTCCGGGCGGAGACTTCCAGTTGTCGTTCTCGGGGGGCGGGATTTTTCACTACAGCGATGCGGGTGGTATTCAACTGCAGACAAAGCAGGACTACTTGTGGACATGGTGGATTCATGAATTCCTGCATTTTCAGGGGATGAATGGGCACGCCCCTGGGGAGGGATGGCCCACGGGTGTCGGCCAAGGTGCGTACCCGGCGCAGGGAGAGTATTCCGGGGCGCTGTCTGCCTGGGAAACATTCCTTTTCGAATGGCTTGATGACTCACAGGTGCACTGCGCCGACAAAGAAACTCTTGCAGCACCCGAACGGGTCATTCTGACGCCGCTCGAGATTTATGGCGGTGACCGAAAAATGATTGCCATCCGCGCTGATGATTACAAGGTGGTGGTGGTCGAATCGAGGCGACCTATTGGGTGGTCACGGGACTGGCCCACAGATCGGGCGGGTCTATTCGTATACGAGGTTGACGCTGACGGGGTGCACATACGGATCACGTGAACGAAGACTGCGGGAATGACCCGGCGAATCCAAAATGGGCCTACTACCTTTACCCAGACTCGGTAGAAGACACCTCCTGTATCCCCAACGACCTTGACCGAATCCTGGTGAAGGAGGGCATGACGGTTACCCACTCGGGAATTCGCATCACTCTGGAGTTCTCCGGTGACGATGCTGACTACGTGAGAGTGGAGAGGGTGGCTGATGAAGGTTAGAAGCCTTTTCGGGCTGATGTTGTCCGTCACCTTGGTTACCTCGTGTGCCTCAGAGCTTCCCGAAACAACTCCGTCAGAGTCGGCCCCTTTAGCGGCAGAGGCCGAAATGGTTCCCGCGGATGGGCCCGATGAACAGGTCGCGGCACCCGAATGGAAACAACCGCCCTCTCCCACTGAGCCGGAGCTGTGCAAGGTACTGGATGGCCAGAGTGACGCTGCAAGGCAAGCGTTTGAGGGCTTTTCCGTGGGAGGCGAGCGCGCACGCGGCAACATCGGATTCCCGCTGTCACCGCAGACTCTTCCTGTCCAGGGTGAATCGAACTTCATTGCGGTAATGGTCGCGTTTGATGATGCGCCGCCGAGTGACAAAACCCCGGAGGGGTATTTGCGGCAACAGGTGACGACGATGGAGGAATGGGCCGACTTCTGGTCCCAAGGAAAGCTTGATCTGAACTTCCAGGTCGTTGACGAGTGGATCACCCTTGCGGTCGACCACAAGGACTATCCGGTCAATCGGGATTTGAGCTTTGAGGAGCGCCAGGGCAATGCAAACACCATCATCCAGCTGATCGGCGAGAGCCTCCCGGATGACCTCGATTACGAGGACCTTGATGGGGTCTTGGCTTACTGGTCGCCAGGTATTGATTATTTCGAGGGCGACCTTGGCCTCCAGGGCAATGAGGGTGTGGCCCTTCCCTTCCCCGGTGGGGCCAAGGAAGTCTTCTTCTGGTCGGGCAACGAGTGGTGGTATCGAAATGAAGGCCAGCTGACGGCAGAGATCAGAGCCGAGCACACGTGGAGTTTCTGGCTCTACCTCATGCTGGATTCGATGGGGCTTCACAACCACGGTCCCGGCAACGGATGGCCGACAGCCTTGCAGACCCTGCAGATCCCAGCTTCTGGGGAATTCTCCGGCGCAATCAACGGGTGGGATGAGTTCAAATTGGGCTGGACCGATGATAGCCAGGTCCATTGCATGGCCCCCGCAGACCTCGAGGAGCCCTCGCGGTTCATTCTCGGTGCACGTGAGGTTCCAGGTGGGGATAAGCGTCTCGGCGTAGTTCCTTTCGAAGGGAAAGGGGCTGTCGTTATTGAGTCTCGACGACCTGTTGGTTGGTCGGAGATGTGGAATGGCGACCGATCGGGGCTGCTCGTTTACTTTGTGGATACCCACCTCGAGGCAGACCGAGTGGATTCCTTCACACAGGGGGCTGCGGAACGAGTGAGGAGCAGAAAAATGGGCCTACTACCTCTATAAAGACGGTTTCGCCGGTGATTGTCGTAACTGGCACGAAGCATTCGTTCGACCGAGCGACACCGTCACTTTCCGGGACATCACGATCACTCTCGTGCATTCCGCCGAGAGCTCCGACTACGTCGAAGTAAGGTCGCAAGGTTAATACGAATATGGAGGGGCTCCCAGGCTCTGTTGGCACCTGAGCTTCGTCCTGCCGACGGGGTCCTTCTGGATCGCTGGCGCGCTTTTTCGGGTGGGCAGTATCCGTCTCCTCCGGCCCACTTGTTAGCATGAGGGGCACCAAGCTCTTTTTGCCCGGTGGTCCCCGTGGAAATCCTTCCCCGCCTCCGATGTTTGTGAGGGCGCACCAAAGGAGCACGCTATGACCACGTCTGCAGGAGACAAAGACCGCTACCGGGCGCGACCGTCCGTTCTGACAGCACTAACGACACCTCGAATTCTGACCAAAGAGGTATTGGCGGGCCTGGTCGTCGCTCTGGCGTTGATTCCTGAAGCTATTTCTTTCTCGATCATTGCGGGCGTTGACCCGCGCGTCGGGTTGTTCTCTTCCTTTGTGATGGCTGTTTCCATCGCCTTTCTTGGCGGCCGACCCGCCATGATCACCGCGGCCACGGGCGCCATCGCCCTAGTGATTGCTCCGGTCGCCAGGGACTATGGGATGGACTATTTCATTGCCACAGTGATGTTGGGCGGCGTCATCCAGATTGTGCTCGCCGTGTTAGGTGTGGCGAAGTTGATGCGATTTATTCCCCGAAGCGTCATGGTCGGGTTCGTCAACGCCTTAGCCATCTTGATTTTTAGTGCCCAACTTCCCCACCTCATCGGTGTGCCCTGGTTGGTCTACCCGTTGGTTGCCGCAGGACTAGCGATTATGGTTTTCATGCCGATGATCACCAGAGTGGTGCCCGCACCCTTGGTGGCCATTGTGGTCTTGACCTCGATCGTGGTCATCAGCGCGCTGGTGGTTCCTACGGTGGGCGACGAGGGGGATCTGCCAGAAAGCCTTCCGGAGCTGTTTATCCCTAATGTGCCGCTGACCTGGGAAACGCTGTCGATTATCGCTCCCTATGCCGCTGCCATGGCGGTGGTGGGCCTGCTGGAATCACTCTTGACCGCCAAGCTCGTCGACGACGTGACCGATACCCACTCACGCAAGACCCGGGAAGCGTGGGCTCAGGGTGTCGCTAACGTCCTGTCGGGTCTTTTTGGCGGTATGGGAGGCTGCGCCATGGTGGGTCAGACCATGATCAACGTCAAGGCTTCGGGCGCGAGGACGCGAATCTCCACGTTCCTCGCCGGTATCTTTTTGTTGATTCTCGTCGTCGGTTTGGGCGACATTGTCGGCATGATCCCGATGGCTGCCCTCGTGGCGGTCATGATCATGGTGTCGGTCGCTACCTTCAACTGGCACAGCATCGCCCCGGCAACACTCAAGCGCCTGCCCAAGAGCGAAACTGCCGTCATGGTCACCACAGTCGTGGTGACGGTCTGGACCCACAATCTCGCCATCGGCGTGATTGCCGGGGTTCTGGTCGCGATGGTCGCCTTCGCGAGGCGCGTTGCGCACTTTGTCACCGTGACGCGCACCCTCTCCGTGGAGGAAGAGGGCTCCACCGCCCACTATGTGGTCGATGGAGAACTGTTCTTTGCCTCCAGTAATGACCTGACCACTCAGTTTGAATACGGTGAAGATCCTGAACGGGTGAATATCGATATGTCCGCTTCCCACATTTGGGATGCGTCCACCGTGGCAGCACTCGATGCCATCGTGACGAAGTACGAATCGTATGGCAAACAGGTGTCTCTGATCGGGATGAACGAAGCGACCATGGCCCTCCACGGCCGCCTGTCCGGCGGCATGGGCGAGGGTATCTAGCGCGAACCCCTCACGGATGGGGTACTAGCTGCAGCAGCTCGCTGATTCTGTTGCGACAACAGTGCCCATCTCGTTTTTCGAGTTGTTGACTTCTTCAACAACCGTGGCGTCGGGGTAAAACCCCTCGGGGTAGGTCGGACACACGGCGGAATAACCGTTGTCTCGTTTCAAAATCCACCCAGCAAAGTCTTTGCCGGTCAGGTAATCCCGCGCCTCTTCAACGGAGGTGAACGGCTTGGCACATTTGGTGTAATTCCACTCGCTCATAATCCAAAGCTAGCAGGATGACTAACGCGCGGGTTGGTAATCCCGGCGTTTTGCTTGCCCAGGGCGACCGGAGCGATCGCGCACAGGCTTGCCCTCTCGCGTGGTGCGCGGACCGCTAGGCCTAGCGTCACCACTGCCTGAATGGTTGCCGCGCTGGGCGCGCTTGCGTTGTGCGTTGCGCCCTTGCGAAACCCCGCCACCCTTGTTCGGAGCGGTGGGGGGAGCTGGTTTCACATACGCCGCCTTTTCGCCCACCAGCGCGGTCACTTCGGACGATTGCGCGCTCACCCGCTGGGGCGAGACGGCAATATCCGCCTTGCGGAGAAGTTTCGCTAAATCATCGCGCTGGTTCGGTAAACACAGCGTAATGACATCACCCTCAGCNCCGGCACGNGCGGTCCGTCCAGAGCGGTGCAAGTAAGCCTTGTGTTCCATCGGGGGATCCACGTGAATCACGAGGTCCACGTTGTCGACGTGCACACCCCGTGCTGCCACATCGGTGGCGACCAGCACTTTCACCCGTCCCTCACTGAACGCCGCCAAGTTGCGGTCGCGGGCAGGCTGCGACAAGTTGCCGTGCAGATCGACGGCGGGGATGCCCGCTTGGCTGAGTGCGCGCGCCAACTTTTTGGCGTGGTGCTTGGTGCGGGTGAACAGGATGCGTCGCCCGGTGCCTGAGGCAAGAGTGTGGATAAGGTCCTTCTTGCTTTCCGCGTCCGCCGTTTCGAACACGTGGTGGGTCATTTTTGCGACGGGGGAGTGGGCCTCATCCACAGCATGCAGAACTTCGTTCTGCAAGAAACGCTTCACCAGTTTGTTGACCCCGTTATCGAGCGTTGCGGAAAACAGCAGGCGTTGTCCACCCTGCGGAGTAGCGTCAAGGATTTTGGTCACAACCGGCAGGAACCCGAGGTCGGCCATGTGATCAGCTTCATCCAACACGGTGATTTCGATGGCATCGAGGTGCAAGAGGCCCTGGCCTTTGAGGTCTTCGAGGCGGCCTGGGGTCGCCACGACGATGTCCACCCCGTCACGAAGAGCCTGAACCTGTCGGTTTTGGGATACACCACCAAAGATGGTGGTCACGCTGAGGTTCACGGCGTGGGCTAGAGGCGCCATTACCGCGGTGATTTGGGTAGCAAGCTCTCTCGTCGGAGCGAGGACTAATCCCAGTGGTCGCCCGGGGCGGCGTTTGCCGCCAGAGAGCTCGCCGGAAAGACGAGCCACCATGGGCAAGCAAAAGGCCAGGGTCTTACCCGACCCGGTTTTACCCCGGCCCAGGACATCGCGTCCAGCAAGAGTGTCGGGCAGGGTGTCTACCTGAATCGGGAAAGGTGATTCGATACCCATTCGGGTAAGCGAGTCACAAAGGGTGCTCGGAACACCGAGCGATTGGAAGGTTGTTTCAGACATAGCAAGAACTTTCTGGTGATGACGTCATCACGTTGTGGCCAGGCGAAGCCTGGCCGTGGCGAAGGCATCGAGTGATGCTTTCGATTCGCCGCGAGAAAAATATCAACCACGAAATGGTGAGGGAGCGTTCTACGACGCAGCGAACAAAGGTGTTCGCACTCCCAACCCTAGTGGGTTGTCCTATGAAAGACCGCGATGCGTGTCCGTGCCAGGCGCACGGACACGGCACAAGCTAGGGCAGAAGGTCCTTCATGTTCTTGTAAATAGTGTTCGAAGCAAGGTCGGGGGAGAGGTGATTCAGGTGCCAGAGGAACTTTGCATCCTGACCGATGACGACCCGCTTTTTCTTGTCGAGAACACCCTCGACGATCATCTGGCCGGCATCTTTCGCCGCCACCATGGTCCGCTCGGCAGCGCCTTCTTCCGCGCCGGACATGTCGAGGCCTGAATTGCCCGCAATGTTGGTGCCGATCGCACCGGGATAAATAACGGTGACGGCAACGTTAGTGGCCCGCAGCTCGGAGCGCAGGCCCTCGCTGAGTAAATTAATGCCTGCTTTCGTTGCGCCGTAGAGGGTTTGGCCGGGAACGGGCGCGTAGGAGCCCATGGACGACACGTTGGCCACATGTGCCGAGGGGCGCGTGAGCAAGCCGGGGAGGAAGGCCTTGATGAGGTTCAGCGGTCCGTGGAAGTTGACGTTCACCACACGGTCGATGTGCTCGAAGTCCAAATCGGCGATCCGCACAAAGGGCTGAATGATGCCTGCGACGTTAATGAGCCCATCCACTTCTCCCAGCGCCTTGGTCACCTTGGCGGGAAGAGCCATCACTGCTGTGCGGTCGGTAATGTCCACTGCAAACGTTGTCAGCTTCGCCGCGTTGGCGCCCGCTAGCTCGGAGGTCTCGGACAACCAGTCCTTGTTGATATCGAGCCCGGCAACCGAGGCGCCGCGGGCGAGTAAATCGAGAGTGACCTCTCGACCGATGCCATTTCCGGCTCCGGTGACGACAAATACTTTTCCTTGCGCTTCCATGGCGGCTCCCTCTCGCGGAAGCCTCCAATCTAGAGGTTCGGAGGGCTCGAGTCATTGCCGGCGCGGTGTGTTTCAATGCTCTCCTGCCCGTGCCTTGGTCGGTAGCGTGGAGGAATGGCTGCCAAGAGCCCGTCTTCGCGCGCGTCTTCCACCCCACGAAAAAATCCCCGTGGCGGTTCTCAAGCCACCCCCAAGAAACAGACGGTGACACCCCAGGTCTCGGGTGGCCCTTCGCCCCTGCAGACCGGGTGGCGGGCAGTGGCCTCTTTTGTTGGCCAAGGGTTTCGAGCTTTTTCGGCCGAACCGTTGGCGAAAGAAGACCGACGCGATGGTGTGCCTTTCGCACTCCTTCTGTTCGCGATTGTCGGCATCGTCGTCGAATGGTTCAACTACAACCAAACCTGGGCGCTGACGCTCAACACCTACACGGTGGGGGGCGCCCTCGGTCGCCTTGCGTTTGCTCTGCCGATCATTTTGATCGCCTTGGCCATTTGGTTATTCCGCCATCCCTCCAGCGTGTACGCCAACGGACGTGTCGCCATTGGGCTCTCGCTGCTGCTGGTCTCCATTAGTGGGATGACCCACCTTGCCCAGGGGCGCCCCGCACCCGGCGAGGCAACCTTCGCCGAGCTTGCCGCCGGTGGTGGTGTTCTCGGCTGGCTGGTGGCTGAACCCTTTGTTTTCCTTGCGGCGAATACCGTGTATCTCGCATGGCCTGTGCTGGTGCTGTTGTTGATGGTGTCACTACTGATCATGACCAAAACCCCGCCGAACAAGATTGTGGCCCGCTCGCGCGAGGCCTATGCCTATCTGTTTGGTGTGGAGCTGGAGGCTTCGGCCAAAAGAAAAAAAGAGTCTGCTCCCGGGCCGGAATTTGGCACTCTCAGCGATCTCGGTCTGGACCTAGAGAACCCCGACTCCATGCCGTGGTGGCGTCGAGGTAAAAAAGACAAGCAGGACGCGTTTGATTCCCCGATCGTCAGCACGCCCAGTGACGACACCGGGGAAGTCCAGTCCCAGGAGGACCTGCTCGAGCAGTTGCGCAAAGCAGAGGAAGCTCTGGCTCAGGCCACGACGCCCGTGGTGGACGATATCCCCGCCGTGGCGGAGGCTCCCGAACCTNACCCGGNACCCATTCCCTCGAATAAGCCCTATCGANTGCCTACCGCGTCCGTGCTTGTGGCGGGTACCCCCCATAAGACCCGCAGCGCCGCGAATGATGANGTCGTCGCGGCCATTACGAGTGTGTTTGAACAGTTCGGTGTCGATGCGAAGGTTGTCGACTTCACCCGAGGCCCCTCGGTCACCCGCTACGAGGTCGAGCTGGGGCAGGGAACCAAAGTGGAGCGCGTCACCGCCCTAGCGAAAAACATTTCCTATGCCGTCGCCTCCAACGAGGTCAATATTCTTTCCCCGATCCCCGGTAAGTCCGCGATCGGGGTCGAGATCCCCAACTCTGACCGCGAAATTGTGACTCTGGGAGATGTCCTGTCCTCCCCGGTTGCCACCAAGGAAGTTCACCCCATGGTCATCGGTGTGGGGAAAGACGTGGAAGGCGGCTTTGTCGCCGCGAACCTCGCGAAGATGCCTCACCTGTTGGTGGCCGGTGCTACCGGNAGCGGTAAGTCAAGTTTNGTCAACTCCATGATCACCTCGCTGTTGATGAGGGCCACCCCCGCCGAAGTGCGCATGGTGTTGGTNGACCCGAAGCGAGTCGAGCTTGCGGCGTATCAGGGCGTGCCCCACCTCATTACGCCCATCATCACNAATCCCAAACGCGCGGCNGAAGCCCTGCAGTGGGTCGTCAAAGAAATGGACATGCGCTATGACGACCTCGCCAGCTTCGGGTTCAAACACATCGATGAATTCAANCGCGCGGTCCTCGCCAACGAAATTGTGTTGCCNGTCGGCAGTGAGCGGGTTCTGCGCCCCTACCCTTACCTGTTGGTCGTGGTCGANGAGCTAGCAGATCTGATGATGGTTGCTCCCCGAGATGTNGAGGAATCCATCGTGCGCATCACTCAGCTGGCCCGGGCGTCTGGCATCCATCTCGTNTTGGCAACCCAGCGNCCCAGTGTTGANGTCGTCACGGGGCTGATNAANGCCAACATTCCTTCGCGACTGGCCTTTGCCGTTTCGAGCATGACGGACTCCCGCGTAATTTTGGACCAGCCGGGTGCCGACAAGCTCATCGGCCAGGGNGATGCGCTGTTCCTACCCCAGGGTGCCGGCAAGCCCAACCGCGTCCAGGGGGCGTGGGTGTCCGAAAAGGAAGTCGCCGCCGTGGTGGCGCATGTTAAACAGCAGGCCAACCCCGACTACCGGGCCGATGTTGCCGAAGCTGCCAGTGGCGGCAAAGTCATCGACGCCGACATTGGCGACGACCTCGATGTTCTCCTCCAGGCCACCGAGCTGGTTGTGAGCACCCAGTTTGGTTCGACCTCCATGTTGCAGAGGAAATTGCGCGTTGGTTTTGCCAAAGCGGGCCGCCTCATGGACTTGCTCGAATCGCGGTCCATTGTGGGGCCCTCGGAAGGGTCAAAAGCCAGAGACGTACTCGTCACCCCCGATCAACTCCCGCAGGTCCTCGCGTCCTTGCGGGGTGAAGACGCCCCTGGTGCCGCGACAGCAGGTGCCGACCACCTGACTCAGGAAATTGTTCCCGCGGACGCCCCGGCACCAAAAGCCGCCGGCGATCACCTCGTGCATGAGCAGGAAGATCCGATTGATCAGATGACCGCCGGGTATCCCGAAGTGCAGGACGAAGGCGATGAAGACGCCTGGAAGCTCACCGGTCGGGATTAGCCGGTGAGCACCGATTCTCCCGTGGGCGGTTCTTTTCGAGGCCGCGTTCTCTCACGGGGCGAGAGCCCCGCGAGTATTGCCAACATCGCCAACATCATCACGGTGGTTCGTATCGCTGTGACCCCGGTGTTTTTCGTCGGGGTGTTGATCGACGACGGGCAGCATGGCCTCTGGCGTTGGGCNGCGGCNNTGCTCTTNATCCTGGCCATTGCCACCGATGGGGTGGATGGGGCTCTCGCGCGCTCTCGCAACCTCGTGACCCCCCTGGGTGTTTTGCTCGACCCGATTGCCGACAAGGTGCTCATCGGGGGAGCCTTGGTCGCGCTCGCGTGGGTGGGTGAACTTCCGTGGTGGGTGGTTGCACTCATCCTCGGTCGTGAACTGGCAATCACGGTTTTCGGTTCCTACGCCTGCGAGATCGCGTTATTCCCGCCTCCAGAGGCGGGAAACTGAAGACAATTGTTCAGTCGGTAACGGTGTCCTCGTGGCTGTTGCCTACCTGGGTTTTCGCCGGGTCGTGGGTGTTTGTCGTCAACGATGTGTTGATGGGAGCCGTAGTGCTTATCACCCTCTGGACTGGGATTGACTACCTGAGGAAAGGCGCGAAGGCTTCCCGTGAATCCTGAGGCAGCCAGCATCATCGAGGTGGGGACGCGTCACCAGGTGACCGTGTCCTGTGCTGAATCGCTCACCGGGGGCGATGTTGCCTCCGCGCTGGTGTCTATCCCCGGGGCCTCCGCGGTCTTTCGCGGCGGTGTGGTGGCCTATCACGCAGAGCTCAAAGCGGGGCTTTTAGGTGTCGACGCGCAGCAACTTTCCGCCGGGGGTGCAGTCAGTGCTGAGGTAGCCACCGCGATGGCAGAGGGCGCCCTGTCTCTGCTGGGCTCCGACTACGCGATTGCCACCACAGGAGTTGCCGGGCCGGACTCCGAGCCCGTGTCGGGGCTCGAACCCGGTGTTGTGGTGATCGCGGTAGCGGGCTCAGGTTTGGGGACGTGGGTGCGCGAGCTCAGCTTTTCCGGGTCGAGAGAAGAGATTCGCGGCCTCGCCACCCGGGCTGCTCTGCAGGGGCTACGCGATGCTCTCCTGCACGATTACCCGGTGTGATCGGCTCGGAATGCTCAGCAACTACTCAGGGAGTTCCCCGACGACGGCAAGGTGGTTGTCGCTAAGGTAAGAACATCTCACTACGAGAGCAAGAGAAAAGGAGGTGCCCCGTGGTGTTAATGAGACACGAAATCGGCGATGTCCTTCGCGACTTCCGCCAGCAAAAAGGCGCCACGCTGCGCCAGGTCTCGAGCCGTGCGAGCGTTGCCCTCGGTTACCTCAGTGAGGTAGAGCGCGGTCAAAAGGAAGCATCGAGTGAAATTCTCGCTTCCATCGCGGAAGCACTCGACATCCCGCTCTCCACAATCTTGCACGAGGTGAGCGATCGGCTCTCTGTCTTCGAACAGATGGTTCCCTCCTCGACCGTGCCCGACACCCTTCCCGATGAACTGCTGGCTCAGTTCGATTCGGACCTTTCTGTTCGCTAGTGACCAGGAGCGAGTTTCATCTCGCCGTCGCTGATGAATTTGGCGACACCCAGGGTCGAGCCTTGGTCCGCGACCTCATTCTTAGCCCGCTGGGCCACCGCAGCGCGCACGATGCTCTAGAGGATGGCGTGGTGCCCAAAATAGTGTGGGCGGCGCTCTGTGAGGCGATGCAGGTGCCGGTCTCCCGGCGGCACGGGGTGGGCCATCGCCAGCCCGTGAGCGACACGCCCGCNTAAGACGTTCGAATATTCGTTCGAATGGCGCTAAGGTCGTCCACAGAGAGCNAAAGCGNGTTTCTCTCCCCATTGTNGCCACCCACACAGCGTGTGTCGGGTGTCGACTTTAGGTTAGGGCCACCTCTCGACTCTCACGCCTTGTCGAGATTCCATCCGCCTTACGGGGTGGGTGGGGGACGACAGCCGATAGGCAGCCGAACACGAAAAGAACCAGGAGCATCACATGACCACAGCCACAGATCGCGAAAAAGCCCTCGAGGCAGCTCTCGCGCAAATTGATCGCCAGTTTGGAAAAGGGTCGGTCATGCGACTCGGTTCTGACGAGCGCCCACCCGTTCCTGTTATTCCCACGGGTTCGATAGCCCTCGATGTCGCGCTCGGCATCGGCGGTCTGCCTCGCGGCCGCATCATCGAAATTTATGGCCCCGAGTCCTCGGGTAAAACGACTCTCACCCTCCATGCGATTGCGAACACCCAAGCCAGCGGCGGGATTGCCGCGTTTGTGGATGCGGAGCACGCTCTGGACCCCGAATACGCCAAAGCACTCGGTGTCGACATTGATCAACTCCTCGTCTCTCAGCCCGACACCGGAGAGCAGGCACTCGAAATTGCCGACATGCTGGTGCGCTCGGGCTCCGTCGACCTCGTGGTGATTGACTCCGTGGCTGCGCTGGTGCCCCGTGCTGAGATTGAGGGCGACATGGGGGACACTCACGTCGGACTTCAAGCGCGTTTGATGTCTCAGGCCTTGCGCAAGCTGACCGGTGGTTTGAACCAAACCGGCACCACCATGATTTTCATCAACCAGTTGCGAGAAAAAATTGGGGTGTTCTTTGGAAGCCCCGAGACCACATCGGGTGGAAAAGCACTGAAGTTCTACGCCTCCGTCCGGTTAGACATTCGTCGGATTGAAACCCTCAAAGAGGGCACGGATGCCGTGGGCAACAGAACCCGTGTGAAAGTTGTGAAGAACAAGATGGCTCCGCCGTTCAAGCAGGCTGAGTTCGACATTCTCTACGGCACCGGTATTTCCCGAGAAGGAAGCCTCATCGACTTTGGCGTCGAGCACGACATCGTGAAGAAGTCGGGCGCCTGGTACACCTACGACGGTGACCAACTGGGTCAGGGTAAAGAAAACGCCCGTAAGTACCTGATTCAAAACGCCGAGACGGCCAACGAAATTGAGCGCAAGATCCTGAGCGCCCTGGGTGTGGGCAAAGTCCAGGCGGTAGAGCCCTTGGTGGAAGAAGCGCCCCCCGCAGCCGTTGAGTCGATTGAAGAGAAAATCACCGAGCGGAAAGCTCAAGGAGCCTAAGCATGGAACCTCACGCGGAGCAGGGGGCGGAGGAAGCCACCATTATTCCCTTTCCCCTGCACCGGGTGAGTGCTCCCGTTCAGGTCCACGCAAGCGGAGAACCAGCACCGGTTCAACCCCTTCCCTCGATTCCTGATGCCTCGAGAGAAGCGCTCGCCGCGCTCAGTGCGGCGATGGTGGCGCCAGAGACACCCCGCGTTCCAGAGGAGGCACCGGAAGCCTCAGCGAAGGTGGTTAAGCGTGCCCACAACGTCTCCCTTCATGCCCTGGCCGGGCGAGACATGTCGCGCTCCGAAGTGAAGCAGCGACTCGAGCAGCGCGAGCTGCCCACTGAGGTTGTGGAGCTAGAGCTGGAGGAGCTGACCAGGCAAGGCCTCATCGACGATGATGCCCTAGCCCGCGAACTGGTAGATCGCTATGCGAACAGGCGGGGAATGGCAAAACCCGTCGTGGCTCAGAAACTGCGGCAGCGGAAACTGGACCCCACGAGCGTTGAGGCTGCTTTGGCGGAGCTCGATGGCGAAGTGGAAGCGTCGAAGTTAGATGAGTTGGCCAGGCAGCGGTTGCGCAAAATGGGAGACCTCGATCCGGTCACCACGAAACGACGTCTCGCGGGCTATCTGCAACGAAAAGGGTTCTCGTCCTCCGAAGTCTTCAGCACGATCGATCGGGTGCTCGCCTCACACTAAGCCGAGCGCTGTTCGCAGATATGTGCCGGCAGACTCCGCCCCACCCCATCGGTTCGTGGCAACAACAGCGGCATGGTGTGACGTGGTATCAAAGCCAGCGCTCACGCCCGAAATGCCCGATACGGTGACCAGGCGCTGTGCTCGTCCGACAGCACTGAAGCCAAAACTCGCCGGGTCCGCCTGAATGGCGTCCCACCAGTCTGAGCTGAATACCGCTCCGGTTTGCAAGGCATGGAGAAAGCGCACGGTCTCCCGGGGAGTCGAGACAATCCCGCCTGCCGCCGCCAGGCTGCTCAGTCCACGCGGGATGTGCACGACCGTGTCTTTGTCGTGAATGGGCGCAAGAGTGAAAAACGTGCTGTGGTGTTCGTCGGAAAAAAAATGGGTGGAGTTGAGCCCCAAGGGTTTGGTCACGCGCAACTCGAGCAGTGCCGGCAACCCCATCCCTGTCGTTTCTTGAAGCAACTCGCCGATCAGCAGCTGATTGGTGGACGAGTGGCGTCCCTTTCGGGTGCCGGGAACACACACACCGGGATAGTGGCGAGCGAGTTCCAGGGCTTCCAAGAGAGACCAGGAACGATCGGCCTGCTCCAGTTGGGCGCGCAGTGGCCGAGTGCCTTTGGCTGGGGGGTCAAAAAAATCAGGGATTCCCGAGCTGCCGGACAGGAGGTGCCCCACTGTGATCGACCCGGTGTGATCTGACCCCTTCACCACACAGAGTCCGTGGGTGTAGGACGAGGGCAACACATCGGTAATGAGGGTGTCGCGGCTGATTGCTCCCCGGTCAATGTCTCGCAACACCATCGCCAGGAGGAATACCGAGGTAATCCCTGTCAACGCGAGGGGCAGGGAGGGGTCTCCCTGGACGAACACAACATCCCCGGAGCGTGATTCGCCATACGCGCGGAGAGAAATTCCTTGCCGGTCCACTTTTTCAAAAAAGGCGCGGGCGGGAGCGCTAGTACCGAGGTGCTCCGCCATGATGCTCCTGGAGTCGAGGGGCGATTGCCCCCAGTGTAGGGCGGG
>JGI26086J50260_1001273_pt1 | contig 14914 bp, 12 predicted proteins | sample SaaInl3SG_22_DNA_FD_50260 | JGI IMG/M metagenome (IMG submission 50260)
CAGGGACTCAAGCGTTATGTGAATGATGTGTTCCACGTGGAACAAGGGGTGCTCACGAGCGCCAATAAAATGGCATAATAGAAGCCACTGACAGGAGATCTCATGGAAGACACCACACCAGGCGCCGAAGAGACGAGTTACGATTCGTCCAGCATTAAAGTACTTAAAGGCTTAGACGCGGTCCGGAAGCGTCCCGGTATGTACATTGGCGACACTGACGACGGCACTGGCCTGCATCACATGGTCTTCGAAATTGTCGACAACTCTATTGACGAAGCGCTCGCTGGGCATTGCAGCCAGGTCGACATTGTTATTCATCCCGACGAATCAGTCAGTGTAAGTGATGATGGTCGTGGGATTCCAACGGAACAACACGAAGAAGGTGTCTCTGCCGCAGAAGTCATTATGACCGTACTTCATGCCGGTGGTAAATTTGACGACAACACCTATAAAGTTTCGGGGGGGTTACATGGCGTTGGCGTTTCTGTAGTTAATGCGTTGTCAGAAGAGCTGTGTCTGACGATTCGACGTCAAGGTAAGCTTCACGAACAAATTTACCGCCATGGCGTGCCCGACGGGCCGCTATCTGTGATTGGTGAAACACAAGAATCAGGCACGTCTGTTCGCTTTAAACCTTCGGATGCGACTTTTACAAATATTAAATTCCACTTCGATATTCTGGCAAAGCGACTCAGAGAGCTGGCGTTTCTAAACTCAGGCGTTCGAATTGTGTTGTCTGATGAGCGCAGCGGACAGAGCGAAACCTATTGTTACGACGGCGGATTAAATGCTTTTGTTAATTTTTTAAACCACGCAAAGTCAACCATAAACAAAGTATTCCACTTCGAAACGATGAGTGACGATGGCGTCAGTGTTGAGGTCGCACTTCAGTGGAATGATGGCTTCCAAGAGAATATTTTTTGTTACACCAACAATATCCCTCAGCGCGATGGCGGAACACACCTCGCTGGGTTTAGGTCCGCACTGACTCGCGGCTTAAACGGCTATATAGAGCGAGAGGGCCATGCAAAAAAAGCCAAGGTTAATACGACGGGTGATGACGCGCGCGAGGGACTGACGGCGATTGTCTCAGTGAAAGTCCCTGACCCTAAGTTTTCTTCTCAGACGAAGGATAAATTGGTGTCAAGTGAGGTAAAGCCCATTGTTGAACAGGCCATGGGTGCTGCGTTTGGCGAGTTTTTACTCGAAAACCCGGGTGATGCGAAGTCCATTGTTGGAAAAATGCTGGACGCCGCCCGTGCTCGGGAAGCGGCGAGAAAAGCGAGGGAAATGACGCGACGCAAGGGTGCACTGGACATTGCCGGGTTGCCCGGAAAGTTAGCAGACTGCCAAGAGCGAGACCCGTCGCTTTGCGAGCTCTACTTGGTGGAGGGGGATTCAGCGGGCGGCTCGGCGAAACAAGGCCGAAACCGGAAATTCCAAGCGATTTTGCCCCTTAAAGGGAAGATCTTAAATGTTGAACGTGCTCGTTTCGACAAAATGCTGGGTAACGCTGAGGTGGGTACTATTGTTACAGCGCTGGGCTGCGGCATTGGTAAGGATGAATTTAATCCGGATAAACTTCGTTATCACAGAATTATCATCATGACTGACGCGGACGTAGACGGTTCTCATATTCGAACCTTATTGTTGACGTTCTTTTTTCGCCAAATGCGCGAACTCGTCGAGCGGGGGCACGTTTACATTGCACAACCGCCGCTTTACAAGCTCACGCGCGGCAAATCGAGTCAGTACCTCAAAGATGAGGACGCATTTTCCGAATATTTGACGAATGCGGCGCTCATTGAAACTACATTATTTAAGAACGACACTGACGAAGGACTGTCAGGAGACGCATTGTCCGAATTAGTAGCGCGGTATCAGCGTATCGAGGCGACGGTGAGTCGTTTGAGTCGAGTGTATTCGACCGATGTACTGTGGGAGTTGGTTCACGTGCCCCGATTAATGATTGACGACATGGGTGACGAGTCAAAAGTAGCCGCCTTCGCTGATATATTAAGTGAGCGCTTACTGTCAGTTACCGATAGCAGTGCAAGCTATGAGTGCCTGCTTCGGCGCGACCCAGAGCGTGGAAATTATTACGTGGTCGTGCGCCGAACAGCACACAGTGTGGCGACCGATATTGTGCTTGGCCACAATCTGTTTAGCTCCAGTGAATACCGTGACTTGACTGATTTGGGTGATGTCTTGAGTGAGACGGTCACGGCCGATAGCTATGTGAAGCGCGGAGAAAAGGTCTTTGCCGCGGCCGACTTTTCGAAAATTATGCGTTGGTTGCTCGATGAGGCGCGCCGAGGATGTTCGGTTCAGCGCTACAAGGGCCTTGGTGAAATGAACCCTGGCCAGCTTTGGGACACCACCATGGATCCCGACGCAAGACGCATGCTACGGGTAACCATTGAAGACGCGATTCGCGCTGATCAGATGTTTATGACGCTCATGGGTGATGATGTTGAGCCACGTCGTGAATTTATTGAAACAAACGCGCTTGGGGTGGCGAATCTAGACATCTAACGGCGTCTAAAAGTCGCTAACTGGTCTCATCGCCATCTTTTAGCGTCGATTTTTCGGTCGCTAGTGACAGTTGATTAGCGTCTGTTTGATCGGGAAGAATGTCCAGGTTTTCGGGAAAGCTCTTTGACACGCGTGTGGAGAGCGACTGAAACCGGTCCACCTTACCGTGAAGGCCCTGCCGGCCGACCAAGCTCGTAACCGCTTCGTTGTAGCGTTTGGTGGTTTGCGAAAGGGATGCCCCCACGCCTTCCATTCGCTCTGCCACAAGACAAACCGCATTAAAAATGTCGCCTGCACGGTCACTGATTTCCCGAGCCTCTTTGTTGCTTCTCTCGACCATCCAGAGGTTCGCTACTGTGCGCAGAATCGGCATGAGTGTCGTGTGCGAGACTAATATGACATTTTTCCGGTAGCCGTAATTAAACAGGTCTCGATGCGTGCGCATAATCTCAATNTAGGCGGGCTCTACAGGCATAAACATCAATACAAAATCGGGACTTTGNAGTCCTGCTAGGTTGGCATAATCTTTCCCAGAGAGCTGATCAATATGCCGCTTNACGGCGCCCGCATGTGCAGTAAGTGCCAGCGTGCGCGNTGCGTCGTCTTCTGCAGAAAACGCGCGCTCGTAGTCGACTAGAGAGACCTTGCTGTCAATGACAACGTGCTTCTTTTGTGGCAGGTAAACCACAAAGTCAGGAAGCAATCGTTGCCCGTCCTCACCTTTGAACGCCTGTTGCGCCTCGAAGTGTTCACCTCGCCTTAGCCCTGCTAACTCCAACGTCCGCTCTAACTGTTCTTCGCCCCAATTACCCACGAGTTTTTTATCGCCTTTTAAGGCCTTGGTGAGGTTGTTAGCTTCCGAGGACATTTCTTGNCCCACCTCATGAAGCTGTTTAATTTGTGTCTTNAACGCTGCATTTTGGCCCGTTAAATCGGTGTGAACTTGGTTAACTCTGCTNTGAAAACCATCGATCTTCTGCGAAAGTGGCTTAAGAAGCTGATCAAGCGACTCCTGATTACGTGAGGACAGCGTTCGCTCACCTTGACTGACAAGGGCCTGAGCTGTTTTTTCAAACTCGAGGCGAAGCACGCGCTTTGCTTCTTCAAGAAGTGCCGTCTTTTCGGCCTGCTCGCTGTCTTTGAGCGCTAACGTCGCTTTAAGGCCTTCTTCTCGCCCACACGTCGCGAGGAGCTGTTGATTGACCGTTTGAAGCTCTGCTTGTAGGCGAGTCAGCTCTTCGCGAGCGATTTTTCCGCGGGTGAGCGCCTCTGCCACTGACCGGCGGTAGATACTCTGCCGATAAACGAGATAACCAATAGCAGTCGCACTCAGCGCAACGAGGGTCAACGCAACGAGAAGCGCATTAGCAGTCATTGAGTAAAAGAGCTCATCGCGCCAGCACCGCAAGGTCGGCTACTTTGAGGAACTGTGCCCGCAGTTCTTGAAGTAGTGCAAGTCGGTTGAGTCGCACGGCCCTGTCCTCCGCATTAACAAGTACCTTGTCAAAAAACGAGTCCACGTCACTTCGGAGTAGCGCAAGTTCGTTCAATGCTTCGGGGAAGTCGTTGTCTGCGATGGCTGCCGCGAGGCAGTCGCGTGAGCGCCCCAACGCACCACTCAGCGCAATTTCCGCCGGCTCCAGTAACAACTCGGCATTCACTTCGCCAATCGGCTCATTCACTTTAGCCAAAATGTTGGCGACACGTTTATTGGCTGCGGCAAGCGCTTCAGCCGCATCTGTGCCTATAAACGCGGTGACNGCGAGGCTTCGACTGTCGATGTCACCAAAGCTGTCGGTCCCAACAGCGGTGACGCTTCGTAAAACATCGACTGANACACCTTGCTCGTCGTAGTGCGCGGGTAACCGATCCAGTAAATAGCCCTTGACGGTCTCTACNACGCTTGGCGCAAGCGCACCCTCGTTAAAAGACGCACAAGCCTCATGGAGCAGGTCGTCAATATTGGCCCCGGGTGCAAACCTTAGCAAAATACGAATGGCAGCGAGTGAGGCTCGACGTAACGCAAACGGGTCCTTTGAGCCGGTGGGAGACTGACCAATTCCGAAAATACCCACTAAGGTGTCGAGTCTGTCGGCTAGCGCAAGAGCCGCGGCTTCCGGCGTTAATGGGAGCGAGTCGCCTGAGAATTTCGGCCAGTAGTGTTGCTCAATCGCGTCTGCAACCGATTCAGTCTCGCCGTCGTGAAGCGCGTAGTGGCGTCCCGCGATCCCTTGAAGCTCGGGAAACTCACCCACCATATCTGAGACCAGGTCTGCTTTCAGTAGCGTACCCGCGGCTTTTACTGTCGCTGCATCGGCACCCAGGCTCGAGCACAGAGACTCAGCGACGCTTGCGATGCGGCGTTGCTTGTCAGCAAGCGTGCCTAAGTCGCGCTGAAAAAGAACCCCTTTTAATCGCGTTGCCTTACTGGCTAACGTGGTCTGTTTATCCGTGTTAAAAAAGAAAGCAGCGTCTGCCAGGCGTGGCCGTATAACTTTTTCATTGCCGTAGATAACGGACTGCGGGTTCTTGCTCTGGATATTCGACACGGTGATAAAGGCGGGCAGTAGCGTGCCGTTTTGGTCTTCGATATGAAAATATTTTTGATGTTCACGCATTGAGGAAATAAGCGCTTGCCTTGGCACCGCAAGGAAGGCGGTGTCGAACGTGCCTCTGAGCGCAACCGGCCATTCCACGAGACCGGCGACTTCGTTGAGTAAATCGTCTTCCACAATAGCGCATTCACCGTCTGAGACGAGCGCTTTAACTTGCGCTGAGATCAACGCTTTTCGCTCTTCGACCGAGGCAATAACGTGTTGCGCTCGCAATGTCTCTTCATAGATATCGGCATTTGCCAGCTCAACGGCTTGATCACCGTGAAAGCGGTGACCTCGGGTGGTTCTACTGGCGTTTAGTCCAAACAGCGACAGGTCAATGGTGTCACTGCCGTAAAGCAGCACCAACCATTGAACAGGCCGCAAAAACTCGTGTCGTTCCCTGCCCCAGCGCATTCTTTTCGACACTGGGATTTGATCCACTGCTTGACTCACTATGGTCGGGAGCACGTCAACTGAGACCGCGCCTTTAACGACTTTGACAATGCCCAATCGTTCACCTTTGTCGGTGGCGATAGATTGTAAGTCTGACGGTGTTATACCCTGCTTTTTAGCGAACCCGATAGCGGCCGGTGTCCACTCNCCGTCAGCATTTCGGGCAGCACTTATCGGCGGGCCAAGCACCGCTTGTTCCGTGTCTTTTGCGCTTTCGGAAACGTCGGAAATTAGTACCGATAATCGTCGAGGGGTTGCTAAAACACGCGATTTACCTATTGATAAGCCGTTGTTGGTCAGGCCCGTAACCAAGGCGTCGGCCAGGGCGTCTGCCATTGCGCAATATTCACCCGCTGGCAGTTCTTCCACGCCAAGCTCAAATAACACGGTACGCGAACTCATGCGCGATCCTCCTCAGCAAGTCTCGCTAACGCAGCGGTCGCAAGATCCTCATCGGCGAGGGGAAATCCACGCTTGGCGCGAGATCCAACATAGCTTTGAGCGGCGGCGCGGGCCAGTGTCCGCACTCGTAAAATATACCGCTGCCGCTCGGTCACCCCGATCGCGTGGCGAGCGTCAAGTAAATTAAAGGTGTGCGAGGCTTTCATGACGAACTCATAGGCTGGGAGTGGCAGATCAAGAGCGACTAAGCGTTGTGCTTCACGCTCGCAAAAATCGAAGTGAGTAAACAAATGGTCTGTGTCTGCGTGTTGGAAGTTATACGCTGACATTTCCACCTCGTTCTGGTGGAACACATCGCCGTATTTGATCGTACCGGTTGGCGTTTGCGACCACACCAAGTCGTAAACAGAGTCGACATCTTGCAGGTACATGGCGAGTCGCTCAATGCCGTAGGTAATTTCGCCGGTCACGGGTAAGCATTCAAGGCCACCGGCCTGTTGGAAATAAGTAAACTGGGACACTTCCATGCCGTTGAGCCATACTTCCCAGCCCAAACCCCAGGCGCCCAGTGTGGGCGATTCCCAGTTGTCTTCAACAAATCGGACGTCATGTTCGAGCGGGTCCAGCCCGAGGTGCTTTAAGCTTGCAAGATACCGTTCTTGAAAGTCCGCAGGTGATGGCTTCATAACCACTTGAAACTGGTAGTAATGCTGGAGTCGGTTAGGGTTTTCACCGTAGCGGCCATCTTGCGGGCGGCGACTGGGTTGAACGTAGGCCGAATTCCAGTTCTCGGGTCCCAGTGCTTTCAGAAAGGTTGCAGGGTGAAATGTGCCGGCGCCTACCTCTAGGTCAAGCGGCTGCATAATGACGCAACCGTTTTCTCCCCAGAAACGTTGAAGCTCTAGGATTAGCTCTTGGAAAGTTAGTGAACTCACTTCAGTGTCCCGACATGTCAATGGGACAAGTATACCGCGGCCAGCACTGGCATAATATCGGCAACCAGGGCGAATTAAGCGCAACTCAGTGGCAAAGAATCACAATTCACTCAAATTTCGATTAAAAGACGGACTGGCGGTTTATGTCTTGCGTTTTACATTGCTCGTGTCCTCGGTATTGCCACTGGAGGTCTCGCGTGCCATCGGGCGTGGTTTTGCGAGGCTTTTGCTTGCCGCAGATACTCAGACTGTGCGGATCGTGCGGCGTAATATTGACCTGGCTTACCCTCACTTATCGCGCGACGACAGAGCACGCTTAGTGACGGACACTCTGAGCGAGCAAGGTGCCCTTGTCTTTGAACTTGGCCACGTCTGGCGCCGTTCAAGCGACTATGTCTTATCAAAACTGCGCGTGGTCGGTCTTGAGCACTTAGAATCCGCGGCCCGAGACGACTGCGGTGTCTTGGTGTTGGCGCCGCATGTTGGAAACTGGGAAGTACTCTCGCACCATTTAGTAACACAGGGCGATTTGTTGTGCCTGTTTGAGCCACAAAAGTTGCCGTCGGTGGGCCGCGAAGTTTTGGCAGCTAGGCAGCGTGCCGGCGGCGTATACGTGCCGACCACGCCTAAAGGACTTGTGAAACTTGTTCGACACTTTAAACGGGGTGGTTTAACGGGGATTTTGCCAGATCAAGTCCCCGGGCATGAGTCCGGGGGGCTTAACGTTCCGTTTATGGGGGTTGAGTGCTGTACGGCGAGCTTGTGTGCGAACTTACTGGCTAAGTCGGGCGCGCGTGCCGTAATGGCCGGCGTTTTTCGGGTTAGGGGCGGTTGGGAATTGGTGTATCAACCGGTTTCAAATGCGATTTATGAGTCTGATCTGGACGCGGCATTGCGCGCAATGAATGCCGATATTGAAACGCTCATCAAGGGCCGCGACGCGCAATATCAATGGTCTTACAAACGCTTTAGAACTCTGCCTAAACACGGCACAAATCATTATGATGGCGTGAAGAAGTCGAATCGAGGTCACAGTTAATGCGTGTTTACACGGGGAAAGTTTTAGGAGCCTTTTTGGGTTTTGTGACGCTCGGCGTGGTGGGCGGTCTGGTTGGGTTTTTTGTGGGTCACATGTTCGACTCAGGCTTGGTTCGCGCAATCCGGATGACAGGCCCGGATGGCCTCCACGCACTGCAGCAAGAATTTTTTGATACGACATTTATTATGTTGGGCTATATCGCCAAGGCCGATGGGCGTGTTACCGAGTCGGAAATTGCGCAGGCGGAAAGTATGTTTGCACAGCTGCGGCTTACACCCTCACAGCGCGCGTCTGCCATAAAGCGGTTTCAGCGCGGAGCTGAGCCCCAATTTGACCCGGCCGAAGAGCTCTCGCGGTTCCGTCGAACGGCATCCTTGCGCCCACAGACCTCTCAAACACTCCTTTTGTTTCTCGTCAGCATGGGCTTGGCCGACGGCCAACTCGATGCTGCTGAGAGAGAAGCGCTCGCGCGCGTTGCTAAAAGCCTCGGCATTTCGGATGTGGCGTTGACGCGCATTATTAACATGGTGGCTGCACAAGCGAATTTTGGGGATCGACGTCAACACCAGCGCCAGCAATATCAACCCCAGCGAAGTCAACTCAACGATGCTTATCAAGCGCTCGGTGTCACCGCCAATATTGATGACCGGGAACTTAAAAAGGCTTATCGGCGCTTAATGAGCGAGAATCATCCCGATAAATTAAGCGCTCGCGGTGTGCCCAAGGAAATGGTCGATTTGGCCACTGAGCGATCACAAAACATTACGACGGCATACGACTTGATTAAAGAATCGCGCGGTCTGAAGTAAGGACTTACAGGTTTAAGGTCGCCAAAACGTCGGCGTGAATAAGATCAGCAGCGTAAATATTTCGAGTCGGCCTAAGAGCATGGCGATGCACAAAATAACTTTCCCCATGTCGGTCACTGTTGAGTAATTCGCCGCCACTGAACCCAGGCCTGGGCCTAAATTATTAATGGCTGCCATTACCGCACTGACGGCCGATAAAAAATCGAGGCCGGTTCCCAGCATGCACAGTACTAAAATAAATGAAGAGAACATGTAGACGGCGAAGAAGCTCCATACGGCACTGACCACGGCTGGGCGTACCCGTCGATGATCGAGCTTTAGCGGTATGACGGCATTGGGGTGTAACAGCTGTCGGAGCTCTCGCATACCTTGTCTGAAGATTAGCAAAATCCGCATGGCCTTCATGCCCCCACCGGTGGATCCTGCGCAGGCACCCATGACGCTGAGCATAATAAGAAAAATGGGGAGAAATGAGGGCCATATCGAAAAGTTGTCACTGGAGCCGGTTGTTGTTGCTATTGAAACGGTCTGAAACAAGCCGTGGACAATGGCTTTCTCAAGGGGGAGCGTCTCCATGACGACCAGCGTGGTGCAGGTAATGGCAATGGCAAATAGAATCATCCAGGAAAAGAACTTAGTTTCAGAGTCGACGCTATAAACGCTCGGGTTTCGCTTGGAAAAAGCGATGAAATGCAATCCGAAATTGACGGCGCTAATGAGCATAAACAAGCTTCCGATCACCAACACCACGTCACTCTGGAAAAATCCCATACTTGCGTCATGGGTTGAGAAGCCGCCAATAGCGATGGTCGAAAAAGCGTGGCTAATGGCATCAAATACAGTCATGCCGGCTAAGTAGTACGCGAGGGCACAGGCCACTGTCAGGCCAAGATAGATTGAAAAAAGCGCCTTAGCTGTCGAGGTAATTCTCGGTGTGAGCTTGCTGTCTTTTGCCGGGCCGTTGCTTTCTGCTCGGTACAGCTGAACACCGCCAATGCCGAGCATAGGCAGCACAGCGACTGCGAGAACGATAATACCGATACCGCCTAACCACTGAAGAAGCTGACGGTAAAGGAGGATGGATTGGGGCAGCGTATCTAAGCCGATGAGCACGGTGGCACCCGTCGTGGTGAGGCCAGAGACAGATTCAAACACAGCATCAAAGACCGACACGTCGATTGCATCACTGAGCAGGAACGGCAGCGATCCGTAGAGACCCAGCACGATCCAAAATGCCGCAGTCACTAAAAACCCGTCGCGAATTTTCAGTTCTGACTCAGCGCTTTGCGTAAAAAGCCACAGGGCAACCCCGGAGGTTGCGGTCGCAGCGAAGGCCTGTCCAAATACATCAGCTGTCCCGTCTGCCTGAACCCATCCGAGTATCATCGAGGGCAAGGTGCCCAGACTAAAGAGCATCAACAGCAACCCGACAATTCGAGCACACAGTCGGATATTCATTTGATAAAGCTGCTGCCTACGACAAATAGTTTCTCAACTAGGCTAATTTTGGAGGGATCGGTGAGAAATAAAATCACATGATCGTCCTCTTCCACGACGACGTGTCGGTGCGCAATAATGACTTGATCGCCTCTTAAAATAGCGCCGACCGTGGTGCCGGGGGGCAAGTCGAGCTCGTCCAGCCGACGACCCACAACTTTCGATGTTTTTGGATCGCCGTGTGCCGTTATTTCTAGCGCTTCAGCGGCACCGCGTCGAAGTGAATGCACCGCACTGATGTCGCCTTTACGAACGTGTGTAAGCAAGCTGCTAATCGTGATTTGTTGAGGCGATATTGCGATATCGATTTCCTGTCCTACGAGCTCGGCGTAGGCTGAATTGGTGATCAGCGTAATCACCTTTTTTGCGCCGAGTCGCTTGGCGAGCATGGACATCATAATGTTGGACTCGCCGTTGTTCGTCAGCGCACAGAACACATCGGTATTGCTAATGTTTTCCTGCTGCATGAGCTTTGAGTCGTTGGCACTGCCATTAAGAACAATGCTTTCCTCGAGCTCTTCTGAGAGGACGCGACAGCGATCGTAATTGAGCTCAAGCACTTTAACCTGATAATCGCGCTCCAGTCGCTTTGCCAACGATGCGCCAATTTTTCCACCGCCCGCAATCATCACGCGCTTGTAGGGCTCGTCCAGCTTCCTCAGCTCCGAGGTTACCGCTCGAATATTGCCACTTGCAGCAATGAAGAAGGCCTCGTCGTCCGGCTCCACGACGGTGCTGCCTTCGGGAATAATGGCGCTCTGGGACTTTCGGAAAATAGCGGCAACACGCGTATCCACGTTGGGCATATGTTCACGAATCTCTTGAAGCTCTCGACCAACAATGGGACCCCCTTCAACAGCCTTCACAGCCACTAACCGTATTTTGCCGCTCGCAAAATCCATGACCTGAAGCGAGCCTGGGTTCAAAATAAGTTGGTGAATGGCGTCGGTAACGAGTCGTTCTGGACTAATCGTGACGTCCACAGGTATTGCACCTGATTGGAAAAGCGTTTCGTCTTCGTTGAGGTAGTCGACTTCACGAATTCGACAAATCTTTGTCGGTGTTCGGTACAGCGTGTAGGCAATGGTGCATGCCAACATGTTGACCTCGTCACTGTCGGTCACTGCGATGAGCATGTCAGCGTCTTCTGCGCCGGCGTCTGACAGCGTGGTGGGTTTGGATGCGTCGCCTTTCACGGTCCGGATATCGAGCCGGTCCTGCAGTTGCCGCAAGGCAGCTTCAGAACTATCGACCACCGTCACATCATTCTGCTCGTCAGCGAGGTGTTCTGTCAGCGTGCCGCCCACTTGGCCGGCTCCTAATATTATGATTTTCACGACGCTACCGATTCCTTAGACAGCCATTGAGCTGAGCCGTTTCAGAGGAATGGTACTCCGATTTCTCACGAACTCCAGATCACCCGACTTTCTCTATCAGGCAATAGTAAAGACCGTCACCTTGAGCGGCCGATGGGATGACTTGCTGTCCGACAGTCATTTGAACGCCGACATCTTTGGGCAACGGCGTGGACTGTGCGTCAGGTGCCGTGCTGAGAAAGGCGCTGACGATGTCTTCGTTTTCGTCGGGTAACAAAGAGCAGGTGGCGTACAAAAGCTGTCCGCCCGTCTTGAGGTACGGCCAAACTGATGTGAGCAGGCTGAGTTGAAGCGTCGCAAACTGAGCAATATCTGCTTTCGTACGAATGACCTTTACGTCGGGGTTTCTTCTCATAACGCCGGTTGCTGAGCAGGGAACGTCAAGCAAAATAGCGTCAAACGGCTCGTCAATCAGGCCCTGCGGTATATCGGTGGCATTGCAGGCAACGGTTGCGATTGTCAATTCAAGCCGTGCGGCGTTATCGGACACTTTTTTAAGTCGTGCCTCAGAGATGTCCATTGCGGTGACCTGAGCACCCAGTTCAGCAAGGTGACANGCTTTGCCTCCCGGTGCGGCACACGCGTCGAGTATGCGAGCACCCGGTACAAATGTAATGAGTTCAGCTGCGAGCTGTGCGGAGTGGTCTTGGACACTCGCGAAACCCGCCTCAAACTGTGGTATCTGGGCGACGGGTAGCGGCTCCAGCAATGTCAGTGCGCTGGACCCCAAAGCCTGTGTCGAGATGTCGGCCAACTGTAACTGCGCCTGGTAGTCGTCCCGCGATGTTTTCTGCACGTTCACGCGTAGCGTTAAGGGGGGCTTTTTCTTCGACACGTCCGCGATGGCGGATACAGCGTCGGGGAGCGACCGAATCAGTGACTTATAAAGCCAGCCGGGCAACGCGGCGCGTTCGGTGTCACCGAGCGCGTCGTGTAAGGCCGAACGGTCTCGCTGGTATCGTCTTAAACACCCATTAATAAGCCGCGACGCCCACGGCTTATCAATCGCGTCGCACACATCGACGGCGGCAGAAACTGAAGCGTAGTCGGGCGTGTGACACTCATCGAGCTCGTACATTGCCATAATCAATGTGGCTTCAAGAGCCGAGTCCTTGGCCTTGAGGGGTCGGTCGAGGAGCTGTCGGACGATGCCCTTGTAAAGAGGCCACAGTCTGAGTGATCCATAGACAAGTTCTTTCAAAAACGCACGATCNCTGTCTTGAACGCTGGCTTCCGTGGGGCCGTACAGCGTGTTGAGAGAGCCCCCGTGAGACACNTCATCGAGCAAGCGAACGCTTGCAACTCGGACGGACAAAATCATTTGGACACGTTCTCGAATCGGTCACCCACAGCGAAGTTGATTTGATTTCCATTGAGGACGTCGGCAATAGACATGGGCTTTTTATTGGGCAATTGCAGGCGTGTTATGGCCAATGCGCCACCACCACAGGCCACGCTAAGTTGGTTGCGCGTAATATCGATCACCGTTCCTGGTGCATGAGCGGGTGTATCCGACAGGGAAACCGGGAGGGCCTCCCACACTTTCACACGTTGATCGCCTAGGGCGCTAAAGCATCCGGGTGCTGGGTTGAGTGCGCGGATTTTGCGCGCAAGCACCGTCGCTGATTGTGACCATTCGATCATGGCTTCTGACTTTGAGATTTTTTCTGCGTAGGTCACGCCTTCACTGGGCTGTGAGACTGCATGTTGTTGAGTCTCTTCTAGCGCGTCAAGCGTGTTCAGTAAGGTCGCTGGCCCTAATTGTTCCAAGTCACGCGTCAAGGTTTGTGTCGTGTGTTGAGCGGTGATGGCCATTTTTTCGAGGCGCAGCATTGGGCCCGTGTCGAGTCCTTCGTCCATCTGCATAATCGTAACGCCCGTTTCCTCGTCGCCTGCTTCGATAGCGCGATGAATGGGTGCGGCTCCGCGCCAGCGAGGTAATAGGGAGGCGTGCACATTGATGCAGCCGAGTCTGGGCAAGGCCAAAATTGGTCTCGGCAGGATCAAACCATAGGCCACGACAACCAACACATCGGCATTGAGTTGCGATAACGCATCGGCTGCCTCGTTAGTCTTCAACGTTGCCGGTTGATACACCGCCAGGTCGTGTGCGAGCGCAATTTCTTTTACTGGAGAGGCCTTGAGTTGTTTACCCCGCCCTGATGGTCGGTCCGGCTGTGTATAGACCGCAATGACGTTGTGGTTCGCAAGTAAGAGGGACTCAAGGTGCGCGGCGGCAAAGTGTGGCGTGCCGGCAAAAACTACGCGAAGCGGTTTGGGCATCGTCGTTTACGCCCTGCGCCGCTGTTCTTTTTCGAGGCGCTGTCTAATCCGTTGCCGCTTCAGAGGGCTTAAATAATCGACAAACAACTTGCCCTGCAAATGATCCATCTCATGTTGCAAGCAAACGGCTAAGAGCCCCGTCACCGTTTCGTCAATAGGACGGCCCATCGCGATCCAGCGCCTCCACTTTTATGGCCTTTGGCCGCTCCACCGCTTCACTGAACCCGGGAACTGAAAGACACCCCTCCTCATATCCGTCGAGTGTTTCGTCGATAACCTCGATCGTGGGGTTTACAAAAACACGCGGCGCAGACCCGTCACTGGACAAATCGATAACGATGACTTGTTCGTGAACGTCGATCTGTGATGCCGCCAGTCCGATACCGTTCGCGTCGTACATTGTTTCAAACATGTCGTCGATTAGGGTTTGTATTCGCCCGTCAACAGCAGGAACGACCGCCGCGCGGGTTCGTAACCGAGGGTCTGGGAATTCGAGAATTTTTCTGATGGCCATAGTCTTTGCTCAGGCGTTGCAGTGTACGAAAAAGATGTCAATTGCACCGTCGTGACCTTGTAAGGCCTTAACCGTCAGCGCACACTCACCATTATACCGGTAAGCAGTGATACGCCAATTTTCTCTAGTCTGTGGTTTAAGTTTGCCATTGTACTGGGGCTAAATGTCTGGGAGATAGAGCATGGAGCAGCGGTTTAACAAACAAGNGCGCGGTGCGCGTGGGTTATTCAAGTCGGCACCGTGGTTCTACTGTGCGCTATTNGTTGCGTGTTTGGCGGCCGTTCCTGTGAGCCGCGCCGAGAGTGAGATTCCCCGGCTTACTGAGGGCGCGCCCGACACCTATTCAGTGCAGCGTGGCGATACCCTTTGGGACATTTCAGCGCTGTTTCTTAATGAGCCCTGGCGCTGGCCGGAGCTCTGGCGCGTTAATCCGACGGTTCGAGACCCAAATTTGATTTACCCGGGAGACGTTCT
>JGI26086J50260_1001280_pt1 | contig 14888 bp, 11 predicted proteins | sample SaaInl3SG_22_DNA_FD_50260 | JGI IMG/M metagenome (IMG submission 50260)
CACCCGACAGTAAGGTTGTTTCATTCATATCCGGCAGGTCTCCTGACTCGCGTTCAATGCTCTTATCCGCCTTCCCGACAGGATATCCATTATAGATATCTATCAGTGGCAAATGGATGCAAGCTCACGCACACAGTTGCGGGGGCAGTAACGGCTTGGGCCCTCTGATCTTGGGTCTTCCCATCCCGTTTTCCCTTTTCATCCAAGCGGCTTGGCCTCTTGAAAACCGAATAACTGACATTTGCCAGATTTGAACGTGAAGTCAAGAGGTATCTTATGGCAGGAAGATGAAATAAGACTGAACTGGCAGTAGCTGGCCACATTGCGACCAGCGGTATATAATTCCAGCGGTATATAATTAAGATGTCGGCGGTCAGGATAACCGGTTGAGCCGGATATCGTAATGGTCACGAATGATCTGATCAGCTTTATCCGAAATATATGATGCTGGGTGCGTTTGCAGAATGTTCTTGGCGCGGATATTGGCGGATGTGATCAAATTGGGTTGACCATTGGCCAGCCATTCCTCCACTCCCGACCGGTCGGCAATATCAGGATAAATAAAATCACTATTCATCCGTTCCAGTGTGGCTGACTGTCCTAGAAAATGCCCCTCACCATAAGCCACATTTCTGATATCATCCATGGCTAGCGTTGTGTCATTGACTTCAAGCGGCTGACTGGCACGAATAATAGCACCTAGCATATCATTATCCAGAACATAGGCCGCCATGGACGCGGCCATCAGACTAGCCTGCGCGCCAGCGGCTTGGGTGATCAGATTAACCCCTGCTTCAACCGCCGTGGATACATTGATTGCTTTTTCATAGCCGCTTTGAGCATCCAGCGTTTTGCTATCGGTGGCACCGGCAATGGTTGAACTTGGCCATTGATAAAACCGCGCCATCTGACCGGCGGCGGCTGTCAATAATGCCTGCTCACCGCTACCGCCGCTCATCCCGCCGGTGCGAAGATCGGTAATCATGGGGCGCGGGCCGAACACTGCTTTGGCATCTGGTGATACCGCCCATGCGATAGCCATACCGGCCAGCGTTTCTGCCATAGTCTGGGCTAGGCATCCGGCCATTGTCACCGGACTGGATGCACCTAACTGGCCAAAGGTATTGATCATAACTGGCACGCCAGCACTCACCGCGCGGATAATGACCTGACAGGACGCGGCATCATATCGTAATGGCGGCACCGCGTGATTGATGTTGAACCCGAAAAATGGCTGGTTCTGTAATGCTTCTGCTGAACCGGCGATATGTGTTGCCATGGTAATAATGTCATTAGCGGCAAGCGCAGATGATGCGCTAGTCAAAACAGGTTTAACCGTACCCTGAAAACAGGCATATGCCGTGTTGATGTCCAGACTATGGGCATCGGGCATATCGGTTGCNACCAGCGAACGGGCAAAGAAATGAATATGCGGCAGATAATCCACCAGTCTGGCCGCGTCGTATAAATCAGCTAGTGTCGAAGCACGATAACTGGCGCGGCCATCATCATCATATTCGAGTATTTGTGGTGATGCACCGCCGCTACCGGTATAGACATGATCACCGCCTAAATGAATATCAGCATCGGGATGCCGCCCATGAAGCGTGAATTGCCGGGGCAGATCAGCCATAACCTGTTCAATGATTGATGGCGGAATGCGCAACCGGCCATCATCCCCCATGCTTGCCCCGTGGGGGATAAGCAGATCAACCACCTCAACCGGCGCATCACTTAATCCGATATCTGCAAGAATGATAACCGCCTGTTGATGTATCATCTGGCATTGTTGATCAGTCAAAGGCGCGAGTCCGCTGGCGCGAGCGGGAATATGTTTGTGTGACACTGATGGCTGATCATTTTGTTTTGTGCGGCGGCGGCCTGATCGTTTCGGCTTAATAGGCTGGTCAGTCATGAGAATGTCAGGCTTTCATAATGGTGTGGAGTTTTAATAGTTTATTACTTCATGGTAATTTTATCATTATATTTTTTTAAGTGACACGCATATTATATCTGTTTAGCCATGCGTAAACGGCCATTGCCTATCACCTTACAGGTAGGCTAGAATCACATTATTATTCTGATCTTTTTATCAGTCCATTTAGTTATTAAGGAGAATATCATGCTACCTGCGCATCCGGTTGTTGCGGTCATTGGTACAGGTTCAATGGGTGGCGTATATGCCGGTTTTTTTGCCGAATCTGGCACCACCGTCATTGCCATTGATACATGGGCGGAACATGTATCGGCGATTAATGAAAACGGCTTGCGGTTGAGCGGAGTTAGCGGCGATAGATACATCAGCGGCATCACCGCATCCACCGATATTCACGCGGCCAAGGATGCTGATTTATTTATCATAGCAACCAAGGCATCAGGTGTGGCGGATGCGGCGCGTGCCATTGCCGCCATGGCAAAACCATCGCAACTAGTGCTAACCATCCAGAACGGATTGGGCGCGGCTGATCGTATCGCCGCCCATATGCCGGTTGAACAGGTGCTTTTGGGTGTTGCCGAAGGCTTTGGTGCATCGATTGTTGAACCCGGCCATATTCATCATAATAATATGCGGCAAATCCGCATTGGTGAGATTAATGGCGGCATTACTCCGCGTCTTACTGCGGTTGAAACGCTCTGGCAGGCGGCCGGGTTTAAGGCCGCCGCCTTTGCCGATATTAATCAGCTGATCTGGGAAAAATATATTTGCAATGTCATGCTTAGCGCGCCTTGCACGGTATTTGATTGCAATGTCGGCGAGCTATTTGCCAATCCGGAATGGAAAGCGATTGCTATTGGCGCTATGCTGGAAGCCTACCATCTGGGCATCGCTAAGGGCATTTCATTTTCATTTGATGACCCTGTTGCATATGCGACCGCGTTCGCCGAAGGAATGCCAAAAGCTAATCCATCCATGCGGCTGGATCATATGGCCGGCCGGCGTTCAGAAATTGATGCCATAAATGGAATGGTGCCGGTGCTGGGGCAGGATATGAATATTCCGGCTCCTTATAATCAGGTTCTTGCCGCCGAAGTCAGACGGCGCGAAGATGCTTTTTAATTTAACCGGCTAATACAAAGGGGTGCAGACCACATTGTTATGTGATGGTAATTTGATACGAATGAAAGCCGGATGCGCACATAAAACGTGATCGGTTTCTGTTTTTACCATGGCAAGGACTTGTTATCATCAGGCCAAGCATTATTTCAAGAATGAGTATAAATTCCTGTGATTTATACCCATTTAATTTTCAATGAACATGTGTAGTTAGGATAGATCATGAGCAATATGGTTAAATATGGCATAGGCGCGGCTATTGTGGCGGGTGCAATTGGTGGCGGTGCTGTCTGGTACATGAATAGCGCGGCCGACAAAATTGCCGCCGAGTTATTAGAGGACGCCAAACAGTTTGTTGCCGAAAACATGGACGGAGCCACGCTTAGTTATAGCAATTATAGTAGCAGTGGCATGTCACGTTCTGTTACGATTTCCGATGTCAGCCTAGCGCACGAAGACGGAACAGCCATTACGATGGATAGCATTACTATCGCCGGCAACGAAGACATGATCAGCATCACTGATGCAACAAATATCAACATGCTGGATAATAGTAAAACACTTGGCCAGATCAAATCGCTGGATATCATTAATTTTGCTATCCCGGATAGCAACATAATGCTCATGCTGATGGATCAAGATGCCCTGATAAACAGCATCAATGTTGACGAAGTATCATTGCGTGATGCCAGTTTTGATATTGATGGCGAAACCCTGACGATTGCCAGCCTTGATATGAAAAATATTAAAAATGCCAGCGGTGCTATCAGCATGAAGAATATGCGTTTTGGTGGTTATATTGGTGCTTTTGCGGTTGATGATTTTACGGTCGATAACATCGATTTCATCCCATTGTTCATGGAAGACGAAGAAGCCATTGCCCGTGACATACTTGGTATTAGCGATCTGACAGTAAAAGGGCTTATGATTAATGCAGGTGCTCTTGATTTTGATTTGGCTGAATTTACCATAAATGACGTTACCCGTGATAATGGACTGATTACGTCAGCAAATATTAATATGGAAAGCCTTAAGATGGATATAGCCAGCATTGTTGGCGATGATATGGCGCCCATGTTCATGATGCTTGGTATCACAGATATTGATATGAGCGGGTCTACCGCGTATGAAATCAGCCTGTCTAAAGGCAGCGTAAGCGGCAGTATGGGNCTTGGCGTTAAAGGCTTGGGCAAAATTGATATGTCCGCCGCGTTTGCCGGATTAACCAAAGACAAATACGAAGATATGATCATGAACGCCGCCTATCTTGATGCTGAGGATTATATCGAAGATTACGGGCTTGGGCTGGATAGCATATCGGTGGATTACAAAGACGACAGTCTGGCCGATACTCTGCTTGATATTTATAGTGGCGGCAATCGCGCTGGTCTGGCAGAAGAAGTGTCCGGCATGATTTCTTTTTATGGAATGATGAGCCAGCAAGCTGAACTGGCTAATGCTGTTGCGCCGGCTATTGGTAATTTTATCCGTGGCGGCAACCAGTTTTCTTTCACGTTAAAAGCAAAACAGTCGCTAACCGAAGACGTGATCACAGAAGCCATGATGAACGGTTCATTGCAGGACATTATCACCATCACTGCATCCGGAAGCTAACATAACTGATCATATTTATATTGACCCGAACAGACGCGCTGGATAATACCGGCGCGTCTTTTTTGTGTTATGGATATGTGATAACACCATAACCTTAATCTGTATGTGTTGCCGGATATTATGAAAATGAATGATACGATTCAACGTGACCGCTCTGCTCTTTATCAACTGGTATCGGAATCGCTGGCATTCTGGCCGGTGCCTGATGATGCGGTTATTGAGCTGATTAATATTTCCGAAAATGCGACTTTTCTGATTTCTGCCGCTGATGGGTATAAAACCGTATTGCGGGTTCATCGTCCGGATTATCATGACGAAGCAACGATTGCCGCTGAATTATCATGGATGGCNGCTTTACGTTCGTCTGATCCTTCATCGGGCATTATTCAGACGCCTGCCATTATTCCCGGCNGTGATGGTGCGCTTATTCAAANNCATCAGATCGCTGGCCAGCCGCCGCATCATATGGTCATGTTTGCCTTTGTTGAGGGCATAGAGCCAGATCAGAATCAGCCGCTGGATATATTGTTTCACCATTTAGGTGGATTATCAGCACAACTGCACCAGCATGTTCAACACTGGCCATTGCCAGATGGGTTTACGCGTCCGCATTGGGATATTGACGGTATTTTTGGCCAGATTAAACGCTGGGGGGATTGGCGACAGGCGCCGCATCTGACTGCATCCATGCATCAGACGCTGGAAAAAACCGAACTGGTTATTTCGCAACAGCTGACGCGTTATGGCAAACCGGCTGAGCGTTACGGGCTTATCCATGCGGATATGCGACTGGCTAACCTGCTGGTTGCTGGCGATGATATGCGGCATGTTCATGTCATTGATTTTGATGACTGCGGCTTTGGCTGGTTCATGTATGATTTTGCCGCCGGCATCAGCTTTATCGAAGATGATCCGCAAATCCCGCTATTAAAATCAGCATGGCTAGCCGGATATCAGGAACATAGATCGCTATCGGGCGAAGATATACAGATGATAGATACGATGGTGATGTTGCGCCGGATGCTTCTGCTGGCATGGGTAGGCAGTCATAAAGATGCAGATATCGTAGCAGATATGGAAACAGATTTTGGCCGGATTACCACCATGCTTGCCGAACGCTATTTGAGCGATGCTGCGAACTCAATTTAAAAATAGCGGGTAATCACCATGCTGATCTCGCCGCTATTGCGGTGATAATTAGCAATGGTTGAGCTTTCGTTGCGGATTGATGCGCGTGTGGTTAATCGCGTTTCCCCCGGCTCTGGCGTTGCCAGACCGCGAAGCCCGATATGATGCGTTATGGTAAAATCNCGCCGGATATCTGATCGGTATGTGGTACCGAATGCGGGGTTCAGATGCGCGTGATCACGGGTGCCGTAACTAGCCGAAAATATTGTTAATCCGGGCATGATATCGGTTGTGATATCGGCACCAGCGCGCCGCAAAGAATAGCGTTCCCACGCGGCGGTGGCATCGGTATATTCGGTGCTGATATAACCGCTGATCTGGGCGTGATCAAAGCCGCGGGAGATGCGATAGCTGATCAGATAACTATGGCCGGTTTGCAGGGTCGCGTTAACTTCGCGGGATTTATATACCCGCCGTGATAGCGAAGTGGTCAATGTGCCGCTGATCCGGTTAGCCAGATGATGAGCAATATTTATGTCACTGCCATAAATGTTCAGATATGGGCTACCGTTTATGGCAACATGATTAGCATTAACCGAAGCATCAAACCGCATGGCGGCAAAGGGATGCGTATAATTAGCAACAATGCCGGTTGAGGATAAATCCCCAGCATTATAATGGCTATAATCACGCAAATGTTGCAGAAGCCGGATTTGTATCTGGCTCTGGCTCTGGTTTTCTAGTCTTGCGGTCAGATCAAGCATCAGTGATGTTGTCAAAAATTCCTCTGCTTGTGCCTGTTTGTCCAGCGCGCCGATAATATTACCAATCAGAGCGCGATTATATTTTGATCCACCTTCGGGATTGTCATCTATGCCGCCACCAAGTGCTAGAAATCCGGAAAACACAAATGGCCGGTTTTCGGTATCCAGTCGGGTAATGATCTGTTCTGCTGTGCTAATCTGATCAACGGTTGCAAGCTCGGATACGCGGATATGGTTAGCATATCGTCTGGCATCAATATGGTTTCCGGTTAGCATATAAATCTGCATTAACAGAAACTGGGCATTCGCATCAGACGGGTTAGAAATCAGAATACGTTCAAGGCTTCCGATAGCGGCTTTGTAATTGCCATATCGCAGCTGTATTTTNGCCAGCTCAATATTCAATGCCGGATTATCCGGATCAACAAACACCAGATCAAATGCCTGTTGTTCAATAATACGCGCATCATCTGGCAAATCCGTTATATCCGGATTTTGCGCCATCCCCCATGTGGGTAGGATAAAGCCCGTAAAGACAAATATCAGTAACGCGGTAATCAGTTTATNTATCATCTGTCATTCATCCCCGGATAGTGGTGATGCGGATCGTGATGAAAAGGATTAGCAGATGAAATCGTGTTCAGATATTTGTTCTTATTGGTTGATTATGGTGCTTTGCGTTGCATCCATTGGCGTTCAGATCAGCGCGTCTGAGGCGCAAAATATCCGTCCGGTTAGCGGCGTNATTGCGGTAACAACCGCGCCGGTTCAGGTCACATATCAAGACATAACAGGCGAACATATTGGCCGCAAAGCAGATNCCGGNGATCCCATATTTCTGAATGATGTGATTATGACTGGCGCCGATGTTACCATGCAGGTCATGCTGAAAGACCAGACCGTATTTACCATGGGGCCCGATAGCAGTATCCGTTTTGATGCGTTCATCTATGATCCGGCGGATGGCGCAAATGGATCACTTAGCGCACAGGTGCTAAATGGAAGTTTCAAATTTATTTCAGGTAAAATTGCCGATAACAATCCCGATGGTATGGTGTTGAAACTGTCACATACAACGGCGGCTATTCGCGGAACAAGTGTCGCTGGCCGCGTCAACACAGATGGTTCTGCCACATTATTATTGCTATCAGGCGCGGTATCGTTACAGCGGAATGATATTCCGGACGCGGCGGTAACAGATATTTTCCGATCCGGATGGGGCGTGACAATCACCGAAACAGGGTCAGCAAGTGATCCGTTCCGGTTTGAAGAAACAGATATTGCAAACATCACAGCAGAGCTAACGCCAGAAGAAATCAATAAAGCAAAAACCGCAAATAAAGACGATAAGCCAGATGAGAATCCAGATGAAAAGCCGGATGAGAATCCTGATGAGAAGCCGGATGAAAAAACAGCGGCTGATCAAAAAACAGAGGATAAACAGACAGATGACAAACAGGCAAATGAGGGTGATGATAAAGATAAAGATAACCCGTCTGAAGCGGATGTAATATTGGCCGCGCTTGGTAAAAAAGCAGACGAAAATGAGGATGGCAAGATTGATAAAGCCGAACGTAAAGACGCGGCTAAAGCCATTATTGCGGCCAAAATAGAAGACGTAGAAACCGAAACCGATGCGTTCGGATTACTAAAAGTGGCGCTGGCCGATGATGGTAAAAAAATTGATGTGACAACGCTGGGGGAGATTTTAACAGAAGACAAAAAGCTTCTGCAATTTACAGATTTAACAACAGAACAGCTCAAGCCAGATGAAAATACAGGGGTCGTTCTGGAAAGCGATTTGCTGGATTTATCTGTATCCGGTGCTATCCCTGTCTGGATGACATATAGCACGTCACCGGCACCGGGGCTGGGTAATCCGGGGCTGGATAGTGCCTATGCCGATTTGATTTCAGATCAGTATGCTGGCACGGCACAGTTTAGCGGCAACGGGCTGGAATTATCCCCCGTCACTGGCTCCGGTTCCGGTAAGCTCAGTTACAGCATTGATCTGGATTATGACGGATTGAAAATCAGCGGCAGTTATCGGATTGAACAAATTGATCTTGGCGGCAATCCATATCAGGATTATTCGGATCAGTTTGATGCCGACCTGACCAGCGGCCAGATATATAAAACAAACAGCTTTACCGAAAACGACTTGCCAGCGATTCTCGAAGACGAAAACGGCAATGCGCTATTAGATGCAGATGAAGTGCTTGATGGTCTGGTTCTGGGCAAGGTAGGGAGAATTGATCCGGTATCTGATCAGCTGAAATCAGTTGCCCAAGTCTATATGAACGGCTCATTCGGGTCACTTACCGATGGCAAAACCGCATTTGATGGCAGCTTTGGAAAAATCGGTGTAACCATTAAAGAAATAGATGAAAACAGCGCGCCGGTTTTTACCGATAATCACTTAACCGCATCACATATATCAGAAGCCGATAAGCTCTGAATATCTCTCTACATTTCCTCACGATAAAATCATCTGCCATATTGTCAGGCGGTTTCTGATATGTCAGCATATCGGCATGACATGGTTGCGATGATTGAGGATAGCGGAATGGCACCTAACAAAACGATTCCTGAAAAGAATAGCTATGATGTGGTGATTATTGGCGGTGCCATGATGGGGTCTTCTTGTGCATGGTTCCTGAAAAAGCATTACGGGTTTGATGGCTCTGTTCTGGTTGTTGATCGTGATTTGAGCTATGAATTCGCGTCAACGTCCCACACCAATTCATGTGTCCGGCAACAATTTTCCAATGAGCTGAATATACGCCTGTCACAATTCACTGTCGATTTTATCCGCGATTTTAAACAATTTATGGCACCTGAGCCTGACGTGCCGGAATTACGAATACAGAATTTCGGATATCTTTATCTGACAGATGATCCGGCCAAGGCTGAGATTCTTAAAAAACTGCAGGTGATACAATCTGATCTTGGGGCTGGCACGACCATCGTTTCCCCGGCGGATATCGCCGCCCGTTATCCGTTTTATGAACTGGATGACATTATTCTGGGTTCACTGAACACCAAAGACGAAGGCTATTTTGAGGGCAGCACCATATTTGAATGGTTCCGGCGAAGCGCCAGACATGCCGGTGTAGAATACATCGAAAACGAAGTCGCCGCCATTGCCCGCACCGGACGGAAAGTCACGGGCATCACGCTTGCTTCGGGTGAAACCATTACCGCCGGAACGATTATCAACGCATCAGGTACTCGCGCATCAAAAACGGCAGAAATGGCCGGTTTTGATCCGCTGCCGGTTGAGCCGCGTATTCGCTATACCTATATCATTGAGGCCGAACAGCCATTGGATCAGGATTTGCCGCTGACTATTGATCCTACTGGAATCCATTATCGCACTTACGGGAGCCAGTATATGGTGGGGTCACCGCCAGCGGATGACTATCCCCGCGCGCATGATGATTTTGCCATGGATCACAGCTATTGGGAAAACCATGTCTGGCCAATTCTGGCATCCCGTATTCCGGCGTTTGAGGCGGTGAAGATGGCCAATGTCTGGGCAGGACATTATTCTTATAATACGGTTGATCAGAACGCGATTGTCGGGTTACATCCGGATTGTGATAACTTTATTTTTATGAATGGATTTTCCGGCCATGGGTTACAACAATCACCGGGCATGGGCAGAGGCGTGGCCGAATTGATCATGCATGGCGCGTATCAAAGCCTTGATCTAAGCCCGCTTGGAATAGACCGCATTCTTGAACATCGCCCCTATCTTGAAATGGCGATTATTTAAACNACCAGTAAAGGGTTAAGCATCATGGCAATTTTGGACGGCATCGCAATTGCACCAAAAATTCTGGCACCAATGGAACCACGAACAGAAGCAGAAATAACGATTGAAGCAGGCATCACCGGTGATGCGCGTGGCCGCAAAAGAACCCGCCAGATCAGCGTATTATTCGCTGATGACTGGACAGATGCCTGTGCCGAGATTGGCGAACAGCATGACTGGATCAAGCGGCGGGCAAACCTTTATGTCAGCGGATGCCGGTCGCCACAAACGATTGGCCAGATTATTCGCATCGGGTCGGTCGAACTAGAAGTAACAGAAGAAACAGAGCCATGTGAAATGATGGATGCTATCAGCGATGGATTACGGCAATCTTTGACGCCGGCATGGCGCGGCGGAGTCTGTTGCCGGGTCATATCTGGCGGCATAATAAGAAATGGTGATGACGTTTTGATAGATTAATCTGACGCGGCATGACTTGACTTGATGTCAGGTGATGATCGCGCTAGTATAGAAACATTCAAAACTGGAAAGCCATATGACGAATATCATTGATAAGTGCCTTGAAGCAGGGCTAAGAATTACCAATCAGCGCCGAATCATTGTTGAACTGATTGATAGCGCGGATGATCATCCGGATGTTGATACGATTTATCGCCGTGCCATTGATATCGATGATACCATTTCCCTTGCCACGATTTACCGGACGGTCAGCCTGCTTGAGCAAGCAGATTTAATTGAAAAAATAGAAGTTGGTGATGGTAAGGCCAGATATGAACTGGCACGCGGCCATCATGAACATCTTGTTGATGTCGATAGTGGCGAGATACATGAGTTTTTTCACGCCGAACTGGAAGCATTAAAAGAAAAAATTGCGCATGATATGGGCTTTGATCTGGTAGGGCACCGGTTAGAATTATTCGGTCGTAAGTTGAAAAAAGACTAGAACGCATATTCAATTTTATTCCGGCTTAAAAAATACCATGAATGGTGTTCGGCGGCTTTTTGCAAACCACTTTTGCAAACTATTCTCATTATCATTGCAATTCATTGCCTTAGTGATAGGATCGCATCGAACGCGTGTGATGAACTTGATTTAGTATGAACGAACATCCAGACAGACATTTATATGCCGCACCTAGCTTGATCTTTTCTGGTCGCGGTAAGCCCAGTTGGGCGCGGCAATCATGGTTTCTTTTTGCCATGATTGTGATTTGCATATTGCTGATTCTGCCGATGGTTTCAATAGCTATTACCGCCATCGGTGATGGTGAGGGATTATTGTGGCATCTGCTGGAAACGATTTTTTTCCGTTACCTCGGCAACACGATTATTCTGATGCTTGGGGTGGGATTGCTGGCATTGGTGTTTGGTGTTTCTACCGCATGGATTGTTAGCCGTTATGAGTTTCCGGGGCGGCGCTGGATTGGCTGGATGTTATTACTGCCGGCGGCGATACCATCCTATATCATTGCTTATGTCTATACCGATTTTCTGGACTATTCGGGGCCGGTGCAAACGGTGATCCGGTCAACATTCGGTTATACGAATATGACCGAATACTGGTTTCCGGATATTCGTAGTCTGGGCGGTGCGATATTTGTTATGGGGGTGGTGCTTTATCCGTATGTGTATCTGATGACGCGCAGTGGGTTCAGCCAGATACCGGCACGATTATTCGAAGTAACCCTAATGTCGGGGCGGAGCTTATTCTGGGTTGTTGCCTTACCGCTTGGCCGGCCGGCTATCATTGCCGGACTTGCGNTGGTGNTGATGGAAGTTGTTGCCGATTTTGGCACGGTTGATTTTTTCGCCGTTGAGACGTTAAGCCTTGGTATCTATAATGTCTGGCTGGGAATGAATAATATGACCACCGCCGCGCAATTGGCATTGCTGGCCTTTGCGCTGGTATTTATTCTATTGGGCTGGGAACGTTATGGTCGCCGCAACAGTCAGTTTTCCATTACTAACCGAAGCGTAAATGGCGTTCCAAGACAAAACGTACAAGGCCATTGGCGCTGGATATTACCAGTGATCTGTCTGGTGCCGGTTATTCTGGGATTTGTCNTGCCAGTTATTATTCTGATCTCTCATACCTTTTCCCAAGGNTTTGATCATTTGCCAGTTGTTGGCGCGGCCATAACAAATACCGTGATTGCGGCAGGGTTAGGGGTATGCGTGGTTATGATCTGTGCATTAATTGTTGGCGTGATTGCGTTTTATATTCCCTCAGCCATTGCCCGTCCATTAGCCAGTGTTTCGGCAACAGGATATGCCTTTCCGGGAACGGTTCTGGCACTTGGTGTGCTGGCCGCCGTCAGCATGATTGATCAGGGATGGAACTGGATTGGTCAAACGCTATTCGGGGCATCATGGGGCGGCTTGCTTGGCGGAGGATTGGTGATGCTGATCTTTGCCTATCTGATCCGGTTTCAGGCGGTCGGGCTTGGGTCTGTGCGGGCGGCACTGGAACGAATGCCGGATTCGCTGGTTCCGGCTAGCCGTGTGATGGGTTATGGTTTTGTTCCATCCATGTTCAGAATTGTTCTGCCGTTGATCAGTCCGGCTATTCTGGCTGGCGGCCTGCTTGTTTTTGTTGATATTATGAAAGAGCTGCCAATGACATTATTATTGCGGCCATTTGATTTTAATACATTGGCAATTATCACATATCAATATGCGCATGACGAGCTGATAGAGCTGGCGGCGCTTCCGGCGTTAATGATTGTATTGACAGGGCTTTTACCGGTAATTATTGTCCATCACTATCTGATCAGGGATCAGTAATTCTAGGGTCTAGGTCATTAATGTTTATGCGTGTTGTTCTGATATATCTATTATGTGTGTTTCTGCCGTCNGTGACATTGGCAGACGAAGAAAGCATCATTTTACAATCCACCACATCAACACAACATTCCGGTCTTTATGATTATCTGTTGCCGCTGATTGCCGCTGATACAGGCGTGACGGTTCATGTTGTAGCAGTNGGAACAGGTCAGGCCATCAGGAATGCTAAAAACTGTGACGGTGATCTTTTGCTGGTGCATTCGTTAATTGACGAAGAGCAGTTTGTCGAAGACAGCTATGGGCTATATCGCGAAAATCTGATGTATAATGATTATGTGATCATTGGCCCTGATACAGACAAAGCGATGATAAGTGCATTGCCTACCGTTGATGCGGCGTTGGCTCAAATTGCTAAAAGTGAGGTGACTTTTGTATCCAGAGGCGATGATAGCGGCACCCATAAATCCGAATTGCGGCTATGGCAACGCATTGATATTCATCCCGATATGCTGGCCAATTATCGTGAGGTCGGTGCAGGTATGGGGGCAACATTATCCATTGCCATTGAAATGAACGCATATACTATCGCTGATAGAAGCACATGGATTGCCTATGGCAACAAACAGAAACACAGCATTGTGTTTGAAGGTGATCCGCCATTATTCAATCAATATGGCATTATTCCGGTCAGCCCGGATAAATGCCCGGACACGCATCTAACCGCGGCGATTAAGGTCAGCGAATGGATGTTATCCGAAAAAGGCCAGCAACATATTGCTGAATACAGACGCCATGATCATCAGCTGTTTTTCCCGAATGCCAGATAAGACATCCCGCATCAATTGATATTGTTGCTGTCGCTATTGAATCCGAAAAACAGAATTCTTATGTAAATAATATAAACGGTGTCAGGATTGAACCGTTTGTGGTCTGTGCCAATGATTGGGCAGACGTATCATGTTCGCCGCCATCGCCTGATCAGGGGTGTCGGTCTGGATAATGGAGACATATTATGCAACTAGATCATTATACCGCTTTAATGCGGAACGCTATTGGCGAGGCGCAAAACACGGCACTTGCCGCTGGCCATCCCCAACTTTGTGCTGAACATATTCTGTCGGCTTTGCTGGAAAATCCGAAATCACTGGCCGTGATGCTGATTAATCGCGCCGGTGGTGATGCTGAAACGCTGTCATCATTAACCGCATCAGCATTGAAAAAAATGCCAACATCATCTGGCGGCAATGCCCAATTGCATCTGGATGGTCATCTGGCGCGCATCTTTGCCGTTTCGGAAAAAGCAGCGAAAACAGCCGGAGATCAATTTGTGGCGGCAGACACGGTGCTGATTGCCATGGCGGAATCTGGCGCTGAAGTGAGCCGTTTAATGAAACAGGCGCATGTGACCGCCGAACATCTGAAATCTGCATCAGCCGCCACACGCGGCGGCAAATCCATTGATAGCGATGCCGCCGAAGATCAGTTTGAAGCATTGGGCAAATATGCCACTGATCTGACCGATGCCGCCAGAAAAGGTAAGCTTGATCCGGTGATTGGCCGTGATCAGGAAATCCGGCGGGCGATTCAAATTCTGGCGCGCCGGACAAAAAATAACCCTGTTCTGATTGGTGAGCCGGGGGTTGGTAAAACCGCTATCGTAGAAGGATTAGCACAGCGTATTGTCAATAACGAAGTCCCCGGCGTGCTGGCAGGCAAAACATTGCTGGTGCTGGATATGGGTGCGTTGATTGCTGGCGCAAAATAT
>JGI26086J50260_1001299_pt1 | contig 14756 bp, 12 predicted proteins | sample SaaInl3SG_22_DNA_FD_50260 | JGI IMG/M metagenome (IMG submission 50260)
AAGAATTCAGGTAATGCAGAAGCATGGAGCGTTTTGCTCGAAATTTCTCAGACAGATGCGCTGCCTATTTTGCTTCAGCGTATTCAGGCAAGCCTGCAAGAAGGCAGTTGGTCAGCGTACGAGAAACAACTGATTGCTTACGTTCAAGCCGACGCACATGCGCGGCTTGGTGAGACTCAAACGGCCTTTAGGTTTTACCGAGAGGCGAATACTCAACAAAAACGGAGTATGGAGGCGGCCTCTACTCATTACGATTCATCGGCTAATAACTTAGCGTGTGAGCGTATCCTGCAGCAATTCGCACAGTACGCCGCGGTGCCAGTTAAGGCAGGGGGCCGCGCGACGCCGTTGTTTATAGTTGGTATGCCGCGCTCTGGCACAACGTTAGTCGAACGGATATTAGCGCAGCTACCGAATGTAGCAGCCGGTGGAGAGAACGAAGCATTAGGTTTTCTTGTCACTCAGTATCAGAATGACGTCGCTTTAGGTAAGGCGCCATTGCCTGAAAAAATGTCAGGTCACGACTGGCGGACACTCGCCATGCACTACTTCGAAAAGACTCCGCTTTATTTGGATGACAAAGGTGCTGGCGCTGAGGGCAATTTCATTACTGACAAGATGCCACATAATTTTCAGCATGTGGGCATGATCCTATCGTTGTTTCCTGATGCAAAGGTGATCCAGATGCGCCGTGATCCGCGCGATATTTGCTGGAGCATCTTTACTCGAATGTTTCCCGAAGGACACAATTATGCGGTCGAATTTCAGTCTCTCGCTGATACCTATTCAATCTCTCATAAGCTTATGAATCATTGGGCGGCATTAGCGCCCGACAGAGTGATGAACGTAAGTTACGAAGCGCTAGTCGCGAGCCCAAGAGTGGTCGGACAGCAAATTACTGATTTCTGCGGGCTGCCTTGGAGCGACAAATGTTTGGATTTCTATAAGAAAGTGTCGACCAGTTTTACGTTCAGCGAATTGCAAGTGAGAGAGGCGATCAATGAGCAGCGCATAGGCCGTTGGCAACCTTTCGAAGAATATCTAATGCCACTCATCGAAGAACTTAAACGAGTTGATTGCTTAGAGTGAACCTTTCGTCAGCTGCTAATTGACGGAATCCGGCGTTGTTCGAGCCACCTCTGCCGAGATTGGAAAGTCCGCTTGATCGCCTGCTGTTCAGGTTTAGTCAGATCGGGATGCCAGATCGAAAATATCAGGACAATTCGCTCTTCTTCGCTTTCATTGCGGGCTTCGTGAATGAAGGTGTCATCAAACGCGACAAGCTTACCAGCCTCCCACTTGCGCGCTTCATCTCCCACACGCAGCCAGCATTGCTCTGGAATTATGAGCGGTAAGTGGACAGTTAGGCTGTGGTTCGATAGTCCATAGTGGGGCTTGATATGCTGACCCGGACGAAGCAGAGAAAAGAACACTTCGAACGGGCTGTCATCGAGGCCATACAGCGGCGCGTTACTGAGCGCAGCAAGAGTGCAGGAAAGTATTCATTCATCTCGGTGTTAGGTGTTCCCTCGACGAACAGATCCAATGCCGTCCAGTTTAATGAGCCTACCAGCGCCGAGAATGACTCTCCTGCTCTGCTGTCTGCTGCAAGATAGGGGCGACCCAACGTTCTTATAGTGGGTAATGCGCTGAGTAATTCAGTTGTAATGTCTGTTGCTGCCGCCTGCACTTGCTGTGCCCATGCCCAATTGTGGGAGTCTTCAAAGCCGCGGGCAGAAAGATCAGGCAGATAAAATAGTTGCGGCTTTTGTTGTGACTTCTTAAATTCGAAGTGAGCATTGTGAGTGCGTGTCCAAAGCGCCGAGGCTACCCGCAGACAATCGGCTTCGGGCCCTACTGCCGCTGCGTGCAGTCTCGTAAAATGATCACGATACAGGCGACTAGCTGCCGCTGAGCGCACCCGCGCTTGCTGAGGTTGCTGCTCGGATTGCCACAAATAAAGAAGACTCTCGTCGATGTCTGCGCCAAGCGAATACAATTCGACAGCTTGGTGCTCTAGGCCTTGTTGTTGCAAGCAATAGCCCGCGTAAAGATAAGCCTTGGCTATTTTCGGGGCTAGATTAAGGCAGTGAAGGTAGGCACGGCTAGCGGCTGCTAGCGACCCAAACTCCTCTTCCATCACGCCGAGCCGGTGATGTGCTTCGGCATCCTCCGGACAGCGCCGACAGAGCGTTTGCAGTAGGCCAAGCGACTGTTGATACGCACCCTGCTCAAAAGCGAGGTCAAACTGGCGTAGAATTGACTCGATAGAGGGTTGCATAAAGAGTTGCCGGATTCCTGAAAAACAAGGGATTAGGTGCTGATCATAAACGCTTGCTAGCCTATCGCAACCGTAATTTGGTCTCGCTTCGGATTCTTGATTTGTGGGCATTATGTTATGGTAGCGCCTTGATTATTGCAGAAAAAAAAGAGCGCATACGTATGCATAATTTTCGAGGGTTATTATTGAATCCGTCGATAGATAAGCTCGCCGTCGGCAGTGAGCTTGCGGAAGCCGGGTCGGTCCAAATTCCCAATTTTTTTGAGCAATTTGCGGCTGAAGAGACTTTTGCCTGTTTGGAGCAACAAGTGGTTTGGGAGATGGCGTTTCGAAACGGGGCCGAAGCCATGACCAAGACCGCGGCGCAACTTGCCTCTATGACGCAGCAAGATCGGCAAGCATTTCATGGTGCTGTTATCGAGCAAGCGAAAACGGACTATCAGTTCGCTTATTATCGTTACCCTATGGTCGATGCGTACACCAATAAATGGGAGCCCAAACTAATGCTTCAATGCGATTTTGGAGGCGATCAATAGCCCAGAGTCGATTGACTATTTTCGCGAGCTAACGGGCGATGAGCAGATTCGAAAAGTCGAATTGCAAGCAACTCTTTACGCCCCGGGGCATTTTTTAATGCGGCACAACGACAGTGCTAGCACTGCAGATGACCGGCGTTTCGCGATTGTTATCAACCTGACGAAAGAATGGGAGTCACACTGGGGCGGTATGCTAGAGTTTGTGGATGGGCAACAAGTGACTAAAACGCATGTGCCCACATTTAACAGCTGTAGCTTGTTTAAAGTGCCGCGCGATCACCAGGTGTCCTATGTTGCGCCTTTTGCGACAAAGCCGCGTTATGCATTAACCGGCTGGTTGCGAGCAGATTAAATTGCAAAGTAAAGATAAAAAGTGAGTGAAATTTAGCATTTAAACAGTGGAGAGTTGAACGTGGCAGATGAACAACAGGGTAATCCTTTAGCGTCCATGGCGGGCAAGAAATTTCTTTATAAGCAGCCCGAGATTCTGACGTACGAATCTCATGGGAAATTGGGAATCACTCCCTCTGAGCAGCCGTTCGATTTCGTAAAAAATGAGCGAGCAATCCCTCTAACTATGGTTGAAATTAGTAGTGCTCAGCGTCATTACCCGATCGTTTTTTCGAATGTAGATAACCCTGTTCCTATGGCGGTATTAGGCTTGCCTGGCGGGGGCAATCTTTTTATCGATGAGAATGGCAGATGGGATCCCGATTGTTATGTGCCTTCTTATTTGCGGTGTTATCCCTTTGCATTTGCTGCGCAAGAGGACGGCAGCAGGGCGCTGGTGCTTGATCGCGCTGCTGAGACTATTCAAGAGAATTCGCGTTTTCCATTTTTCGTTGGTGAAGAGCCTTCGGCAGAAGTCAGGGCTGTCATGCAGTTTGTCGGGGAGTACGAAGAAGAGCGCAAGCGTACCGGCGAATTCACGAGGCTGCTTGTGAAACATAAGTACTCGATCAAATGCAGGCTAATTATACGATTGAGGGTTCCAATGAACAGAAAGTACTCGCCACCTACGTTGGGATTAATCTTCAAAAGCTTAACGCTAGATTCAAAAGTCATTGTTGAATTACATGAATCCGGTTGGCTGGCACCAATGTATATGATGCATTACTCGATGCAGTGCTGGCGTCCCTTGAGACTTCGGGCAGATACACAAAATACTTAAACACTATAGCAATGTGCGACGCCCATTAGTGGCGTGACCCAGTGGGGAGCGAGTGTTGACTCTTAACGATATCTTGCAAGGAGCATTGCAAGCTTATAACACTGGTCAATTTGAGAAATCTCGTCAACTTCTTGAGTCGGGTCTTGCGCTAGATGAACAGTGCCAGCCTTGTTTATGGGGATTGATTAAGGTCTGTGATGCGCTGCAAGACGAGCAGGGCAGCGTTAACTCCCTTCATAAGCTGGCGACATTGCTTCCGGACGATATTAGTGTGCTTGAGGCATTTACTGCGCGGTGCCAAACGCCGAAGCAGTTGGATCTCGCAATAGATTTGTATGCCGGCTATTTGCACCGTAGGCCAGACTCCGCTGACGGCCACTATAACTATGCCTATTTACTCGCTCGAGCAGGTAAGCCTTCGCCTTCGATAGTTGCCTATGAGAGAGCGATTGCCCTGGGTGCCGAGCGGCCAGAGGAAATAGTGCTCAATATTTCAACGGTGTACTCTCAGCAGCTGCGCGATGATGCGGAAGCTGACTTACAGCTCCACAGGGCTATTGCGCTCAATTCTCGCTACGTGCCCGCGTTCTTNAACCTAGGGTGTTTGGCTGAACAACAGGGCGATCGGGATGGTGCATGNGCCTACTTTTCTCATTGTCTCGAACTCGATTCGAGCTACTTGCCAGCGTTGGCNAGATTAGCTGATGCACGGCAATTTGAGGATGAAACTGATCCGCTCATTGTTAGGCTTAAANNACAGGCCGCGAAGAGTGATGACCCCGACCTTCANTTCGCTCTTGGGCGCGCGCTCGAGCAATGCGGAAAATTCCGCGCCTCGCTAGCTCATTTTGATAAGGCAAATTCGGCCGATCGATTGAATTACAGAAAATATGTGTCGACGGCAATAGAAGCAGAATTTGACGCAATAAAGAAAACCTTTAACCACGAATGGTTTAAGCAGAATCGACTGCCACACAGCGCTTCGCCAGTGTTTATCTGCGGCATGTTTCGCTCGGGTTCCACTCTGGTGGAGCAGATTTTAGCAGCACATTCAGCATTTACTCCGGCAGGCGAGCGAGAGTTTTTCAGCAGGTTGGTCGAGACTGAGCTTCCAAGCTATCCGCGGGACAGCGAGCAGATTACCAAAAGTGCATTGCAGTCATGGGCAGCGCGTTATCAGGAGGAATCTGACCGCATTTTTGGCCGAAATACGCGTCTAACCGACAAGCGGCCTGACAATTTCCTCTACCTCGGATTAATCAAGGCGCTTTTCCCCGCGGCCAAAATCATTGTTACCCATCGAGCATGGCGCGATATAGCGTGGTCAATCTATTCCACTCGATTTGGTCAGGCTCAACATTACGCGACAGACATCAGGACAATTCGCCACTACATCAATCTGCAGACTGATCTGATGACACATTGGCAAAGCTTGTTCGGCCAAGACATTTTTACTGTTGAGTACGAGTCGTTAGTCACAGCGCCTCGACAAACGCTCACGAGTTTGCTGAATTTTCTTGGTGAGCCTTGGGAGGAGGATTGCTTGACGTTTAATACGCTCAAAAACACCGTTAAGACGGAGAGCGTTTGGCAGGTTCGACAGCCCCTATACACTTCATCGGTTGGCCGCTCGGCCCCGTTTGCCGAATTGCGGCCAGAGCTTTTTGACTAGGTTAGATCGAGTTGCCTTCACCCTAAAACCATTCAAACTTGGGGCCCGCAAGGCTGAATGCCTTCATGCGCTGACTAATCTAGATTCGTGCTGCGTGCGTTACGTGAGCTAGGCCAAACATCGCACCGTCAATTTCTGACAGCCGAGTGCATACAGAGACTCTTCTGGAGTCATTTGCGATAGAAAAAACGAATGATGCTGATAGATATGTTGAATATGGCGGAAATGCGGTCACAATGTGGCTAAAATAAGCCCGATTTCTGTAAAAAGACGCTTGAAGTATTTGCTGATTTCGCGCAACAAGTGCTCGCCCCAAGGGTTATGAGTAAATTAAATCGACACCGACAGCACTCTCGCCCAGGCGAAAAAGGTTGTGGTAGCTAATTTTAGGAGAACAATTTATGTTCAAATTAAACCGAAAGGCTTCAGCCTTCAGCGTAGCGTTTGCAGCTATTGCCGCAGGATCTGCTGGATTCGCACCAAGCGCATTCGCTCAGGACGATGAAATCGAAGAGCTGGTAGTCACAGGTTCACGATTAACAAGGTCGAACGTAACATCCTCAGTACCATTAGTGCAGATCGGGGCGCAGGAAATTGATAGCCGCGGTGGGACGCGTATAGAAGATGTAGTGAACATCCTGCCTAACGTCTTCGTCTCACAGACTTCAGAAGTCGCCAACGGCGCGACCGGTACTTCCACACTAAACCTGCGTGGTCTCGGCGCAACCCGAACGCTTGTACTGATAGATGGTAAGCGCCTGCCTTTCGGTAGCCCCTTCTCATCAGCGGCGAACGTCGACCTAGTCCCTGCTCGCCTAGTTGAGCGCGTCGATGTCGTCACAGCTGGAGCATCAGCCGTTTACGGTTCTGACGCGGTTGCTGGCGTTGTTAACTTTGTGACTAAGCGCAATTTTGAAGGTTTCGAGCTCGACTACCAATACGGCTGGAATGAAAACCCCAACGACAACGGCTTTATGGCCGACGTGCTTCAGCGTAACGGCATTGCAGATCCAGGTAGCAACACCGCCGGTGAATCCGGTCTCATGTCATTCCTCATGGGCGTAAACAACGCTCAGGGTACCGGTAACATTACTATCTTTGGTAGCTACGAAGAGCAAGAAGAGCTCCTCGGTGGCGACCGCGACACAGGTGCTTGTACGCTCGGCGGCACTTCCACTATCAACTGCGTCGGTTCTTCGAATTTCCGCCGCTTTAACGGCACGCTCGGTAACGGTGTAGCCGGTACCGTATTCCAGCAGGAAGACGGTACGCTTACGCCTTTCGCAGGTGGCGCGGCTGAAACTTATAATTTTGGCGCCCGCAATCACTACCAGCGCCCTGTTGAGCGTTGGAACCTTGGCGCAAGCGGTTACTACGAGATCGACGGCGGCCTCGAAGCCTACGCCGACACAAGCTACATGAACAACAACACGACTGCGCAAATCGCAGAATCTGCGTCGTTCAACCGCTCTTTCGAGACGAACTGTAGCAACCCGCTTCTGCAAGCGGGCCGTGGACCCAATGGAGCTGGCGCATTCTCTTTCGCAGACTTCACGGGTAACTTCGATGCTGACGGCAACTTTGTTAGTTGTAACGACATTCTCGCGGCCGGTGGCGACGCAGACGTGCAGTTCATCAACTCGCATCGAAACGTAGAGGGCGGTCCCCGCATCAGCACCTACGAAAACAGCACGTGGCGTGCGGTAGCTGGTTTGCGTGGCGACTTGGGCGATGACTTCAACTTTGACATATTCGCGCAGTTCTCGGGCACAGAGGGTACGCGTATCTCTCAGCGCGATCTCAACTTTAAGCGTGTACAACAAGCCTTNTTTGTCACCGAAGACGCTAACGGTAACGCCGTCTGTCGCGATACTAGCGGAGGCTGTTTGCCTTGGAATATCTTCGAGCGCAACGCTGACGGAAGCACGGCTATCACTTCGGCGCAAACTGACTTCATTCAGGGCATAGGTATTGTCACGGGTGAAACAGAGCAGCTAGTGTTCGGCGGCACTGTCGAAGGCGACCTTACCAACTTCGGCATTCAGAGCCCGTTTGCTGATGCAGGTGTTACTGGCCTCGTCGGTTTTGAAACTCGCACTGACAAGCTCTCGCGTTTATCCGACGACATCTCTAAGATTTCGGGCGGCCAGGGACTTACGGGCACTGGCGGTGCAACACTGCCGATCGACGGTCAGATCGAAGTGGACGAATTTTTCATGGAGGCGTCGATTCCTGTTGTGACAGGGCAGCCGTGGGCAGAGGAGCTAGGTATCTCAGCCGGCTACCGCTACTCAGATTACACGACTGTGGGTAATGGATTGAGCAATAGCTTCGATGCAGACACCTGGTTCGTCGGGGCTAGCTGGTCCCCCACAGAGGATATTCGATTCCGCGTGAATCAGGCACGAGCTATTCGTGCACCTAACGTCTTTGACCTATACGTTGGTATTAATACAGGTTTGACTGACCTCTCGACTGGCGAAAACGGTCTTTTCGATCCATGTGCCTCTGCGCCAGGTGTTTCTCCTGCAGCATCAGCTGAAGCCTGTGCTCGCACCGGCGCGACAGCTGCGCAGTATGCTGGTGGTATCGAAGATAACCCGGCGGGTCAGTACAACATTATCACTGGTGGTAATCCCAACCTAGTGGCTGAAACAGGTGACACGACTACCCTAGGCGTCGTATACACGCCAAGCTTTGTTGAAAATCTCTCAATCTCAATTGATTACTTTGATATAGAAGTGACTGATGCGATTGGTAGCATCCCAGCCCAAGCAAGTCTCGACGGCTGTATTTCTGGCGGAGCAGGTTCGGACACTTTTTGCGGTCTGATTCAGCGCGATACGGCTGGAACATTATGGTTGAGCAATGATGCGCCTGGTGGTGGTATTGCGGGTATTAGCCAGCAAAATGCAAACATTGCGTCGCTTGAGACTACTGGTGTAGACATCAACGTTGCTTACAGCTACGACTTCGGCAGCTTCGGTTCTGTTAACGTGGACTTCGCAGCAACAGTGCTCGACACCAATAACTCAACTCCATTCGCTGGCGCTGACTCAATCGAATGTGTGGACTTCTACGCGGGCCAGTGCGCACTTCCAACACCTGAGTACACGCACCGCGCATTGCTCAACTGGTCAACACCTGTTGCCGGTCTGGGCGTTGCGATGACTTGGCGTCACGTAGGTGAAACTACGCTCTTCGGCCTCGATGCTGCAGCAGCTGCCAATCGTGAAGAGCAAATGAATGACTACATGGAAGAGAGAAACTATCTCGACCTTTCTGCTAACTACGCAGTGACTGACAACATCACAATCCGTGCGGGTGCTAACAACCTGCTCGCAGAAGATGCACCTCTTTCAACTAACGTAGGTACTGGTACGGGTAACAACAACACTTACCCAGGCCTATTCGACGTGAGCCGCTTCTTCTTCGCGGGTGCGACGTACAAGTTCTAAGAAACACGTAGGACTTTCTCAAAAGGGGGCCAGAGCATCTGGCCCCCTTTTTCATTTGGGAAAATTAATTCTTACCTTTACGCCTCCATTAGTGCAGACATCAATCCTATCTAGCCTGCGAATTCTCGCCTTTCTCGATTAACGAGCACTTTCAGATAACCGATCCTTGTTGCTGCCGACGTGCGCCATAAGGTATAAACTTTGCCTTGCTTTTACTGTCGCCTCATCAGGAGCCGCCCCCCATGAAAAAAGAAACCATCGCTATTCACGCAGGTTATACGACCGATCCAACGACTAAATCGGTAGCCGTGCCAATCTATCAGACCGTCGCTTACGAGTTCGACAATGCACAGCATGGCGCGGATCTTTTCGATCTCGCCGTGCCGGGCAATATCTACAGCCGCATAATGAACCCAACCAACGACGTGCTCGAACAGCGCATGGCGGCGATGGAAGGCGGTATTGCAGGCCTTGCGGTGAGCTCCGGCATGGCAGCAATTAACTACGCGATACTCACGCTGGCCAAGGCTGGCGACAATATCATCTCGACACCGCAGCTCTACGGCGGCACTTATACGCTGTTTGCTCATATGCTGCCGAGCCAAGGCATCGAGGTACGCTTCGCCGAGGATGATTCGGCCGAGGCTATCGAAAAACTTATCGATGAGAACACTAAGGCGGTGTATTGCGAGACGATTGGTAATCCTGCGGGAAACATCATCGATCTAGAACCCGTTTGCGCGGCCGCTCATCGCCATGGTGTAGCAGTAATTGTGGACAACACCGTGGCGTCGCCGGCTGTATGCAATCCTATCGAGTTCGGCGCCGATATCGTTGTGCATTCATTAACCAAGTATGTAGGTGGACACGGCACCACTATTGGCGGTGTGATCGTCGACTCAGGTAAATTCCCGTGGGCCGATAATGCCGAGCGCTATCCGGGTCTAAATACGCCTGAGCCTTCTTACCATGGGGTGGTGTATACCGAAGCGCTGGGCGCCGCCGCCTTTATCGGCCGCGCGCGGACTGTGCCGCTCCGCAATACTGGCTCGGCTCTGTCGCCGATGAGCTCGTTTATGATCATGCAGGGACTCGAGACGCTCAATCTGCGCATGGAGCGCCACTGTGAGAACGCACAGAAAGTAGCCGAGTATTTGAAGGCACATGACAAGGTGGAATGGGTGAGTTATGCAGGCCTCGAGGGCGATGCTAACTACGCGCTGGCGCAGAAATATTGCGGCGGCAAACCCTCGTCGCTGCTCACTTTTGGGATTAAAGGCGGCTTCGAATCCGGGGTTAAATTCTATGATGCCCTCGCCATGATCAAACGCCTCGTCAACATTGGCGACGCTAAATCACTCGCGTGTCACCCTGCGTCGACCACACACCGCCAACTCACGCCTGAAGAGCAGCTTAAAGCCGGTGTTAAGCCCGAGACGATTCGTCTGTGTATTGGTATCGAGCATATTGACGATATTATTGCCGACATCGAACAGGCGCTTACGCAGGCTTAAAAAGCGCGGGCATCGGTTTTGGGGCGTAGCTATCGAGGGTACAGAGGAGACACGATGCAGTTAAGCACTTGCCGAGAGACTTTCTTGCTAGTCGGCATGAAAGGTATTGCGTGTCTTCTCTGCGCTGTGTTGTTCGTCACGCCTGCGCGCGCGAGCGCACAAGAAGCCGATTGGCAGTTACGAAAAGAGCAGGGCGGCATTCGTGTTTTCACGCGAGAGCAGCAGGGGTCGAACTTCGCGGCCGTGCGCGCAGAGATGATTCTCGAGGATGTCCGCTTAAGCTCGCTCGTCGCCTTAATCGACGACCCAAGCGCCTGCGCGCTGCTCGAGGCGCGCTGCGCTGAGTCTTATACTGTTGAGCGAGTGTCTGCGACAGAGCAGTTTGTGTATCGGCACAACGACATGCCTTTTCCGATTAAAGACCGCGACGTTGTGATGCACTTTGTGTGGACGCAAGATCCGGTAACCCGCGTTGTAGTGCTCGATAATCGTAATATCGATGGCGTGTTGCCCGAAAATCCGCGGCGGATAAGGCTGCCAAGTGCTATCTCGGGCTGGCGTTTCGAACCGCTAGGCGACGGTAGAGTTTTGGCGTCGAGCGAAGGTCACCTAGAGCCGGGGGCAAGTCTGCCCGCATGGCTACTAAACAGCTTATTAGTCGATGCGCCCTTTAACACGATGGAGGCGGTCGCCGCTGCGGTGAAGCTGCCTCGCTACCGCGAGGTGCAGCTCGATTTTATTGTCGAGCGCGATTAACACGCGCACTTCTTTTCGCTTTACCCGAGGCCGATGAATGTCCCACTCTGAAGACCATGACCATGACCATGACCATACAGCGCCGCCTCCCGAATTGGAGCTGCGGGTCAAAGCGCTCGAAAGCCTATTAATCGAAAAAGGCTTAGTTGACCCCGCGACGCTTAACGAAATTATCGATACCTATGAGCATAGAGTAGGGCCGCGAAATGGCGCGCAGGTTGTTGCTAAGGCATGGGCAGACGAGAAATTTCGACAAGCGTTGCTTAACGATGCAACCGGCGCGGTAGCAAGCCTCGGATTTATGGGGCGTCAGGGCGAACATCTCAAGGTTGTAGAGAACTCGGATGAGGTGCACAACCTCGTCGTCTGCACGCTCTGTTCTTGCTATCCGTGGACTGTATTAGGCTTGCCACCAGCTTGGTATAAGTCGGCACCGTATCGCTCTCGTGCCGTGAGTGAGCCGCGCGCGGTGCTGGCGGAGTTTGGGACGAGTCTACCGAGCACTGCTCGCGTGCAGGTTTGGGACTCCACCGCCGAACTGCGTTACCTCGTTCTTCCGAAGCGCCCCACGGGCACCGATGGCTGGAGTGAAGCGCAGCTTGCAGCGCTCGTCACACGCAATGCGATGATCGGCGTCGAGGTGATAAACCCACCAGAAAGAGACGAGGCGAACGAATGATCGGCGCACACGACCTCGGCGGTAAGCGAGGCTTTGGCTGCGTGTTGCCGGCGAGTAATGCTAACGCGCAGGGCTCGGATCTCGTCGAACCGCTCTTTCACGCTGAGTGGGAGCGCCGCGCATTTGCACTCACTCTCGCTACAGGCATGCTTGGGCAGTGGAATATCGATGAGTCGCGCCATGCCCGCGAGAATCAGGCGCCGCAGCGTTATCTCGATAATAGCTATTACGAGACTTGGCTCGTTGGTTTACAGAAACTCTTGCATGAAAAAGGCATGCTCGAGCGAGAAGAACTGGCTGCGTTGCCCTTCGCCGCCTCGGTAGACATAAGCGCGAGCGCGTCAAAGCCGCAGCGCAGCAGGCCGATTACCGAGGCGCCAACGCCTGCTAAGGCGGCCGCCTTACTTACGAGAGGCGGGCCGACACTGCTGCCTGACTCGCGGAAGCCGAAGTACGCGCTGGGCGCGCTCGTAAAAGTTTTGCCAATGACGCAGGCGGGTCATACGCGCGCACCCGAGTATGTTCACGGCGCACGCGGCATTATTCATGCAATAAACGGGGTGCACATTTACCCTGATGCCAACGCGCATCGTCAAGATGAAGACAGGATTGTCGGAGAGTCTCTCTACACCGTGTCGTTCGCGCGCGCTGCACTGTTTCCGCAGCGGGCATCTTGTGGGGATGGCACAGCGACAGCTTCGGCGAAGANCATACTTAAAAGCGAGTCAACCAATCAGGAAGATCGCGTGATTAAAGAGAGCTGCGAAGACCGAGTGTTCGTAGATCTTTGGGAGCCATACCTTACTCATGACTGACTTTTTGTATCAGCCAAAAGACGCAGACGGGCCGGTTTTTAAAGCGCCCTGGGAAGCAACGGCCTTTGGCCTTGTGCTCGCTTTGCATAAAGCCGGTGCGTTTACTTGGGCAGAGTGGGCGAGCTATTTAACCGGCGCCATTGAATCCGCTCAAGCCAGCGGCGATGCCGACATAGGTGATACATACTACGAACATTGGCTTGCCGCACTCGAGGCCATTGCGCAGAACAAAAAACTCACCGGTCTTGCTGAACTATTGCAAAGAAAAGACGAATGGGAATCAGCGTATTTGAATACGCCTCACGGCAAGGCTGTCGAGCTTAGCGCTGCTAGTTGAGCTAAGCGATCAAGAAAGGCTTGTAGCCAATGCATCAACCCAAAAAGTGAAAGAAAATGAGCGGATTCGAAGACATTCGACTGCGAGCAGAAGCGCGCAAAGGCGGTGCTCGCGCGCTAAAGGCGATGCTGCCGACGGTGGCAACAAAGAAGCAACTCATCGAGCTTGGCGACGATCGTTACCTTGCCATGATGACCAAGTCGATTAACCAAGCGGGATTTAGTTGGAAAGTAATCGAGAATAAGTGGCCCAGTTTCGAAGAGGCATTTCTTGGTTTTGATCCTCGCAAGCTGAGTTATTTGTCGCCCGAGCAATGGGAGGCCTTCACGAGCGATAAGCGCGTCGTGCGCAACTGGCAAAAGATCAAAGCGCTGCAGGACAACGTGTTCTTTGTGCAGGACGAGTCTCGTCGCAGCGGCGGCTTTGGTCAATTTATTGCGGACTGGCCGGTGGAAGATCAAATAGGATTGATGGCCTATCTGAAAAAGCACGGCTCTCGACTTGGCGGGCAGAGCGCACTCTGGTTTTTACGCCGAGTCGGCAAAGACTGTTTTATTCCGGCACGCGACGTGGCGGTGCTGCTGAGAAGCATAGGGCTAGATATCGCCGAGAACCCAACGTCTAAACGTGACCTCAGCAAAATCCAAGCGCAGTTTAACGAATGGCATGCCGAGACTGGATTACCCTATAGCCACCTAAGCCGAATCGCTGCCTGTTCGGTCGGCGATAACTACTTATAAACAAGGTCACAAAGCGCAGCAAGAAAATAGGAGGAGAAGGGGATGGCTAAGTATGTGTGGAAAACCTGCTTTGTCGCACTTATTACTATGATTGCGATTGCCGAGGTTGGCGAACGCCTTACAGGGATTCATATTCCTTGGGTCATGCGTTTATCGATCGTATTAGGGATGACAGTGGGCATGACATTTCTGAAAAGCACCCTCAATCTTGTTACTGCAATGGAGGAAGAAAAACCCCTAGCGGGGTCTGTCCGCAACACGCTTGGGCCCGATCGCTCGCCGGCAGCATCCAAGCAGGATGCGTCTTCTGAGAATGATGAGCGCGACTAGATTGCCCCAAGCAAAGCATTCTTGGGAAGAAGTTTAAGAAAATAACGGCGCTAAAATCTGCGCCGCGCGTTCGAGAAACCAGTAACTAGCCACACCACCAATAGCCACCGCGGGCAGTGCCCGAAGCCAAGTTTGGACGAGTAATGTTAGCCGCTGCAAAGGCAGTACGTGTAGCGCAATCATCACGCCGACTACGATTGCGATCTGACCTATCTCTATTCCAATATTAAATAATAACAATGCGCTGAGCTGGCTGCCCTCGGGTAAGCCAATTTCGCTGAGTGCGCCTGCGAAGCCGAGTCCATGGATAAGTCCGAAACAGAAAGCTACAAGCGCAGGGAAACGATGGCTAAAGGAGTGTCGGTTGGTGAGTGTTTCGTAGGCGAGTAGCACAATACTTGCAGCGATAGCGGCTTCGATAGGTCGCTGCGCCACAATCACAAAACCGAGTGCCGACAGGGCGAGGG
>JGI26086J50260_1001308_pt1 | contig 14712 bp, 12 predicted proteins | sample SaaInl3SG_22_DNA_FD_50260 | JGI IMG/M metagenome (IMG submission 50260)
GCACATGTTCCAAGTGATATCGCCGCCGGCTGCCTTCCAAGAATTGGCATAAATGACCGCATCACCTTCTATGGTAATGTGTGCGTGCTTCTTTGCCAGCTCATGGTCTAGGGCTGTTGCAGTCGCACGAACATCACCGGCATTAAAACGACGCGCTGTTTCGCGCATAACACCAAATGCTTCTGGGTGAATAGTACGTAAAACATCTTCTATTAACTCAAGCTCTTGCGCATCCAATTCCTCGATCTGCTCATACAAAGGTTCGCGAGCATCGTAATCCGGTGTGTTTTCTATTTGAGCATAAAGCGCGTCTTTGGACGCTTTTGTTTCCGCAGTCGCTTCCGCAATACTTGCTTTGAACGAAGCTGTCCGCTCGCGCAACTGATCATTGCTCATGCCCGTGAGCGCGGCTTCGAAAGCATTTACGGATTCAACGTAAGGCTGTAATTTTTTGAGATCGCGGACACTTTTGGATCCCACGAGTTTGGATATGAGTTTCAGCATGAGGCTGTCAAGTTCTTATAAATAGTCTACAAAAATAATAGGTTGTACCCGAAGGGTAGACTTTTATGACTGCTAAAAAAGGGCCAATTCGAAACTTTCCTCCGAAAATAGACACATTGGCAGAGAAGAAATCGTGCTAAACGAAAGTTTAGGGCAAAAAAAAAGGGGAATTTGGAAGGATTTTCTGGTGTTAAAAATCGGCTCAGTAACACCCTGAAAACTCTGCCAAATAGCCCCTAGAACCTATCACAGAAGCATGAAAAGAAAGAACCACCAATCTTCACATACAGGGCAAATATATAACAAATTGTAGTAAGTGTACAAACAACACTAAGTTTTATTTGAACCTCGTGCCATTTCATGAAGGGCTTCCCATGCGCATTCCCTATTTTTGCAGACTTAATACGAAAGTGATATGGCCGATTCAAACAAGATTTCTACGTCAACCGCCCCAAAACCAGTGGGTTTGTATCCACATGCAAGAAAAGTTGGTAACCTATTGTTCCTTTCAGGAGTAGGCCCTAGAACTGCAGGCAGCGATGCAAATGATAGCGGAATTCCAGGATTGGAACTGGATCACAACGGGAATTTCAAAGCTTTTGATTTCGAAGCACAGGTCCACAGCGTTTTTGCAAACGTGAAAGCAATTTTAGAGGCGAGCGGTTCTTCTTGGGGGGAATTGGTCGACGTTCAGGTCTTTCTTGTGGACATGAAACGCGACTTTCACACNTTNAATCGGATCTATGCAGNGTACTTTAAAGAGAACCAACCCTGCCGAACAACCATAGAAATCAATAGTTTACCNACACCCATCGCCATTGAACTCAAGTGTATAGCTACTGTAGAATAACCTCATGAGCACATTTCCAGAATACGCGAACCTAGACCTTGCGGGCATCCATAAAGCTGTTTTAGCCAAATGGAAGCAATCGCATTTATTTGAACAGACGCTTGTTGCGCGCAAGGATGCCGAACCTTGGATATTCTTTGAAGGCCCTCCTAGCGCAAACGGTCTCCCGGGCATACACCACGTGATGGGACGCTCTTTAAAAGATGTGTTTTGTCGCTANAAAACGCAAAAAGGCTTCCTCGTAGACCGNAAGGCGGGCTGGGACACGCACGGNTTACCCGTGGAATTAGGTGTTGAGAAAGAATTGGGCATTACTAAAGAAGATATTGGAAAGTCGATCACTATTGAAGAATACAACGATGCGTGCCGCACCGCGGTCATGCGTTATACCGGTATTTGGAAGGACTTGACTGACCAAATGGGCTATTGGGTAGATATGGATAAACCCTATGTTACCTATGAGCCAAAGTACATGGAAAGTGTGTGGTGGCTGCTTGCTCAACTCTATAAAAAAGGGTTGATCTACAAGGGATATACCATTCAGCCGTATTCACCGAAAGCGGGCACGGGATTGAGTTCGCACGAGCTGAACCAACCGGGTTGTTACCAGAATGTCAAAGACAATACGGTCGTCGCTCAATTCAAAATGATAAATAACGGGCAAAGTGAAGCGCTCTTTGGTGCTGCCACAGTACACTTCCTTGCCTGGACGACCACACCGTGGACATTGCCGTCAAATACAGCTTTAACCGTAGGGCCTAAAATCGAATACAGCTTGGTTCATACGTTTAACCAATACACCTACGAGCCGGTAAGCATCATTGCGGCCACGCCACTTTTGGGAAAACTCTTTGGCAAAAAGTTCGTAGAAGGAGATATTTCGACCTACGAAGCAGGTGCAAAGAAAATTCCTTACCACATCGAAAAAACCGTTTTAGGAACGGATTTGGTCGGNTTGAAATACGAGCAACTATTGCCTTATGCTTTACCAGACGAGCGCCCCGAAGAAGCCTTCCGCGTCATTCCTGGTGATTTTGTAACTACTGAAGATGGAACAGGAATCGTACACACAGCGCCTACTTTCGGTGCGGACGATGCAAAAGTTGCAGCCGATGCCGGCGTACCTCCTTTGTTGGTAAAAGACGAGCAAGGCAATCTAGTTCCGTTGGTAGATTTAAGAGGGAAATTCCGCCCAGAATTGGCCGACCCTATGTTTGGATTCGGTGAAGAATACATCAAAGCGGAATACCTTACCGACGAGGAAAAAGAGGCAGAACTGGCGAAGCAGCANATGCTGTTGAAACCNATCATTCCTGAATTAAAAGCCTACCTCAGCGTGGATGAGCGCATCGCTCTGAAATTAAAACTAGAGAACAAGGCGTTCAAAATTGAAAAGTACGAACACAGCTATCCACATTGTTGGCGTACGGACAAACCCGTGTTGTATTATCCGCTAGACAGCTGGTTCATTAAGTCGACGGAGAAAAAGGACCAAATGATTGCGTTAAATAAGACGATCAATTGGAAACCGGCTTCGACNGGAACAGGGCGCTTTGGGAATTGGTTGGAAAACCTNAACGATTGGAACCTTAGCCGTTCGCGTTTTTGGGGAATTCCATTACCCATCTGGAGCACAGAAGAAGGCGACGAGCATATTTGTATTGAAAGCGCTGCGGAATTGCACGCTGAAATTGAAAAAGCCGTTACCGCTGGTTTCATGCGCACAAATCCAATGGGCGATTTTGATCCCGCAGATATGAGCGACGAGAACTACGCAAAAATCGATTTGCACCGTCACATCATGGANACCGTTGTTTTGGTNAGTCCTTCAGGTAAGGCCATGAAGCGCGAAAGTGATCTTATTGACGTGTGGTTTGATAGTGGCTCGATGCCNTANGCACAATGGCATTATCCTTTTGAGAATAAAGATAAAGTGGAGGGCGGTGGAGCCTTCCCTGCAAATTTCATCGCAGAAGGGGTTGACCAAACCCGGGGCTGGTTCTTTACCCTACATGCCATTTCATCCATGGTCTTTGAAAGCGTTGCCTTTAAGAATGTCATCTCCAACGGGCTTGTCTTGGACAAGAACGGAATGAAGATGTCNAAGCGTTTGGGCAATGCGGTAGATCCATTCACCACAATGGATGAATATGGTGCAGATGCGTTGCGCTGGTACTTATTGACGAATGCTGCGCCTTGGGACAACCTCCGCTTCGATATGGAAGGCCTGCAGGAAGTACGCAGAAAGTTCTTTGGCACCTTGCACAATACGTATGCATTCTTCGCGCTTTATGCGAATGTGGATAGTTTCCGCTACGAAGAAGCCGAAATTCCACTGAAAGAGCGTCCAGAAATGGACCAATGGATTTTATCNGAACTCCACAGCCTCATTGCAAAAGTGGAAGACGGTATGGAGGCTTTTGAACCGACTCGTGCGTTCCGTCCTATACAAGAATTTACTACGGAGAAACTCTCGAATTGGTACGTTCGTTTAGGCCGTCGCCGTTTCTGGAAAGGGGCTTATGAGTCGGATAAGATTAGTGCCTATCAGACGCTTTGGACCTGTTTGGAAACGTTAAGTAGATTAATGGCGCCGCTGGCACCTTTCTATGCGGACCAATTGTATACTGACCTCTATGCAGGAGTGGCAAAATCAGGAGAAACTAGCGTTCACCTCACCAACTTCCCTACTGTAGACGCACCAACCATTAATGCACCATTAGAGAAGAAAATTAATCTTGCCCGCCAATTAACTTCCATGGTCCTCTCTATTCGTAAGAAGGAGAATATTAAAGTACGGCAGCCGCTTGCTCGCGTTTTGGTACCGGCACTTAATGATGGCGATAAAGACTTGCTCGAAAGCATTCAATCCATCCTGCTCGCAGAGGTAAATGTAAAAGCGCTTGAAGTCATCACGCCGGATGCGGGTGTATTTGTAAAAAAGGTGAAGCCTAATTTTAAAGCGCTAGGCCCAAAGGTAGGACGGCACATGAAGGCCGTGAAGACGTATTTTCAAGCGATGGACCCATCCGCGGTTGATGCGTTTGAAACCCAAGGTTTTGTGGAATTCGAAGATCAAGGCCAAACAGTGCGCGTTGATTTGATTGATGCCGAAGTAGTTACCGAAGACATACCCGGCATGTTGGTTGCGACTGGTGATGGATTGACCGTTGCTCTCGATGCCGCACTCACGGATGAATTGCGGAACGAAGGTTTGGCACGTGAAATGGTGAATCGCCTACAGAATTTGAGAAAATCTAGCGGACTAGAGGTGACCGATAGAATTGAGGTGCGTATTGAAGGATCCGATTCCCTTCGTTTAGGCATTGAACCATTTATGATGTATATTAAAGACGAGGTACTTGCGGATAACGTCACCTTTGGCAGTAATGCCGGTGAAAGTGTTGAAATTGAAGGTGAAAAAATTAATATTTCTATTTTCAAGAAATAGTTTATTTTCGATCCCTCTTAAACCGGAAGGCCTAACATTTTAAACGTAAGAAACTATGGCTGAAGAAAATAAAACAAAATACAGTGATGCAGAACTCGCCGAGTTTAAAGCAATCATTGTAAAAAAAATCGAGAAGGCTGAGCAAGATTTAGACCTTCTGCGTGAGCAATTTGCTAACGATAAAAACAACGGCACAGACGACACTTCGCCACAATTCAAATCGTTTGAGGAAGGTTCTTCTGTAATGAGTAATGAGCGCAATTCACAGCTCGCTACGCGTCAAGAAAAATTCATTCGCGACTTAAAAAACGCGTTGGTTCGTATCGAAAACAAAACCTACGGCATTTGTCGTGTTACGGGTAAGCTGATAGATGCAGAACGACTAAAGTTGGTTCCGCATGCCACCCTAAGCATGGAAGCGAAACTTAACCAGCGTTGAGAAAAGCATTACTCATAGTCTTAGGGGTGCTCTTTGTTGATCAAGCGACCAAATTGTGGGTGAAGTCCACCATGTACTTGGGGCAAAGTCACGAAATCACCTCCTGGTTTTANATTCATTTTACAGAAAANCCAGGCATGGCCTTTGGGCTTGAATGGGGCGGTGTTGCTGGAAAACTAGCACTGACTATTTTCAGAATTATCGCNATAGGTGGAATCATTTGGTGGTTGCGAAATACCCTTAAAAGTGGCGCGACAAATGTGGCNACTTGGGGCATCAGCCTNATCCTTGCTGGCGCCATAGGCAACGTATTAGACTCTCTTTATTATGGTGCGATCTTCTCCGATTCTCTAGGAAAAGTAGCTACATTTCTTCCGGAATCCGGCGGGTATGCNCCAATACTTCAGGGTCGTGTTGTAGATATGCTATACTTCCCCTTGTATGCCGGNGAACTGCCGCAATGGTTCCCTATCTGGGGCGGCCAATTCTTCACTTTTTTCCGTCCCATCTTCAACATCGCAGATGTCTCTATTTCCACCGGGGTGGGATTGCTATTTGTTTTCCAACGCAGCGTTTTTAAGTAAGGATGCAAACAACAGAGGTACACTTCGGTGGCTCACTCCTTCGCTTGAACAGCGACGGTTCTGCATTTTTACCTGAACACAATACCTTACTTATTGCAGATGTACATCTGGGGAAATCCGGCGTGTTTAGAAAAGCTGGAATTGCCACTCCACAAGGGCTACATGAACAAAACTTGAAGCAATTGGCCCGTGCCTTTGAAGCGCATCCACAAGCTACGGTAGTATTCTTAGGCGACGTTTTTCACGGCCTTCAAAACAAAGAAACCCAATCACTGAAAACCCTCTTAGATGCCTACGACGGCCATACTTTCATTCTGGTCAAAGGCAACCACGATTTTGACTTGCCCGAATGGCAACAACTCGCCATAGTACAGGAATGGACCTTAGGAAAACTACATTTCTTGCACGAGCCTCCGGGAGCTAACTTTGATACCAATACGCCATTCTCACAAGCCACGGCACAACGCGACTTTCCAGCACTCGCACAAGAGGTTTTTCTCATTTGCGGCCACCTACACCCCGGCGTTGCTCTGCGCGGAAAAGGTCGTTCGCGCGTGCGCATTAAGGCGTTCTATTTGAATGACTGGATCTGTGTTTTACCCGCTTTTGGAACCTTTACAGGACAGCACGCGCTCAAAGTAGCCGGAACGTATTACGGGATTGTTGATGATACATTATTGAAATTGAGCGAATAGTCTAATGCCGCTCGATTTTAACCCTCTTTTAACGGCTGTATTTAGCAGCTTTTTATTCTTTTGAACCGCATTAAAAAACACAACCTATGGAAGGTGCACCAGATATTGTCGCATTAAACGAAGAAATTAAAAATGAGAGCGCGATTATCGATCTCATTCAAAGNGAATTACGCAAGGTCATTGTAGGACAGAACGGCATGGTAGAAGGCCTATTGATTGGGCTGCTCGCCAACGGACACATCCTTCTTGAAGGGGTACCTGGACTTGCAAAAACGCTTGCCATAAATAGNTTGAGNAAAACCTTGGGCGGAAGTTTTTCTAGAGTGCAGTTTACGCCCGATTTGTTGCCGTCGGATGTCATAGGCACGCAGATTTACAACATGAAAGAACACGCGTTCGACACCAAACAGGGNCCCATCTTTAGCAATTTCGTCTTGGCGGATGAAATTAATCGGGCGCCGGCAAAGGTTCAAAGTGCGCTGCTCGAAGCGATGCAAGAACGCCAGGTGACCATTGGAGAAGAAAGTTACCCGCTGCCAAAGCCGTTCCTGGTTATGGCTACACAAAATCCGGTGGAGCAAGAAGGAACCTATCCACTTCCTGAAGCACAAATGGACCGATTCCTTTTGAAAGTGACGTTGGGCTACCCCACTAAAGAAGATGAGCTCGACATTATGCGCAAGCAAATGAGCGGTGCCATGGAAAAGCTCAGTGCCGTTGTTAGTTTAGAGCAAATCGTTCGTGCACGAGGTTTTATTGAGCGCATTTACATGGACGAAAAAATAGAAAACTACATTCTCGATATCGTTTTCGCCACTCGCGAACCTCAAAATTATCAACTAGGCGCCTTGCGCAACAAGATCAGCTTTGGTGCTTCACCGCGCGGCTCTATCGCATTGGCAAAAGCAGCTAAATGTCACGCCTTCTTGCGTCACAGGGGCTTTGTGACGCCGGATGATGTACGTGCAGTTGCGCCTGCGGTGTTACGCCATAGAATTGGCCTTACTTATGAGGCGGAAGCGGAAGAATTGAGCACAGAGAACATCGTTACTGAAATTCTAAACACCTTAATGGTACCGTAAAAACGTGGATGCTGTAGCACTCTTGCAGAAAGTTCGGCGTATTGAAATCAAGACACGCCGTTTGAGCGACCAGCTCTTTTCTGGCGAATACCAAAGTTCATTTAAGGGACGCGGTATGAGCTTCGCAGAAGTGCGTCCGTACCAAAGTGGCGACGATGTGCGCAGCATTGATTGGAACGTTACTGCTCGCAAACGGAGTCCGTACATCAAAGTCTTTGAAGAGGAACGCGAATTGACGCTCTTCTTGGTGATTGACATCAGTGGTTCAACCAATTTCGGTACGGACGAGCGCTCCAAACGCGACATGATTACTGAAATCGCTGCGACTTTGGCCTTTAGTGCGATGGGCAACAACGATAAAATTGGACTCATTTTATTCAGTGGAAAAGTTGAGAAAGTCATCCCTCCTAAAAAAGGGAAGCTCCACGTTATGCGCATCATCAAAAGCATTCTTGAAACAGAAGCTACTGCGGCAGGCACAGATGTAGAAACGGCTTTGGCGCATTTGCTAAAGGTGCAAAAACGACACAGTATTGTGTTTGTGTTGAGTGATTACCTCGACAGTGCACCGGACCGCAACTTTAAAATCGCAGCGAAGCGTTTTGATTTGTGTGCCGTGAATACCTATAACCATAAAGAAGTGGCATTACCTAAAATTGGTCTCGTACCCTTAGCCGATTCTGAAACTGGCGCGGTACAATGGGTTCGTTCAGGCGGGCATAAATTCCGGGAGGCACTTGCTCAAAGACACGAACAATACAACCAATTCCTTAAAAATTTCTCGCGTAGCGCAGGAGCCGGTTACATCTCGCTGGACGATCGTCAAGATTTCGTTCCGCCATTGCTTCAATTCTTAAAGAACAAAGCGCGATGAGACAACTGTTGCTAATACTTCTCAGTTTCCTTTGTTTGAGTAATGCATTCGCGCAAGAAAACGTAAAGTCCGATCCCACCATACTGAATGCACGATTGGATACCAACGCACAAATCGTGGGCGGTTTAATCGTACAAAAAGTAGAATGGCCCGCTGAAAATGGCTGGGAACTTTTGCCTCCGGACAGCACCAGTGCTTTTCTATTGGTTTCGACAACGTTCGACTCCACGGATTTTGTCCGCACGGCAACCCTGACCTACCTCATTATGGATACGGGCGCATTGGTGCTACCGGCGCTTTCCGCTGTAAGTCCTAATGGCGTCTATACGGTTCCTCCCGATACAGTACAAGCCCGATTCTTACCCCAAGAAGAAGGCCTAGAAAAGGAGGTGGCACGTCCATTAGCGGCAGTCCCCTTTAATTTTGTTTGGTGGCTCGAAGCGTATTGGTACTGGATCGCGGCGGGTGTTGCACTTTTATTGATCGGTTACCTTGTTTGGCGCTATGCTAAAAAACCTCAAGAGCAGCCAGTGGCGGCGCCGGAACCGGAACGAGATTATTACCAAGAGGCGATGCAGGCTATCAAAGCCCTTCGCGCTGATGCCTTGTGGGAACGTGATATGAAAGGATTTTATGTGGCATTAGGCGACGTCGTCCGCACTTATTTAACCCACCGTACAGGCCTGCCTTTGGCGGAGCAAACAACTTCGGAAAGCGTGCTTATGCTCGATCAAAAATGGACTGCGGCGCAGATTGAATCCTACCAGTTTATCCTAACACGAGCGGACTATGTGAAGTTCGCTAAGGGCACCTGGGACGTTGCGGTACACCGCGATTGTCTAGACAAAGCAACCGCGCTCATTATGGATTTTAAACCAGTGCAAGATGTTTAATTGGGATTTTGCACAACCGCTATGGCTCTTGGGTCTGCTTGTCCTCCCGCTGGGTTGGATAGGACTCTACCTCAGGCGCAGAAGCCGCTTCAATGCCTACACCTTCAGCTCTAACCAGCAGCTGCCGGCCAGTTCTCTGGGCACCGTTCGCGCAGCAAGCAGCGGACTCAGTTGGTTGGCATTGGCCTTTGTTTTCACCGCATTAGCACGCCCACAAAGCAGTCAAATGTTTCAGCAGCCTAGCCAAAACCTGGGAATTGACCTAATGATGGCGCTGGATATAAGTGCCTCCATGCTGGCGCGCGACCTTAAGCCCAATCGTTTAGAGGCCCTTAAAACGGTTGCGACAGATTTTGTGGCGCAACGTGCTATGGACCGCCTTGGTCTTGTCATTTATGCAGGAGAAGCGTACAGCCCTGTACCATTAACAACGGATCAAAGTTTGCTCAGCCAACAAATAAGCACTCTTCATCATGAAATGCTTGAAGGAGGTACAGCTATTGGTATGGGATTAAGTACCGCAGTAAACCGATTGGTGGAGAGCACCGCAAAGAGCAAGGTCATTATCCTACTCACCGATGGTGAGAACAACGGCGGATTGGTAGATCCGGTGCAAGCCGCTGAATTAGCCGCCAGTCTAAACATCAAAGTCTACACCATAGGGCTGGGAACCAATGGAATGGCTCAACACCTGTCATGAAAGACCCGCGAGGGAATTTAATTTACCAACCCAGACCCGTAACTATTGACGAGGACTTACTCAAGCGTATTGCTGATATCACTGGAGGACAATACTTCCGTGCCACCGATAACGAGCGCTTGGCGCAGATTTACAACAGNATTGATCAGTTGGAAAAAAGCGAGATTGAAGGCTTTGAATTTTACCGCTACACCGAACACTTCTCCATATTTCTCTATTTGGCCTTAGCCTGTATTGCGCTTGAGTTATTGTTGAATTTTGTGCTTTTAAAAACCGCCTTCTAATGGAGTTTAAATGGCAACATACTGAATGGCTCTATGCCGCACCGCTCCTGCTTCTAGTGGTGATAATTTCAGCCGTATTCTTCCAGCGCTGGCGTCACAAAGTCTGGCGCATATTAGGTTTAAGTGACCGTTCACAACACGCNTCAGCAGCTTTGAGTAAAGCGCGTTTTTATACCCGTTATACCTTCTTGGCAGTGGCAGTGGCCTTCCTATGCATCAGTTTGGCGAACCTGCAAATGAGCGGACAGACGACGCAAGTAAAGCGCCAAGGTGCCGATGTAGTATTTGCGCTCGATGTTAGCCGCTCCATGCTCGCAGAAGACCTTACGCCTTCGCGTTTAGAAAAAGCCAAGCTCCTTATTTCCAGAACTGTGGACCAATTAGGCGGCGACCGCGTGGGCATCATCGCCTATGCCGGCAGCGCCTACCCCGCCCTTCCTATTACTACGGATTATGCCGCCGCGAAAATGGCCTTACGTGCCGCAAGTCCAGATGCCGTGCCGTCGCAAGGAACGAACCTCGCAGCCGCATTAGCGTATGCCACCGATTATTTCAATCCNGCCTCTCCTGCCGGACGGTTCGTTATCGTACTNACGGACGGAGAAGATCATGAAGATTTGACCGCGGGAAGTGCGGACCCCGCACTGCCTGTTCAAACCATGCTCGTTGCCCTCGGCACCACCTCTGGTGGCCCCATCCCCATAAGCCGCACTTCCCGCGGCACAACTTTCAAGAAGGATAAAAACGGGGAGGTCGTCATCACCAAACGCGATATAGAAAAACTCAGCAGTATTGGAAGTTCGTTGGATGCAAGAGTCATAGATGGAAACAATACTGAATCAACTTTAAAGGCCATCCAGGATTTTATTGCGGGTGGAGATAAGGCTGATATCAATGAGGAGGTCGCATTAAATTACGAGAGCCAATTCCAATGGTTCCTCTTCCCTGCGCTATTCTTTCTTGCACTCTATCTTTTGCTGCCCGCGCACACGGGAAGGCGCGTGAAAGCAAGCTTGTTGGTTGTGTTCGTTCTGGTATATAGTCCCGCAATGCATGCACAGGAGGCAGATAGCTTGGTGGTGGAAAATACAGAAGATTGGACTAAACACGATTACGGGAAGCGTATACGAGAGGGAAATGAGAAATTTGAAGCAGGTGATCTCAGTGGTGCTGCGCAAGCCTTTGCAGAAGCCGCTACCGCTGAACCAGATGCCTTCGAGCCATTGTACAATTTAGGCAGTACTTTAATGGCTGCGGGCGAAGCAGAGCAGGCGGCAAGTGTATTGNTAAAATCGGCCCAAAATACCGAAGACCCTGGGACGAAAAGTAATGCGTTGTACAATGCTGGTAACGCCTTCATGGCTGCTGAAAAATACCAAGAAGCTGTGGGTGCCTATGCAGAAAGCTTGCGTAAAAATCCATTGCAAAACGATGCAATGTATAACCTCAATCGCGCTTTGGAAAAACTAAAACAACAGCAACAGNAGCAGGAAAACCAGGAGGAGCAGGAGGAGGAGCAAGACCAGGAACAAGAAGAGAAAGAGGATAAAGAAGATCCTAAAAACGATCAAGACCAAAAGCAGGAAGAGAACCCTGAGGACGACGAAAGTAANAAGGACGAACCACAAGACGACCAACAAGGCGAGAGCGATCAGGGTGACCCGCAAGACGAGCAACAAAACGACCAAGGCGAACCGAAGGATGAAGACGGTGGTAGTGAAAAAAATGAGCCGAAAGAGGGTGGTGAAGCTAAGGCTAAGATGACCCCAGAGCAGATCAAAGGTTTGCTGGAAGCGGTACAACGTGCGGAAGAGAAAACGGCAGAAAAAATGACCGCTAAAAAAGCGAAAGGAAAGAAAAAGAGTGGAGAAAAAGATTGGTAAATACNATTGGCTTTGGGCCTTTATATTTCTGGCAACGAGCCTCGTCGCCCAAGAAGTACAGCTGACCGCGCGGAGTTCTAGGACTTCGGTCGGCCTGGACGAACCGTTTCGGGTTACCTTNAGTTGCAACGCACGNGGCGGCGACCTCATTCCACCCAGTTTTGAGCACTTTATCGTGGTCAGCGGCCCGTACAGTTCGCAACAGACACAAATCATCAATGGGTCCATGAGTTTCTCACGGGAGCTTACCTACCAGTTGGTTGCNCAAGAAGAAGGAACCTTTACCATTGACCCGGCCACGCTCAAAATAAAAGGCAAGGAATTTCAGAGCAATAGGTTAACTATTGAGGTTAAGGCAGGTGTGAGAAAGGAACGCTCACAATCGGTCCCAAAATCCGCAGGCTTTGAAGTTGATATATTGAGTTCAAAAAAGGCCGTCTATGTTGGTGAACCCATCGTTTTATTGTTTTCCGCTACACTCTTTGAGCANGTCCGGGATTTAAATATGCTTCAAGCGCCCAATTTTGAAAACGTATTGCAACAACAATTAGAGTTTGAACAGCAGTCTAGAAGAGAACGCATAGGAGGTAAAATTGCGACTGTTTTAGACTTTGACAAACGATTAATCATACCCAACAAACCAGGAACATTAGGCGGTCAAGAGCTCAAGATCACGGGCACCGTTCAGAAGCCAACCGGCCAACGTGATTTCTTTAATATGCCGCTTATGCGCTGGGAACAAGAAGTTGCCACCGCCAAAATTCCAGCAGTAAAAATCAAACCACTTCCTACCCCACAACCCAGCGGATTTTCGGGGGCTGTGGGTGAATTGAAATTGGTTCGTGAAGTAAGCCGGACTTCGGTCAACGGAGACGAATCCATTACGCTAAAACTGCGCATTGAGGGCGCAGGGAATTTCAATACAATCAGTGTCCCTGAGTTGATTCCGCCGCAGGGCTTCGACCTTTATGATCCAAAATTCAATGAAAAGATTCGCTACAGCGAACGGGGAGTTCGTGGGTTTAAGGAATTTGAATATTTGTTGGTGCCTCAGTTTAAAGGTCAATTCATCCTGCCTCAGATGGAATGGACCTTTTTTAACACGAAAAAAGAGGCTTACGAAACCATTACGCTCGAAGAAACCACCCTTACCGTAACTGGCGATGCATTAGTAGAGGCCGAGCCTAACAATGACGGTACCTCGCCAAAAATTCAACGGGAAGTCAATACTATAGATAACGACATCCGGTACCTACAAGAAGTGGATGAGAGCAATACAGAACACGGAAAATCACTGCTTTGGATTTGGGTGTTACTGGGCGGTGTAGTATTGGGATGGTTGCTTCAGCTCGTTTCTATAAAGTCAAGGAGCGCATCTCCAGAAGCGATGCATGCTGCGATGAAAAAAGCAATCAATACGGCATGGAAAACGAACGACCCCGAGGCGGTCGGTAAAATGTTAAACGCCCTCGAAGAAGCGCTGGTCCGCAAAGGAATTGCCAAAGAAAACATCAGTTTGACCGTTTTAAACGAAGCCTTTGGTACTGCCTCAGGCGGTAGGATAAATGCACTAGTTGAACAGTTACAATTGGCACTTTATGCGCCGAACACGATGGTCTCGAATGACGAATGGTTGAACGAATTTAATGCACTATGGGAGCAACTGTAAACACGTTAAGTGATAGTGCCAGCACATTGTATGCCGACGGCCAATTTGAGTCGGCACGCACACTTTTTGAATCCTTAGCCGAACAAGGTCATTCCGACCCGGCATTGTACTACAACATTGGGAATTGCTACACAAGACTTGGTGAGTTCGGAGAGGCACGGTTGTGGTTTGAACGGTCTCTTTTGTTTGAACCTGGAAATGAGGAAACCATTCATAACCTTCAATGGCTCAACACGCGACTTACCGATGCCTTACCCGCACCGAACGATCCATTGCTTCACTGGATTGGATCACAATTCAGAGAAATTCTTCCACCTGAACATTGGGGCTTGCTTGCTGGACTTTTCTTAATAGCCGCTCTCCTCCTGCTCGTGCTCCGGAAGTTTAAAACTCCGGCATGGAGTTGGCGTGCGCCACTTGCCCTAAGCAGCATAGGGCTGGTGCTCGTACTCACCGCACAAACCAGCATGCCCCAGAGCGATAAGGTTATTGTGGTCAGCAATAACAGTTACGGCTACAGTGCACCCGATGCCAATGGCACAAGGATTTTACTGTTGAGCGAAGGAAGCGCCGGCCGCCTAGTGCGGGCGACAGAGGATTGGTTTTATATAGGCCTCAGTGACGGTCGTCAAGCGTGGTTTTCATCCGATCAGTGGGACCGCGTATTTCCAATAAACGCGCACTAAATAAGTTTAGGCAACCAGCTGCGCTGAGGCTTAGTAAGTCCCATGATTTCTCTGTAAGAATTAGGAAAAGCACGCACCACTTGTTTGGATTCGTCCCACTGCACGTGGGAACGATCAC
>JGI26086J50260_1001322_pt1 | contig 14628 bp, 13 predicted proteins | sample SaaInl3SG_22_DNA_FD_50260 | JGI IMG/M metagenome (IMG submission 50260)
AAATGATGCAGGACCGCCCGTTGTTTACTTGGGATTAATTATCTTCGAAGGAACCAATAGCCTTAGTAATATGTACAAGAGTATTTCAAAGCGCTGTGCCGTATTGGTTGCAGCGCTTTTCTTTTCGCTACCCATGGTGGCCCAGCTTGATTTTGAAATAGATAGAACGGTCAAAGAAACTCGTGTCGGTATTATTCGAAATACTTTACTGACCATTGATGATGATGCGAAGGCGATTATTAATCGGCCACTGAAGAACCCCAATCTCACTGCAAATGGTGTGAAACTATTTGCGATGATCGTGACGGACTATCAGACCACGAAGTTTTTCCAGGAGCAAATAGAGCCGTTGGATGTGTATGTACGTGATGCGATTTCTTTTCCTAGTCTTTTTACTGGTGTACCTGTTTTGGGAAGATGGGGTGGTGGCGTTGATGGCTACATGTATACAGGTGTGAGCGCCATGTACGCAGCTGGCGTTTTGTTAGGTAACGAGAAAATGCAAGAGGCAGGTATACTTACGACTAAGGCCGTTGTTGAGTCTTATATAGTGAGTCATATCGTTTTGAAAACACTAGTAGCACGGCATCGTCCTGCCCGTCCTTTGGGCGGTATGGGGTCTGACAGAGATAGTCAATATCCTTTCGTTCAGAGTCCATTGGATTTTTTTAATTTTCATGTTCCTTACCTGCACTCAGAAGCCTATGGTACAGGCTTTCCTAGTTACCATGCCACAATGTTCTTTGCATTTGCATCAGTAAATAGTAAGGTCTTTGATAATTCTTGGGTGCCTTACGCATTGGCTGGAACAGCACTACTTTACGACATTCGAGGACACAATCATTGGGTTAGTGAATTAGTTGCGGGTGCAGTAATAGGGGAGTTCATCGGAAAGGTGGTTTATGAGAATTACCATGAGCGCCGAAATACATCGAATTCATTGAAGAAAAGACGAAGGTTTGCTACGCAAATGGGGATAGGTCAAAATTTTGGTGTTGTTGGTCCTTCAGTTGTGATTAGTTGGTAAAATCGGCCCGATTATTGTAATGCAACTTCCCGTAATTAATCCGAACAATGAGAAGAATTTTATTGCTGTTACCGTCGTTTGTTGTTTTTTTTGCTTCCTGCGAAACTGAAACAACCACAGATACGAATACGGAACGCTTTTACAAGGCACCATGGAACGTTGAGTTAAACCGTTCGCATGGAGCAGTAGGACAGCTTAGTGCTGCGAATGAAGATCATTCAGGTACCTTAAATTTAGCGAAGCACGGGAGTGCTACCTTCGATGTTTCCATGTTGAGCGATCACATGCATCAACAGTGGGGGTACAGCTGGACTACAGACGAATTTTATATGAATTGGGCTCCCTGTTTAGACTGGTACATTAATGAAGCCGAGGACAGCATGCATTTAAACTACGACCACCAGGATTATGACCCGAACTCTGGGAACAGTTTTTACTGGAATTATGATCTTATACTGACGAGATAAAAAAAAGCGGGCATTGCCCGCTTTTTTTATGCTTCTAACTTTTTCTTTAAGTCAGCGATCTCTTTAGCCAGGTGGTGCATGATGCGAAAGGAAATGACTATGGTTCCTAAAAGTCCGGCGGTCAGTAGATAAATGAGGGTATCCATAAGTATTGTGTTGTTTGCAGTTTAACAAGAGCGGTACCTAAAGGTTCATTATTCAATGTGTTGATATTATTCAAAAAATCACTTTCCTATTTCATTAGGCGCATTATATTTGCACCCCACGAATGGCGAGGTAGCTCAGCTGGTTAGAGCGTCGGATTCATAACCCGGAGGTCGAGGGATCGTGCCCCTCTCTCGCTACAGTAAACCCTTTGAAGTGCAAACTTCAGAGGGTTTTTTTATTCCTCGTAAAAATCTAAATCCCGACCAAAGGTTTCTTGAAGGCCGGAAATGGCCCAATAGGTTATAAGCATCACAACAACGGCGGTAACAATGCCGGCATTGACATAAGTGAATTTCGCATTTAACGCCAGGAAGAGGGCCGTAATACCGTTCAGCGAACCTCTTACCATGTTTGGAATGGATGTGGCGGCGGTGGCTCTTAAATTGGTTCCGAAGTTTTCGGCACCTATAGTTACAAATACTGCCCAGAAACCCGTTCCAAAGCCCATTATACCCGTGGAAATGTACAACTGTAGGGCAGAGGAGGAGGTGAAGAATACAAGCATTCCTACCATTGTGATGGCATAAAATACGTGCATGGCTTGCTTTCGGGATTGTAGTCTTTGGGATAAAAGGCCAATTGCGACATCCCCTACGGCGATAGCACTGTAGCTGACCATGATACCTATGCCTGGATCAATAGACTCAGTAATGCCTAACTGGCGAGCGAATTCTGGAGAAAAAGAGATGAGAATTCCTACTACAAACCACGTGGGTAGACCGATCAAGATGCTGCGCAAATAGCGCATGAACCGCTCTTTTGTCGCAAACAACATTAAAAAATTGCCTTTGGATACTTTAGAATTTGACGCTAACGATTTGTAAAGACCACTTTCAAATACGCTTAAACGAACGAAGAGTAAGAGTAGACCTAATCCACCACCAATGAAGTAACAGGTTCTCCAATCGAACCACTGGGCNATGAAGAAGGCTAAAACCGCACCGGTCAGTCCTACACCCGCAACCAGGGAGGTGCCTATTCCACGTTTNTCTTTTGGTAAAAGTTCTGAAACCAGCGTTATACCGGCACCCAATTCTCCGGCGAGACCAATACCNGCAAAAAATCGGATCCAAGCATATTGTGNCCCATTTGTTACAAACCCATTTGCGATATTACCAAGCGAGTACAGCGCAATGGAATAGAAAAGCACCTTAGTTCGGCCCAATTTATCACCAAGCACNCCCCATAAAATNCCCCCNAGTAACAAGCCGAACATTTGCGTATTNAGNATAAGCATACCTACTTCACTTAAATCGGCGACACCCAAATCTGTTAGCGAAGGGATGCGAATNATACTGAAAAGTAGTAAGTCGTAGATATCAACAAAGTACCCNAGGGCTGCGACCCATATGATGGGCTGACGAAATATAGAAGCATTAGNTTGCATAGCATNCATATTAGCGAGTTGAAGATAGAGAATATGTCAGAACTTTAGTTTTTTCAAGGGTTTTTGCACAAAGTGTTGCTTATTTCATATGACTTATTATATTGCATGAATTAGTAAAGTACCACCATGGATAAAATAAAATTTGAGTTAGAGTTTCCCCTTCGCGCTTCACCGAAAATGTTGTTCCCATTTTTGAGTACGCCTTCAGGATTGAGCGAGTGGTTTTGTGACGATGTTAACTCAAGAACAGAACTCTTCACATTTTTCTGGGACGGTTCAGAAGAACAGGCTCGACTATTGAAGAAACAATCGGATAAAATGGTTCGTTTCCGTTGGCTGAANGACGAAGAGGACGGTTTAGATACCTATTTTGAGTTCAGAATTGAAGTTGATGCTTTGACGAATGATACNTCAATCATTGTAACGGACTTCGCTGAAGCTGATGAAGTTGACGAATCGAAGCTGCTTTGGGAAAGTCAAATTCACGAATTGCAGCACATTATCGGCGCTTAATGAAGAACGTTCCGTATTTCAGCATACCCGCAGTCCTGTTTGTTATGGTCTGCGGGATTTTTTTATCCTTTTTTCCGGACAAGGTCGAGGCCCAATTAGCCTTGCATAAGGCTTGGTATTCCCCCCGAGGCTATACGTTGATGGGTTTTATCACCGGCTGGGGCGAAGGACCTATGTTTGTGTTGGTGATCATCGCCTACGCCCTGCAGAAAGCGTGGTGGCGTGCAGGAGAGTTTGTCGCAGCCGGAATTTTATCCAGTGTGTTGGTCCAATGTTTAAAGAAGCTAGTATTTGCTCCATCACCGCGTCCGATGGGGGTCATTGAGTGGAGCCAAACACTATTGGNAACAGATCTAGACCTTCCGCTACAATTTGCCTTTCCAAGCGGTCATACAACCACAGCGTTTGTATTTTTTGCCCTCATTGCTTTACACTGGCGCCGTCCTGCCATTCAGGTTTTCGCCGCGTTCTGCGCCATTGCGGTGGCGGTTTCAAGAGTTTATCTAATGGCGCATTGGGTCACAGATGTGATGGCGGGTGCAGTATTGGGAACAGGTCATAGCCCTAGTGGTTCATTCCGTATCCCAAAGGGTACAAAAAAAGCCGCTCACCCAAGGGTAAGCGGCTCAGTATTAGATACGGTAGTCTAATTACAAATTCAATTTCTTCTTAGTGGATTTCTGTAACGAATCCTCATGCATCATGACACTTATTGTCTTTAGGCGCACATAAGCTTCAGAAGCATATAGGTAACCTGGACGGAAATCGTTTGGAATATCACCCCAAGAGTTTTTTACAATGTAAAATACATTGCCCTCTTGATCTTTAACCATGCCCTGAAGGACCATACCGTGGTCATCTTGTGTAAGATAGTTGTCGTACTGTTCTTGACGCGTCTCCTGGTCAACAAGCGCCTCTTCATGAGGTCCAGCGTAAATGGCCTGAGCTTCTTCTGCGCTCATATCGCTCCAGCTCTGGTTTGGCATAACTGCAATACCGTTTTTAATCGAGAACCCTTTATCACTCACGTCACAAGCCCAAGCCACTGGATAGCCCGCTTCAAGAGAAGTGTTGATGGCTTCCATCATTTCATCGATAGGAAGGTTGTAAGAGATGCCCCAAGTCCAGTTATCAGGAACCTGTATTTGACAAGCTTCATAGAAAGGGTGGTTTGTCCAAGAAGTTAATTGGACATAATCATCAGGATTAATGCCAATAACCTCATCCGCAAAACTCCTTGGCGTATACGTTTTACCGTTGTAACCGAACTGTGCGGGCTCTTCACCTAAATATGCATCTAAAGTCGCATCAAATGCTTTTCTCCAAGAAGTAGATAACTTTCCGTTCTTATTGCCTTTAACTGCATCTAGAATGCCTTTCAACGCACCCTCCATTTCGCCATGGCGATTAATTTCAGAGCCATAGTTTAGACCATTGTAGACTTCTTGAGGAACGGCTCCATACTTTTTNATGACGTAAAGNACATCAGGTAGAGCACCACCTTGGGCGAAGTTCAGATAGCCATGAAGACGAATGTATTTTTCACCTTTGTCTTGATAAACCTTACGAACGGTATACATTTCTGAGAGATCCACAGGCGTTTTCCCCATTCGAATCATCTCACTCTCAACAAAGGATGTGGTCGCATAAGACCAACAGGTTCCCGAGGCACCTTGATTTTTCACAGGGGTTGCTTCTATATCAACGATGGTTTCCCATTCGTAGCCTATGGGCGCATCCGAACCGTTGTCTTTTATCTTATTGATGAGATCGACTTGCGCAAAAGCCTGCGTGCTTAATAGGGCCCCTGCAAGGAGTAAAGGTAATTTCATGATGAGATTATTTAAATTGTGTACTAACGGTAGCTTCTTTTATTCCAGCAGAATAATCGTAGAACCCTTCTTTTGATTTAACACCTAGTTTGCCCGCGGTTACCATATTTACGAGAAGCGGGCACGGGGCATATTTCGGGTTGCCGAGCCCGTCATAGAGTACTTTAAGAATAGAAAGACAAACATCTAGCCCTATAAAATCTGCCAATTGTAATGGCCCCATAGGGTGTGCCATACCTAATTTCATAATGGAGTCAATCGCTTCAACATCAGCCACGCCTTCATGTAATGAAATAATAGCCTCATTGATCATAGGCATTAGAATCCGATTAGCCACGAAACCCGGATAATCGTTACAGGCTACGGGGACTTTACCCAGCGCTTTGCTCATTTCAATCACGGCATCACAAACCGCATCAGATGTACTGTAGCCGCGAATAATTTCGACAAGGCGCATTACAGGAACTGGATTCATGAAATGCATCCCAATTACTTTNTCCGGGCGCGATGTTTGTGCTGCGATTTTAGTAATGCTAATGGAAGAGGTGTTAGATGCGAGTATACACGCCGCTGGCGCATGAGCATCAATGTCTTTGAAAAGTTGGAATTTTATNGCTGTATTTTCTGTTGCTGCCTCGACGACAAGGTCTGCTTCCGCGACAGCTTTCTTTAGATCCGTTCCAGTCGCGAGACGACCCAAAGCGTTTACTTTATCTGATTCCGTCAACTTTTCTTTCGCAATTTGACGGTCCATGTTTTTTGTGATGGTGCTTAAAGCGCGTTCCAGCGCAGCTTCGCTAATGTCAAATAAGTGAACAGTAAAGCCACTTTGAGCGAAGACATGTGCAATGCCGTTGCCCATTGTTCCAGCACCAATTACGGTAATGTTTTTCATGTAGGGTGATTTGTGGTTCTTATTTGCCTCGCCCTTGCAAGACTGTGACTAAGGTATAGAACAGGATTTTGATATCGTTTACCAAGGTGATATTTTCTGTGTAGATCAAATCGTAACGTGCTCGTTCAATCATTTCCTCCACATTTTCAGCATAACCGAACTTAACCATTCCCCAAGACGTGATGCCGGGTTTTACTTTGAGTAGGTAGCGGTATTGNGGCGCCGCTGCTATGATTTGNTCAAAGAAAAATCGACGTTCTGGGCGCGGTCCAACAATGGACATATCGCCTTTCAATACATTTAAAAATTGAGGCAATTCATCCAAACGAAATTTTCTCATGGTTCTACCCCAGGGTGTTATGCGCGGATCNTCTTCGCTACTGAGTTGCGGACCTAGCGCTTCCGCATCGTTATACATGCTGCGCANTTTGATGATTTTAAAGGTCCTGCCATTTTTACCCAACCGCTCTTGTGTGTAAAAAATAGTTCCAGGAGAACCTACGGCAATCATGGCAATAGAAAATAAGATAATGGGTGCTGCGATGAGGAGCAGAAGGGAGGCCACCAAAATATCGAACAAACGCTTAATAAAGGCCACGTGTGGTTTGATCAATTCTCTTTTCACCTCAATGAGCGAACGGCCTAAACTTTCCATCTTGACTTGACCGGACAGGATACTAAAAAGGTTCGGTAGTACGTGAATGCGAACATCACTGCGCTCTATGGAGCTAACCATTTCGGCAATACGATCAGAATTTCCAGACGGTAGGGCGATTATAACATCTTCAACGNTATTGTCATTGATAATATCGGCCAACTGTTCCGTACTTCCTAAACACGGAATCGCATTCATTTGCTCGTGAACAGATCCGTTGGCGGTATGNAAATACCCCAGGAAGGAGTAGCCCTTGCTGCGGTCTTTTTGAAAAGCCAGTAAAAGTTCGGCAGCTTCCTTACCGCTGCCTATAAGTATTGTAGGGAACTTGAGTGAACCCTTGTCTATAAGGTGACGAACNCGAGTACTTAGTAAGAATCTAAATAAACCACTTAGAAGTAGGAGACTTCCTGAATAGACGCCTAATGTGATGTAATAGTCGCTGTATTGGGTAATGTAATCGTCCAGTAGAACTAGAAAGAACAGCAATACCGCCGTGATCACTGTACCGCCAAATGTGTTAAAGGCCTGTGTTATGCGACTTGTTCGGGTTAGGTCACGGTAAATTCCACTGAGTGCACTAATACTTATGAATAATGCAGTAGTGGCCGNTGCTGCTAGNAAAAATGTTTGNTCAAATTTTAATGGAACCGCTGTGCCGAACCGTTCGGGTTCGACGTAAAGCTTTCGTACCATATNAAGCGCANTGTATGCGCCGGTACCGGCAATTATATCCAGCAATACATAGCGAAAGAAAAGTTTGCGTTCCAGCTTTTTAGAGGTGCTCAATACAATAGCTTTATGTTGTCAATCAGTACTGTGGCAGTATCGTCTGTGGTATTAATACCTCCGAAAAACAGATTATAATCCAAAGCATTCGGGTACCCGCTTACTTCTGTAACGAGGTTGATGTAAACTTTATTCCATTCTTCATTAGGAAATAGTGTGACTACCGGCGTCTTAATACTTTGAAGAATCTCATTCGCAGTAACGCCAAAGGTGAGCGCCACTTCTGTTTTGTAATTAACCTCAAGCCAGACATTNGNACCGTATTTGGGCAATTCGAAGGCTTGAAGTGTTTTGAACTCCCCCAAAGACACCGGAGGCAAGACAAATTTCCCGCTTTTATTTGGTAATTCTCCAGGAAAGGAAAAGACTTCACTAGTATCTGAGGTGATCAGNAGATTCGTATCGCTTTGAACGGTTCGGTTGTAGTTTAATCCGATACCGTCAAAATCTTCAATAATCATTAAGGTGTACGTAGGGTTGTATTCGAATGTGAGAACTTCCGGGGAAAGNACCCTAGTTGATCCTTCATTCAAGGTCCAATTCTTTTCTATCGTCGATAGCATCTCATACTGGTTCCGTTGAGAATACACTCCATTGAGTGACATTCCAGGAATGAATCGGAGGGATTGATTCTCACCGGCATACACCGGTATCCGACACGGTGGGGAAAAAGCCCCAATTTGTTGCCCGTTTTGTTCTACCCAAATAGTATTCAGCNTAGACGATGACGTTCCCTCACTAGCTTTTGCCGCTACGCGCAGTTCAGTAACTTCTAAATAGGCCACCGCTGGAGCGGTTTCGTCCTCACAAGAGGTGAGAAGCANAAGACTCCATAGAATGGTGCTAAAAATGATCGATTTGAACATAAGTACAAAGGTAGGCATCCTAGTGTTTTAAATTGTTAAAAAGAAGCCTCCTTCTAAGGACTACAAGTTGGGTTCGCGATGTACTTTCATTTTATGCAAAACGAGGACAGTCCATATTACCAAGGCCAGCGGGCCATTATGTGTAGTGATTTAAAAGCTAAGGGGTTGGCTGGAGAGGCTGTGCTNGGTGCAATGAATCGGATCCCGCGACACCTCTTCCTGGAGAGCAGCTTTCATCAGCACGCCTATCANGANAAGGCGTTTCCTATTGCCGCGGATCAGACCATTTCTCACCCTTCAACGGTAGCTTGGCAATCTGAATTGTTGGAATTACGGCCAGGGATGAAAGTATTGGAGATCGGCACCGGAAGTGGCTATCAGGCTGCTGTTTTGTGTGAATTAGGCGTGAAGTTGTTTAGTATCGAGCGTCAAAAAGCATTGTTCGATTTTTCGAAAAAGATGTTGCTCCAATTAGGTTATCGGGCCGAATTGAAATTTGGTGATGGCTTTAAGGGAATGCCCGTTTTCGCTCCCTTTGATAGGGTTATAGTTACTTGTGGCGCGCCGTTCGTGCCAAAGGCACTTCTAGCGCAATTAACTGCCGGAGGAATTATGATCATTCCAGTAGGCGAAGGCACTCAAAAAATGGTTAAAATCACCAAGCAATCGGACGGTAGCTTTGTTCAAAAGGTGTTAGGAGATGCAGCGTTCGTTCCTATGCTCAAAGACCGCGAGTAGCGTACATTTGTCAAGTGAAAACCGTAGAGATAAAAAACCGCAAAGCGAAATTTGATTACGAATGGCTCGAAACCTACACTGCGGGCATGCAGTTGCAAGGGACTGAGGTGAAGTCTATTCGTATGGGGAAGGCGTCCATCGCAGAGGCGTATTGTTATTTCGCTGGCGAAGAATTGTTTGTTAAAAACATGACAATCTCTGAATGGTCTCATGGAAATATATTTAACCATGAACCGCTGCGGGAGCGCAAGTTGCTCTTGGCTAAAAGAGAATTGGANAAGATCCTAAANGCTACTAAGGACGCTGGCATTACAGTGATTCCTACAAAAGTATTTATNAGTGAAAAAGGCTGGGTGAAGATGAATATCGCGGTAGCTCGTGGTAAGAAGAATTACGATAAACGTCAGTCATTGAAGGAAAAAGATGCCAAGCGCGATTTGGCCCGATTAAAGAATATTTAGATGTACAAATCCGTAATACGTCCTTTACTTTTCACCCTAAACGCTGAGCAAGCACATCATTTTACGTTTAAGTCGTTAAAGTTGGCTTTTAGAGTACCTGGAATAAGTAGCATCGTAACTACATTCTTTGGTTCATTGAAGGGGCATGAAAAAGTGGTCATGGGCTTGCGTTTCAAAAACCCAATAGGACTTGCTGCGGGATTTGATAAGGATGCGAAACTCTATAATGAACTTAGTGCTTTTGGATTTGGCTTTATCGAAATAGGGACACTCACGCCTAAGCCTCAGGCGGGTAACCCAAAGCCACGTTTATTTCGCCTTGTAGAAGATGAATCCGTAATCAACAGAATGGGTTTCAATAATGGCGGCTTAGATGCAGCCGTTTTGCGTTTAGCGAAAAAGAAAACGGATATCATCATTGGTGGAAATATTGGAAAGAATAAGACAACACCCAACGAAGATGCGACTTCGGATTACTTGAAAGGCGTGGAGGCTTTGCANCCTGTGGTTGATTATTTCGTAGTGAACGTGAGTTCACCGAACACACCAAATTTGCGAGAGCTGCAGGAAAAAGAGCCCTTAATGGCACTGCTTAGCGATGTTAAAGTACTCAACGATAAATTGGGTAGTAAGCCGCTGATGCTTAAGATAGCACCGGATTTAACTACAGGGCAATTAGACGATATTGTAACCATTGTAAATACCTTAAAACTCGATGGGATTGTTGCCACAAATACAACTATCTCCAGATCCGGATTAAAGACGGCACAGCAAAAGGTGGATGCCATGGGTGCGGGCGGCTTGAGTGGAAGAGTACTTAGATCGCGAAGTACTGAGGTGGTCAAATACCTGCGTGAAAAATTGGACAACAACATTGCAATTATTGCTGTTGGTGGTGTGTTTACGGGTGCTGATGCACGTGAAAAACTAAATGCCGGCGCAGATTTAGTGCAAGTTTGGTCCGGTTTCTTGTATGAAGGTCCTGCAATGGTGCGCCGTATGCTCCGCAATTTGTAAATTAGGGTCGGAACACCTATCTAACCCATTCTAATGACCACCATTTCTATCGTTGAATGTCCAAGAGACGCTTGGCAAGGATTTCATGATTTTATCCCCACAGGGGAGAAGATTAAACATATTAAAAGCCTTATGCACTGCGGTTTTCATACCATAGATGCTGGCAGTTTCGTAAGTCCTAGAGCAATGCCTCAAATGGCGGATGCACAGGAATTGTTTGCGGGATTAGAGGAAATACGGGAATCTTCTTCGACCCAGCTTCTTAGCATTGTAGCTAGTGAAGGAGGTGCGAAGCGTGCCGCTGAATTTAATCATATTGATACTTGGGGCTATCCCTTCAGTGTCAGCGAAGTTTTTCAAGAACGCAATAGCAGGAAAAATATTGAAAGGGCGATTGATGATCTAAAGCGTGTAAAGGATTTGGCATTGCATGCGAATGTGGAATTGGTCATTTATCTAAGTATGGCGTTTGGAAACCCTTATGGCGAGTTCTATCACACAGACCTTGTTCTAGAGCGACTTGAACAGGCTTTGCTGTGCGGAGCGGACATTATCTCCTTAAGCGATACTACGGGCCAAGGAACGACTCAAAAAGTCGTAGAACTTTGTTCTCTAATGAAGGACCATAGTACCGTTCCATGGGGGGCACATATGCACAGTACTTACGATGAGGCGGCGGAGAAAGCTTTAGCGGCGGTAAGCGCTGGATGCAGGCGTATCGATACTGCATTGAAGGGTTATGGGGGCTGTCCTTTCGCATCGGATCAATTAATTGGCAATATGCCTACCGAAAAAGTATTGAGTGCATTGACACTTGCGAACCATTCGCATTCGCTAGACCCCTTGCGAATAGAAAGTGCATATAATAGTGCGTTGCAGGTTTTAGGGCCTTATTCTTAATGTATCTTCGTGGTGTAGGTTGCATGCGGGAACGCATACTTAAAAAGGAACCCGGTTGAAGTCCGGGGCTTTGCCAGAAGCTGTAAATCGTGTTGAAGCTATTTAAAACCACTGCTGTTGCGGGAAGGAGAATAGGGGAGCGGTGAGCCAGAAGACTTGGCCTACACTAACCTTTAATGGTGCTCTGGGTCAAGCACTGGTGTAGTATGAAGAATCTTATAATCTCGGTTATCGCACTGTTGATGCCTGTTGCCCTTTATGGTCAGGCCGATACGCTTTGGACAGCAAATGTTCTAGGAGGTGCCTATCGTTCCGAGGAAGTCAAAACAAGTTCCGATTCTTTACTCGCCACTATTAGCAGTGCATCATCTTATCTTTCTAAAGACAGCCGATTTATTCTAAAGCAATACACTCCAGGAAGTGTTGTTACGTCCTCATTTGGAGGTGCATCTTCCGAACAAAGTCGCGTGCTATGGGACGGTATTGATATAAGTAGCATGGCTTCAGGTGTATTCGATCTCAGTCTAGTACCTGCCTCAATGCTNAATAATACNGCGTTGTATGANGGTATCAATGGCGGTGCGCTGGCACCGATGGGTTCCGTAGGTGCCTTGAATGTTGCGGCTGAAATTCCTAAGGGTCGAGGAACAAGTACGCTTTTTTCGGCATCAAGCATCGGTGATAGAGGATTGTTTGCGCAATCTTGGGGCAACATAGGTACAGTGCGGTACCAAAGTTCTCTGAGAAGTACAGGAGGGACAAATAGCTATCCCTATACCTTGGGNAGCTTAAACGGTGTACTTGAAGGCAATGGCTATAATGATTTGACCTACCTGCAATCGTTCCAGGGTAAATTATCCCGNTGGAATTGGGAATCTACCTTGTGGTATACGCAAAGTGAAAAGGATAATAGCGGATCCATTCTGACACCGGGGTATATCAATCATCTTGAGGACGATATGCTTCGATTTAAATACGCGATCAGAAACCGAACAAATCAGTGGCAGGTATACCTGGGCAGGGAATGGCAGGCATATACGGATACGAATTCTCCTTGGACCATCACGGATACAAACACTTATACTCAAGCGACTGTACAATATTCGCGTCGAAACGAGCGCCAAGAGCTTTTTATCACCTCAAATTACTTTAGAGCGGATGGCACGAATAGAAGCGCAACAGCATTTTTACCGCATGTACTCTACAACCTCAGCCTTACGAAGAACGATCGATTGGTAATAAAAGGGGCTGGATATCAAGGTCGTGTGCATGTAGGCGCCCATTACAATCGCGCAACAAAGACTGGAAAATGGGGTAAACAGTTTGCGGCTGGAACGTATTATCGTTTACCAACATTGAACGAGCTCTATTGGAGGCCTGGAGGAAATCCGGCACTGGATGCGGAGCGGTCTTACGGAGTGAAATATACCCTCCATCGTATGGGTAAGACTGCCTTAAGGATAAGTACTGACCAATTGTATTATGATCGGATGATTCAATGGGCACCAGGAAGCTCGGGGAATTGGTCTCCTCAGAATTATTATGCCGTCTATACGAGCACCACGACGGCATCCGCAACTCGGAATTGGTCAAAGTTGACTACTGATATAAACCTTACGCATCAGTATTCCAGGGTGCTTTCNACGGCCAGTAATGACCCGTCAATTGTAGGTAAGTCACTCATTTACAGGCCGNTGATTCAGGCTGTATACACGTCAGAATATCACTTGCCCGTAGGCGTAATCCAGTTTCGTGGCTTTTACACAGGACTACGACACACCCTACGCGATAATACAGCCGCAGGTGAAATTCCGGCACAATTTTGGTGCGCTCTAAGCTATTCAGTAGCGGGTGCTAATAAGCGTTGGAATTTATTAGTACTCGTAGATAATGTATTTAATAACGAAAGACAATATTACCAGTACTTCCCAATGCCTGGGCGGTCCTACCAACTAACTTTAAAACTCAATTCAAAACAATGAAAAAACTATCTCTAATGGCAGTAATAGCTGCTTTTACCAGCTTTACGGTAAGTTGTACCCCAGAAGCGCCATCGGGTGCGTCAGGGGTCTACACTGATTTACATTTGATTTTAAATGAGGGCCCCTTTGGCTCAGGGTCGGCTTCTATAACTGCCTACAGCGAAGATACCCTTATCCAAAATGCTTTTTCTGTAGAAAATGGTTTCCCTTTAGGCAATGTTGCTCAGCATATGATCGAATCAGATTCTATGCTGTATGTCGCTATTAATAATAGTAATACAATTCATGGAATCAATCGAAACACTTTAAAGCATAGTTGGTCTAGTACGATCGAGCAACCTCGCTATTTAGCTTCTGAAGGAAATCGCTTATTCGTATCGAATTGGAAGGATTCTTCAATCTACGTGTTGGATAAAACGAATGGAAGTTTAGTCGATAGTATAGATATGGGACATTACACAGAGCAATTGACAATTTTCAGCAATAAATTATTTGCTGGGGTAGGAACCTATGAAGGACCTTGGACACTAGCAGAGATCGATCTAGGCACATTCGATGTGAAGCATCATGCCATAGGAGATGTGCCNAATTCGTTTGCCGTTATTGGAAATGAACTCTTTATTTTATGTAGCGGAGATGAGAACTTCGGTACAGGTGATGATACACCAGGGAGTATTTGGAAGTATGAAGGGTATTCAAACGGAGCTACTGAAGTTGCTGCACCTAGCAATAATAGTAAGCATGGAATAGGATTTTCTACGGATGGAACAGACGCATATTTTCTGAATGCTTCTTACGACGGTGCCATAGTGAAATGGAACCCTGGTCAGAACTGGCCAACATCCACCTTAACCTTGCCTGGAGGTTACAATTTAAATTTCCATAACGGGAA
>JGI26086J50260_1001330_pt1 | contig 14588 bp, 13 predicted proteins | sample SaaInl3SG_22_DNA_FD_50260 | JGI IMG/M metagenome (IMG submission 50260)
CCAGACATGTTTGCAAAAGTCCCCGCCAATTTACCATTGCCAAAACCTCTCCTTGATCTTGACCAGCCCAGAAGCATCTTGATCACTGGCGTTGGCGGCACTGGCGTTGTCACCCTTGGCGCATTACTTGGCATGGCCGCGCATATAGAAGGCAAAGGGGTGGGATTAATCGATATGGCCGGACTAGCACAAAAGGGCGGTGCGGTTACTACCCATATCCGTTTGGCCGCCTCACCCTCGCAGATCAAAGCTATTCGTGTTGCGCCGGGTACGGCAGACCTCTTACTTGGTAGCGATCTACTTACAAGTGCAGGGCATGAAGCCCTTGGCCTGCTCCGTCCACATGCGCATATCATAGCGAATACCCATGAGATGATGACAGGTGATTTTGTGCGTGACCGTAACTTCGCGCTTCCATCAGAGCAGATGCGTGAACGACTTCAACATGCCGTACCCGCAAAACATTGCGTGTTTGTTAATACAACAGCTATTGCCCGACAGCTCCTTGGTGATACGATTGGCGCTAATCTCTTTCTACTTGGAGTGGCCTGGCAACGCGGACTGATCCCTCTTTCTGAAGCAGCGATTATTAAAGCTATCCGTTTCAATAATGTTTCGGTTGCGCTCAATGAAGCTGCCTTTGGCTGGGGGCGGGCTTATGCGGATAATCCCGACTGGCTCGATATGAAAAATAATGACTGCAAAGAAACAGAAACACTTGAAGATATCATCGCAGATCGCGCTGGCCGTCTTATCGGCTATCAGAATAAAGATTATGCAAAACGTTATGAAGAATTGATTACATCAGTTTGTGAAGCAGATACCGATTCCCAAAAACGTTTAACCATTGCCGTAGCAAAAAATCTCTACAAGCTTATGGCCTTTAAGGATGAATATGAAGTTGCCAGACTGTTAACAGGTTCTGAATTTAAGCAATCTATTGCTGACCAGTTTGATGGTAACTATCGGGTGATCCATCACCTTGCCCCACCTTTTCTGGGTGGCGTTGATGCCGCCACCGGCCGCCCAAGAAAAAGACGTTTCGGGGGATGGATACGGCCATTTCTCAAATTACTTGCATACGGAAAACACTTGCGTGGCAGCTGGGCTGATGTGTTTGGATATACATCAGAACGACGGATGGAACATGACCTCATTACAGAATATCAAGACCTGATAAACTTGGTAATAGCGGGAATAAATAAGGATAATTACAATATTGCTGTTGATCTTGCAGAATTGCCAGAACAAATTCGCGGCTTTGGTTCTGTAAAAAAGGATGCGGTTAAAAGCACTAAGATCAAACAGAGTGCTTTATTAGAAAAGTTTAATTGCGGGGGTGCGCAACCGCCCCTAAATATCATTTAATACACGGACTCATATAGCTGACAGCGTGCCGCCGTATCCATATCAGCTACATGGGCAATTTCACTTTCCTTATGAGCCTTATCAGCTACATGGGCAATTTCACTTTCCTTATGAGCTTTATAGACACTGGCGAATGTGTCAGGAAACCAGCCTCTGACGACATCATTTTCGATAAAGCGATTTAGCGCTCCATCCAAGGTTTCTGGCAAGCGAACAAATCCACGCTTTGACAAATCGGCGGCAGAAAGAAGAGAAATATCTTCTTCGGTTGGTTGAGGAGCAGGCAATCCCTCTTCGATGCCCTGACAGCCAGCATGGACAACCGCGGCTAAAGCCAGATGAGGGCAAGCCGCCGCATCAGCGGCGCGGTATTCAATATTATACTGTCTTGCGATATCGGTAGGCTCTTTAGCGGTAACCGGACAAATCCTAAGTGAGGCCTCCCTATCCCTAAAGCCCAAATTGTTAAACGCCGCAGACCACCGGTGCGGGGTCAGCCGCAAATAAGAGATCACCGAAGGGGCGGTGATTGCGATAATGGCATCAAGGTATTTCAACACCCCGGCAGCAAACGAGCCGGTCAAAGCGGACATCCCATATGGCCTGTCCGCATCATAAGTAGCAGGGGTATTATCCGCGTTCAGAAAACTCATATGTATATGGACACCATTGCCGACACTGGCAGGGTCACGGATCGGGGTAAAGGTAGCGTCTTCGCCATGAAACCTTGCTGTTGAACGTGTCAGTTCTTTTAAGATCACGGCCGCATCCGCCGCGCGCACCCCTTCTTCGGGGGCGATTACTACTTCATATTGTTCCGGGCCGTATTCTTTCATAATGCTATCAGGGGAAAGTCCTGCCGCATGAATTTGTTGCATTAGGGTTTCACATAACGGGCGCTGCATTTCAAAACCAGACCGGCCAAAGCCCTCGCCAATTAATCCCATATCTCTCTTGAGCTGAAACTCATGCTCAAAGGCAGAGATTAATCTGACGCCACTAATGCGTTCTAGCCGGGCTAGGGCAGATTTAAGAATGGCGCGGGTGCAAAAATCCCATGGCTCACCATCCAGTGTCACAATATCACCAAGCATAAAATGTTCTGAATATGTGCCAAAATCCGCATTGACCGCGGCGGCTTGATCGGGAATGAGCAGCAAATCCCCTAGCGCCCCAAAAGGCGTATCGCCAATGCCATCAAAACAGTTAATCAGAACATTGGTGGGAACCCAGCCCATGCCACGCTTTAGTCGTCTTTCTAAATCTGATTTCAGGAAAGCCTTTCCGCGTACCTTGCCGGCAAGATCGCAAGTCGCCGCAAAGATCAATTGCCCTTTCGCGTTTTTATCCTCAACGGTCGATAATTTGCTCATGTTTTCTCTCCATAAATTCATCACGCATGGCATCCCATGCCTCAATCCGTTTCCGCGTTTGCCGCCATGTTTTTTCCGCCACACGGGTAACCAAGGCTTCGGTCAAGGCCAGCGCCGGAGCATAACTGTCCCAGATAGTACCTGTTTCGATGGGAACAACCAGCACTTCTGATGCATATCGCGTTGCAGGTGATAGCCAATTATCCGTCATTAACACCACCTGAACCTTCTGGGCTTGCGCCTGTTTCGCCAGTTGCCAGAGGTTTTTCTGATAGCGCCGAAAATCAACAAGGAAAAACACATCCCCGGGTTTCATTCGCAACAGATATTCTGGCCAGTCCTCTGAATCTCTTGGCAGATGATAGGCACGCTCACGCGATTGGCGAAGATGAAAAGAAAGATGCTGTGCTATGGTATCGCTTATTCTTCCCCCTACCGCGTAAATCGCGCGTTTCGGGTTAGCCAGCAAATCGCAAATCTGTTCAAACTGGCTTTCGGTTACCGCCTGACCCGCTGACGCCATTTGTTCCGCCGCAAGGGCAAGAAAGCCATTTAAGTAGCCGCCTTTGATCTGCTCAGATGTGGCGTGAATATCCACAGGCGAGCGATTGCCTTCGCGCAACTCTGACATCAGATGCTTTTGTAATTCCGGAAATCCAGACAGCCCTATTTTAATCACAAATCGGGATATTGATGGCTGAGAAACCTCTGCCTGATCAGCTAGTTCATGCATTTTGATCAATCCGGCATAGGGATAATCAGACAACAGCACAGAGGCAAGTTTCCGTTCTGAAGGAGTGAAACCGGTCGCTGCTTTTTCAATTCGTCTTCTGATATTCATGCCGCTTATAGTTTATGAAATTAATCATTCAGTCAATCATAGAACATTTGACTTTGGGTTTTTTGTTTCTTTATACTCATTTTATGAATCAAGTCTTAGCTTCGCCTCTTATAGGAAAAACAGACCCATCACCAGTAGAAGTTCTGCATGGTAATAAGCCCTCTGATATGGTGCTGGTTTGTGAGCATGCTGGCCGTGCTATCCCTAAAACACTAGGCTCTTTGGGAGTCAGCGCTGAGGTCTTGAATAGTCATCGTGGATGGGATATTGGCGCCGAAATGGTCGCCCGGCAAATGGCAAATCTGCTTGAAGCGCCGCTTGTCATTCAACATTATTCCCGTTTGGTGATCGACTGTAATCGTCCCCCTCTTACACCACAATCCATTCCTTTCGAGAGTGATCATGCGCATATCCCTGCGAATATAGCGGCCTGCCAATCCGAAAAAGCTGATCGGGTCAAAGCCATTTTCGATCCCATGAATGCGGCAATTAAGCGCCTTTTTGAAACGCCAAGACGGGCGGCGTTTTCCATTCATTCTTTTACCCCTGAAATGGATGGTAAATCGCGCCCCTGGCAAGCAGGTTTTTTGACACGGGCATCTCTTGGTACCGCCGAGAGCCTGATTACCTCAATTGCCAAACGCCATCCTGAATTGGAATTGGCAATCAATGCGCCTTACACCATTGATAATGAAACCGACTGGTTTATTCCCCATTATGCTGAAACCCTTGGCTTGGCGCATTGCCTTATTGAGATTCGCAATGACCAGATCGACCATCCTGAAGGGGCAAAATTCTGGGCAGAACTGCTTGCCGAAGCCATAACCGAATTAATGGAGTCCCTGCCATGACATTAACCAGAGAAGTCCCTCTTGTTCCTGAACACTCTGCGCTTCTGTTTGTAGATGTTCAAAATTTTTCTGCCCATAAAAATGGGACAGAGTTTGCAGGATTACCTGAAGAAAGTTTTCATAAAAAATATGGCTGGTATTTTGACGAATTGGAAAGCCGGGTGATCCCTAATATGCAGGCATTGCAAACGGCTTTCCGCGAAAAAAAGATTGAGGTGATGTACACAACCATCGAAAGCCTGACCGAAGATGGCCGTGATCGTTCGCTGGATTACAAAATCACAGGCTTTCATGTCCCGAAAGGGTCATGGGACGGAAAAGTGATTGATCAGATTGCCCCAAAAGGCGATGAGATTGTTCTTCCCAAGTCTTCATCTTCGGTATTCATTTCCACGCATATTGATTACATTCTACGCAATCTGGGCGTGCGGCAGTTGGTTATCTCAGGGCTTATCACAGACCAATGTGTCGAAAGCGCCATCCGTGATGCCTGTGATCTGGGATATCTGGTGACACAAGTGACAGATGCCTGTTTGACTTATACCCCAAAAAGGCATGATCATTCCTTAGAAACCATAAAGGGGTATTGCCGTCAGGTGACCACAGCAAACCTAATTGAGGAAATACAGCATGCTTGAGCTGAAAGGCGTATCAAAAACCTTTGGTGGGGTCAAAGCCGTACAGAATGTCAGCATGTCCATTGCACCGGGTGAGGTGCGAGGGTTAATAGGCCCAAACGGTGCTGGGAAAAGCACATTGGTTAATCTTATTTCCGGATTGCTTCGTCATTCTACAGGCACAATATCGATAAATGGCGAGTCTGTTGATAAGCTATCCGCCCATCAGCGCGCGCATCGCGGCATCGCCCGTACCTTCCAGAATCTGAGGGTATTTGGAAGCTTAACCGTGCAACAAAATATTGATGTCGCAGGCTATTCCGGCNGAACCAGCAACCGAAACGGCAATGATATTCTGCAAGAAGCGATTNTGCGTTTTGACCTTGCCGATAAACTTCATGCCCCTGCCAGTTCTCTGGCATATGGTCAGCTACGCCGGCTNGAAATTGTTCGCGCCCTTGCGCTCAAGCCACGGCTTTTGATGCTTGATGAACCCGCCGCCGGAATGAACGAACAAGAAACCGATGATCTGAGAGAATCTCTTGGCTGGGTCAGATCACAAAGCGATTGCGCTATTCTTGTTATTGATCATGATCTAAAATTCATTATGGCGCTTAGCGAGCGCATCACAGTTCTGAACCTGGGGGCAGTCATAGCTAATGGCAGCCCCAAAGAGGTCTCGGAAAACAGGCAAGTGATCGACGCCTATTTAGGGGAAGATTATGAACATGCCGCTTAAGTAACGTTCAAACCACAGGGAGTGAGAGTATGAAAAAGACACTAATCGCCTTAACCTGTCTAGCTATGGCAGGACCCGCCATGGCAAATGACACAATCAAAATTGGCATGGGTGTGCCAATGACCGGTGATTATGCACCTTATGCCGAATGGCAAGGGGCGCGCTGTATGGCAAAAATGATCAACGACAATGGTGGCGTTGACGGCAAGATGATTGAAGTGCTGACACAGGATTCTGGTGCAGACACACAAACCGCTATCAGTCTTGCCCAAAAATTTCTTGATGAAGGCGCGGTGATGCTGGGCACGATTCCGTTTTCGGATACGATGATCCCTGTTGCACAGGTTGCAAACGGCTATGGCGTATCCATTTTTCAACCGCAATCCACTCAAGTGGAAATGCACGCCGGAATAGTGGACAACTTCTTCACTGGCGTATCCCCGGACCCCTTCACCGCAACCGCAGCAGCTAACCATGCGTTGAGCCTTGGTGTTAAAAATGTTGTCTTGATGACGTCTGACGAAGGCGGATCATGGTCAGCACGCACACCATTATGGTTTGGTGAAGTGATCGAAGCTGGTGGCGGCAAGGTCTTGTCAAAGATGAACTTCTCCTTTGGCACATCAGATTGGTCACCGCAAATTGCCGAAATGAAGGCTCTGGGTGAACCGGTTGATGCGGTCTATATCTCGTCAATCATGCCAGATATTGCTGTGCTGATCCGTCAGCTAAAGAGCGCCGGCATTGATGCCTATGTCATCGGCTCTGATGGCTTTGATGATCCTTCGCTTGATGCGATTGGTTCTGATGATGCCTCAATTCTTGACAAGGTATTCTTTGCCACCCTTGCTCCAAGCCATGCCGAGAGTGCCGTGGTGAAGTTTATGGCAGATTGTCAGGCTATGGGGATTGATGTCCCGGGGCTTTTCCCGGCAACAGGTGCAGATACTGTTATGGCAGTAGCCTGGGCAGTTGAACAATCAGGCAGTACTGATCCGTCAACTATTGCCGATACGATCAGAAACGCCGATAGCATCCCTGTTCTGACAGTGGATAGCATTTCATTTAAGGAAACCAGAACTTACGCCCAGCGGACTATTCCTGTCATTGGATACAAGAATGGCAAGCGTGTTCTGATTTCAAATGAAATCCCAGGCAACACACCAACCGATTGGAACTAATTAGCCCAATCATGCGGAGCTTTTTTCGAAAAGCTCCGCCCCCCCCCCGACCTAAGCAACCCGGAACTTGGTCATGCTGGTAATTCAAAACTTAAAAGTCTTTCATGGGCCAATTGAAGCAGTTCACGGCATTTCCTTTACCGTTAAGGAAGGAAGTTGCGTGTCCCTGCTTGGCCCAAATGGTGCTGGAAAAACATCAACCATTTCCGCGATTACTGGTGTGGCAAAATCCACCGGAAGCATCAAGTTTGCTGATGAGGATATTTCCGTCCTGCCTGTGGAAACACGCATCCGCAAAGGTATTGCTGTTTCCCCCGAAGGCCGGCGCGTCTTTGCTAATCTTAGCGTTAGAGAAAACCTGCGTCTTGGCGGCGCTTATAACCCGAATGATATTGATAGTCTTATTGCCGAATGGTTTGAAACCTTTCCCATTTTAGGGGAAAGGCAGCATCAACTTGCGGGAACCTTATCAGGAGGTGAGCAGCAAATGCTTGCCATCGCCCGCGCGTTAATGTCTGAGCCAAGGATTCTTCTCTTGGATGAACCTAGTCTTGGGCTTGCGCCTAAAATTGTTACACAGATTTTTACGATGATTGAGCAGCTAAAAGAAAAACGGATGACCATTCTTCTTGTTGAACAAAACGCCACTCTGGCTTTGCGGCTTTCCGACCATGCCTATCTGCTGAATAATGGTCATATTGTTGCCGATGGCACCGCCGAGACGTTAGGCAGCAATGACACCTTAATGGCAGAACTGACGGGGCTGGCCTGATATGGAATTCGTCGCACAACAGACCATGAACGCTCTTTCCTTTGGCGCCGAATACGCGTTGCTTGCCCTTGGACTTGCCATTGTCTTTTCAATCATGGGTTTGGTCAATTTTGCCCATGGAGAAATCATTGCGGTTGGCGGTTATACCATGGTGGCAATGGCGGCGCTTTCGCTCAACAATCCCTTCATTGTGATAGGGGCGGCTATTCTGGTCGCCTCAATCGGTTCTGTGACGCTGGAAAGGGTTGCTTTTCGACCTGTGCGTTATGCTGATCCCACAACTGGATTGTTAACGGCGTTTGGGGTTTCCATTGTTTTGCAAAACCTGTTTTTGCTTTTGGTTTCCCCGCGCCCAATTGCGGTTACATCACTTTATTTTCTGGAATGGCCAATTTCATTTGCAGGGCTTCGTATCTCATCTCTGCAATTGTTTGAAACGCTGACCACTATCATTGTTATTGTGGTGATGATGCTGTTTCTCAAAAAAACGGTGCTTGGCCTTGCCATGCGCGCCGCAGCCATGGATTTTGAAATGGTCAGACTGACCGGCATCAGGGCTAATCGTGTTTTTGCGGCGGCCTTTCTGATTTCAGGTCTGCTTGCCGGCATTGCTTGTGTTTTTATTATGGCACGGCGCGGTTCCGTTGATCCCCATCTTGGCTTTGATCCTGTGCTTATGGCCTTTGTCGCCTGTGTTGTTGGTGGTTTCGGCAGTTTGCCGGGCGCGGTCATAGGTGGCTTTCTTCTTGGTGCTATCGAAGTCACGATGCTTGTTCTCTTACCGCAATCTTTAGGCGGCATGACAGATGCCTTTGTCTTTGGCAGTATCGCCCTGTTGCTGATCTGGCGACCTGATGGAATATTGACACCGCCTCGTGAAAAAGGAGACAAACAATGAGCCTTTCACGAAGCCAGAAACGCGGCTTGGTTGGCGCCAGTCTTCTTGCTTTTGTTCTCATCATGGTGGGAACTATTGCCACCTATTTTGGATCAAAATATCAACTTCGCATTGTCTATGGCTCTTATGTGAGCCTGATGGTTGTCTTAGCGCTTCAAGTGTTTATGGGAAATGCGCGGATCACTAATCTGAGCCATTCGGCGTTTATGGGGATCGGGGCTTATGCGGCTGCGATTTGTGTGACCCCGATTGCGATGAAAAAAATATCACTGCCTAACGCTCCATGGGGGCTTAATGCCTTTGCTCTTGACCCTGTCACCTCTGGGATTATTGCTATCGTTATTACCGCCGTGATTGCTTTACTTGTAGGTCTGTTTATCGTTCGCCTCTCAGGCATCGGGGCAACCATTGTTTCTCTGGCGGTGCTGGTTATTGTTCATTCCCTGTTTTTGTATCGCACGGATATCTTTAAGGGCAATCAGGCGTTTTTTGGAATACCGCAGGTTTTTACTCTTACCTCAGCCATCATTATCGCGGTGATTATGGTCTATATTGTTCGCGGCTTTAAGGAAAGCCGGTGGGGCATTGCCCTTAGAGCCTCAGCCGATGATGAGATCAGCGCAGCGGCAATGGGCGTTAATGTTCATCGCCTTCGGCTATTGGCGTGGGTTTTGTCTGGGGTTCTTCTTGGTGTTGCTGGTATCGCCTATTCCTATTATCTGGGCACTATCAGCGCGCGGCCATTTTACTTTAATCATGTGTTTCTGACCCTTGCGATGCTTATTCTGGGAGGAATGCGCACAGTCACAGGAGCTGTTCTTGGCACATTCTTGATTTCTTTTGGGCTGGAATGGGTACGCTGGCTGGAAACTGGGCCAACTGTTCTGGGGCTAAAGTTTCCTGAGGTGCTTGGATTATCTGGCGTTGTTCTAGGTTCAGTGATTGTTCTTATCATGGCCTTACGCCCCGGCGGTATCATGGGTGACCGCGAAATCGAAGACTTTATTTTGAAAAAATAGGAGAGAGAAAATGGCTTGTAACCATACCATTCACCAACATCAACATCATTTTGGATGGGACCGTTCTATTGACCCTGTGCTATCGGTTTCACCAGGACAAACAATAGAAATCCAGACCATTGATGCTTCTGGTGGGCAATTAGGGCCAGCTTCGACTTTAGCTGATTTAGGGAACCTTTCCTTTGATAAGGTCAACCCTGTGACAGGCCCTATCTTTGTTGAAGGTGCTGAACCCGGTGACGCGGTTGCAATTACCTTCCTTGATTTCAAGCCTTCGGGATGGGGGTGGACAGCAAATATCCCCGGTTTTGGTTTGCTGAGTGATCAGTTTAAAGATGCCGCCCTTCATATCTGGACATATGACAAGGTTTCCATGGAACCTGCGCTTTATGGCCCCGGGGGGAAAGTTCCCCTCAAACCCTTCGTCGGTACTATTGGGCTTGCGCTGGCAGAAGCCGGATTACATTCGGTGGTTCCCCCCAGACGGGTTGGCGGTAATCTGGATATTCGGGATAACGCCGTCGGTACAACGCTTTATCTTCCTGTCGAAGTGGCTGGCGGCTTGCTGTCATTAGGTGATACCCATGCCGCTCAGGGCGATGGTGAGATTTGTGGCACAGCGATTGAAAGCCCTATGGATGTTGCGATTAAGGTTGATCTGGTCAAGGATGCCAATTACGCCTTTCCGCGATTTGAAACCCAAGGCCCGGTCACGCGCCATTTTGACAGCAACGGATATTGGGCCACCACAGGCATTGGCGAAGATTTGTTTCAAGCCGCACGTGATGCAGTTTCCGGGATGGTTGATCAGGTAACAAAAGAAACAGGCATGACGGCTTTGGACGCCTATATGCTATGTTCGGTTTGCGGGGATTTGCGTATCAGTGAGATCGTGGATATGCCAAATTGGACGGTGTCATTCTATTTTCCAAAAATTGTCCTTGGGTAAATGAACTCCTTGGATAATTAAACATGGTCAAATGGCAATTCCAAACCCTGTACGGATTAACGCTAAAGCCCGTTCATAATGCATAGGTTATATGCAAAAAGGCATTTTTAGCCCTTGATGCGTTTGTTGGTTAGTAAAGTTTTCTGGAATAAAAATCGTCCTTTGAGTTTAACCCGAAAGGATCGAAATTAGTTTGATTGCAGGGTTGTGCAACCGCCGTTCATTGCATCTTAATTTTGCAATAATATAGGGGGGTTTGTTGAACCCTGAACCTTGCGCCTATGGATTTGGCAGATATCGCGGCTTCACACTCAATTTACCTTCCTAACATTGTTCTGGCGTACCAATTGGCAAAGGAGGCAACATTGGCTTCAAGGTTGGGCGAAAAGCGTCCCTGTTTTGCAAAGGGCGAATTCAATCCGATCTGCTGGTTTTCAAGCGCTGGAATATCTTCGGCAATTGCTGCATCAAGACGAATATAATATTGCTCTGCTATCTCTTCGAAATTGTCATGCTCAATGGTCTGCTTTTCAAAGCATGCGGTCTGGGTAATGCGACTTCGGCTCGCTGAAATCGGGTGGGCTTCGTAAAACCAAACCGCATCTCTGCCTGCGGCAAAGGTCATGTTGGGGAAAATCCAGGTGTAACGCACGCCATTTTTTACTGATGGATCAAGAAAGGCCATTTCCGGCAACGCAAACGCCTGTTGATCTTCGAGCAAACCGCCGGTTCCCTCAGTCTGGCCGTACTGACTGGCATATTCACCAGTTACCTCATCGCGAGGATTAGGCGGATTATAGAGCGAATCTACGGTATCAGGATGCACGAATGGCAAATGATAATATTCATTGAATACGTCGATAAAGGCTTTCCAGTTGCAATTGATTTCGAAACTCCGCCGCCGCATCGGCACCAGCGTATCCATTGGCCAGGGGGCATGGAGTTCAGTGAAATCACCTAATTGGGTTTTAGCTGATGGCGCATTATTGTCGAGGCAGACAAAACCAAGCCCTGCCATTTCTGCCGCCCTGAATTCGATCAGCCCATATTGTAAACGATCAAAATCCGGCATTTCCTCAATCCCCGGCACTCCGGCCAACATACCATCCAGTTTATAAGCCCATGAGTGGAACGGACAGCGGATACCAGAACACCGCCCTTCACCTTCTAGAAGCCGCGCGCCACGGTGACGACATGAGTTAGCATAGACACGAAGCGTGCCCTGTTTATCGCGTAAAACAATGATTGGCACGCCGCCAATTTCCATTGCTTCATAATCACCGGCTTCCTTGAAACGGCCAGCGTGACCGATGCCAATCCATTTGCGCCGAAATATCAGATTTATTTCATGGGCATAATGATCTTCACTTGTGTAGCATTTCGGAGGAATACAAAGAGCCGCCTCAGCAGGTGCAATGCAGTTTTCCAGTTCATCAGCAAGCCCAGCCAGATGATTTCCTAACTGGCTATTATTTTTGTGGGTGAGCATAATAATGTTCCTCTTGTCGTAAATGGGGGTTATGCCGCCCGTTTGCGGATATCGGCAACATCTGGATTAGTCAGCCCAACCCGTTCGCCCGATTTGATAACAGCGGTTTCATATGGCTTACGGTTAAAGACTTCCATCACGAATGGGCTAAAGAAATCGATTGAAAGACTGGTATAGGCAGGATCAAAACTTTTTTGATCCCAGAGCTCACAGAACTGCACACAATCATCAAAATAGGGCTCATCCTGATATCGATCACGCACATTAGGGTCTTCGTCAAGCTGAGCCGCAAAGTAGAATTTCTGAAAATCGCCATGATGTTTGACAGTCCAGGTGCATTGTTCACGAACAAACGGACGCAGAATCAGCGCGGCATATTCATCGTGATCATATGGGGCATGGATGTCACCAATATCATGCAGTAATGTGCTAACAATCCAGTCAATATCTGCCCCATCAAACCATGCTCTTGTAGTAGATTGCAGGCAGTGTTCAAGGCGCGTAACTTGAAAACCCGACATCGCATTTTCAAGCGAAGCAAGAGTTTGAATTAAGCGCTCACCTACATTGGATGCATAGGCAGTATCGCATTCTTCTAGAAACTCAAAATCTTCACGATCACCTTCGCTTAAACATCTAAATTTTACAGTATCCATAAAAACCCTCATCAATTTTATACAACGATGGGGGAAATGTCAGAAGCGAACAAGCAATAGTTTTTTACTCATTGACATTAGATTTGCTAATTGCAAAATGATCACATGCAAAAACAGCTCCCTCCATTATCCTGGTTTCGTGCGTTTGAAGCATCAGCGCGAAGTTTGAGTTTTACACTGGCGGCGCGTGAACTCAACGTCACTCAATCCGCTATCAGCCAGCATGTAAGAGCGCTAGAAGCGCGGCTTGGCACTAATTTATTTGAGCGAAAGCCACGCGGATTGGCTCTAACCGCTACGGGGCGGCAATTATTGCCCTATGCTTCTTCAGCAATTGATGGCTTAACTAAGGCTACTGAGATATTCCAGCCCAATACATATGCGACAGAAATTTCGATTTCATGCACGATGTCATTTGCACAGTTATGGTTGGCGCCACGTTTAATAGAGTTTCGCCAACTCAACCCTCAAATAGCTATCAATCTATCAAGCACTTTATGGCCGGATGACTATCTGATCAATAAAACGGATGTTGAGATTCACTTTGGCCGTATTAATCAATTAAAAACAGGGGCAACGGTTCTGTTTCCGGTGGAGCTAGCGCCTGTTTGTAGTCCGTCACTATGTCAGGATATAAATAATTACGACGAGCTGTGGAAACTGCCTTTAATTGAAACTCTGGGTGCTATGTATTCGTGGAAACAATGGGCGGAAAGAATGGGGCAACATTCGCCGCCGCGTCCTGTCTGTTCGGTAGATTCTCTGATCATGGCACAAAATTTAGCCGAAACAGGTATTGGTGTTGCGTTACTCAGCCCAAGGCTGTGCCATCACGCGCTTGCCATGGGTCGATTGATCAATCTTCAAGTTGATCCATCACCTGCGGAAGATTGTTTTTATTTCACAACATCCGAGCATGCTGCCTCAAAACCCGGAGTGAAAACATTTTCTAACTGGCTACAAGAACAAACCTCTCAGTAAATAATCCCTGCGATACAAACACATATCCATTCTTGTTCCGCGGTAATTTTTTTCCCAAAAATACAAGCCATTATTCACTTGATATTTATCACTGGAATTGCCCTAGCATTCATGCGGCATTACCTAGTAATTCTGATGTTTGTGTTCCACCGGATTGCCATAGGGCAATACTAACCTCCGCGGTTCAAAAGCCGATCATTAAGCTTTTAGGAAAAGCAGCGATCACCGCGGCTATAATCTACAACACAAAAAACCGCCTCAAATTTAAGGCGGTTGATTTTTGTAATTATTTGATAAAATTGGTTGCGGGGGCAGGATTTGAACCTGCGACCTTCAGGTTATGAGCCTGACGAGCTACCGGGCTGCTCCACCCCGCGCCAATATACAGGCCCCAAGGCTGAAATTTCAGGCAATTTGGGGCTGCATCGTTAGAGAGATCNGTGTTCGTGTTTCTTACTAGGTTTGGCGGTGACCTACTCTCCCACGTCTTAAGACGCAGTACCATTGGCGCAGTGGCACTTAACGGCCGGGTTCGGAATGGAGCCGGGTGTTTTGCTCACGCTATGACCACCAAACCGAGAAAGAAACACAAAACATCCAAGTCAGCACACCTGAGTGTGATGCTTTCATCAATCCTAGAGGCCAAACCTGGCTTCTACTGGATCAAATCAAGCCTATCGGGCAATTAGTACCAGTCAACTGAACGCATTGCTGCGCTTACATCTCTGGCCTATCGACGTGGTGGTCTTCCACGGCCCTCAGGGATACCTTGTTTTGAGGGGGGCTTCCCGCTTAGATGCCTTCAGCGGTTATCCTGTCCGATCATAGCTACCCTGCACTGCTGCTGGCGCAAC
>JGI26086J50260_1001334_pt1 | contig 14562 bp, 10 predicted proteins | sample SaaInl3SG_22_DNA_FD_50260 | JGI IMG/M metagenome (IMG submission 50260)
TGCTGTGGAATTGTCTGAGTCTAATTGGTATTCATTGTTAACATCAAATGATGAAACCGTATTCGTGCTGTTTGATTTATATTCATTTATTTCTATTTGTAAGGTTTTCGCGAAACTCAAAGGCAACGCTATTAGGCGAGCTTCTTGGTTAAGTGAGCCACCAGAATCAAATGCCATACTAGAAAAGTTAAAAATTCGATAATAAAACGGTTGTTCGATTTTGACATTCTGGATCCGATTAAACGGGAGGTTGACGTGTTTCTTAGAAAAAATACCACTTTTAACTTCCACTGTGCCTTCTGAGAGTCGATAACGAAATACCACAAACGACCAGATTGAGAAAAACGTGATTATACTGAGTAACACACCAATAATAGAAGCTGCTATCCAAGGGTTTGCTTGGATTTTATCCCACAAAACAAACAAGGCAGGTAACATGTAAAAGATATTGTTTAATAAAATAACGAATAGTTTTTCAATATAATAAAGAATAGCCAGTGGTGAGACGCGATGCCACCTGTTGTTATTTTCAGTGATGGTGTCTATTGTTTGTTGAGGAACGGATGAGTTATCCATGGTGCTGCATTTCCTTATGGGCAAGGATCTGATTACGAATACTGTTGGCTGTTTCTAATGCTAAACCTGGAATTTCAAAGGTTTGTGATATGTCACCTGCGCTATAAACGTGAAGCTTAGCCAATCCTACTTTTCTATCTATAGGTCCACGTTTAACTTCAATATGTTGAATACGGCAAATAGGCTGAGTGATAATGTTTTTAAAAATAAGCCCTTTGAATAAGGTGATATCTTGCTCTCTGACACAATAGCCTTTTGCTTTTTCTGCAAAGTATTTAAATAGAATTAGCAATCCTATTATGATACTGGCTCCCATAATAATATTAATGGTGATGTCTCGACCACTTTGTGGCACAGGCCAAAATGGTTGCATCAATACACATAGCGCTAACATCAATAATACCGCCCAAAAAGTAATACTCACTGCAGTAGTGACCATTGCATAACAATCAGCCAAGTGTGTTTTGGTGGGAGATTCAATCTTAGAATGATCAACATTTAAAATAGAGTTGGTGAAAACGGTACTCATAAAATATCCTATCTTTTATTTGTTCAATTACTATAAACGTGGTTTTTGCGTTTTTGAACTGACCTAACGTACTGATAATGCTACTATGACATAAATCAAAAATGTTTGAGCAGCACAAGTTCAATTAAATTGTAAATTTATGTTTAGTAGGTAAAAAATGTTACAGATCGGGATATTAGGTGCAAGTGGCAGAATGGGTCGTAATCTCATAGATGCTGTTACCCAAGACACACAAACGCGATTACATAGCGCAGCTGTCCGCGCTGAATCGCATTTTTTAAATGCCGATGCCGGCGAGCTTGCAGGAATTGGTAATATTGGTATCCCTNTGCAAACACAATCTTCTATTGTTTATCCTGAATGTGATGTGCTGATAGACTTCACATTACCGGATGCGTTGGCTGCAAATTTGGAATTAGCGATTGCTAGTCAGACGGGTATTGTGATTGGTACTACTGGGTTAAATGACGCTCAATTAGCACTCTTAGATAACGCCGCAACACAGATCCCAATTGTATTTGCAGCTAATTATAGTGTGGGTGTGAATTTGCTTATTAAATTATCTCAGCAAACTGCAAAAATCATGGGAGATACTGCTGATATTGAGATCATTGAAACACATCATCGTCACAAAATTGACGCACCTTCTGGTACTGCGCTTGCATTAGGCCATGGGATTGCAGACACATTAGGGCGTGATTTAAGTACCGATGCTGTTTATGGTAGAGAAGGGCACACTGGTGAGAGACCACAGCAACAAATCGGTTTTGCCACGGTAAGAGGGGGTGATGTAGTGGGTGATCATACCGTTTTATTTGCAGAATTAGGTGAGCGTATTGAATTAACACATAAAGCTTCAAGTCGCATGACGTTCGCAAAAGGTGCAGTACGAGCCGCTAAGTGGCTTGCCAATAAGCCTAATGGATTATATTCAATGATGGATGTCCTTTCATTGAATGATTTATAAAAGCACAATAATGATATCTGTTGGTATCACTGGATTATTAATAGCAGTAAAATGAACACATAAAGTAATCTATATTGATTACTTTTGTTAGTATAAAGTGCTGTTTTTATAGGTTTTGTTAGTAAATTTGTGAATAAAGGCTATTTTCCATAATTTTCACTAATCTGGTGGACGAATATTCATATTACCTATATAATTCTTTTAATTTGCCTGATGTAAGTAATGCTTATTCATGGACAGGAAAAAGCTTTCAGTGCAAAGAACTGTAGACGGGATGTACACGCAGTGTATAGGCATCCCGTTTTTTGTATATGTAATTTAATATTACATCTAGTTTTCCTACCTGGAGGTTGACTTGGCTCATTCTGCCCTATTGGTGTTAGAAGATGGTTCTGTATTTAAAGGTACCGCATTTGGTGCTGAAGGTTTCGCTGTTGGTGAAGTAGTTTTTAATACTTCGATGACAGGTTATCAAGAAATTCTGACCGATCCATCTTACGCTGAACAAATTATTACCCTTACTTATCCTCATATTGGCAACACCGGCACTAATGCTGAAGATGTTGAAGCCAATCAAATCTTCGCCAAAGGCCTAGTCATTCGTGATTTACCGCTAATTGCGAGTAATTTTAGAAACGAATCTTCACTTTCTGATTATTTAAAAGCGAATAATATTTTAGGTATTGCTGATATTGATACCCGACGATTAACGCGAGTATTACGTGAAAAGGGTGCTCAGAACGGTTGTATCGTTGCTGGAGAAGCCCTAACTGAAGCGCAAGCGTTAGAACAAGCAAAAGCTTTCGGTGGATTGAAAGGTCTCGACTTAGCGAAAGAAGTGACTTGTAAAGAAGTGCATGAGTGGAATGACAGCACATGGGTGTTAGGTGATGGATATCATAATGATCAACAAAACTTACCATTTCATGTCGTTGCCTATGATTTCGGCGCTAAACACAATATCTTACGTATGTTGGTAGAGCGTGGTTGTCGTTTAACAGTTGTGCCAGCGCAAACAACAGCTGAAGATGTTTTAGCATTAAATCCTGATGGCGTATTTTTATCAAATGGTCCTGGTGATCCTGAACCTTGTACATATGCGATTTCAGCGATTCAAACATTGCTTAAACAATCTATCCCTATGTTTGGTATTTGCCTTGGTCACCAATTACTAGCATTAGCCAGTGGCGCGCAAACTGAAAAAATGAAGTTTGGTCATCACGGTGCGAACCATCCAGTAAAAGATTTGAAAAATAACGTGGTTATGATTACTTCACAAAATCATGGTTTTGCGGTAAATCAAGATAGCTTACCAGAAAATATTGAAGTGACTCATGTGTCGCTATTTGACCAGTCACTTCAAGGTATTCATTTAACCGATAAGCCAGCGTTTAGTTTCCAAGGCCATCCAGAGGCGAGTCCAGGTCCTCAAGATGCAGCCGGGTTATTTGACCACTTTATCGAGTTAATCAAGCAACATAAGCAATAGGAAGAACAATGCCAAAGCGTACTGACATAAAAAGTATTCTCATTATCGGGGCAGGCCCTATTGTAATAGGTCAAGCGTGTGAGTTTGACTATTCAGGAGCCCAAGCCTGTAAAGCCCTTCGTGAAGAAGGCTATCGAGTAATTTTAGTTAACTCGAATCCAGCGACGATTATGACTGATCCAGAAATGGCCGATGCAACTTACATTGAGCCGATTCACTGGGAAGTCGTTGAAAAAATTATAGAAAAAGAACGTCCAGACGTCATTCTACCGACGATGGGTGGTCAGACAGCGCTTAACTGTGCACTTGATTTAAATAAATTTGGTGTCTTAGAGAAATATAATTGCGAATTAATTGGCGCGACAGCTGATGCAATTGATAAAGCGGAAGATCGTGAACGTTTTGATAAGGCAATGAAATCAATTGGACTTGAGTGTCCTCGAGCGGAAATAGCCCATTCACTTGAAGAAGCTCATGAAGTGTCTAAACGAATCGGTTTTCCATGCATCATACGCCCATCATTCACGATGGGAGGATCTGGCGGTGGTATTGCTTATAATATTGATGAGTTTAATGAAATTTGTACTCGTGGTTTAGATTTATCTCCCACTTCAGAACTCTTGATTGATGAGTCCTTGATTGGTTGGAAAGAATACGAAATGGAAGTGGTACGTGATAAAGCAGATAACTGCATTATTGTTTGTACGATTGAAAATTTCGATCCAATGGGGGTGCATACCGGTGACTCGATTACGGTTGCTCCTGCACAAACCTTAACAGATAAAGAATTCCAGATAATGCGTAATGCAGCAATGGCAGTATTACGTGAAATTGGTGTTGAAACGGGTGGTTCTAACGTCCAGTTTGGTATTTGTCCAAATACAGGTCGTATGGTCATCATTGAAATGAACCCACGCGTATCGCGTTCTTCTGCGTTAGCTTCAAAAGCAACGGGTTTCCCGATTGCTAAAGTGGCCGCGAAATTAGCAATTGGTTATACCTTGGATGAGCTTGCAAATGACATCACTGGTGGTCTGACTCCTGCATCTTTTGAACCTGCCATTGATTACGTTGTGACTAAAATACCTCGTTTCAATTTTGAAAAATTTGCTGGTGCTAACGACCGCTTAACGACTCAAATGAAGTCTGTTGGTGAAGTCATGGCAATCGGCCGTAACCAACAAGAGTCACTCCAAAAAGCGTTACGTGGCCTTGAAGTCGGTGTGAATGGTTTAGACCCAATTCTAGATTTAGATGATCCAGAAGCTAAAAATATTTTGATTTATCAATTACGAGAGCCGGGTGCTGAACGCATATGGTATATCGGTGATGCCTTTAGAATGGGCTGGAGTGTTGATGAAATATTTGACCTGACGAATATTGATCGTTGGTACTTAGTACAGTTAGAAGAAATTATACAATTAGAACAATTGATTGAACGTATTGGTCTAGGTGCGATCGATGAAACCTTAATGCGTAATTTGAAACGTAAAGGATTCTCAGATGCTCGTTTAGCTGATCTAACGAAAGTTTCAGAAGATGATGTGCGTGATACTCGTCTAAAAATGAATATAAAACCTGTTTATAAACGTGTAGATACGTGTGCAGCGGAATTCTCTACATCGACTGCATATATGTATTCGACGTATGATGAAGAATGTGAGGCGCAACCATCAGATAAAGATAAAATCATGGTACTTGGAGGCGGGCCAAACCGCATCGGTCAAGGTATTGAATTTGATTACTGTTGTGTGCATGCTGCATTAGCTATGCGTGATGACGGTTACGAAACAATCATGGTAAATTGTAACCCTGAAACTGTCTCAACAGATTATGATACGTCAGATCGCTTNTATTTTGAGCCAGTAACACTCGAAGACGTATTAGAAATCGTTCGCGTTGAACAGCCTAAAGGTGTCATTGTCCAATATGGTGGTCAAACCCCACTTAAGTTAGCTCGAGCATTAGAAGCTAACGGTGTCCCAATTATTGGTACTTCACCAGATGCAATTGATCGGGCTGAAGATCGAGAACGTTTCCAGCACATGGTCCATAAACTAGATTTAAAACAGCCTGCTAATGCAACTGTTTCTAATATGGAACAAGCATTAGAAGAAGCCGTTAAAATCGGATTCCCGCTCGTCGTGCGTCCTTCTTATGTATTAGGTGGTCGAGCGATGGAAATCGTTTATGACCTGAAAGACTTGAAACGTTACTTAAACGAAGCGGTAAAAGTCTCTAATGACTCACCAGTATTACTAGATCGTTTCTTGGATGATGCGATTGAAGTCGATATTGATGCGATTTGTGATGGTGAAAAAGTTGTCATTGGTGGGATCATGGAGCACATCGAACAAGCAGGGGTTCACTCTGGTGATTCAGCCTGTTCATTGCCACCACATTCACTCAGTGAAGAGATCCAAAATGTGATGCGTGCCCAAGTCAAAGCCATGGCCTTAGAATTAGGTGTTGTGGGTTTGATGAATACGCAATTTGCTGTGAAAGACGGCGAAGTGTATTTGATTGAAGTTAATCCACGTGCAGCCCGAACTATTCCATTTGTATCTAAAGCCACCGGTCGAGCTTGTGCGAAAATTGCAGCACGAGCAATGGCGGGTCAATCTTTAGCGGAGCAAGGTGTTGTGGATGAAATTATTCCACCGTTTTACTCTGTTAAAGAAGTTGTTCTGCCTTTCGCCAAATTCCAAGGTGTTGATCCTTTATTAGGTCCGGAAATGCGCTCCACTGGTGAAGTAATGGGTGTTGGCGATACATTTGAAGAAGCCTACGCTAAAGCAAATTTAGGCGCATCTGAGCCATTACCAAGTTCAGGTAAAGCATTATTATCTGTTCGTAATAATGACAAAGTTCGCTTGGTTGAACTTGCTAAATTGATGCAAGAAAAAGGCTTTAAACTGGAAGCGACTCGCGGTACTGCTTCAGCGTTACTAGAAGCTGGCATCCAGGATGTTGACGTAGTAAACAAAGTATCTGAAGGTCGTCCTAATATTGTTGATGCGATTAAAAATGGCGAATATGTATATATAGTCAATACGACTGAAGGCCGTCAAGCCATTACAGATTCGGTTTATATTCGTAAAGAAGCATTATTGAATAAAGCGACTTACACGACGACCTTAAATGCAGCTTTTGCCACAATCCAAGCAAAAGAAGCGGATGATAGAGCTCGTGTAACATCAGTTCAAGAGCTTCACCAACGTATTAAGTAATCGATAAGTCATCAACATCAGGTGACTTTAAGCATATAAACGATTATCATATGCAAAAATTTAGAACGTTTAAAAGTGCGCCTCAATGGCGCATTTTTTATCGGATATCAAAATAAATATATTAATGGAGCGAGAGCGATGACTCAATATCCTATGACTGCTCATGGAGCAGAAATGTTACGTGCTGAGTTACAAGAGTTAAAATCTGTGAAACGTCCAGAAATCATTACTGCTATTGCTGAGGCACGTGAGCACGGTGATTTAAAAGAAAATGCTGAATATCATGCTGCGCGTGAACAGCAAAGTTTTTGTGAAGGGCGTATCCAAGACATTGAAGGTAAATTATCTAACGCTCAAATCATTGATGTGACTAAGATGGAAAATACTGGGAAAATCATTTTTGGTACGACAGTCACATTGATCAATTGTGAAACTGATGATGAAATTACCTATAAAATTGTTGGCGATGATGAAGCGGATATTAAAAATAATCTGATTTCTGTTAATTCTCCCATTGCCCGTGGATTAATCGGTAAAATGGTTGATGATGTAGCGAATATTCAAACACCTAAAGGTGTAGTTGAATTTGAAGTAATCGAAGTACAGTACATTTAAATAGTGAAGGTATTTGCTTTGTGCAAATAATGTCTAGTGACTAACTTTACTGATACGGAAAAGGTGTAAACATACTATATGTTTACACCTTTTTTGCTTTTAAGTGAACAACTATCTATATGAGTCTCAATCACAAAGGATTTTGGTGATACAAGCATTTACATATATTCAACGGATATATTATTTAGACACGCGGTCCAATGCCATTTCAAGTGCTGCTGTGCGTGATTGGGTGAAATCTTCATCTCGTAAGCGTGTATGTAAACCCAGATTCTGTAATTTTTCTTTTGCTTTAGCAGTATTAACGACCACATAAACCGTTTTATTTTTATCTAACGCTTCTTCAATGACGTTTTCTAAGGATAAAGTGATGGTGTCATCTAATATTGAAACATCACTTAAATCGATAATGATTACATCGTGGTTTTCGATATTTTTACGTTCACGTGCTAATGCTTTTGATACACCAAAAATCATTGCGCCAGACAAGTAGAAGAATAACACCTTACCTTGAGCTTGATTTAATAAGCGACGTTGTTCCGGTTCTAGTGGGTTACGATCATCTACATCCGACATCGCTTTAATATTTTTAGATTGGCTGGCAGAGAGCTTTTCTATCGTAATGACATTAGCAATAAATACACCTATACCCACAGCTACTATAAGGTCGACAAATACAGTTAGTAGTAAAACTGCATACATAATGACAGTTGAATGACGAGAGACCCTGTGAGCGCGCTTTATGAAGCTCCAATCGAGGATGTCTACACCTACTTTTACTGCAATACCCGCTAATACTGCTAGTGGGATCATTTCAATCAACGATGCAGCACCAAATACTGCAATAACCAGTACTAATACACGTATAACACCGGATAATGCTGTTCGTCCCCCTGATTGAATATTAACAACGGTGCCCATAGTCGCACCCGCACCAGGTAAGCCGCCAAATAATCCTGACATGATATTACCTAAGCCTTGCCCAATAAGTTCTTTATTTGACTTGTGTTCGGTACGGGTCAAATTATCTGCGATCACAGAGGTTAACATCGAATCTATACAGCCCAACATGCCAAGCACAATTGCATCAAGTAACATAATTCTTACTTGGTCTTGAGTGAATGAAGGCATAATCATATTCGGTAGGGTAATATCAATTTCACCGATACGTTGAATAGGGTTAGTACCAATAGTAATAACTGAAACGAGACTGATAACAACCAGTGCTATTAATTGGGGGGGGATATTCTTTTTTATTTTTGCAGGAGTAAAAAATAAAATACATAACGTCAGACAAAATAGTAAAAGCTCTAATGTAACGATATTACTTAATAAATCCGGTAAGGAAACGAGTGTCCCTATTACGCCACCACTGGGTGCACTTTGCCCTAATGCAGGGGCGAGTTGCAAGATGATCAAGATTAAACCGATCCCTGACATAAACCCTGATACAACCGAGTAGGGCATAAGAGTGATATATTTACCTAATTTTAAAAAGCCAAATATGATTTGAAATAAACCAGCAAGCATCACCACAGTAAATGCCATTGCCATACCATTTTCTGGGTTCGCGGCGACTAACGACATAACAACGGCTGTCATGACAACAGTCATAGGGCCGGTAGGCTCAGAAATAAGTGTAGATGTGCCACCAAATAATGACGCAAATAAACCGATAATAATCGCACCATAAAGGCCGGCTTCAGCCCCTGCACCCGAAGCAACACCGAAGGTTAAAGCAAGCGGTAATGAGACAATAGCAGCGGTTAAACCACCTAAAGCGTCGCCTTTAAGATTATCGAAAGTTAGTCTATTGAGAGATAACATATTGTTTAAATTATTCTTTTTGGTGAATGTTTTTATTGTTTCAAGTCAGGCTAAGAATATCAAGCCCGACCACTTTAAGCTGAGTGATGCGATAATGCGCTATTATCTGTCGTGTTTTACCACAACCCCATCTTTAATCACCACTTGGATATTTTCTAATAAGGACAAATCGTTCATAACATCACCCTTAACTGCAATGATATCTGCCATTTTACCCTCATCGATGCTTCCGAGTAATGCGCTTTTGCCTAATAAGTTAGCTGGATGCATCGTAGCTGCTTGGATAGCTTCCATCGGGGACATCCCAAAGCGAACCATGCGAGTAAGTTGTCGTGCATTGTCACCATGAGGGTAAACACCTGCATCAGAACCGAATATCATTTTCACGCCAGCTTCATAAGCAGTAGTAAAACTGGTTCTTTGACGCTTACCTACAGTGCGTTCTTTAGCTAATGATTCCTCTAATATACCCGCTTTTTCACCTTCACCCAGAATATATTCAGTGACATAAATATCCATTGATAAGTACGTGCCCATTTCCTTTGCTAATGCAATCGCTTCTTCGTCTAAAAAACTCGCATGCTCAACAGAATCAACACCTGCTCGGATAGCATTCTTAATTCCATCTGTACCATGCGCGTGAGCGGCAACGGTTAAACCTCTCAAATGAGCCTCAGTAATAAGCGCTTGCATCTCTTCAAATGAAAATTGCTGTGCGCCAACTTTAGTCCCTTTAGATAAGACACCACCAGTCGCACAGAACTTAATAACATCAGCACCATACTTGATATTCTGACGGACCTTAGTACGGACAGCCCAAGGACCATCGGCAACGCCTTCAGATTTTGCCTCATACTCAAAGGGGAGAAGGTTATTATCACAATGACCGCCAGTTACGCCTATAGAGGGCCCAGATACATACATGCGAGGACCTAATACATCGCCATCATTAATGGCGTCGCGTAAAGCAACATCAGCATAACCAGGTGCACCCACATTTCGCACTGTAGTAAAGCCAGCCATTAATGTTGAGCGGGCATTTTTAACGCCAGTGATTGCACTGCGAGGCGTTGAAATTTTTAATCTACGATAGCCATGAACATTCGAGTCGGATGTTAAATGCACATGCATATCCATCAACCCAGGAAGTAAAGTGTGTCCAGATAAATCTAATACAGTAGCATCGTTTGGCACTGCTTTTGAACCTTGAGTACCCACATATTGAATCACATTATTTTCGATAATGACTAATGGACTGTCTAAGACTTTACTGTTGTTCACATCCACCAAAGCATCTGCTTTTATGACTGTCGTTGCTGCGTGAGAAAGAGATGAAATTCCTAGCGAAGCAGAAATAGTTAATGCTATTGCAAGCGAATGAAAGACACGATTATTTTTGCTTATCATTGTAGGTGTTCTCCAATTAAAATATAGATTTATTACGCTTTAAATGTTACGCGTAACCATTGAAAGGCCTATATATATGGCCATCCAGAAAAAACATATTATTACGTTTATGATATCACCAAAGCGGCGGTATAGGGTGTTATTGGTGTTGATTGTAACCTCATCGATTAACATACCTGATTCAAATTGAGGTAANTGAGATTGTATCCGACCCCGGTGATCGATGATACCTGTTATTCCATTATTGGTCACACGTAAAACGGGTAAACCGAATTCTAAAGCTCGCATCTGAGCTATTTGCATATGTTGATGAGGGCCATGTGAGTCACCAAACCACGCATCATTTGACACCGTAATAATGGCATGAGTATCTGGGGTAATGTTAGCGTGAATTTGTCTAGGGAACACAATTTCAAAACAGATTGCGGGTAGTAAATTAATACTGTTAGCAACCAAATTATCTTGTACGTATTGTCCTCTAGTAAACGAGGACATGGGTAAATCAAATATTGGTGCTAATCCTCTTAACCAATTTTCAAATGGAATAAATTCACCGATTGGTAATAAATGATGTTTGGCAAAGCGATTATTATGATTGTAATAATATTGTGGTTGTTTAAGGTTATTATCTTTTTTACCGAGGCTGATAAGCTGATTAAGTATTTCATTTTTACCCATATCATAATTAACAATCCCGGTGATTAATCCGGTATTTGTATAAAAGGCTTGTTGATCAAGTTGATATAAAAATAATTGTGCTTCGGATTCCAGTTTTGGAATGGCAGCCTCGGGCCAAATCACCAAATCGTTGTGCCATAACCCTTGGGACATGTTTAAATATTTATCCATGATAGGGCGGTCTAATTCAGGTAACCATCGCATAGACTGCTCTATATTGCCTTGAACAAGACCAACACTGAAGGTCTTTGGCTGAGCACCTGTATCAATGGGTTTAAAATACATTACGGCACTACTTCCCAAAACAAGAATAGCGACTATGCCACCATAGGCAAAGCGTGTGACGGAAGGTTGTGACACTGTTTGATGAAGCATCGATTGGATGCGTGAATGAATGATTACAGCTACACAGGAACTGAGCATTAGCATCACTGTGGTCAGTCCGGTTTCACCAATAACAGGAGCCAGATATGCAAAAGGGGTATGCAGTTGAGAATAGCCTAACGATAACCAAGGAAAACCAGTCAATATAACACTGCGAAAGTATTCCATAGCGCTCCAAGCGATTGGGGCGGTTGCAATAAAAGCGAGTAGACCAAAGCGATATTGGATCCAATGAACGAATTTGCCAAAACCCATCACAAATAATGCTAAATAACTGACCAATACCAACATCATCAGTATAGAAACAATCAGTGGCACCCCACCAAATTGGGCGATACTGACATGTACCCAGCTAATTCCTGCGCCAAACCATCCTAAGCCAAACAAAAAACTGATGCGCAAAGGCATAGATGTGCGCAGAAGTAGTACTAAAAATGCACATAATGAAAGGAATGTAATAGGATAATTAAAGGGGGCAAAGCTTAAGGTAAGTGACAACCCTAAGCTAAGGGACAATAGACCTTGAGACCAAGGATTATTGATCCTACCCATATTTAAGAATTGACCTCTGGTAAAGTGACTTTAAGCTGTTGAATGCGACGCTTATCAGAGTTAGTGATTTTAAATTCAATGTTATTGAGGGTGATTTTATCACCCGTTTCTGGCATATGACCAAAGCCTTTGAGTATAATCCCTGCAATGGTATCGGCATCTTCTTCGTTGAAGTTACTTTCAAAGAAGCTATTGAATTCACTTACAGGAGTGAGGGCTTTGACAGAGTATGTGTGCTTGTTCAGCGGACGAATACCATCGGTTTCTTGTTCATCAGCATCATGTTCATCTTCTATTTCACCGACTATGAGTTCAAGTATATCCTCGATAGTGACTAACCCTGATACACCACCATATTCATCAACAACAATCGCCATGTGGTAACGTTGCTGACGGAAATCTTTGAGCAATACGTCCACGCGCTTTGATTCAGGTACAATGACCGCTTCACGTAGTATTTCTTTGAGTATAAGNTCTTTTTCTTGGTCAAACACATANGCCAACAAATCTTTTGCTAATAATATGCCTTCGATGTGGTCTTTATCTTCTGAAATGACAGGAAAACGGGAGTGAGCTGATTCAATGACCTGAGGCAAAAGGGTATCGGCAGTGGCATTGATATCGATTGTAATCATTTGTGCACGTGGGATCATAATATCACGTACTTTCATTTTATTGACTTCGATGACGCCTTCGATCATTTCGCGTGTTTGTGGATTGATGACGTCATTGAGTTCGGCTTCGGTAATAACGTCAACAAGTTCTTCGTGATTTGTCGGTTCTGGGCTAAAGGTATCTTTCAGTTTTTCGATCCAACCTTTAGAAGCAGAACCGTTTGTAGAGTAGGGGTTATCATCGCTCATGGTGCGTTAATGTTCTCAGTTATGTAAAAGAAATAAGTAATATAGTGTATAAATTAATCAACTTGATAAGGATCGTCAATCCCTAATTCGTTTAATACTGCAATCTCATGGTTTTCCATGACTACAGCTTCATTATTTTCAATATGGTCAAATCCTAACAAATGCAAGGTACCATGCACTATTAGATGCTGATAATGGTGTATAAGTGATTTCTGTTGTTCTTTAGCTTCTGTTTTTACAACAGCATCACAAATGATTAAATCACCAAGCAATGTTGATTCAATAAAATCAGGAATTTCAGCCGGGAAAGACAATACATTCGTCGGCTTATCTTTATCGCGATAGGTGTGATTTAACGATTGTGATTCAACACTATCGACAAAGCGGATGGTTAATTCGCCGACAGAATCATTATGATTATTTAAGACGGAAGTGACCGTTTTGATTATGATGTCATCACTCAGCTGTGCTTGGGTTTCAGATAACTGAGCTGGCTCACTTATCGCCCATTGTATATCAATATCGATATCTGATTTACTCACTAGCGTCTCGTTCTGCTTTGGCCGCGGCTTCAGCCGCTTTTTTTTCAGCGCGAATTTTTGACTGCATCTCATCATGTTTTTCGTATGCTTGCACAATACGAGCAACCACAGGATGGCGAACGACATCTTGAGCGTTAAAGAAATTAAATGAAATCTCATCTACTTCAGGCAATACTTCAATACTGTGTCTTAAACCTGAGCGTACACCACGGGGTAAGTCAATTTGTGTAATGTCGCCGGTAATCACAGCTTTAGAATTAAAACCAATACGGGTGAGAAACATTTTCATTTGTTCTGCGGTCGTATTCTGGCTCTCATCTAAGATAATAAACGCATCATTAAGTGTCCGACCACGCATATATGCTAAGGGGGCAATTTCTATCACGTTGCGTTCGATAAGTTTTTCAACTTTTTCAAACCCTAACATTTCAAATAATGCGTCATACAATGGACGTAAATAGGGATCTACTTTTTGTGACAAATCACCCGGTAGGAAGCCGAGTTTTTCGCCGGCTTCTACCGCTGGGCGAGTAAGCAGAATTCGACGAATATCCTGTACCGCTGGGCGAGTAAGCAGAATTCGACGAATATCCTGACGTTCCAAGGCATCTACTGCACAAGCAACCGCTAAATAGGTTTTCCCCGTACCTGCAGGCCCAATGCCAAACGTAATATCGTGATTAATAATATTGGCAACGTATTCAGCTTGGTTTGGGTTACGTGGCTTAACTACACCACGCTTTGTTTTTATATGAACTTGCTTTCCATAAGGATTATCATCTTCAGTGCTTTGTTCGAGTACACGTTGAGATTGAATAGCAAGATGAATATCTTCTGGATCGAGTTCTTTCATCTCACCCTTAACCGGGGCCGTTTCAACATAAAGTTGTGTGAGTAATTCAC
>JGI26086J50260_1001339_pt1 | contig 14528 bp, 12 predicted proteins | sample SaaInl3SG_22_DNA_FD_50260 | JGI IMG/M metagenome (IMG submission 50260)
GCGGGTCGCGTCAGATGCGCAAACCGCTTTCGCTATCAAAGTAATGGGCCAGCTCAGGCTTGACGGTGAAGCCAATTGTGCTGCCTTTTTCCTCGGCGGGCGGCTTCTCGGTTTTGGCGATGAATTCGGTGCCGTTTGCTGTGATCAGGTGGACCAAGGCGTATTCACCAAGGTTTTCGACCAATTCCAAACGGCCCTCGACAATAGCTTTGGCAGCCGTAGAGACGGCCAAATGTTCAGGGCGCAGGCCCACTTGCTCATTGGCCGCGAGATCACGACCCAAAACCTTACCCGCATTTTTACCAAGATCGCTTGCCGTGAAGAAATTCATCTTCGGGCTGCCGATGAACTGGGCCACAAATGCATTCGCAGGGCGGTCATATAGCTCAATCGGGGAGCCCACCTGTTCGATCCGGCCATCCCTCAGCACAACGATTTTATCGGCCAAGGTCATCGCCTCGACCTGATCATGGGTCACATAGATCATCGTGGTCTTCAGGCGTTGGTGCAGGCGCGCAATCTCGAGCCGCGTTTGCACGCGCAATGCCGCATCAAGGTTCGAGAGCGGCTCGTCAAACAGGAAGACCTTCGGGTCACGCACAATCGCACGGCCAATCGCGACACGCTGGCGTTGACCGCCAGACAGGTTGCGCGGGCTGCGGTCCAGATAGTCGGTGATCTGCAGGATTTCGGCCGCGGCTTTTACGCGGCGGTCAATCTCGGCGGGGTCGGTCTTGGCCTGTTTGAGACCAAAGGCCATATTCTTATAGACGGTCATATGCGGATAAAGCGCGTAGGACTGGAACACCATGGCCACACCCCGCTTTGATGCGGCGACAGAATTGACCTCCTGATCCCCAATCGCGACGGTGCCGTCCGAGATTTCTTCCAGCCCCGCGATCATGCGCAGCAAGGTCGATTTTCCGCAGCCCGAGGGACCGACGAAAACGACAAATTCGCCATCCTCAATGTCGAGATCAACCCCGTGCATGACCTGCAGGTCGCCATAGCTTTTGCGCACATTGCGCAGTGTCAGACCGGCCATTTTGTCTCCAATTCTTTGATTTCATCGCGCAGAGTTTCAACAAACTCGGGATATGTTTCGGGCAGCTCGCCCCAAAGCTGACGATCTGTCAGGAATGCGTCGCTTCCCAGCAGTGCCGAGAGGTCATCCCAAGCGGGTTCCACATAGGCAAAGGGTATCTTGCCTGCCGCGACATGGCGGGCAAAAACATACCAACTGGCGATACTGCGGATGCCATGGATCGGCAGGATGCCCTGCGCAAAGCACCCTTCAAGCGTGGGGCGAATGAAGATGGGGAATTTCGCCATTCCATCTGCGGAAATGCGGGCCACCGTATCGCCGATCGCCTCATTGCCGAAGCGCCGCGTGATATGGGCAAGGTAATCCTGCTTCGAGAAGGGCAGATCAATCGTGATCGCGGGCAGCACTTCCTCGGTCTCATAACTTTGGAAATGCGCGTTCAGATGTGGTTCGCGCATGGCCGCGTCGAAGGTCTCGATCCCCTCAAGGGCCGCAAGATAGACCAAGGCAGTATGCCCGCCATTCAGAACCCTGATTTTGGTTTCTTCATAGGGGTCGACATCGGCGGTGACCGTTACGCCTGCTTGGGCCAAATCTGGCATGTCAGAGGCTTTGCTATCTTGCAAAACCCATTGGGTAAAATCCTCGGCCATGATCGGCGAGGTCACATCCTTGCCCAACAAGGCGGATAGATCGCGCCCAAGGGCGTCAGGGCTGCGAGGGGTGATCCTGTCGACCATCGAACAGGGGAAGGCCACATGGGCGGCAACCCAATCAGCCAATGCCTGATCGCCGCAAGCCTCCAGATAGGCCAGCAGATTGCGGCGCAACATCTTGCCGTTTTGCCGGATGTTATCACAGCACGCGATTGTCAGAGGGGCGGAGCTATTGGCCATACGAAGGCCAAGTGCCGCGCGCAGATAGCCATAAACGCTCTGCGCGTCACCGCCCGAAACCTCGGATGCGATCATCGGATCGGCGGTGTTAAGGGCGCCACTGGACCCTGTGTAATAACCACTTTCCGTCACGGTGATTGTCACCAGATGAACAGAAGGTTCAGATAAAAGAGCCTCGGACTGCGCCTTGTCATGGCTCCAATCTGCAAAGGCGACATGGCTGCGAACGCGGCGCAGCTCAACCTCTCCATCAGCAGAATAGGATTTCAGGAAATACCCGTCATGACGCGCGATATCGGCTTGGGCGGCTGCAAATTGCTCGGCTTCCGAGCCGCGCAGATTCACCGCCGCAATCCCCCAACGCAGATCGCCCGAGCCGTCCATATAATCATCCAGATAGACGGCCTGATGGGCACGGTGGAACGCTCCAAAGCCCAAATGCACCACACCGATCTGGCAAGCAGACCTGTCATAGCGGGTGGCAAAATCAGGGGTCAGCGACGCAGTATTCACGGGGTAGACTCCAAATGCGGTGCAAGATCCCTACGCGCGATGTCGCGGTATTCGGAAGGTGTCATGCCCTTGAGCTTCAGGAAGTGTCGGTTGAAATTGGCAAGGTTCTTAAAACCCGCCATCTCGGCGATCATGATGATCTGATCATCGGAGGCATAGAGCATGCCGCAGGCCTCGCCGATGCGGATACGGTTCAGGAACACCACAAAACTATGCCCCGTGACCGCCTGAAAATTCCGGCTAAACGTAATCTCGGTCATGCCCGCCATTTCGGCCGCTTGGGCAAGGGTCAGACCTTCGCTGAAATTCTTGACGATGTAATCGACAACTTCGGCGATGCGGGCCTGCTTGCTGCCACCTTCGGGCTGGATCAGCTTGGCCGAGGAGAGGGTTTTCTTTTCGGCATGTTCATTGAGGCGGACAAGAAACCGCACAAAGGCCAGAATGCGCTCGGCCCCTTTATTGTCGCGGATCGCTTCCATATGGCCGCGCGCGAAAGTGGGGTTGAAACCCTCAAACAGGATGCCCGATTGCGCCAGTTTCAGCATCTGCAGCACTTGGGCAAACTCGGGAAAACCTTCGGCCAGTTTTTCAACGCTGGAATGGCTGAACTGAACCAACATATCACGGATCGCCACGGGCTCGGACCAGACCTGATCAGTGATCCAGTTATGCGGCAGATTGGGCCCTGTCATGAACAGATCACCCGCTTTGAAGTCACCGATATGATCCCCCACAAAAGCTTTGCCACGTGTGGCGGTGATCAGGTGAAGCTCGTATTCCTCATGCGCATGCCAACGGCACAATTCATTCGGCCAGCCATGTTCAAGATAGCGGATGGACCGCGTCTTGCGGTCAACCATTTCGATCTCTGGGGCAATTATCGACATCAGATCACCTCAGCACATTGCCACCATCGACACCGATGGTTTGCGCGGTCATGTAAGACGACTGATCGGAGGCGAGAAAGACTGCCGCCCGTGCGACATCATCGGGCTGGCCCATATAGCCAAGCGGTACGGCCTCACCGACCTCTCGCTTTTTCTGCCCAAGCTCCTTGCCTTCAAATCTGGCGAAAAGGGCATCAACGCTTTTCCACATGGGCGTATCGATCACGCCAGGGCTGATGGCATTGACCCTGATGTGATGCGGCGCAAGCGCCAAGGCGGTGGATTGTGTGTAGCTGATAACGGCCGCCTTGCTCGCGCAATAATGCGCCACCAATGCCTCGCCGCGATGCCCTGCTTGAGAGGCCAGATTGATGATCGAGCCTTTTTGATTATGCGCGACCATTGATTTTGAGGCGGCCTGCAAAATGGCATAAAAAGCGCGCACATTGACGCCGAACAAACGGTCGAGCTGATCCAGATCACCCTCTTCCAAAACACTGCCCATTCCAAAAATGGCCGCGTTATTGAACAAGATGTCAGGTTTGATCTCGGCAATCCAATCGGTGCAAGCCCCCAGATCAGCATCATCTAGAAGATCGAATTTTTTATAGCTGGCAGGCCCGCCAAAGCTGTCGGAAATGTCGGTGGCATAGACCTGCGCCCCAAGCGCCGCGAAATGCGCCACAGCACTGGCTCCGATGCCGCCGCTGGCACCTGTGACCAAAGCGGTCTTTCCCGTCAGATCTGTGGGGGCGGCATTCAACATTACTTGACCGCTCCGAAGGTCAGGCCCTGCACCAATTGCTTTTGGCAAAACCAGCCCAAAACAACGATCGGCGCAATGGCCGCCGTGGAAACCGCTGAAAGGCGCCCGAAGAACAGCCCCTCAGGCGCGCGGTTGCCCTCGATCAGCTTCGAGAGGGTCGCGGCATCAATCGTGGTCAGGCGCACTGTCCAATAGGCCTCGTTCCAGCAGAAAATGAAGGTCAGCAACGCCGTGGAGGCAATGCCGCCCCAAGCCAGCGGAATAAGGATATCCTTGATCTCGCCCCATGTGCTGACACCATCCATTTTGCCTGCTTCAATGATCTCCTTCGGGATTTCCTTGAAATAGGTGAACAGCATCCAGATCACGATCGGCAGATTGATCAGACACAGCACCAAGATCACAAGGAAATGGGTATCAAAAATCCCTAGGAAATTCTTGGTAAGGAAGGTCATCGGATACAGCACCGCCGCCGCTGGCAACATCTTGGTCGACAACATCCACATCAGGATGTCCTTGGTGTGACGGCTGGGGTCGAACGCCATTGCATAGGCCGCAGGCACCCCAACAAAAAGGGCAAAGACAGTCGCGAAGCTGGAGGTGATGACCGAATTGATCGCAAAGCGCCAATAGTCGTAATTCTCGGTCATATTCGTGTAATTCTCCAAAGTTGGCGTGAAGAAAAACAGATGTTCAGGGCGCACTGCATCGGCATCGGTCTTGAAGCTGGTAAAGACCAGCCAGAAGATCGGGAAAAAGATCAGCGCGATGGTCCAAGCCAGAGCAGGCCAGAGCACATTGCTGAGTTTTGAGGATTGAGCGACTGTTGCCATGATCTTGGTCCTTAATCCATCAAGCTCTTGCCAACCATTCGCAGCAGGAAGATGGCGATGATATTGGCAAGGATGACTGCGAAGATGCCCGTAGCACTTGCAGCACCGATATTATTCGAGGCGAACTCACCGATCAGATAGGGAAGGTTCTTGTTGCCATTCCCTCGGCTGACAATCTCGATTTCCGCATAAAGCGACAGGTGGAAGATCGACTGGATCATCACAACAATCGCGATCGGGCGGGCCAGATGCGGCACCGTCAAATTGATGAATTGCGACCATGCGCTGGCCCCGTCCAATGTGGCGGCCTCTTTCTGGGACTCGTCCTCGGATTGCAGCGAGGTCATGAAAATCAACACCGCGAAAGGTGTCCATTGCCAAGCCACCATCATGATAACGGCATAGGATGAGGTCTGGGTCGCACGGAATGAGATCGGCTCGATCTCGGGCCAGAGCGAGAAGAACCCACCCAAGACAGGGAAATCGCGCATGCCCGCCACAAAATCATTCAAGCCCGATACCGCGATCCCTTGCAGTCCCAAGACAGGGTCAAGGATCATGTTGATCCACAACACGGCATTCACCGCGGGCATCACGAAAAAGGGCGAAATCAGAAGGACCCTGACAATCCCGCGTCCGGGGAAGGAGCGGTTAACCAGAACCGCGATGCCAAGGCCCAGAATAACGGTGATCACAAGGATACTGCTGACGATGAAAACGCTGTTCTGGACTGCGAACCAGAAATCGCGCGCGTTCAAAACATATTCGTAATTCCCGAAACCGCGCCAGTTGCTCAGCGCAGGGGTGGTCCATTCAGGCCGGATCGAGCTGTTCAGAACATATCTGATAAACGAGAAATACAGCGTCATGCTCAGCGGAACCAACATCCAAACCAGCAAGAGAAGCACAGCTGGGGTTTGGAGAATTCGAGGGAGCGTGCGTTTCGACATAACTCTCGTGCCCTTTGCGAAGCGGAGGTTTCGGTAGGTTGTGCAAGTGTCAGGATATCGAACAATGGCGCAAGGGCGCTATGGTCAAATCCGACGGCTGATCAAATCAGCGAGGGCGGTAGAAGGACCCGAGATACAACTCGGGCCCTTCGATCTTTTCAAAGACGATTAGTAGTAACCGGCTTCAGACATGATCGCGTCTGCGGCAGCTTGTGCATCCGCCAGAGCTTCTTCGACTGTTTTCGCACCGGACAGAGCGGCTGCGATTTCTTGCGCAACGGCTGTGCCTACTTCGGGGAATTCAGGGATAGCTGCGAACTGAACACCAACGTAAGGCTTCAGGTCTGTGGCTTCAGGAGCCGCAGATTCAATCGCTGCCAATTCGGCTGCTGCGAAACCCGCAACGGCTTGGAAGTCGGCATTTGCGTAGGTGGAAGCGCGTGTTCCTGTTGGAACCGAGCCCCAACCGAAGTCTGGATGCGCTGCAACTGCTTCAACATAGGCCTGCGATGTCGCCCATTCGATGAAATCGGCTGCGGCTTCTGCATTTGGCGAACCTGCAGGGATGGCCATTGCCCATGCCCACAACCAGTTTGCACCAACAGGGTTACCTGCATTTGGCGATTGAGCGTAATCTACACCGTCAACTTCGAGGAAGGACGCCGCGATTGTTGCGTCGATCCACATGCCACAACGACCTTCGTTATAGAGCGCAAGGATCTCGTTGAAGGAGTTACCCTCGGAACCGGGAGGGCCATAGGTGCCCAGAAGGTCAACGTAGAAATTGATCGCTGCATTCCATTCGTCGGAATCGAGTGCTGGACGCATATCTGCATCAAACCAAGCGCCACCGAAGGAGTTCACAACAGTGGTCACGAAGGCCATGTTGTCGCCCCAGCCGGGCTTGCCGCGAAGACAAACACCGTAAACACCCTCATCAGGGTTATGGATCGCATCAGCGGCTGCGCGGATGTTATCCCACGAGTCGTTGTCAGAGATTGTGACGCCAGCGGCATCTGTCAGATCACGACGATACATGACCATCGAGGATTCACCGTAGAAAGGCGCGGCATACAATGTGCCTTCATGCGACAGGCCATTGCGAATGGCTGGCAGCATGTCGTCGATGTTGTAGTCAGCACCGAATTCAAGTGGCTCGATCCAGCCGGCTGCGCCCCAGATGGGTGCTTCCTGCATGCCGATATTGATGATGTCGTACTGGCCGCCACCGGTGGCTGTGTCCGAGGTTACCTGCTCACGAAGAACGCCTTCTTCCAGCGATACCCAGTTCAGCTCAACGCCGGTATCAGCGGTATAGGCTTCGGCAACAGTCTGCATGTTGATCATGTGGCCGTTATTGACGATCGCGATGGTCAGTGCCTGCCCGTGACCGTCCGCCATTGCAAAAGATGCACCAGCCACGCCAAGCGTCAGGCCGAGTGCGGTTGTCCGCAAAAGTGTCATGTTATTCCTCCCAGAAAACATAGATTCGTTAAAGTCTGTGGAACGAGCATGGAGAGTTATCGACCCCCGCTCCAATACAATACGGACAAACGATTGTAGGATTCTATCAATATGCGTCCCATATTGCGGCAGATGGGGTAGCATCCTTAATGGCGGTCCGTTTTGCGATATGGATGCGCGATGCCTCTCGACCACTTTGATCGGCTTTGAAGTTGGCAATACCTCTGCGCGTATTCTTGCACGCCACACAGCGCAGAAGCCCTCCAATTGGCCCCTGTCGAGATGCTCTTGATTGCTTTTTTTGACAGTGAGGGCGCGCAGCCTTGCGCCTAGCCCTTGTTGCGGCCCACGGGAGTGAGGCTGTCGAATTCGATCCCTGTGGCGGCTTTATATTCGACCTCATCCCAGAACCCGATCAGGATACCTGTTTCAGCGGCTTTTTTCTGGCGTGCCAGCACCGTGGGTGTTGCCGTGATCCGTGTATGGTGACGCGTGGCCCAATTGAGCAAAGCCGCCTCCATCCGCGCGCGAACGGCCACGTGGTCAGCCGCCTCGGAGCCACCCAGATCACTTACTTCCTGCGGATCGGTCTCAAGATCAAACAGAACAGGGCGGAACCCTTCGCAGCGGATGTATTTCCAGCGTCCGTCAAAGATCATCGTGGTATGGGCATGTTCCTGCGGCTGCTCCAGTGTGCGGGCCATGTCGGACCAGTGATAATCATGCTGGCTGATTGCATAATTGCGCGAGAACCCGTCGTTGCCATGCAGGATCGGCGTTAGGTCACGGCCTTCGATCACATGGGGTTTTGGCGTACAGCCCAAGGCGGACATGAAGGTGGGTGCAAGATCGATCATCTCGACCAGCGCATCCGATACGCTGCCACGGCTGGCATCTGCATCCTTGCGCGGGTCTGCGATGATCAATGGCACTTTCACCGCCATCTCGTGATAGAAATCCTTATCGCCCATCCAGTGATCGCCCATGTAATCGCCATGGTCGGAGGTAAAGGCGATGATCGTATTGTCGCTGATCCCTGCCTCATCCATCCACGCAAACAGCCTGCCTAGATTGTCGTCCAATTGTTTGATCAACCCCATATAGGCGGGGATCACATGTTCGCGGACCTCATCACGGGCAAAGCTCTGACACACCCGCGCGCCAAGATAGGCCTGCATCAGCGGGTGGTCATTATCATGCTCGGAGGTTGAGCGCACAGGCGGCACGATGTGACTTTCGTCATACATGTCATGATAGGGCGCGGGCACGATATAGGGCCAATGCGGCTTGATATAGCTCAGATGGCACATCCATGGCCGCCCGTCGGCTTCGGCCTCCTGCATGAAGTCAATCGCGCGATCCGTCATATAGGCGGTCTCGGAATGCTCTTCGGGCACATTGGCAGGCAGGCGCGAATTCTTCAGCAACCAAGCCGAAAGCAGCTCGCCATTCTCATCCAGCCCCGAATTGGCGAAATCCTCCCATGGGTTATCCGAAGTGAACCCATGCGCCACCAGATAATCATCATAGGCCGACCAGTTCTGCCGCGCGCTATCAGGGTGCAGACCGTCATCGCGCTCATAGGGTTCAAACCCACATTCCGAAACACGCACGCCGATCTCACTGGCGGGATCAATCCCAAGCCATGCCATGCCCTCGGCATCGGCGGTCATATGGGTTTTGCCCACAAGAACGGCGCGCGCGCCTGCTTCGCGCAGGTGATCACCCAAAGTCGGCTCGCCCACACGCAACGGCATTCCATTCCAAGTGGAGCCATGGCTGCGCACATAGCGCCCCGTGTAGGCCGACATCCGCGAGGGGCCACACACGGGCGATTGCACATAAGCATTGGTGAAGCGCACCCCTCGCGCGGCCAGCGCATCCAGATGCGGCGTGTGCAAATGCGGATGGCCGTAACAACTGAGGTAATCAAACCGTAATTGATCGGCCATGATCCACAAAACATTCGGGCGCTTGGTCATGAAAGATTGTCCTTTTCGGCAGGCTGGTCCGCGATCAATTGATCCACCGGAATGCGCATAAAGTCTTCCAGCCGATCAAGAAAGCCCGCCAGAACGCGAATTTCATCTTCGGAGAAAACCTTGCGCAAAGCAGCACGGCGGCTGGCCATCACAGGCGCGGCTTCTTCATAGGCAGCACGGCCCTTGTCAGTTAGGCTCACAAGGGTCTGTCGCCCGTCCCTGCTGTCACGGTCCATCGTTACATAGCCCTTGTCGCGGATATCGGGCAGCGCACGGCTGAGCAGAGAATGATCCGCCCGCTGGATCGCCGCCAGATCCCGAATCGTCAAAGGACCCGCCTCGGCCAAATCCCAAAGTGTGCGCCATTCCACGATCGACAAGCCACCGCCCAGTGCCAGAAAATTGCGCCCCTGAACCCGCGATGCCGCATAAACAGCAGGCAATCGCGAGAAGATATTCAGCCCCTCACGCTCCATTCGCGCGCGAATTTGTGCGGCATCAATCTCCACCTGCTCGGTCATCAGCTCTCCTCCTGCAGACATCATGGGCCGAAAGAAATTACGTGACAAGTCATATAAACTCTGCGAGCGTAAAGCGGGCTCCAAGCCTGCGCGTCTTTGGAGGAAGGCGCGGGATCAAGGGAGGATATTATGATCAAGACAGCAATTCTTGGAGCAGCGGTCGCGCTGGCTCCGCTTGCAGCNGCCGCACAGGTCACTTTGACGGCAGAGACAACTACTCCGGGCTCGACCCCGCATTACATCGACACAACACTGGCCGCGATCCTTGACAGTGCGGGCGTGGCCACCTTGCAGATCACCGAAGGTGCTACCCTGACGAATTCCGTACAAGCGGTTGCGGAAGGACAGTTGGATATGGCCCCTGCCCCGCTGATCCTGCCCTTCTTGTTGTCGCGCGGCATCGGCCCCTATAGCGGTGTCGGCCCCGAAGATGGCGCCGCCATGGCCGACAATTTGCGCGTCCTGTTCTGGAATGCAGGCTCGGCGCAGATGTTTGGCTATTATAACAGCAACCCCGTTGAAGATATCACATCGCTCGATGGCTTGCGCATCTGGAACGGACCGCCACGCGGGGCCGCGCTGACGTCGGGTCGTGCAATGGTGCAGCTGCTGTCAGGTGGCAATGATGGCGAAGACTACGAAGGCATCCAGACGCCTTGGCCCGATACCGTTGGAAGCATCACAGGCGGCGGTGCTGACGCATGGACCATTCCCGAAGGTCTGCCCTCGGGCCGTCAAATCGCGATTGCGGCGGCAGGTGGCATCACCATCCATGACGTGCCATCCGATCTGCTGGCCAGCGAATTGGGTCAACAGATTCTGGCCGCGCCTGGCCATGCGCCTTATTCGGTTTCGGTCGAAGAATTCCGCGCAGCCTATGCTGGCAATGACATCACCATCGTCACTGATGATGATACATTCGACAGCTTCGCCACCGCTTTTGGCCAGATCGTAAACGCCTCCATGGATGAGGAACTCGCCTATGAGATCACCAAGGCGTATCTCGAAGGGGAGCAGCGCTTCCTCGAAGGCTCTCCGCGCGGACCATACACGATGCTAAGCTTTGGCGATATCGATGGTGTGTCTCAGGGCGCATGTGGTGCGGTTCAGATCAAGATGCATGCGGGTGCCATCCGTGCCTTTGAAGAGGCAGGCCATAGCATCGCTGATTGCTTGCGCCCCTGATCGCTTGAGGAAAGCAATAGAGCATGACCACACAGACAGCAGACCAACCGCTTGGACGGCGCATCGCGATCGTATTGGCGCTGGTGCTGGTCTGCGTGGGTATGCTCAACACAATGCCCGAGATTACAGGGCTTCAAGATTGGGCGCGCGACCTGAGCGGGCGCCCTTTCTTTCGGGTCTCGAACTTCCCGCCTGAATATTTCTACCCACCTGTTTTCTTCTTGATGATGACCATCGTGGCGCTGGATGCCAGCGTTTACCGCGCATGGCGCACCGAGAAACCCCATTTGGCATGGTTGGGCCTTATGCTGGATGCAGGGCTCTTGCTGGCCGCCTTTCTGGCCGCCTTACTGGCTGCCTTTCTGGCCGCCTTCGGCTTTCTGGTGGAAATCGATTCCATCTGCCTGATCGACCAGATCACGGGCGAGCGGGCAAGGCTGATNCAAGACGCGGCCGAGCGCTCGGCAGGTGTGATCCCCGGCATTTCNTTCGAGGCCGAGGTCCCCTCCTGTCAGGCCCGTTTCGGCATCTGGATCATCCCGCTGCTATTCGTCATCATCACTCTGTTCTTTTTGTATAACATCCGCGTCTGGGGCTTTCCTCTGGTTGCTGTGGCCAGCGTTGTGGTGCTCTACACGGTTGGCACGGCGCTGATCTGGATATTCGATCTCTCCGATAACAACTTCCTGCTGACCAAGCTGGGGGCAGATGGCGGCGATATTCGCGCCGCGGCGATCCAGAAGGTCACCAATGTCTTTGTCACGCCTGACGGGTTCATGGGGCGGTTCATGGATATCATCGTCAACCAAGTGTTCCCTTATGTGGTTCTGGGTGCCTTGTTCGGCACCTCGGCAGGCGGCACCTCCTTGATCAAGCTGGCCGTACGCGCCACCCGCAATCTGCGCGGCGGCCCGGCACATGCCGCCATCGTATCATCCGCGATGTTCGGCACGATCACGGGCGGGCCCGTCACCAATGTGCTGTCTACGGGGCGGCTGACCATCCCGATGATGCGGCGCAACGGGTTTTCCAAGGAATTCGCGGGCGGTGTCGAAGCGGCGGCCTCATCAGGCGGGCAGATCATGCCGCCTGTGATGGGGGTTGCGGCCTTCGTGCTCGTCGCCCTGACGGCCGTTCCCTATACCAAAGTCATCACCGCAGCCTTCTTGCCTGCGATGTTCTTTTTCTTCTCGATCTTTCTGGCCGTGATGTTCCAAGCCCGCCGCGAGAAGGTCGAGGCCATGCGCGAAATCCCCCCTGATCAGATCATGGATCGCCAAGATTGGCTGAACCTGATCATTATAGTGGTGCCAATCCTGACGATCCTGTTTCTGCTCTTGGGCAATAAGGATGCCATAGGCACCGGTGTGCTGGCCGCCATCTTGCCAACGGCGCTATTGCAGACGATTTCGAGTTCAACGGGCGATGCGGTCTCGGCGGGGTGGTGGGCTGTTGCCGTGTTGATCCCGCTCTTGCTGCTCGATCCCGAGACGCGCAAGACACCATCCAAAATCCTGAAATCGCTTGCCGATGGCGGAATTCTGATCTCGCGGCTTTTTCTTTTGCTCTTTGCGGTTTCGATCATCTCGGCCTTCCTGAATGAAAGCGGGCTGACGGGCGAATTGACCCGCGCCGTAACTTCATGGCTGGAACAGGCGCAGGTGCTCCGCATATTCGGCTTTGATTTGCAGGTGGTCGGCGGGGTCTACCTGATGCTGGCGCTGACTTGTGCGATGCTCTGCGCGATCCTGCTTGGGATGGGCATGCCGACCGTACCCGCCTATGTGAATGTCGCCTTGCTGCTTGGGCCGTTGCTGGCCAATCTGGGCGTCAGCTTTTTCACGGCACATATGTTTGTGTTCTATTTCGCTGTCGCCTCGGCCATCACGCCACCCGTTGCCGTTGCCGCCTTTGCTGCGGCCTCGATCACGGGGGCCGAGCCGATGCGCACAGGCATTGCCGCGGTACGCGTGGGCATTGTGATGTTCACGATCCCCTTCATCTTTGCATGGTATCCCGAGCTTCTTTTGATCCCCGAGGCCGTGACCATCACCGATTCAAACGGCGCGCGCACCTTGATCGAAGGCTATAGCGGCGAGGTTGAATTGACCGCCCTTGCCCTTCTGTCAGCACGGTTGGTTTTTGCGCTCTATTTGGTGGCCTCGGCTCTGGCCCGATATGACCGCGCGCCACTTCGCAGCTGGGAAATCACGGCGCGGCTCGGGCTTGCCATTTTGATCATGTGGAAAACCGAAGGGGTGATGTGGTTCGGCATTCTGGGCGCTGTGGCGCTGATTGTGCTGCATGTTGTGCAATCTCGGAGAGATCATGCAACCGCCTCAACTTGAATTCGCCTGCCAGCTACAGGTCGAACTTGGCCCGATCCGTGAGATGGGCACAGGACGCGCAGGGCGCCGCAGGATCATCCCGATCATCGGCGGCACCGTCACAGGGCCAAAACTATCGGGGCGCATCCTGAACCTCGGGGCTGATTGGCAAACCGTCTTCGCCAATGCCACCGCCGAGTTGGACACGCGCTATGCTTTTGAGACCGATGACGGTGCAACGATTGAGGTTTGCAATTACGGCTTCCGCCATGGCCCTGCCGAAGTGCTTGCCGCAATCGCCCGCGGCGAGGACGTGCCCGAAGACAGCTATTACATGCGCACGCATGCCCGCCTTGAAACAGGCGATGCACGGTATGATTGGGTGAACCAAACGCTCTTTGTCGGCACAGGCAAACGCGAGCATACTCGGGTCATCGTCGATCTCTACGCGCTGACCTAAATGCCGCTCACGTCTTGGCTGGAAGCACTGTGCCCGCACATGCGCCAAATCCGATGCGGTGGCCCGCGCCGCAAGCCGCCCCGCGCAAGGTCAGGGTGTCCCCATCAGCGAGGAAACTGCGCTCCTCGCCCGTATCAAGCGTAAGCGGTTCCTTTCCACCCCAGCTAAGTTCCAGCAAAGCACCACGGCTGTCTTTGGTGGGGCCTGAGATTGTCCCCGACCCCAGCAGGTCGCCCACCCGCATGGGGCAACCGCTGCTTGTATGATGGGCCAATTGCTGCGCCGAGGAATAATACATCTCTTTGTAATTGGTACGCGCGATCACGGTCTCGGATTTGCCCTCAGGCGTCAGGCCAACCTCAAGCTCGATGTCATAGAGCATGGGGGCGGTGTCGGCGATATGGGGCAGCAAGGCGAATTCACGCTCGGGCGCGGGGCGGCGGAACGGCTCAAGCGCGGCTGCGGTCACGATCCAAGGGCTGATGCTGGTGGCTGTGGCCTTGGCCTGAAAGGGCCCAAGCGGTTGGTATTCCCATGCCTGAATATCGCGCGCGGACCAGTCATTCAGGATCACATAGCCGAAGATATTGGCAAAAGCCTCATCCACGGAAATAGGCGCATCTGAGGGGATACCGACAATCGCGCCCATCTCAAGCTCGAAATCAAAACGCGCAGAGGGCGCGAAACGCGGCAGCG
>JGI26086J50260_1001361_pt1 | contig 14365 bp, 15 predicted proteins | sample SaaInl3SG_22_DNA_FD_50260 | JGI IMG/M metagenome (IMG submission 50260)
TTCAAGAGTTTTAATTGGAATTAAATTACCAGAATTTCAAGATGAATTATTATTTAATAAAATGAAACATAGTCTCTATATTGCACTACATACAATGATTGGAGATGCTTCAGATATTCATCAAGAATGGATTGATCAAGATATGATTCATCAAACAGTTCAATTTCATATTACACACGTTAAAGGCGCAAATCATTTAGTCATCCAAGTTCAAACAGACTATCCAGAAGTTGTGTTAAAAGAAATTCAACAAATTATAAGTCAAGATGTCAACAAATTTATTAATATTCAAACGTTTAATAGATTAAAAAAAACAGTGACTGCCTCACAAATCTTATCTTTAGATCAGCAAGAATTTAAAATGTTTCAATATTTAAAAGCTTACTTCAAAAATGTAGATATGTTTCAAATCATGACGGTAATTAACGAAGTTGAGTTTAAAGATGTCGTGCATTTTGGTAATCAATTAAATCATTTTCCAATGTCAACTTTAATCGCTAGAAAAAAGTAGTTTAAATTCACTTGATTATAAAAAAAATAATTTGATATAAAAGGCAAGCAATTCTTTTAACATGAGAATTGTTTTTTTTTCTAAATTTAACAATAATTTTTAAAATGCACATGAAAATTTCAATTTGACGATTCAGTCATAAGTGGATATAATGCGCTAAAAAAAGGAGATATTATGTTAAATCAAGTCGTATTAGTAGGAAGATTAACGCAAGATGTTGAAACTCGAATATTAGATGACGGGAGGAAAGTGTCAACAATATTTCTAGCAGTTCAAAGACCTTTCAAAAATATTGATGGTCAGTATGAAACGGATTTTATTAAGTGCAGTGTTTGGGAAGGACTTTCAACACTCATCGAATCTTTTTGTCAAAAAGGAACAATGGTCGCGCTAAAAGGAAGAATTCAGTCATATAAAAAAGAATTTAACGATACAAACGTAACCATGATTGAAGTTATTGCAGAGCGTATAAGTTATATCAAAGATGAGAAAAAAGAGAACATTAAAAAAGAAAAAAAAGCAGAGTGAAAGACCTTTTTTTGTCTCTTAAATATGCTATAATATAGCGTAAGGAGCTCAAAAAATGATAGATTTTAAACAAGAAGTAGAAAAAAGAAAAACACAACTCATATCTGATTTACAAACGCTTATTCGTTTTAAATCAGAATTAACAACATTTAATCCAAATAGAAAAATGGCACCTTTTGGCGAAGATATTAGGAAAACGTTTGAATGGTTTCTTGAGCTTGCAAAAAAAGATGGATTTGATACTGAAAATGTTGAGGGTTATGCAGGTCACATTCAATTTGGTAAACAAGCAACCTTTGTGGGTAGTATCGGTCATTTAGATGTTGTTCCTGCAGGTAATGGATGGAAATATGATCCTTATGGTGCTGAAATACATGATGGTAAAATGTATGGACGTGGTACAAGTGATGATAAAGGGCCAACAATGGCTGTTTATTATGCAATGAAGATATTGAAAGATTTAAACATTGAATTCAAACATCGAATCAAACTTATTTTAGGGAATGATGAAGAAACAGCATGGAGAGGTGTTGATCGATATTTTGAAGTTTTTCCAGAAGTACCTGTTTCAGGGTTTATACCGGATGCTGATTTTCCATTGATTTATGCAGAGAAAGGTATTTCAAGAATTCAAGTTAAAGGTAAAATGGAAAACACGGATATCCTTTCTTTTGAAGGTGGATCAAGAGATAATATGGTACCTGATTTTGCAAAAGTTGTTTTAAAACCTAATAAAGCATATCAAGAACTTTTTGAAATTTTTCTTAAAGAAAAGAAATTTAAAGGAAGTGTTGAAAAAAATAATGATCACATTATTTGTATGATTCATGGAAAAAGTGCACATGGATCGTTACCACATGAAGGCATTAATGCCATTGATTTATTAATGGAGTTTTTAATTAAAGAAGAGCAATCACCTTTTACAAAATTATATGAAAAGTACTTCCTTCACGATTTATATGGCAAAAAACTTGATGTTTACCATGAAGACCATGAAATGGGGCCGACAACAAATAATATTGGTGTCATGAAAATAGAAAATAATAACTATGATATAAGCCTTAATTATCGTTATCCACATGGAATAAAATTTGAAGATGTCATTAATAAGCTTAAAACGATACTCACAACATCAGTAATCGAAGTCGATCATCACAAAGCTTTATTATATAATGATCCAAATAGTCCTTTGATTCAAACATTAACATCAGTGTATCAAGATTATACAAAGGATTATCAAAATAAGCCATTTTCCATCGGTGGCGGAACATTCGCTAGATCGATGCCAAATGTTGTTGCATTTGGTGCACATTTTCCAAACACGCCAACATACATACATCAACCTGATGAGTACATTGATATTGAGGAATTATTACTTGCAACTGCAATATATGCTGATGCCTTTTACAGGTTGGCAACACAATGAAGCAGTATCATGATTTAGTTGAACATGTATTTAACAACGGACATCGAAAAGATGATCGCACAAATACAGGGACCATATCGACATTTGGTTATCAAATGCGATTTGATCTTAAAGAAGGTTTTCCACTTTTAACAACTAAAAAAGTCTTCTATAAAGCCATCATTTATGAATTACTATGGTTTATAAAAGGTGATACAAATATTAAATATTTAGTAGATCATGGCGTAAAAATATGGAATGAATGGCCATATGAAAATTTTAAAAAGCATTCTTCATATCAAGGTGAAACATTAGAAGAATATGTTCAATAAAATTAAAACAGATGCCAATTTTGCAAGAGAACATGGCGACTTAGGTCCAGTTTATGGTGCGCAATGGCGTAATTTTAATGGTGTTGATCAACTTGCCCAAGTTATTAATCTTATTAAGCATCAACCAGAATCCCGCCGAATGATTTTGTCTGCATGGAATCCCGCCGAAATAAATAATATGGCTTTACCACCATGTCACACACTTATTCAATTTTATGTTTCAAATCAAAAACTATCGTTACAACTTTATCAGCGCAGTGGTGATATCTTTTTAGGTATTCCTTTTAATATCGCATCATATGCTTTATTGTTAGAGATGGTCGCACAAGTTACCAACCTTGAAGTTGGAGAATTTGTGCACACGATTGGTGACGCTCATATTTATATCAATCATATTGATCAATTGAAACTACAACTTAAACGTGAAATTAGACCGTTACCAACATTAAAGTTAAATCCTAATATTAAAGATTTAGAAGATTTTACATTTGAAGATATAGAAATTATCGGTTATGACCCACATCCACCAATAAAAGGTGTTGTTGCAGTATGATTACATTAATGTGGGCAATGGATATCAATAAAGTTATTGGATATAAGGATGCTTTACCTTGGCACTATCAAGTTGATATGGCTTATTTCAAAGAACATGCCTATCATAGAGAAGTACTTATGGGGTATCAAACATATTTATCGATGTTGAAATATTTTCCGTCTAAGAAATTACCGTTTAAAAAAGTGTTCATTGCTTCAAGAAAACAACAAGAGGTCCAAAACGCGATCATCATTCATGATTTAATTACTTTTCTAGAAAATAGAAAAGAAGAGTTGATGATTATTGGTGGCGCACAAATTTATCAACAAGCTTTTCCTTATGCGGATATATTAAGAATCACCTATGTNTTAAAGCCATACATAGGTGACACATATTTTCCTAAATATNATTTGAATCACTTTAAGTTGATTGCTTATACCACCAATCATGAATTGATTTTAAGTCATTATGAAAGGATAAAAAAATGATTACAGCGATATTTCTCATGTCAATTTTTGTCACAGCGATGACCTTAAGTTCAATTTGGCCAAATTTAATTCCGTTATGGATTATTTTTTCTCAGCTATTTGGCGTCATTGTTGTATTAGCATTTTTTGGTCTGATGGTGCCTTTTTATAAAAAAGCCGGATCTAATGCACCGTTTTTTGGATCACTTACAAGAAATTTATCCTTTACATTAAATCATTTCATTTTGAGACTAAAAGTGATTCCGAAAGGATTAGAGAATATCCCTAAAGAAGGGAAAGTCGTCTTTTTTGCAAATCATAAGTCATATACGGATCCATTTGTTGTCTTACAACTTGTCAGAAGAAATTTAGCGTATGCAGTAAAAAAAGGTGTTTATCATTTACCCTTAATTGGACTTTGGCTTCAAGCAATGCATTGTTTTATGGTTGATAGAGATAATGATCGCGATACCGTAAAACGACTTATGAAGGCCATTAAAACTGTTGAAAAAGAACAAGCAATGCTTATTTTTCCAGAAGGTGGAACCAAGGATAGAGATAATGAATTGATTGAAAGAATGAAACATGGNGCATTTAAAATTGCATTAAAAGCAAAAGCAGATATTATCCCGGTTCGCATTGTTGGAAACGCAAAAATTAGAAACCGTATTCCTTTTTATCATACGGATAGAGAAGTTATCTTTTTAAAACCAATTACATATGCGTCATATAAAGATTTAAATACACAAGAAATTTCAAATTTAGTGTTGAACATCATCAATAATGCGTATTAAAAAAGTGACAATTATTTGTCACTTTTTATTTTGTGCATGGATTCAAATCGTAAGTGTTGATCTTGAATCTCAAACTGAATTAAATCATCATGCATGATGATTGTGTCTGCAAAATTGATATTTTTTTCACCTGCTAAAATCAATAATGCTTTTAAAACATGTGCATGACATACGAGAAGTAAATTGTTGTCGGTATAATGTTTAAAAATCGTTGTTAATCCTTTTGAAACACGATTAAGAAGTGCATCATCATGTTCATAATCTTCTAAATATGTTTCTCTTCTAACGACGGGTTTACTTTCTGAGACAGGGAGAAGATCTAAAGAACCAAAATCTCTCTCTACAAAATCTTGTATGAGTGTAATTGGTTTTGCATAATTTAAAAATGACGCTGCAATCATTGCAGTTTGATGTGCTCGAATTAATGGTGATGCAACAAGATGATCCACTTGTATATGTAAGTTAGAAAAAATCTCTTGCGCATGTGAAATTCCGTATTTTGAAAGAGGAAGATCAATGCGTCCTTGTATTTTTTTTTCTTCATTTAAAGATGTTAAAGAGTGTCTAATTGCATATAATTTCATAAAATTTCACCAAAAGCATTATAACACATATTAAGTTCTGTGATACAATTAAGTGGGTGATACGATGACAATGATCGAAATTATTGAAACAAAAAAACAGGGACTTCCTTTGACAGAAGAAATGATTCAATTCTTTGTGAATGGATATACGAATGGCACGATACCTGATTATCAAATAAGTGCGCTACTCATGGCAATTTATTTCCAAGGCATGAATGATGAAGAAGCTACTTTTTTAGCATTAGCAATGAGAGATTCTGGAGATGTTTTAGATTTAAGTGATATAGATGGTATTAAAGTCGATAAACATTCAACAGGTGGAGTTGGCGATAAAATTTCATTCATTTTAGGGCCAATGGTTGCACATTTTGGTTTGAAACTTGCCAAAATGAGTGGAAGAGGATTAGGTCATACTGGTGGTACAATTGATAAGCTTGAAAGTATTCACGGGCTTCAAACNGAAATAAGTGAAGAAGCTTTTAAAAAACAAGTNCAGAAAAATCATTTAGCAATTATTGGACAATCAGGTGACATCGCACCTGCTGATAAAAAACTTTACGCATTAAGAGATGTTACAGCAACAGTGAATAGTATGCCGCTTATCGCCTCTTCAATCATGAGTAAGAAATTAGCCTCAGGTGCAGATATTATCGTGCTTGATGTAAAAGTTGGCGATGGTGCTTTCATGAAAACAGTTGAAGAAGCAAAACAACTCGCAACATTGATGGTAGAAATAGGGAAACTCGCGAATAAAAAAGTAATTGCTGTACTTACAAATATGGATGAACCTCTTGGTTATTTTATTGGTAATGCNCATGAAATCCATGAAGCTGTTCAAACGTTGTTAGGAAAAGGACCNGAAGATTTGAATCACATTGCGTCAACACTTGTNGCACATTTACTTGTTCAAGCAGATTTGTATCAAGATTTTGATATTGCCTATGATGCATCACGACTCGTTCTTCAAAAAGGACTAGCTTTTCCGTATTTAAATCGGATGATTGAAGATCAACATGGAGAAGCTGAAATGCTCTTAACGATGCCTTTATATTTTGCCTCAAATCAATTTCAACTCAAGTCTAAAAAAACTGGATTTATTGACAAAATCGAAGCATTAAAAGTAGGGAAAGCTGCAATGTTACTTGGTGCAGGAAGAGAAACTAAAGAATCGGTGATCGATCATTATGTAGGTATCGAACTTCACAAAAAAGTTGGTGATTTTGTAGAAGAAGGTGAAACCTTACTTACCATTTATCATCAGGAAAAAGGATTAAACGACGCACAAATATTATTAGAAAATGCATTTGTTTATACAAACGAAGAAAAAGAAGTACAAAGTATATTAGATACGATTCAATAAAAAAAGTCACATCAAGGATGTGACTTTTTNTTTTAAGATGTTTTTGTTGTTTTTGCGGGTGTCTTGGTAGATTTTGGAACATCTTTAGAAGCTTGTGCAATTTCAGTTGCNGATAAAATTAATGAAGATAAATCAGCAATATTTGATGGAATAATAATTTTTGTAGATTGGCCATCAGAAACTTTTGCTAATGCTTCAAATGCTTTAATTTGAATAACAGCNTGATCTGCGCCAGCATCTTTAATTAATTTAATACCCAATCCTTCAGCTTCTTTTAATTTAAATATGGCTTCAGCTTCACCTTCGGCATTTAAAATACGTTCTTGTTTTGCTGCATTCGCTCTTAANACGACAGCTTCAGCTTCCCCTTCAGCACGTAAAATGGCAGCACGTTTATCACCTTCGGCATTCAGGATAGATTCTCTTTTTTCACGTTCAGCACGTAATTGTTTTTCAAGAGCTGCTGTAATATCTTTAGGTGGNATAATGTTTTTAATTTCAACACGATTCACCTTGATACCCCATGCGTCTGTTGCTTCATCTAAAATCGCTCTCATTTTCGTGTTAATTAAATCACGTGAAGATAAAGTTTGATCTAGATCTAAATCACCAATAATATTACGTAATGTTGTTGCAGATAGATTTTCAATCGCAGCAATTGGATTATTGACTCCATATGCAAACAATTTAGGATCTGTTACTTGGAAGAAGACAACAGAGTCGATTTGCATCGTTAAATTATCTTTCGTAATAACGGGTTGTGGTGCAAAGTCTTTCACCTGTTCCTTCATTGAAACTTGTGAGACAACTCGATCAACAAATGGAATTAATAAGTGAATTCCAACATCCCAAGTAGTTAAATAACCACCTAGTCTCTCGACAACGAACATGTTTGTTTGAGAAACAAGTCTGAAACTTGAAACTAATAAAACAAGTACGATGACTACAAAAATAATAATTGCAGGTATTAACATAATTTCTTTCTCCTTTTTTTATTTTTTATTTTATGGCTTCAACGATGAGTTTAACGCCTTCAATTTCTAAAATTCTAACTTCAGTGCCTACTTCAATTTTTGAATCGGACATTGCAGACCATACTTGACCACGTAGTTTTACAGCACCAATTTCATTGGGCAGGATGACCTCTGATACGGTTGCGGTTTTACCAATCACAGATTGTGCATTTGTTTTGATTTGATTTGTTTTAAAATATTTCATCATGTANGGTCTTGTAAATGCGATTAAAACAATTGTAATGATAAGAAATGTTGCAATTTGCAGCCAAACAGGTGCACCAACGATGGCTAAAATGAAAGCTGGAACGGAACCAACAGCAAACCAAATTGCTACAAAGTCAACAGTTGCTGCTTCAAAGATAACAGCCAGTAGAAATAAGCCTAACCAAAACCAAACTAATATTTCAATCATTTGAGTTGCCCTCCTTTAAGATCAACAATTAAAATTTGCTCTTTATTATCCCATGTTGCGGGATATTTAATCGATTCATCAAGTAAATTGAGACCAGATAAACTCATAATTTCTTCCATAAATGCTTTATTCGTGATTCTCGCATAGGATGAGCGTAGTGTAATTTTATATTTCTTATTATCAGGAATCGCTTGACTCATTGATTCTGCTTTAGTAAGTGGTTTGATTGCGATTTTGTGCGTTTGTTCATCCACACCAAGCATGACATTATACGCATGTTCAAAATATGTTGATGCTTGTTTATTTAAAGTAATGTTGCCAGATGCTAGTGTAACAATTACTTCTTTTGGTTTTTCGTGAAACCATTGAAAATTCATATATAAACTCCTTTCATATTTTTATTATATCATGGATTATTATAAATTACAATAAATTATTATGTGTATCAATTTTATAAGTAATGTAATTATGTTGTAAGTTCTAAATAACCATGTTATGATAAACATACACTACGGGGAGCTCACGCTGAGAGGAATTTATTTCGACTCGTATAACCTGACTGGATAATGCCAGCATGGGATAGTGTAACAATCATTGTTACTTTATTTCTATGTTGCCATAGAANTTTTTTTATTTTAAAGGAGGCAATTGATGAAAAAAGTCAGTATTCAATCGTTAGTGATAACAGCAGCACTCATTAGTATTGCAATTGTTATCGATGTTTTAGGATCGGCAATTCCGATTTTGAATTTAAGTATGCCATTTGGTGGTAAATTTTTTGGGATATCAATTATCCCACTAGCTTTTGTTGGCATACTATTTGGAGTAAAACACGGTTTAATCGCAGGTTTTATTTATGCGATGTATAATTTTTCGGCAGACTATATTGTGTATTTAGATGCCTTAAGAGTNACATTAGAATCGTGGACTGGAGAATCTTGGGGTATCGATAAGATCGTATTATTAATCATACTAGATTACGTGATTCCATTNACGGCGATAGGATTAACTGGATTGTTTCAAAAAAGTCATCAAACTGTAATTGATATGGTATATGGACTCGTATTTGCAGTTGGTGTGAGACTTATTTCAGCAACCCTCTCTGGCGTTGTACTATGGTCGAGTTCTATTTCATATGCAGTTAGCGAAGTCGAAGCTGGAAATATGGACCCCAACATTGCAACTCGAATTTTTAGTGTATTTAACGAAAATGTGTTTGGTTATAGTTTAGGTTATAACGCATTGTATTTAATCACAACATTGATCATTTCAGTATTAATTATGATCCCAATTTACGAGCGTGTCATTAAACGTTTTGGAACTGATCAATAATTCTTAAATAATCAAGTCTAGGAATGAATCCAAACGGTATTTCATAACCATGAGAAAGAAATGTTTCATAGGGAATAGACTGTCTTTTTATTTCTTGATCAAAAAATGGTTTTAAAGCCAAGTAAGGCATCAAAAAATATTTTTGGTGCCTTTTAAAATGGACAATGAGAAATGAAATACCACCATGTTCATGAACATCTTTTAAATGCTGTTGTTGGTGTTTGTGAATGTTAGACAAAGGTAATGACGTTTTTTGGTTTGTCTCTTTACAATCAAAGTCGATATAATGACCTTTATATAAACCATTGTAGTCTGTTGTAGAGGGTNTTTTGTAATATGCCTCTGTAATTTTAGCTTTATTTCTTGCAGGATAATTCACTTTGACAACTTGAACAGGCGTAGGTTTTTTATGTATGACAGCAATATCATTTTCTAAGTAGTATTGATTGGTTAAATTGATGTCAGACTCTAATGTCATTCCTAATTTAGAGGTACTCGTAGACTTAATAAATTGATTTTTTTTATTTGGATAGTTCATCGTTCACCTGTCTTTATTGTATCACGTTTAATGGTCATTTAAAGTAAAAAAAAACGAAAGTTGTGATATAATGAAGAAAAATAACGTTACAAGGAAGTATTATGAATAATATTCGTTTTTTCGCTTTAGGAGGATTAAGTGAGAATGGAAAAAACATGTATGTTTTTGACATTGCTGGTAGTTACTATATCCTAGATGCAGGTATCAAATATCCAACACAAGAATTATTTGGCGTCGATGAAATCATTCCAGATTATCGGATGCTAATTCGTGTTCAGCATAAAATTAAAGGTATTTTCCTATCACATGCTCATGAAGACCATATTGGCGCATTACCTCACTTATTAAAAGATTTGAATGTACCAGTTTATGCTACAAAATTTACAATGCAAGTTTTAAAAGATCGTTTATTAGAAGAAAATTTTGATTTATCAACACTCACCTTAAACATCATTCATCAGCATTCAATTGTTAAATTTGATCACGTTCGATTTACATTTTTTAATACGACACATAATATTCCAGAATCCATTGGAATTGCGATTCATACAACACGTGGCGTCATTGTATATACAAGTGATTTCACTTTTGAACAAAGTGGTGATCCTCGTTATCAAACTGATTTCAAGAAAATCAATGAGATTGCTGAAAAAAATGTCCTCGCTGTTTTAATTGAATCGATAGGTTCAACCACCCATTTAGTTGGTGGAATGAGTTTAAACTTAGCCAATCATTTATCAAGCATTTTCACGAACGCGGATGGAAGAATAATCGTCAGCATTTTTTCTTCAGATTTACATAAAATTCAAAAAGTCATTGACATATGCATTGCCCACAATAAGCGTATTGCCATTATTGGTAGAAGAGCACAACGCATTGTAGATATTGCAATTTCTGAAGGATATTTAAATATTCCTGAGAAAAATTTAATCAACTTGAAATTTATTGACGATAAACATAAAAATGATGATCGTGATATTGTTGCAATCGTCACTGGAAGTAGACACGAACCCTTTTATATGCTGCAACGTATGTGTAAAAAACAAGACCGTTTAATCCATATTGATGAACGTGATACTGTAATTTTATTGACAGCGCCAGTTCCTGGCACTGAAAAAATGGCAGCACGTACATTAGATATTCTATATCGAAGTGATGCAAAAATATCTGCTGTAGATAAGAAGTTATTATCATACAATCATGCTTCACATGAAGAAATCAAAATGATGATTTCTTTATTAAAACCTACATACATCATTCCAACAATAGGGGAATATCGACATCAATATGCCCTTCGTGAACTTGCGAAGACATTGAATTACGAAGAAGATCATGTTTTATTATTAGAAAATGGTGATGTGGTTAATTTCAAAGAAGATGAAATGTATGTTGGCCATAAAGATATCAAAGTTGGTGAAATTTTGATTGATGGAACATCAATTGGAGATGTAAACGACTTTGTGATGAAAGATAGAGAATTGCTTTCTGAAGACGGTGTGCTATTATTGGTTGCCCACATTGATCCAAAGAAAAAAATGATTATTGGCGATGTTGAAATCATTACAAAAGGATTTGTTTACATACAATCATCAGAGACTTTATTAGAAGAAATAAAAAATCTATTCCAAGAAACATCTTTACCCTTCTTAAAAGAAAAATATATTTCATGGAATGAATTTAAACGTGAAATTCGAAATGAAATCTCACGTTTTGTCTATCAAAAAACGAAACGTAATCCGATAACGATACCAGTATTAATTTCTATTGAACAATAAAGACACTCACGTGTCTTTTTTTGTTGTTTACTTGTTTATTAAGGGTTTTTAAGGTATAATTATATTTAATAAATCACATTAAAAAGGTGAATGAAATGAATTTAAAAAATTTTGTAGCAACTGTGCCTGACTTTCCAAAAGAAGGTATCTTGTTTAGAGATATAACACCACTTTTACAAAATGGAGACGCTTTTCGTTATGCGATTCAACAAATGTCAACATTTGCCAAAACACAGCAAGCAGATATTATTTGCGGACCAGAAGCTCGTGGTTTTATTTTTGGAACACCTGTTGCATTTGATTTGAATTTAGGGTTTGTCCCAATTAGGAAACCCGGAAAATTACCACGTAAAGCGGTTACTTATGCATATGATTTAGAATATGGTTCTAACTCATTAAGTATGCATGATGATGCAATAAACAAAGGTCAACGTGTGATCATCGTCGATGATTTGCTTGCAACAGGTGGGACCATTGAAGCAACGATTCGACTCATCGAGTCCAAAGGTGCAATTGTTGCTGGTATCGTTTGTCTCATTGAACTTGATGAACTTCTAGGAAGAGAAAAAATAAAAGATTACCCCTTACTAACATTAATGCATTATTAAAAAAGAGGTTTTATGGATTCACTATTTCTAAAGCTTAAGGATTCATTCGACAATTATATCACCAATCAGGACAGCATTGATCGCATAGAGAAAGCATATTTTATTGCGAAACAATATCATGAGGACAATTACGAAGATCTGGTGAAGCATATATTACCCATCCTATCGAGGTGGGCATTATTTTAGCTGAACTTCATGCAGGTCCTCAGACTCTAATTGCAGCCTTACTACACGATGTTGTTGAAGATACTGCGTATGAGCTAGCGGATGTTGAAAAAGAATTTGATAAAGATGTTCGTGATCTAGTAGATGGTGTGACAAAACTTTCAAAAATAAAGTTTCAGTCAGTTGTAACGCAAGCAGAAAACATACAAAAAATGCTACTAGCAATGGCAAAAGATATTCGTGTTGTTTTAATTAAGATTGCAGATCGTCTACATAATGTGAGAACTTTAGATTCAATGACACCTGAAAAACAACATGTGATTGCACGAGAAACATTAGAAATTTATGCTCCAATTGCCCATCGTTTGGGTATTTTTAAGATAAAAGCAGAATTAGAAGATATTGCTTTACTTTACACAGATCAAACCATGTATCATCGTGTTGCGAATTTGATTAAAACAAAAAGTGACGAACGTGAGCAATCGATTGAAACCATTATTGATCACATTGAAAATCTATTAACAACAAGTGAATTGTCAAATTATTCCATTAAAGGTAGAATCAAAAATATTTATTCTATCTATAAAAAAATGGTGCGTGATCAACGTGCTTTTGAAGATATTTATGATTTACTTGCGATACGAATTATTGTCCCAAAAATAGAGTCTTGTTATCAAGTTTTAGGTCTTATCCATGCGAATTTCACCCCGATTCCAAGACGATTCAAAGATTATATTTCAGTTCCTAAGCCAAACATGTATCAATCACTTCATACAACATTACTCGCTGAAGATGGTACTTTATTTGAAGTTCAAATTCGTACCAAAGAGATGGATGAAGTTGCAGAATATGGTGTTGCTGCTCATTGGGCGTATAAAGAAAACAAAGCGTATTCAAGAGATAAAGAACAATTTGAAATTGCGCAAAAACTAAAATGGTATGGAGAATTACTTAAAATTTCATCGGATGAAGAAGAATCAGAAGATGCTGAAGACTTTGTCAATACCGTTAGAGGCGATATTCTAGAAGCTAACGTGTATGTCTTCACACCTAAAGGTGAAGTGATAGAACTTCCAAAAGGAGCAACACCAATAGATTTTGCGTATCGCATTCACACAGATGTTGGTCATAAAATGGTTGGTGCAACGGTTAATAACCGTATCGTAACGCTTGATTATGAACTCAAAACAGGCGATATTATCAGTGTTAAGACAAATAAAAGTTCGACAGGACCAAGTGATGCTTGGTTAAAGATTGCAAAATCATCTCATGCAAAACATAAAATTAAATCATTTTTAAACAAAGAACATCGCGACGATCTCATTGAACTCGGGAAACAAATGTTGGAACGCGAGTTAACGAGTCAAAAGATTAATGAATCCATTGATGATGCATTTGCAAAACAACATTTTGAAAAGAATCTTGTTCAAAATGTTGAGGATTTATATTTAGAAATCGGCAAAGGTCTTGTTAGTGTAAAAACAGTTGCATCTAAATTAATGGGGATTGCACCAGATAAAGATGTTTACTTACAAAGACAAATGGAAAAAGCATCTAAGCAACTCACGACACATAGTGAAACTGGAATTGCTGTAGAAGGCCTAAGAAAACCGCAAATTAAACTTGCGAATTGTTGCTCTCCAGTTCCTGGAGATGGTGTCATTGGCTTTGTAAGTAAAACAAGTGGCATTGTCGTTCATTCCAATTTTTGTCCGAATATCGAAGCGCTTGAAAAGAAAAGATTTATTCCGGTAGAATGGGCATCAAAAATTAATAGAAAATATCCTGTTTGGATAAGTATTACGAGTCTTCAACGTCATGATTTATTAGCACAAATTGTTCAAACGATTAATGCGCATTCAGTTTCTATTGTTGAAGTTAAAGTCAATCAAAATGCAGCTCTAGACTCTCTTTATCAAGTCCGTATTATGGTGAATCATTTAGAAGATATTCAAAATATTCTTGTCAATTTAAAGAAAATTAAAGAAATTTTAAATGTTGAG
>JGI26086J50260_1001364_pt1 | contig 14350 bp, 15 predicted proteins | sample SaaInl3SG_22_DNA_FD_50260 | JGI IMG/M metagenome (IMG submission 50260)
CCAAAGCGCACCCACTTTTCGCTGGGAGACACTTCAACATCCTGCGCCTCCGCTTTCGCAATAGCAGCGTGACGCGCGGAGTTCAGCAGCGTCATCGTTTCCCGTATTGCCCCACGGTACTGCTGAGATTCATAGAACTTGAGGGACTGAGGCACACCGATGGCAAGCACCAAACCCACCACGGTAATTGCAGCCACTATTTCAACCAACGTGAAACCACGCTGATTGAATGGCTTAGTCCCAGTTGTTAACGTCAGCGTCCTCACCATCACCACCGGGCGAGCCATTTTGCCCGTAGCTAAAGATATCCACCTCAGCATGTTCTCCGGGATACTTATAGTTGTACTCTCGATTCCATGGATCAGAAGGTACTTTACCGCCCTTTAAATAGGGACCATTCCATCCAGCGGCATTCCCAGGCTTTTCAACTAAAGCGTTTAAGCCTTCACTGGTAGACGGGAAACGACCGATATCGAGCTTGTAGATCTCCAAGGACTGCTCCAAATCTTTGATCTGGATCTTCGCCGTTTTGGTTTTAGCACCGCCCAACTGATTCAAGACCTGAGGGCCCACTAGGCTTACCAGCAAACCCAAGATTGCCAGCACGACTAATAGCTCCATCAGCGTGAAACCGCCCTGGCGTCGAGACTCATTTAACTGCATGCACCCACCTCGTTTACGTATTTCATTTACACACTCCATTGACACGCGCACGTTGTTGACTTCGGCGCGCTCACGTCAGTCATCAAATAGCCAGATCGTTAACCGACAAAATACCCATCAGAATAGAAATAATGATGAGCGCAATAATAAAGCCCATCGTCAAAATTAGTAGCGGCTCGAGCAACGTCAGTAGNCGCTTAATACCCGAAGAAACATGACCTTCAAACACTTTAGCAAGCTCNAGCATCATGCCATCAAGGCTGCCGGATTCTTCGCCGACCCGCGTCATTTGAATGACCATAGGCGTGAACATTTTTGTCTCTTCCATGGCTATCGACATACGCTTACCGGCCTTTACTGCCGGCGGCAATACGTTGAGCGCGTCTTTAAGCGGCAAGCTGCCAACGGTCTCTATGGCAATCTGTATGGCCTTGAGCATTGACACGCCGTTGCCGAGCAAAGTCCCCACGGTACGCGCAAACTTGGACATCTCATACTCGAATGCAATNGTNCCCGCTATNGGCAGCGCCAGCAGGCGACGATCGAGGGAGGCCTTGCCCGCGGGCGAGGCGGCCCAGCGCTGAAAAATCAATACCGCCACTACCACCATAATAGCGAGTAGTAGGCCCCAAGCCTTGATGAACTCAGCCGCAGCGATAACACCCTTAGTCATAGCCGGTAGCGCATCCCCCATATCGTTGAAGAGGGTTTCAAACTGTGGCACAACAAAACCCAGCATCACCACAATCGACAGCACGGCAACAACCAAAAGAATACTCGGATAGATCAACGCCGATACCACGCTGTCGCGGGTCGCTTTCGCATTCTCTAAATGCTCTACCAATCGTTCTAGTACCGCAGATAATTGGCCACTCGCCTCTCCCGCTTTCACCATGCTGAGGTAAAAACCACCAAAAATATCATCAAAGGGTAAAAGCGCATTCGACAGCGACTTACCGCCTTTCACCGACTTGAGTAACTCGGTCAGCACCGCCCGCATTCGCGGCTGGCCATCCATATCGATCAGTACTTTAAGCGCTCGGTCTAACGGTAAGCCCGCACGCAGCAGGACCGATAACTCCGAAGTCATGGAGAGCACTTCTTGACGCGATGGCGGCTTGCCACTGTCCTGCCCGCCGTCACCCTCTTCAATTTTCAAAGGCGTGAGCCCTCGAGAGCGAAGTTGCCGTGTGGCTAAATCCAGCGCATCGGCCTCGATGACTCCTTGCTGAGGCTTACCGTCTCGCCCCACCGCCTTGTAGGTAAAGCTTGGCATTAAGCGACATGACCCGCAGCGCTACGATCCGCGGCGACAAGGTCGGGCATGGCGTCGTCAGAGGATTGATCTTGGGTAACGCGCATGACTTCTTCTAGGGACGTTTCACCGGCAACAACTTTGCGCAATCCGTCCTCGTAAAGCGTAATCATGCCCTGACGACGCGCTGCATTATGCAATGTCGTGGAATCAGCGCCTGACATAATGACGTCGTGAATGGTGTCATCCAGTAGGAACAGCTCATGAATAGCTGTTCGACCGATATACCCCGTGTTACCACAGTTCGCGCAGCCCCTCGCTTGATACACCGTGCGCTGATCATCCTGCAAAAAGCGGCCAATCCCGTATCGCTTCACCGACGTATCCGAAAGTTCAAAGGGCTCTTTACAGCTTGAACACAAAGTCCGCACCAAACGTTGGGCCAATACGCCGTTGACAGATGATGTAATCAAGTAGCGCTCAACGCCCATATCTTCAAGACGCGTGATCGCGCCCGCGGCGGTATTCGTGTGCAATGTCGATAACACCAAGTGGCCGGTCAACGCGGACTGGACGCCAATTTGTGCAGTCTCGGTATCTCGCATCTCGCCAATCATGATGATATCCGGATCTTGGCGCAAAATAGCCCGCAACGCGCGTGCAAAGGTCAGCTCAATCTGTGACTGCACTTGAATTTGGTTAACGCCATGAAGCTGGTACTCAACGGGGTCTTCGACGGTAATAATCTTCAGCGTATCTGAATCAATCGAAGCCAGCGACGCGTACAAGGTCGTCGTCTTACCCGAACCCGTAGGGCCCGTGACTAGCAAGACGCCGTGCGGCCGTGCAAGCAACGTTTGGTAGCGCTCAAGCGTATCTGCCGAGAAACCCATATCCGACAGATTGAGTCGAATACTCTCTCGATCGAGAACACGCATGACAATGCTTTCGCCATGCACAGTCGGGATGGTGGAAACGCGCAGGTCCAGCTCATGACCTTTAACCCGGATCATGATCCGCCCGTCTTGGGGCAGCCGGCGCTCAGCGATATTCATGCCCGAGAGGAGTTTAATTCGCGACGCAATCGCGGGTGCCAAATTGCCCGCCGGAGGGTCGGGCTGATCCTGCAGCACACCATCGACGCGATAGCGAAGCTGTAAACCCTCTTCGAAGGGCTCAATGTGAATATCGGAAGCGGCAATATCGACAGCGCGGTGAATGATCTGATTCACAAGGCGAATGACCGGCGCCTCGCTGGCCAAATCTTTCAGGTGTTCGATAAATTCATCATCGCTCTGGCCTGAGAAGCGATCGCCAAATTCGTCGTCCTCGTCGTCACCCGGCGCCAAGCGTGCGCTGAGCGCTTTCTGTATATCGGTCTCAAGCCCAAAAATCACCTCAACAGGCTTAGCGACGGCCATATTAAGTGCTTTACGGATAAACGCGTCTTGGGGCTGAGTCGCTGCGAAAACAAGCTGCTCATCTGTGCGCTTTATAGGAACCACATTATTTGAGAACAAGAAATCTGCGGAGACTTCAGTAACCTCAACAGGCTCCTCGGGGTAGTCCGCAGCGAGCAGCAGAGGAATATCAAGCTGGGTAGCGAGCGCCTGGGTCATATCGAGCTCCGAAACTAGACCAAGCTTCACCAGCACCTGACCAATCATCTCGCCCATCTCGCGCTGAGCCAGCAAGGCTCGCTCAATGTCTCTTTCAGAAACCTTGCCCGACTCGATCAATATCTCGCCAATTTTTTTCATTTGCGCCCCACAAAAACCGCGGGCACCCGAAGATGCCCGCATGATGTCTTACTTTGACGGCTCACCGCCTCGTTGTCATCCCCAGCTGGGAATAGTAACACTCCGGCAAAGCGGGCTCATCGCGACGCTTACGCGTCTGGAAACTGATAGTCAGCAAACATCTCACGAAGTTCCATTTTTTGTATCTTGCCGGTCGCTGTATGAGGCATCGCGTCGATGAATTGCACGTCATCGGGGATCCACCACTTGGCAATCTTGCCATCGAGATAGCTTTTAAGCTCATCGGGCATCAAATCGGCACCCTGTTCATTACGTACGACAATCAATAGTGGGCGCTCACCCCACTTAGGATGCATACGCCCAATGACCCCCGCTTCGGCAACCTTGGGGTGACCCGTCGCGCAGTTCTCAACCTCGATCGATGAAATCCACTCGCCTCCCGACTTAATAACGTCCTTAGTGCGGTCTGTGATCGATACATAGCCGTCGGGGTTAATCGTCGCGACATCGCCCGTCTCAAACCAGCCTGGTTCGCTGTGCGCGTCTGAACCCTCTAGTTTGTAATAGCTATCGCAAATCCAAGGCCCTCGAACTTTAAGCGCACCAAACGCTTTACCGTCCCAAGGTAGTTCGTTGTTATCGTCATCGGTAATTTTTACTTCGACACCAAAGACGGGAATACCGACATTGGTTCGGATCTTGGCAAACTCTTCATCGGTGAATTGGGCCCGATTAGCACCGGCCGCATTGGAGGTGCCCAGCGGGCTCATTTCAGTCATACCCCAAGCGTGGCGGGTATCGACCCCATAGGTATCGAACTCTTCCATGATCGAGAGCGGACACGCAGAACCACCGACAACGACGCGCTCGAGCGTATCTACGCGCTCACCCGTGCTCCGCAAATGATTGAGTAGGTTCAACCAAACGGTGGGAACCCCTGCCGACATGGTCACGCCTTCTTCGTTGATTAAGGTTGCAAGGGTCGCGCCATCACCCATTTTTGCGCCCGGCATCACCATTTTTGCGCCGGCGACGGGACAAGCATAAGGGTTACCCCAGGCATTGACGTGAAACATGGGCACGATTGGCATCACAACATCGCTCGAAGCAATACCCAATGCATCGGGCATCATGGTCGCGTAGGTGTGCAGCATGGTGGAGCGATGACTGTATAAAACACCCTTAGGATTTCCCGTGGTGCCAGAGGTGTAGCACAGTGAGCACGCGGCATTCTCATCTAACTCCGGCCACTCAAATGTGCTGCTCTGTCCTTCCAGTAACTCCTCGTAGCAAACACGTTGTCACGATCTGTCTCGGGCATATGCTCGCGCGTGGTCATGACCACCCACCCTTTAACCCCGGGACACTGATCTGCCACGCCCTCTACAATCGGCCAAAAATCAGGATCAAGAAATACCCACTGATCGTCAGCGTGGTTAATGATGTAAACGATTTGCTCGGGGAACAGGCGCGGGTTGATGGTGTGACACACGTAACCCGAACAGGCTGAGGCGTAATACGTTTCAAAATGTCGGTAGTCGTTCCAAGCAAAAGTGGCGATGCGGTCGCCCTGCTCAAGCTTCCAGTCTGCAATGGCGTTCGCCAACTGGCGAGCGCGACCGAACGCGTCTTTGTAGGTATAACGATGGCGGGGGTTATCCCGAGTAACTGAAACAATTTCCTTGCGCCCGTGGACACGCTCTGCGTGATGCACAATGGAAGTGATGGTGAGTGGGGCGTTCATCATCAAGCCTTGCATGGGATACCTCTTTTATTAGTGAGTTAATGATCAGTGGGTTAATTTTTTTACGCTGTGACACGTAGCTGCCATCGCTCGTCTCGGCGCTTATCTGCGCGGCTATCTTGCTCAAGTTTAATTAAGTGGGCGAGCATAGACAGCTTAGCCCATTCATGGAGCACCGGCTGCACGTCGTCGTAGACGATGACAACGAGCTCGTCGAGCGTCGCTGGACCGACCTTTTGCAATCCAGACACCACTTTTGCTTCACGCATCAGTCGATGCCGAACCAATTTTTCGACCTCTGCACGACAATCGGGNATAACGTCACCATGACCGGGCGCAATAGCCTTAACGTCATAATCAAGCAGGCGCCGAAGAGACTCAATATACGCCTTCATATCGCCNCCGGGGGGNATAATCACGACCGTAGAGCCATTCATTATGTGATCACCNGCGAANACCATGCCCTCCTCCTCGAGGAGGAAGCAGTAATGATTATCCACATGNCCGGGGGTATGGATCGCTCGCAAATGCCAATCGTCGCCGGCAACAACATCGTCATGGGTCAAATGTTGATCGGGTTGAAACGTCAGATCTTGATGCTGATCATCGCTTGTGATGGCACCCACCATGGGCACGTTTAAGCGCTTTGCAAGAATTGCCGCCGCAGGCGAGTGATCAGGGTGGGTATGGGTACAAACAATATGCGTAATGTTATCGCCAGCCCGCCGCGACAATCGCTTCAATATGCTCGGGAATTGCAGGACCAGGATCCACAACAGCGACCTGCTGCACACCTACTAAATAGGTATTGGTTCCAGGGCCAGTCATCGGCCCCGGATTCGGCGCAACAATACGTCGCACCTTGTCGGATAACCAAACAGCGCTGCCGTGCTCTTGCATGATCAGCTCACTAAGTTATTAATGGGGACTTCGGACTCGACGTCGGCATCGTAATCGACGCCGCTAACCTCAAAGCCGAACAAGCGCAAAAACTCCTGCTTATAGCCCTCGAAATCCGACAGCGTCTTCAGGTTATCGGTATCGATCTTGTCCCATATCGCCGCGACCTCGCCCTGAATAACAGGATCTAGCTCTAGCCCATCGGCACGGAGTCGGCCCTCGGCATCGGGACCTGCGACATCGCCGTAAAGCGACTCCCGGAAAAGGCGGTCTACCTGTTCGATACATCCCTCATGATTGCCATGGGCCTTCATCACTTTAAACAGGATCGCCAAATAAATCGGCATAGCGGGAATAGCCGCCGACGCCTGAGTGACCACCGCCTTTAACACTGACACACGCGCGTCACCGCCCTTGGCCGCAAGCCGCGCGCGGATATCGACAACACGCTTATCGAGATCTTGCTTGGCAGCACCAATCGTGCCGTGCCAATAAATATCCCACGTAATCTTCTCGCCGATGTAGGTGTAAGCGGTTGTCTTGGCACCGTCGGCAAGCACGCCCGCATCATCGAGTGCGTCAATCCACATCTGCCAGTCTTCCCCACCCATGACCGCAACAGTGTTATCGATCTCTTCTTGGGAGGCGGGCTCTAAATGATAGTCTTGAATCTCTTCTTTATCGGTATTGACGCCTTTTTGCGTCGTCGCCTTACCGATGGGTTTCAACGTCGAGTTAAACACTTCACCCGTTTGAGGGTGTGTGCGTCTCGGCGCCGCAAGCTGTAGACCACCAAGTCAATTTGACCCAAGTCGTCTTTAATAGTGTCAATGACCTTGGCTTTCATCTCGTCGGAAAAAGCATCGCCATTGAAATTTTTGCTGTAAAGCCCTGCGTCATCGGCAAACTGCTGGAACGCAGCCGAGTTGTACCACCCCGCTGTACCTGGTTTCTTTCAGTACCTTCTTTCTCAAAGAACACCCCAATCGTGCTGGCTCCGGATCCAAAAGCCGCCGTAATGCGCGAGGCAAGTCCGTAGCCCGTCGAGGCGCCAAGAACCAACACACGTAAGGGACCATTCTCAATAGGGCCGCCGGCTTTAACATGCGCTATTTGATGACGCACATTCTCGCGACATCCCACAGGATGTGCAGTGGTACAAAGAAAACCGCGAACTCGAGGCTTGATGACCATGAAAACTCCAATAAAAATTTCGTTAACGCTGATACACGAGGGAAAAGTTTAGCACGCCGAGAACCATTCGGTGTGCGTAAGCCCATGTCTCCGGGCTGTTATGACGTTTGTTTACACCTGTAGATCGGAAGGCCAAGACAAGGGCAGACCTGTGCGCTTAATGAAAGCGAGGCGATCTGCCTCGGAATCTACATCGGTGATGTAGCGTTCATTAGTAGTCATCCAGTGCCATACGGCTTTGGGATTATCTTTTCGCCAGTTACCACAGCCGAAACTGCCTTTACCCGACAGAACATCTGCCCTCACAGTTCGATCGAATATTACGGGATGCCCCGGCACACCGCCTACCTCAGGCCCAACAAAACTGTAAGAGCGTGGGCGCTGATCAAAAGCTGCGATGGCGTCCGCGTAATCTTCTGCGGTTAGAGGTAAGTCGGATGGGCAAACCAATATGCCCCGCACCTGCTCTGGCACAGCGGCTAAACCCAGACGAATAGATTGAGGTTGCGAATGCTCCTCGTCGACTTGCGTAACAACAGTCGCCGCAAAATCGTCGAGACAGGGTCGTATGCGCTCGGCGTAATGACCAAGAACAACAACAATCTGGGTGACGCCGGCCTGCAATAGTGCGTGCAATTGTTTACGGATTAACGGCTCGCCATGCACTTCAAGCAAGCATTTTGGTCGCNCACCCATACGCTGGCCTTTACCCGCCGCAAGCACCACAGCAGCGANCGATGCGCCACCTTCACAGTCCAGCTCATCATGCGCGTGCTCCGTCATACTGTTTGGCCGCTCCATACACTTTTTCCTAACGGTATTTTGTTGCTTTATTACATAATAAAAGGATTTATCTTGGATTTAGCGGCCGATTTGTGCTTTTATTACACAGACCTGAACTCGTCCACTGGCACTTCTATTATGCATAGCGTTATCAAGAGTATCACCCAAGATATCGAAGATCGCAGCCGAGGTCTTCGAGGCGATTACCTCGCCATGACCGATCAAATGAGCAGCGAACCTATTGATCGTAAGCGCTTAAGCTGCGGCAACTTAGCCCATGGATTTGCCGCCTGCGGTCAGGATGACAAAGACACCATCAAACTGATGGAAGCGGCAAACATCGGTATTGTCACTGCATTTAACGACATGCTCAGTGCTCATCAGCCCTACGGCGATTACCCTGACCGGATCAAAGCAGCAGCACGTGCCGTTGGCTCAACTGCGCAGGTAGCCGGTGGCGTTCCCGCCATGTGCGATGGCGTCACGCAGGGCCAAGATGGCATGGAGCTAAGCCTGTTTAGCCGCGATGTTATTGCACAAGCAACCGCAGTTTCGCTCTCTCACCAAATGTTCGACGCTACCGTCTTACTCGGGATTTGCGACAAAATTGTGCCGGGCATGCTCATTGGTGCACTGCAATTTGGCCATCTGCCGACCTTATTTATCCCTGCAGGGCCGATGCCCACGGGCTTATCTAACAAAGAAAAGGTTCGTATTCGGCAGTTATTTGCCGAGGGTAAGGTCGATCGCGAGGCGTTATTAGAGGCAGAGAGTGCGTCTTATCACAGCCCAGGAACCTGCACGTTCTACGGCACGGCCAACTCGAATCAGATGATGGTTGAAGCCATGGGCCTACAGTTACCCGGCAGCTCATTCGTCAATCCTGGCACCCCGCTTCGGGATGCGCTAACCACCTTTGCAGTCCAGCAGGTTGCGCGGCTCACAGCCTCTGGCAGCCGCTACACCCCCATCGGCCACATGGTTGATGCTCGCACGCTGGTCAATGCCCTAGTTGCCTTACTCGCATCAGGCGGCTCCACCAACCATTGCATTCATCTCATTGCGATAGCACGCGCAGCGGGTTACGTCATGAATTGGGATGATTTCGATCGAGCCTCGCGTGTAACACCCCTCATTGCGCGGGTGTATCCTAACGGCAGCGCTGATATCAATCACTTCCATGCAGCCGGCGGCACCGCCCTGCTATTTTCCTCGCTGCTCGACGCCGGCTTAATGCACCCTACTGCCCAAACTTGCATGGGCTGCGACTTCAGCGAGTTTGTTCGCGAACCAAGTCTCGATGGTGACACCGTTGTGTGGAAATCACCGATCGATAAAAGCCTCGACGACAGTATTATCAAGACGCCTGCCGATCCTTTTGCACCCGAAGGCGGTGTGCGTCTGCTTCACGGCAACCTCGGTCGAAGCGTTATCAAAATTTCTGCAGTAGCCGAAGAGCACTGGCAGGTGACCGCTCCCGCCGTAGTGATCGATTCCCAAGATGACTTGAAAGCGAGATTTGATGCGGGCGAACTCGATAGAGACTGCGTCGTTGTTGTACGTTTTCAGGGACCTGAAGCTAACGGCATGCCCGAGCTACACAAACTGACACCCATGTTGGGCGTCCTCCAAGATCGTGGCCACCAAGTAGCGCTCGTTACCGATGGTCGTATGAGTGGCGCGTCAGGTAAAGTACCTGCGGCGATTCACCTAACGCCCGAGGCTATAAAAGGTGGACCTATTGGTCGACTCCGCGATGGCGATATCATCACCGTAGACGCACACGCAGGCATATTGACCGTAGACCTTGATCCCGAGACACTGGAGGCACGCACGATTCCATCTGCACCAGCCAACCCCGCTACAGTCGGACGTGGAATATTTGCTAACGCGCGCCAGCATGTCAGCGGGGCTGAACAAGGCGCAAGCTTCCTGTTTGGCGAGGGATAGTCGGCATGACAGTAGACACCTGGAATCTCGTTGGTGACATTGGTGGAACCAACGCTCGCTTTGGCATCAATCGAAGTGCCAAAGGAGATCACCAAGCTATCGCCAATTATAAGGTGGCTGATTACCCCGACTTCAGTGATGTACTCCGACATTTGATGGAAGACGTGACGCGGCTGGGGCTCGCCGACGGCGCACCGAGTAGCGCGTGTTTCGCAGTAGCTGGCCCGCCTCACATGGAGATGGTTAGCTTTACTAACAGCAGCTGGCGCTTCACCCGAGAGCTCATTCGCGAACAAACCGGGGTAAAGGGCGTTCATATCATCAATGATTTTGCGGCGGTCGCACGTGCTCTACCTTTACTCACGGATACCGATAGAGTTCAAATAGGCGCGGGGCAAAAGGATCAGCAAGGCCCTATGGTTGCGCTCGGTGCCGGCACAGGACTAGGCGTGGGCGCACTCCTCCAGTGTGAGCACCAACAGCCGGTCGTTGTCACCGGCGAAGGTGGCCACGTTGATTTTGCACCTGTCACCGATGTCGAAGCAGCCGTATTACAGTACCTGCGCTCGCGTTATGGACGCGTGTCAATTGAGCGCCTGTGCTGCGGTCACGGCATCGTAAACATCTATCAGGCACTGGCCGACTACCGACAGAAAGAAGCGCGATTCACTACAGCCGCCGACATTGGCGCTGCAGCGCAGAGTGAAACTGACCCGCTAGCTCGCGAAGCAATGGCGATGTTTTTTGCGGTTCCTCGGGGCTTCCGCGGGCAACTTTGCGTTGACCTTCGGTGCACTCGGTGGCGTCTACATTGCAGGCGGCGTCGTGCCGAGGTACGTTGATTTACTGCGACTGAGCGACTTCCGTGCGCGTTTTCTCGCTAAAGGCCGCTTTGCCGACTACCTATCGGCGATACCTACTTATGTCATCACTCACCAAGCGACAGGTCTTCTCGGCGCTGCGCTAACACTTCACGACTGAGGTCTCTCCTTTGCTACCTGAAAACTACCAATTTGCCAGTGACGCACCCATTATTCCGGTGATGGTCATCGATCATCTTGACGACGCTATACCTATGGCACAGGCCCTCGTGGACGGGGGTCTTACGACGCTAGAAATCACTTTGCGGACAGACTGTGCACTCGACGCAATAAGTACCATTGCGAAAAATGTTAAGGGTGCGCGCGTCGGTGCGGGCACGGTATGCAACAAAGATCAGTTCAAAGCGGTTGTTCAAGCGGGCGGGGAATTCGTCGTATCCCCCGGTCACTCCGATGAGCTTTTTGCTGCGAGTCACGAGTACGACATCCCACTGCTACCAGGCGCAGTCACTGCGACAGAAGTAATGGCCGTTCTTAACGCAGGCTTTCCCATCATCAAATTTTTCCCCGCGAGCACATCAGGCGGCGCTGCCGCGATCAAGGCGTTTTCTGGACCTTTCGGTAACGCACGCTTCGTACCTACGGGCGGTATTGGCCCTGCGAACCTCGGCGAGTATCTCGCGCTGTCGAATGTCATCGCTGTCGGTGGCTCATGGGTCACACCTACTAACGCGGTCAAACAAGGTCAGTGGGATACAGTGTCACAGCTTGCCGCCGACGCGGTAGCCCTCGCTAACTCACTACGCGCCTCCTGAGGACAATACGATGCAACCAGTAGATCTGATTATTTTTGGCGCCTCAGGTGACTTGTCGGCGAGAAAGCTTTTTCCCGCGCTGTTTCAACTCGACCGCGCCGGACTTTTACCTTCAGATCTTCGTATCGCAGCCATCGCGCGCGACACGATCGATCTCGACAAGTTTCTCAGCGGCCTTCGCGAGCGGATGACAGGATACATGGGGGATAGCGCACCCACTGACGACGAGTGGGAAAAATACGCTCGTCTAATATCCTACATAAACGCCGACTTTTCCGACCCAAAGGGCTATACAAAGATGAAAGACTGGCTCGATGATAATCGTGTCAGCCTCTTTTATCTCGCCACACCGCCAAGCTTATTTGCGCCGATTTGCGATTACCTCAGCCAAGAAAACTGCCTCACTGGCGATTGTCGAATCGTGCTGGAAAAACCCATTGGTGAAAGCCTTGAAACATCAAAAGTCGTCAACGGAACCTTGGCGAAATATTTTGACGAGGCGTCGATCTATCGCATTGACCACTATCTTGGCAAAGAGACGGTGCAAAATCTTCTAGCCCTGCGCTTTGCGAATCGGTTCATCAACTCACAGTGGGATCATAGCTGTATCGATCACGTACAAATAACGGTTGCCGAAGTAGTAGGCATTGAAGGTCGATGGTCTTATTACGACAAGGTGGGTCAGTTACGCGATATGGTCCAAAACCATCTAATGCAGTTACTGTGCTTAGTCGCTATGGAACCACCCAACAGCCTTGAAGCGGAAAGCATTCGCGATGAGAAAGTTAAAATCGTGAAAGCGCTGCGCTGCATCGATGCAAGCAACGTCGATGAACATGTGGTGCGGGGACAATACGCACAGGGCTGGTCCTTGGGAAACCCAGCGCCCGGCTATACTGAAGAGGCGGGCAGCGAGCGTGATACCAGTGACACAGAAACATTTGTCGCGATTAAAGCCCATGTCGATAACTGGCGCTGGTCTGGCGTACCTTTTTATCTTCGCACCGGCAAACGTATGGCAGAAAAAGTCACTGAAATCATCATTCAGTACAAAGAGCTGCCCCACAATATTTTTGGTGGTGGCGCGAACCTCCCCAACAAGCTGATCATCCGCCTACAGCCCAATGAGGGCATTGAAATGACGATGGTCTCCAAACGTCAAAGCCTCAAAGAAAAGTTGGCGCTCCAAACGCATACGTTGAATCTTGATTTTCGTGACGGCAGTGACGACGACCGCATTCCAGACGCTTACGAGCGCCTGTTCCTAGATGCCATAAACGGTGACCAGTCGCTTTTTGTAGGGCGAGAAGAGATTGAAGAATCCTGGCGCTGGTGTGATGGACTTTTACGCGCCTGCCACGCTCAAGGCGTAAGTGTGAAGCCCTATCACGCGGGCTCCTGGGGCCCCGCAAAAGCTGAAATCCTGATCGAAAAAGATGGACGAAGCTGGCATGTCTGAGCACGTATTTTCCTCCGTAGACGCTCTCGACAACGCGCTGGCCACCGAGGTGATCAGGGTTTTAACATCAGCTATTAGTGCGCGCGGCAAAGCGACGCTGGTTGTGTCTGGGGGCAGCACTCCACGCGGGCTTTTCGCTCATCTAGCGAACGCCGATATTGACTGGTCAAAGGTAACCATCACGCTCGCCGACGATCGCTGGGTAAACCACGATCACGATGACTCTAATGAGAAGCTACTGACACAAACCTTGCTGACAGGCACCGCTTCTGCAGCCCAGTATCGCTCCCTCACACCATGCTATCCAAACGTTGACGCAAACCTAAAGGACGTTATCGCGACGCTGGATGATTTTGATACCTANGACCTCGTNATCTTNGGCATGGGTGGTGACAAGCACACAGCTTCGCTCTTCCCTTGCTGNGAGGANATCGATGAGGGCCTCGCGACGAACGCATCTGCACTGATGACCCACCCGACAACCGCGCCCCACGCNCGGATCTCACAATCGTTAAAACGACTAAAAAACAGTCGCAAGGGAATCATTCACATCGTTGGAGAAGATAAGCGGCTCGTTTTCGAAGAAGCCCTGTCGACTCAGCCCGCAAACAAAGCACCCATCGCGCAGTTTGCCGCACCCAATGGCAACTTCGAACTGTGGTACGCGCCTAAACACTAAGCGACAAGATCTACGCACTCGGCGTCGATCGATTGCGNTTCTAAGCATGCTCGCCTGCGCTTTTAAGAATGCTCGACTGCGTTTTTATGCATGACAGCCACCCTCTAACGACTTAAAAAAAAGGGAGGCCATTGGCCTCCCCAAAAAAGCCCCACACTTTGGAGAGTGGGGCTTGCCCAAAACTTAAAGCAGTGCCATGGCGCGCGCTGTATCCAGCATTCGGTTTGAAAAACCCCACTCGTTGTCATACCAAGACAATACTTTTACCAAGTGTTTAGTGACGCGCGTGTGACTAAAGTCAAAATTGCTGGAGTACGCGTTGTGGTT